>ERZ773194.132-NODE-132-length-97333-cov-10.540821_pt1 | contig 97333 bp, 93 predicted proteins | sample MGYA00511240_ERZ773194 | MGnify/ENA primary metagenome ERZ773194 (study PRJEB29015, sample SAMEA2737774) | human gut metagenome | biome: human gut; feature: human-associated habitat; material: faeces | place: China | collected 2012 ... | reverse complement strand
CACGGAACAATCCGTAGGCATCAAAGTCGGGGGCTTTTGACCCCGACATCATATAATTATATGGTAACTATTCAGAGCCATGCAAATCATGTCAACATGTACGTCGAATGCTTGCATTCGTAAGAACATTTGATATGATTTATATGGCGAAGTAACCACAATGAGCAGAGAACAGGCCGGCCTGTTCTCCAAGGAAGCCTCATAGAGGCGATTTTGCGAATGGAGGTCTGAATCGTTACATTATTAGGTAGAAATCATAAAGAAGGTGATCCGTCATGTCCACAAAGAATTCCAACTTTTTTTCCAGAGATTGTATGGTACAGGCTCTGATCCAGCTGCTGAAGACCAAATCCCTGTCCAATATTACAATTACCGAGCTGACCGAGCGTGCCGGTGTCTCCCGCATGACCTATTATCGCAATTACCATTCTCTGGATGAGATCTTCAGCAGTTATCTGAAGGATCTGGTAGAATCCTACCGTCAGGATGTTGCGACATGGCCGGACAAGGGCAATTACAATGACTCCCGCAATATGCTGCATTGTTATGAATATTTCAATCATTACAAAGAATTCATTGCCTGTCTGGTGCAGACCGGTCTGGGGCACCTGCTGTTACAGGCACTGGACAGCTACATTCTGGATACCTATTATACCGAAGACAAGGGGCAGGATTTTTATTACACGCTCCGAGCCTTCTCCGGTTCCCTCTACAATATTTATGTCACCTGGATTCTGGAAGATTCCAAAGAATCCGCTGAAGAGATCGTATCCATTATCTGCAAGATCTATTCGTAGGTTCCCCGATCTGTTCTCCATAGTAATTCAGCAAAGGACTGCGCAAAATACGCAGTCCTTTATTATTTGATAATTTATCTCTGATCCAAAGGAACATATTCCAGTTCCTGCATTACGCTCTTGTAAGCGGGACGAATGATCTTATCCATATTGATCAGCTCTTCGATACGATGTGCACTCCATCCTACGATTCTGGCAATGGCGAAGATCGGGGTATACAGTTCCAGAGGAATCTCCAACATGCTGTATACGAAACCGCTGTAGAAATCAACGTTGGCGCTGACACCCTTGTAGATCCGGGATTTCTGGGAAATGACCTCCGGTGCGATCCGCTCGATCATGGAATACAGGGCGAAATCCTTGTCTCTGCCCTTGGCTACCGCCAGTTTTTCCACGAAGCTCTTGAATACCTGGGCTCTGGGGTCAGACAGGGAGTAGACTGCATGCCCCATACCATAGATCAGTCCCTTGCCGTCGAAGGCTTCTTTGCTCAGAATCTTGTTCAGATATGCCCTTACCGCATCCTCATCTGTCCAGTCGGACACATGTGCTTCGATATCCCGCATCATCTCTACGACTTTGATATTGGCACCACCATGTTTGGGTCCCTTCAGGGAGGAAAGTGCTGCCGCAATGACAGAATAAGTATCGGATCCGGAAGAAGTCACGACTCTGGTGGTAAAGGTAGAGTTGTTACCACCGCCATGCTCCATATGCAGCACCAGTGCGGTGTCCAGTACCCTCGCCTCCAGTTCGGTGTATTGTTTGTCCGGGCGAAGCATCATCAGCAGATTCTCTGCGGTGGAAAGTTTCTTCTGGGGACGGTGTATGTACATACTCTCATCGTTGGAATAGTGATTATATGCATGGTAGCCGTAGACTGCCAGCATGGGGAACACAGCAATCAGTCCCAGGCACTGTCTTAATACATTTTCAATGGAAGTGTCGCTGCAGTTTTTATCATAGGAAGCCAGTGTCAGAACGCTCCTGGTCAGTGAATTCATAATATCACTGCTGGGGGCTTTCATAATGACGTCTCTGGTGAAGTTGGTCGGCAGAGTTCTGCTGGACGCAAGAATATCGTTAAAATGTTTCAGTTCCTCACGGTTCGGCAGCTTACCGAACAGAAGTAAATAAGCCACTTCCTCGAATCCGAAATGATCACCCCGGAAGCCGTTGACCAGCTCGATGCAGTCATAGCCGCGATACCACAGCTTACCTTCACAGGGAACTTTTTTGCCGTCTTCCATTTTGAAGGATTCGATCCGTGAAATATTGGTAAGACCTGCGACTACGCCGTTACCGTTCTTATCACGCAGTCCCCTCTGTACGCCGTATTCGTCGAACATCTGGGGTTCCAATCTATCTGCCGCTCTGCACAATCCGGCATGTTCCAACATATACTCTTCGTTTTTCTTCATCCAAATACCTTCCTTTCCCTCACATTTTTATATACTTATTTATCATAACTTTTTGGAAGGGGCGATGTCAATTAACAAAATATAAAATATTGAGTGATATTTATAGGGCGAAGGAATATTATCCCAGAATCCTCTTTGTATTTTCTTTTATTTTCTCCGACAGATCTGCGTATTTTATCAGTTCTTCCTCGGTAAATCCCACAAATCTCGCCTCATCATAATCCCGCTGTGCCAGTGCCAGTTCCTTCATGACCGCTTCCGCAGTGGGAAGGATTGTCACTGTGACCTTGGTTTTACGGTCTTTGCGCCTTGTCTCCGGCTTTTCCGCTTTTCCCTGTACTTCTCCGGCTGCCTTGCTTTTTCTGGAAGGCTTGGGTTCCTTCACTTCCTCTATTTTCAAGAATCCCTTCATGGTCAGGCGTTGCAAGCCGCTGGTCAGGTTCGTGCGGGAGATTCCGGCGAAATCCGCCAGTTCCCGTCTGCTGTCCCACTCGTGCTTTTCACACAGGCACAGAAGCAGCCGCACATCCGCTACCTTCAGATCTCCTTTTAATGCCACCGGCTCCAGATAATGTTCCAGAAGCTTCCGCTTACGGTAAGCATCCCCCGCCGGTCCCTCGGCCTGCAGGATCTCGGTGTTGACAAAGACTCTCTCGTCTCCCAGCTTCTTGGATCCGGGCAGGATGGAAGGCGGCACGTTTCCGTCTCCTGCCGCATCAATGAAGAAACGATATACCTGCAAACGGTTCTTCTCGTAGTCCTCTTCTTCCAGCACATGCTTGTAGAAGTTATTGTAATACTCAAAGACATTCAACTTCATCTTTACCGTCTTGGAGATGCTGATTCCCTGACTGGCAAGGGAGCCTTTGCGCTTCACATAATAATAGATTGGGGCATGCAGGGCATAGAATACTTTCGCGTAACGGATATATTCCAGATTGAACAGAAAATCCTCACACCAGTTGATATTCGTATCCATTCGCAGACTGTGCTCCTCCACCAGATCCCTGCGGTACAGTTTGTTCCACAACACACCATAGTAAAAGTCTGCCGGATTCTCCATCATATGTGCCGCGAACTCCTCCTGGGTGAGCACACCCTCCTCTTCAATGTCTCCCTTGGGGGACAGACGCTCTCCCACCACGCGGTAAAAGTCTGAAATGACCATATCGCAGCCATACTCTTCCGCCGCCCGCACGAACAGTCTTGTGGCATCCGGCGTGATCCAGTCGTCGCTGTCTAAGAATTGCAGATATTTTCCCCGTGCACGATCCAATGCCAGATTTCTGCTGTCGGAGACTCCGGTATTTTCCTTCTGGATCACAATGACTCTTGTGTCCTTATTGCCGTATTCCTCGCAGATGTCACCGGAGGAATCCGTACTGCCGTCGTTTACCAGAAACACTTCAAAGTCCGTGTATTCCTGATTCAAAATGCTGTCGACACAGCGTCGTAAATATTGCTCCGCATTGTATACCGGAACAATGATGCTTACCATGGGACGCATAAGCTCATCCTTTCTGAAATTACTTCATAACAATAAGTTCGTACACCCTGCTGCCGATACCGATCTTCTCCGCATGCTCCAGACAGGTCTTGTACTCCGCATTTGGAGTGGTATTTTCAAAATGATCATGGTGATCACAAAAGCCCTCTTTTGCCATGGCATCCGTCAGCTGGCTGTTCGGCAGCGGTGTCTGCTTCAGGCAGGCATCCACACAGGCCTGATCCAGCGCCAGAGGATCGAAGGAGGCGAACATACCGATATTGGGCAGGATGGGTACATCATTCTCCCGGTGGCAGTCACAGTTCGGAGACACATCCACCACCAGAGAAATATGGAAATTGGGTCTGCCGTCCACGACCGCCTTCGCATACTCTGCCATACGGCAGTTGAAATCCTTTGTTGCCGCATCACAACCGCTATGGATTGCGTCGAAGTTGCAGGCACCGATACAGCGTCCACAGCCCAGGCATTTGTTATGATCAATATGCATCTTATGGGTAGTCTCGTCGTATACCAGTCCCTCATTGGCACATTCTCTCATGCATCGTTTGCAGCCACGGCACAAATTCTCATTGATCTCCGGTTTGCCCTGAGCGTGCTGTTCCATTTTACCGGCTCTGGATCCGCAGCCCATACCGATATTTTTGATAGCACCGCCGAAGCCCGCCGTTTCATGCCCCTTGAAATGATTCAGGGAAATAAACACATCCGCATCCATAATGGCCCGGCCGATCTTAGCATTTTTCACATATTCGCCGCCCTCTACCGGCACCTCAATGTCATCCGTTCCCTTCAGACCATCACCAATGATCACAGGACACCCAACCGTCAACGGTGTGAAACCATTCTCCCAGGCACAGTACATATGCTCGATGGCATTCTTACGGCTGCCGGGATACAGGGTATTACAGTCCGTCAGGAAAGGAATTCCTCCCAGTTCCTTCACCACATCCGCTACCGCTTTCGCATAATTGGGACGTAAGAATCCCAGATTGCCCAGCTCACCGAAGTGCATCTTGATGGCAACAAACTTGTGATCCATATCCATATCCTGAATCCCCGCCGCCTTCATCAGGCGCTTTAACTTACTGGGAAGTCCCTCTCCCAGACGGGTTCTGAAATCTGTAAAATATACCTTTGATTTTTCCATAACTTTATCCTCCGTACCTAAAAAGATATTACGATTATAACACATCTTTTTTGTTTTTGAGAATTTTTCTGCAAAAAAGGACGAACCCAACTCTCGCCAGCCGGTTTCGTCCTTTTAACGTATTTCATCCGAAATACTTCCCTATTTCTTTGTACACCGTACATCGATGTACGATGCAAGTGTTTTTTTATTTTTCTTCCACAATTTTTGAAGATACCGCCAAATATCCTGCTATTTAAAACGATTTTTGTACTGCGCAGCCTTTTCCACAAATTGCTCTGCGAACTCGGGGCAGGAAGGATAATAGAGGTGGGGGAAACCATACCAGTGGTTCTCACCGACATGGATGCAGGGATATTTTCTTCCGATGGTTGGTTTAGTTGCGGTACAGTCTACGCCGTTATCTTCACTGTCATAGTAGTGAAATTCATGTGCCCGGATGCGGCTGCCCCGGGGCAGAAAATATTCACTGTTCTCTTCCAGTTCGATATATCCGAAGCGCACCAGGCTTCCGGTATCGAAGCATTTTTCAGGCAGCACTCCTGCCATAAGGCAGGAATGTCCTTCTCTGTCTGTCAGGGACGTATGCAGATATAAAAAGCCTCCGCACTCCGCTACGGTGGGGAGGCCACCTATGACTGCTGCCCGGATGGCCTTGCGCATGGCATTGTTCTCACTCAGCTGTCCGGCATATAATTCCGGATAGCCGCCGCCCAACAACATCCCATGGATATTTTCCGGCAACGCCTTGTCATGTAATGGAGAAAAATACACCAGTTCCGCTCCGGTCTGTTCCAGCAGGCGCAGATTCTCTTCATAATAAAAGCAAAAGGCTTCATCCCGGGCTACAGCGATCCTCGGGCACTTTACCCTATCGTTTTCCACAGAATCCGGATCTTGCTCTTCTGCCGTTTCTTCACTGCGTTCCTTCTTTTTGGTTTGGGAGGTTCTCTCTATTCTCTCAGCTCCCAGCGGTTCCGCCTCTTCTGCAATCTGCAACAGCTTCGAAATGTCTACGCTCTCCCTTAGTTTTGCCGCCGTGACCCGGATCTTTCCCTGCAGATCTTCCAGTTCTCCCGGCAGGCACAGGCCAAGATGTCTGCTGGCGATCTGTAAGTCCTTATTTTCCGGGAAATATCCCAGCACTGCAATACCAAGTTCCTCTTCCGCCAGAGGCTTCAGAATCTCATAGTAAACTGCTGACATACGGTTGAAGATCACTCCCCGGATCAGATGTTCTTTATCATAAGCCAGAAATCCGGTGATCAGAGGAAGCACCGATTTTCCCATGCCTTTTGCATCCACCACCAGTATGATGGGGGTCTGCGTCACCTTTGCCAGATGATAGGAGGAGCCTTCCTCTCTTATTCCGCCCAGCCCGTCATAGAGTCCCATAACGCCTTCCATGACCACAAGCTCGTCTTCCCTGCGATCTCTCAGAAACAGTCTTCTCGTGCCGTCCTCTCCGGTGAAAAAAGTGTCCAGATTTCTGGCAGGAATCCCCAGCACCTGTCTGTGGAACATGGGATCGATATAATCCGGGCCGCATTTACAGGAAGAGATATCCTCTCCGTTTTCCTTAAAAATCTGCAATAATCCACACGTGATCATAGTCTTGCCGCTGCCGCTTTTCGGGGCAGCGATCATGATGCGCCGTATCTTTTTTTCCTGTGCTCCGATCATCTCTGCACTTCTCCATTTTCCCTGTTTCCATTTTCTTCTTCGGTCAGCAACGCTTTCTTCACTTTGTCCATAGAGCCTGTTTCTCCCTCCCTGAACGTAAATGAGCAGATCCACACCGGATTCTCCGCCTGCGGCAGATGATAGTTTCCCAGCTTCTTCACCCGGTTTACCTGCATCTGCAGGATTTCCTCGTCCTCCACAGGAAACGCTTCCAATACTTCCTGAAGCTCCGCAATCGTCTCCATGCTGATGGCATTGATCACAATGCGCATATGAGGATTTTTCCGATACAAGGTCTGTAAAATATCCATTAATCTGCCTCCACTGCCGCCGATAAAAGCATGGGTGGGCACAGGCAGTTCTTCCAGTCCCTCCGGTGCCAGTGCTTCGATGATCTCCATATTGTCCATATGGAAATGCTCTCGGTTCTTCCGAAGCAGTTCCACCGCCTCCGGTTTTCTCTCAACGGCATAGACATGCACCGTTTCCGACAATCCGGCGATTTCCACCGCCACGGATCCGGTGCCGCTGCCGATATCATAGACTACGGCTCCATCTGTCAGGTGCAGCTTGCAAATACTGACTTCCCGGACTTCTTCCTTGGTCATAGGAGTTCTGCGAAGTTTTCCCTCCGTCCCGGAAGCATCCCGTAGGAAACAGGTGTCCGCTCTGCCGTGGGTCAGGAGTTCCGGCTGTGGATGAGGATTGCGGATCAGGCAGGTATACAGACCCTCTTCGGTGACCTCCACACACTGCTCCGGCATCAGGATCCGTATATTTTCTTCCGGATAGGACAATTGATATCCCACGATCACTTCACAATCTGTCAGTCCCGTCTCCGTAAGCATCCGTCCGATCTTACGGATATCCTCACTTCCCGAGGTCAACAGGAAAGTCTTCTCATGACTCACCACAGTTGTCGGAAGATGGTTCAGCTTCTTACCGTGCATGCTTAAAATGGCGGCATCCTCATAGTTTTCTCCCACCCGGGCCGCCAGAGAAACCACCGATGAAATTCCCGGCAGGATCCTCACACTGCCTCTCAGTTGTCCTGCTGTAATCGCTTCCTGTAATTCCACATACAATTTTCTGCATCCGCTGTAGAATCCGGTATCTCCGGAAAACAGAACCGCTACCCGAAGTGTCTCCTGCTGTGCCAGTTCCTCGCTTTCCTGTAATTTTTCCAGATAGGGCAGGATCTGGGCAGCCATATAGTAGGGCTTTTTTTCTATTCTGGCAGAATAGTCTGCAATCATGCGCTCCGCCCCCAGCAGGATATCCGCAGTTTCGATTGTCTGCTGCACTTCTTTTGTCATGCAGTCTCTGCTGCCCATACCGATCCCGGCAAGGCAGATTTCCAGACTTCCCTGCTGCGAAATCTTACAATCACAGAGTTGTCCCAGTTTTCCACAGATTCCTGCAAACGAATACGAGTCTGTCCCCGGAATATTCCCGGCAGCATCCGATGTCTTCTGCGCAGACTCAATCACATACACCGGGATTCCCAGCATTTTCGCTGCTTCCAGCTTCTCCTGGCAGCCTCCGGCCCGGCCGCTGTTTTTCGTGACCATATGGCGGATGTCGTACTGCCTTAAGATGGCAGCGTTCATCTCTGTGGAAAAAGGCCCCTGCAATGCCAGGATCTGCCGGCCTTTGATTCCCTGCTCCATGCACTGTTCCAGACTCTCTCTTCCCGGAAGGATCCGCACATGCAGGCGGTCTTTCAATCTGCCGGAAGCACAATACACCGCCAGTTCCTTGCTTCCCGTGGTCAGCAGAATATTGCCCTCTGTATTCTCCAAGGCTTTCGCACAATCTGCATTGTTTTCAAAATATTGGACATTTGTAACAATGCCATCTGCTTCTGTAATCCCGTCGATTTTCCGTTCCAGACGCAGGTAAATGGGAAAATGTGCATCTTTTTCCAAAGATTTCAGTGTATCCACAGCTCCCCGCAGATTCTCCGTAACGACCCTGGCGTAAGGGTGGGTGGCATCCACTACAATCTCATAGCCTTCGTCATGCAGAAACTTCTGCATCTGCTCCCGGTCCATTCTGCCGCAGTGAAGGTTTACAATGGGCTGCCCGGCTGTCTGCATCGCTTTTGTGCTTTCCGTCTGTTCCCGCATTACGATTTCACCGTATTCCGTTGCCACGCATACCGTATGTGCGATTCCGGCATCAGCCAGAATCTCCGACAATCTCCGTCCTTCTGTGGTTCCCGCAAATATTACAAGCTTTTTCACTCTGCCTTTTCTCCCTTTTCTGCCTGGTAGCCTCTTCTGGTGATCAGCTTGTCCCCCAGGATCTCCGTCTCCGAATTGCCAATAAATACAGTGGTGAACATATTGACTTCCCGGTCCCTTAATTCCCGCAGCGTACAGGTCACCGCCCGGGTACCTTCTCTTCCAATATTTTCCACATAGCCACAGGGACGCTTCCCTTCTATGGTTTCCAGTAAAATATCACAGGCTCTCTGCAGATAATCTTTTCGTCTATGGCTGGAAGGATTGTAGATGGCCATGGCAAAATCTCCCACTGCTGCCGCCTGCAGTCTCTTTTCAATCTTCTCCCATGGAGTCATCAGATCGCTCAGGCTGATAACGCAGAAATCATGATTTAAAGGTGCTCCCAGTACCGCCGCACCGCTGCTGGCCGCCGTGATGCCGGGAATCACAAGCAGTTCCGTCTCCGGGTGCTTTGCCCCCAGCTCGTACATCAGGGATGCCAGACCGTAGATGCCTGCATCGCCGCTGCAGATCAGTGCCACCTGATTTCCTGCTTCCGCCTCCCGGAAGCATAGCTCACAGCGCTCCGTCTCCTGCCGCATGGAAGTGGTCAGCAGCCTTTTCCCTGCAAAACGTTCTCCCAATAATTTGACATATACGGTATAACCCACAATCACATCTGCCTGCTCCAGCGCAGCGATGGCTTCTCCGGTCATCATTTCTTCCCTGCCGGGACCCATTCCTATGATATAGATTCTGTTACTCATCTGATTTTCCTCTTTCCATCATTTACAAGCCCTCCAGATCCGCTCATGCTTCCATCACTTGTAGGTATTGTCCCAAGGATGCCTAGCTACATGAAAAAATCTTTGTTTTTTCTGACTGTCCTTCCGATTGGTCTTTACGATTCCATCGATACTTTCCATGCTTTCTCGGCAATTGCCACGGTCATGCCATCCTGTGCCTGCTTAGCTCTGCAGATTCTTCCATCTGCCCCCGCCGCCTTCATGGCGGCACGTTCACACACATTGTCCACACCCACCTGTGACTTTACAAAATCGGAGCCATGAAATGTTCCGTACACCGTCTGTAATTTCTGTGCCGGATAGGTCTGAAACGGGATTCTGTACTTTTCGCTGAATTCCAGCAGACACCGTTCCTCTTTCTTTACATCAATGGAAGCCAGTGCTGCGACCTGTTCTATGGCAATGTCCTGTTCTTCCAGTATTTTTCTTAAAAAGGCTTCCAGCTTCACACTGTCCGTTCCTTTTTTACAACCCGCACCCAGAATATATTTCTTCGGCTTCAACAACAGTTCTGCTGCCTCTTTTCGAAATATTTCTTCCATGTTGTCCGCTATTAGGACATCCACCTTTTCCACCGGAGGATATGCACACAGCCTGATCTCTGACGGAATAGTCTCGTCCACTGCCAGATGCCCTGTCTGTACGGACATGGTAATTTTCTCGCCTGCCAGTATTTTTGCCGACACCCGGGCAATCCCCTCCCGGTTGTGGATCCACAGATCATTTCTTTTGGCAAACAAATCCACCGCAAAGCTGCCATGCAGGTCTGTGGCTGTCGTGATCACAGGGACGGCTCCCAGTTCTCCGGCCAGACGGACCGCCAGTTCATTGGCTCCGCCCACATGCCCGGACAACAGCGGGATCACATACTGCCCCTGTTCATCCATGACCAGTACCGGGCTGTCATGCAGCTTGTCCGTGATCCAGGGGGCAATAGCCCGGACCGCAATACCGCAGGCACCGACGAACACCAGCGCATGATGGGCAGCCATCTGCTCACCGGCCCAGACTGACACACTCTCCTGTACCGCTATTGTATTCCCGGTATTATCTGTCGGTACGTTAGTGTCTTGGTTCGGAATCACCCCGAATGTCTGCGTTGTAACGTCCCCACTGTTTTCCGCTGTCTGCACTGTCTTTTTTCGGGAGCATTTACTATATAGAATAATCGTCTCGTCTCCACCGCACATGCTCTTCAGAATCCGTTCCGCCATCTTCTGTCCTGTTTTCGTAAAGCTGATCACACTAATCTTCACGCTGCTCCTCCCGGTTTTCCTCTGTCTGCCGGACACTGCTTTTTGCCTGACGGAATTCTGTGGAAAAATCCGCCGCATACAGCCTCGACTTCTGATAATTTCCATGGGTGATAACATCCCCCACCAGTACCAGCGCTGTCTTAATGATGCCGTGTTCTTCCGCTACCTGTGCCAGTGTCTCCACCGTACAGATATAAGCCTCTTCCTCCGGCCAGGTTGCCTTGTAGATCAGGGCTGCGGGGGTGTCCTCCGCATAACCGCCCGCCATCAGTCTGCGGCTCAGTTCCCTCAGCATTCCCGTGCTTAAATAGATCGCCATGGAAGCCTGATGGGCTGCCAGACTTTCGATGCTCTCCTTCTGCGGCACTCCGGTCCGTCCTTCCATACGGGTGATGATCAGGGTCTGGGAGACACCGGGCAGGGTATATTCCAGATTTAACGATGCCGCTGCGCCGAAGCAGGCACTGACTCCCGGACAGCTCTCATAAGGGATATGTAATGCATCCAGTGCATCCATCTGCTCCCGCACCGCACCATAGATGCTTGGTTCTCCGGTGTGCAGACGCACCAGCATCTTCCCCTGTTCCTGTGCCTCCTGCATAATCTGCAGCACTTCCTCCAGGGTCAGTTTTGCGCTGTTATGGATTTCACAGTCTGTTTTGGCATATTGTAACAGCTCCGGGTTCACCAGTGATCCCGCATAGATGATGACATCCGCCTGTTGCAGCATGTGCATGCCCCGCACTGTGATCAGATCTGCTGCCCCGCTTCCTGCGCCAACAAAGTAAACCATTCCTCCGCCTCCTTACTTTTCGCCAATGCTCCGAAATCATTGGCATACATGATACATTCGATCGCAAGCTTTCCCTGCGCCCGCTTCTCCAGATACAATAAAATACGCTCCATGGCATAATCCATGACTTCCTGTCTCCTGCCGCACTCGTCCAGAATCCGCACCGCTTCCTCTGTGGTGACACAGGACAGGAGTCTGGCAGCATCCACTGCCGCTACACCGCATTTTACAGCAAAAGCGGTCAACAGCTCCATCCTGCAGTCGCCCTCCCGGGAATGGGTATTCATAATACCTCCCGCCACTTTGATGAGCTTCCCGATATGTCCCGCAAGAAGCAGACGCCTAAATCCCTCTTCCACCGCCATATCGATCGTCAGACCGATAAAATTACTGCATTTTACACTTTTATCCAGATCATAGTGATAGGTATTTTTCAGAAAATCCAGTCCGTAATTGCCCGGAGAGATCACCACGTCTTCTCTACCCAGTGCCCGCTGCTGCCGCAGTTCCACGCGGATCGTATCCAGAATAGCCTGTGTGCTCATAGGCTCCACGACACCGCTGGTGCCCAGAATAGAAATACCGCCCACGATGCCAAGCCTTGGATTAAATGTCTTCTCTGCCAACTTTTCACCTTCCGGCACAGAGATCTCCACCGACAGGATTCCACGATAATCCAGCACCTGGCACACCTGTAATACTTCCCGTTCGATCATTTCTCTGGGGACGTGATTGATAGCTGCATTTCCCACGGGCTGATCCAGTCCCGGCTTCGTCACCCGGCCGACACCGATGCCGCCGTCGATCACGACCTGTGCCTGTTCAGGTGCATGTCCGGTTCCATTCTTCCTACCGGATTCTTCTCTGGCTTTCCTATCCGTTATTTCCGCAAAAGAAACCTTCGCACAGATCAGCGCCCCTGTGGTAATATCGGGGTCATCCCCGCCATCCTTTTCCACGGCGCAGCTGACCTCCTGCTCCTTGCGGCAGATGTTGCGGATCTGGGCTGTGTAAGGGATACCTTTGGGTGTCTCTATGGTGATTTCTGTTTTCTCCCTTCCGGTCAGCAACATATAGGCGGCCGCCTTGGCCGCTGCCGCTGCGCAGCTTCCTGTGGTAAATCCGTACCGCATACTTTCTACCTCACTGTTACTATATCATGATCCGTCGTGTCAATCGCCGGGTGTAACGTTTTCCTGTTCTTTTCGCAATTCATACAACAAAGCATTGCAGATGGCCGCTGCCACGTTGCTGCCGCCTTTTCTTCCACGATTGATGATATAGGGCAGATCCGTCTCCATAATCAGCTCCTTGGCAGCTTCCACATTCACGAAACCCACAGGGACCCCGATAACGAATGCCGGGCGCCAGTCCCTTTCCTGCATCAGCTCATAGATCTGTATCAACGCTGTAGGCGCATTTCCAACAGCGAAGATCACTGGTTTTTCCAGCTTCGAAGCCAACTCCATGCTGATAGCCGCCCGGGTGGTCTTCCGTTCCTTCGCCATAGCCGCCACATCCGCATCCGCCATATAGCAGTGGGCTTCCCCGCCAAAAGAAGCCAACACCTTCTTATTGATCCCCGCCAGTGCCATATTGGTATCCGTCACAATATCCGCACCGTTTTTTATCAGGTTTTTAGCGATCTCCACCGCGTTTTCGGAATAGGTCATCGTCTCCGCATAATCAAAATCTGCGCTGGTATGGATCACCCTGCGGGTGACAGGATCCTGCTCCGCAGGCAAAGTGATGCCCCGCTCTGCCAGTTCTACGGCAATAATTTCAAAGCTTCGCTTCTCGATTTCTTCCGGCAATACATATTCAATGCTCTTTTTTTCCATAAGTTACCTTCCCCAAAAATTCATTTTCCGTCTTCCGGCTGCTCCTATTTACTGCTTTGCAAAGAAAACGAACTCATTCAGCAGTAATCTGCGCAAGTTCCTGTAACAGCACTTCATTCTCTTCATGTTTCTTCACCGCGATCCGATAATAGCCCTCACCCAGTCCCCGGAAATTCTCACAGTTCCGAATCAGGATACCTTTTGCAAGTAGGCTGTCATAGATGGGCTGTGTGGTATACAGCAACAGGAAATCCACTTCTCCGGACACCACCCGGATGCCAAGCTTTTCCAGTCCTTCCCACAAATATTCTCTCTCTTTTTTCACATATTCCACTGTGTCTTGCAGATATTGCTCTGACTGCTCCGCGCAGGCGATGCCCGCTCTCTGGGCAAACACCGACAGGTTCCATTCCGGTAGCTGCCTGCGTATTTTCTCCCGAAGCTCTGCGTTGCTGCATACCAGATAGCCCAGACGCACCCCTGGCATAGCAAAGCTTTTCGTAAAGGCCCGTGCCAGCAGCAGATTTTCATACTGTCCGATCTCCCCAAGCAGAAACTTTGGCTGTTCCCGGCCGGACTCGCAGAACTCTATAAAACATTCATCCACTACTACGGTGATTCCCTGCTGCCTGCAATGCTCCAACAGTTCCTGCAGATATTCTCTGCCCATCAGCTGCCCCGTGGGATTGTTGGGATTCGCTACAAACAGCATGTCTGTATCCGCTGTCAGCTCCTGTAACAGTTCCCGCCCCGGACGGAATCCGGTCTCTTCCGGCAGATATACATATTTTATATGGCTGCCTGCTGCTTCCGCCACATACTCGTATCCGTAAAAGGATGGCACGGGAATCACAATATTCCGGGGCTTAAGTGCATGCACAACCGCCAGAAAAAGTTCTGATGCCCCGTTGCCAAACAGCAGATACTCCTTTGGGATTTCTCTGCCACATTCTCCGGATAACATCCGGCTCACGGCTTCCGTCAGGGCCGCCGCAGTAATATCCGGATATTCTCCCACATGCTGCACTGCTTCATGAATCGCCTGCACCGCCGCATCCGGCATCCCTAAAGGATTGCCGTTTACCGAAAAATCCAGCCGTATCTGTCTGCTGTAAATATCACCGCCATGTATGTTCTGCTGCATTTTCCTTCCTTTCCGGTTCCTGTTACCATAGGACTTTTCATGTCCTCTATCGTCTGCAAATCATCAAAAGCTTTCACGCCCGGCCAAACTCTGCTTTTCACACTGCCACCGCAATCAGGATCCCCAGACACAGAATCTCACAGATCCACGCCGTCCGGTTCATCAATCGGTTCGTTCTGCGGATATCCTCCGGTTCCACTGCCCTTGTTGGATCCCCGATATAGGGCTTTTTCACGACCTTGCCAAAATAACTGGCATCTCCCGCCAGCTGGATTCCCAGCGCTCCTGCGCACACGGATTCCGTCTGGGCGGAATTGGGGCTGGCATGCTTTCTGTTGTCTCTGCGCCAGATACGCCATGCCTGCTTTCCGTTATAGCTTTTCCCGCTGATAAAAGCCGTCCCGACCATCAACAGCGCGCTGATCCTCGCCGGGAGAAAATTCATCACATCATCCAGCTTCGCCGCGGCTCTGCCGAAGTGAAGATACTTCTCATTCTTATATCCTACCATAGAATCCATGGTATTGACTGCCTTATATAAAAATCCCAACACCGGGCCTCCCAGTGCAGTATACAGCATGGGGGCAATCACACCGTCGGACGTATTTTCCGCCACGGTCTCAATGGCCGCCTTTGCCACGCCTTCCTCTGTCAGATGTTCCGTGTCCCTGCCTACGATCATGGATACCGCTTTTCTGGCTTCCTCCAGGCTCCCGGCGTTCAATTGTTTCCACACCTTGCTGCTCTCCACCTGAAGACACCTCGCCGCCAGAATCTGGTAGGTCATGACCGCTTCTATGACCACTCCCAGTCCCGGATGCATCGCATAAGCACCGAATAAAATCAGTGCCGACAGCATTCCCGTAAACAGTAAAACGATCACCACCAGAAGTTTTCCCTGTCTGCGCTCCGCCCCCTCTCTCTCGGTCGAATTGCCCTGTGGATTGCCTGCTCGCAGTGTCTTTTCTGTCTTCGCTATCAGCCAGCCGATTCCCCGGATGGGATGGGGCAGAAAATAGGGATCTCCAAAGAGCTGATCCAGTAAAAATCCCGCTCCGAATGCCAGAATATGATATTTCATCAATATGTTTCTCCTTCTGTAAATTCTGACAATCCAGACTTTGACAGTGGGTGAAAATCCTTGCACTCCGGGGCTCCCCCTCCCATCGGGAATACCAGAATACCGCTGTAACCCTGTCCGCATTTTGCCTGATAGTCAAAATATTCTCCCCCGGTGAAATGACTGAGCAGCGCCATGATGGTTCCACCGTGGACGACTGCGGATACGCTTTGTATCCCGGCGTCCTGTGCTCCAATTTCATCGCTTCTTTCCAACTCCGTTTTCTCCGATCCTGTATTGTAATCACCCTGCTCAGATGCAGCACTTCTCTCCAAGATCATTTTCATGTAGTATAACATTTTTTCATATCCGGCAACGTTTCTGCGAATGAATTCCTCTCTGCTCTCGCCTTCCGGAAATGGCAGTGTACCGCCGCTGTCGATCCATCTCTGATATGCCGGATCCCCGGAAAGTTCCTGATAATTGTGTCCTTCGAATGCACCGAAATCCATCTCCGTCCACTCCGGGACAAAAATGGGAGTCTGCCCTGGATACAGGATCTGTGCTGTCTCGAGACACCGCTTCATAGGACCGGAAAACAGAAGGTCAGCAGTCGGATAGTTTCCTCCCGTCACAGCTTTTTTCAGCATTCCTATTCCTTCCGGGCTCAATGCTTCATCCGTTTTTCCAAGATAACGTCCTTCTTTATTGGAAAGAGTCGCTCCGTGCCGGATCAGGGTCAGGCGGATCTCTATTTGATTTTCTGGCCGATTCCGCATACGACTCTCACCACCTCATCTGCCTGCGCCGCCAACCCTTCCAGAATTCTGCCGGTGCATTCTCTGTAAGTTCTCTCCTCCGCTTCCATGGGGACGATGCCGTTGCCGATCTCGTCACAGATCAGAATGCAGTCCGGATATTCCTTATAGAAATTCGCTATCATTGCCTCCGGATCTGTTCCCTGTCGCAACTGCTCCCGGATATATCGGTGCAGATGATTGACGATCACCTGCGGTCCAGCCGTCTGCCGCCCTGTAGGCTGCTCTGTCTGCTTTCCAGGCATTGTTTCAACCGCGCTCTCAGTTGCCCATGTTATTTTACTATCCGATGCCAGCCTCAGTGTTCCATCCAGAACCGGCACTTCCTGCCTGTCTTCACGCTGAACGTAATGCTGCTCTACATAATGTAATTTTCCCTGAGCAAAGCCGCCAATAATTAATATCATTTCCCTCTCCCATTTCAAATGTGCTTCTGCACCACTCTATCCGGCAATACATTTTACACTGTCAGCATCATATGTTCTGCGATTGCTGCCGCAACCACCACGCATCCTTCGCAAAACGTCACAAAATACCCCGCCGTATCTCCGGTGATGCCGCCGAACTCTTTTTTGCTGCGATAGTAATAATACGCAAAAGTAAGCAGGGCCGCTGCCACCGCGATTCCTCCCGTCACGAAAGATGTCCACATCATAAAGCCGATGCACAGGATTCCCTGTGCGTACAAAGCAGTTTTTACCACTCTTTTATGCGCCTTATCCGCGAACAGATACAGCGTCCCCTCCTGCTTTGCGGAAGGGAAACTCACCACAGCAACACCGCTCAGCACTCTGGACAGGAAGCTTCCGGCTCCCACCACGACCAGCGTCCGGCATTCCGTAATCTCCGAAAAGCCTCCCAGAAAAATCAGTCCATACAGAGCCAGCATGATCACCGCAAAGGCCCCGATATGAGAATCCTTCAGAATCTCCAGTTTCCGCTCTCTCGGCTGGTAGGAATGCAGGGCATCACAGGTATCTAAAAATCCATCCACATGAAAGCCCCCGGTGATCAGAATCGGTATCGCCGTTCCCACCACCGTATAGCACAAGGTTCCCACCGCGAACCGGTCACAGAACCATTTCCACAGATACCACAGAGCACCGATCACCGCCCCCACCCATGGAAAAAAGCAGAGAGCGTACCGCATGTCCTCATCCTTCCACTGAAACTGTGGCATGGGGATCTTGGAATACATAGAAAACGCTATGAAAAATGATTTGATAATTCGCATGTCTGTTTCCTTTCTATCCCCGGCTGTCCTGCCAGTTCTGTGCTTTTGCTCCTGGTGAGCCGGGTTTGATCCGCTGTGGGATCCCCGCTATAACTTCCACAACTTCGTCTGCCTCCGCCGCAAGTCGTTCGTTGATCCGCCCCAGTGCCTCGATGTATTCCATCGTAGAATCATCGTAGATCATTCCATCCTCAAATACATTATTGGTTACAATGACTAACGGATCCGCCTGTTTTCTTAATCCTTCCATACCTTGCAGAATCTTTGTGATCACCGTCTCACGATCCACAGGCTGCTCCCTGGAAAACATTTCGTTGGCCGCAAGATTCGACATACATTCCAGCAATACTGCCGCCTCCGGCTCCATTTGGGAGGCAGCCTGCTCCAGTGCAGTAGACTGTTCGATGGTAGTGAAACCTTTTCCCTGCCGCAGTCTGTGATGCCTGTCCACTTTGGCCTGCATTTCCTCATCCCAGATCTGCATAGTAGCGATATAATATTTTTTCTTATCACCGGCAGTCCGCAGCAGATAATCTTCCGCATAAGCGGATTTCCCGCTGCCGCTGCCCCCCAGGATCAATATCATCATGTTGCTTCTCCATCCGTTCCGTCTTTCAGCCGCGCCAATCGCAAGGTCGCGCTATCACGCTTTTGCGTCACTTCGTGACTACCCTTGCCCATAGACCGGCGCTCATCTCATGAACATATTCGCTCAAAAAATCATGCGAGCATGATTTTTGCGCCCGGATATGTTCATGGCTGAACTGTTAACGTCTATATTGTTCTACTTCGATTTCTGAGAAGGTAGCGCTCTGTCCATAAATGCTCATTGCCATATCCAGCAGTGTGAACATCATAACGGCTCCGGTTCCTTCTCCCAGAGCCATTTCCGCATGGATCACAGGGAACAGCCGAAGCGCATCCGCCAGTTTCACCGCTGCCGGCTCCTTTCCCAGATGGGAAGGGAGCAGATACTCCCGCACACCGGGGAACAGACGCTCCGCCACCAATGCTGCCGCCATGCTGATCACACCATCCAACACAATGGGTATATGCCACAACGCGCCGCCGATGCACATACCGGTAAGTCCTGCAATGTCCAGTCCTCCGACTGTCTGCAATACCGTGAAGGCATCCGCATGCCACAAGTCATAGGTTTCCAATGCGGTGCGCACCACCTGTTGCTTCCGTGCCAGTCCCTGATCCGTCAGTCCCGCACCTCTGCCGGTGACTTCCCCTGCCTCGCACTGCAAAAGGGCGGCCGTCACTGCACTGCTGGTGGTAGTGTTGCCGATTCCCATTTCCCCGGTGGCAAGGATACCATAGCCCTTTTCCTTACACTCCCGTACCAGTCCGATTCCTGTGGCAATGGCACGGACGGTCTCTTCTTCCGTCATAGCCGGTTCTTTTAAGAAATTTCTTGTCCCGGGGCACACTTTGCGATTCCATACTCCGGGAATGGATTCCTCACTATTTATCCCGATGTCCACTGGAATCGTCTCGGCGCCAATGCTCTGTGCCATCCTGCAGACGGAGGATCCCTTCCTGGCCATGGACTTTGCCACCGCCAGCGTAACTTCCTGCCCGGACTGGGTTACACCCTCTTCTACAATGCCGTTATCGGCACAGAAGATCAGCACACCCTTTTTATGGATATCGATCACTTCCGTCCCTAAGATGGCTCCGATCTGTGCCGTGATGCTTTCAAAACTGCCCATGCCATCCAGTGGCTTTGCCAGAGTGTCCCAATGCTTTTTCACAAGCTTTCTCACTGCTTCGTCCGGCGGCATGATCCGGATCTGTGCCAGTTCCTGTCCGGTATAATTATAAAATACGGGCTTCTCTGAGCATTCCATAGATCTCCTCCATACGCAGATATTCCCGCAGGGTATCTGCCAGTTTATCGTATTGTCTTTCCTTAATGGTGCGGTAATCCTCCCAGACGCCGTTCTCCAGAGAGATGCCTTTTTCCCGGGCCAGGGTCTGTATCATACGCCCAGCGATCTCTCCCATGTCGAACAGACCGTGGATATAGGAGCCGTAGATTCTGCCGGTGGAGTCAGCGATAACAGCTTGTGTGATTTCCGTGTTTCTCGTCGCATCGTCTGCACAGAAAGCGCTCCGATTGCTTTCTGCACTGTTTGCCGGTCTGGCTGCCTTGTCCACGGTACCCTTCGCATCGCTGCCATCCCCGTCACAATACACCGTCTGTCCCATATGGATCTCATACCCGGCAAACTTACATCCCGTAAGTCCGGAGAAAATACCCTCCACAGCATCCAGCTTTCCATCTGTCTGGCAGCGATGTTTCTCCTTCTGCAACACTGTCCGTACCGGAAGCAGTTCCATGCCGCGGATCTGTCCGCCTTCCTCTACACTGTCCGGATCCGCGATCTCACAGCCTAACATCTGATAGCCTCCGCAGATCCCGAAAATGGGAACTTTTCCCGCAGCACGTTTTACCGCTGCCTCCAGTCCGTTCTGCCGCATCCATTTCAGATCTCCCATGGTATTTTTACTGCCGGGGAGAAATATCAGATCCGGCGTTCCCAGCTCTCTCACATTTGTCACATACCGGACACTGACCTCCGGCATCTGTTCAAACACATCAAAATCCGTAAAGTTTGAAATTCTGGGATAGTGGATCACCGCCAGATCGATCTTCCCCACATGTTTTGCATCAAAACGGTCCGTCAGGCTATCCTCATCTTCCAGCGTAAGTTCCATATAAGGTACAGTCCCCAGCACCGGCACCTGTCCCCGTTCTGTTAACATCTGAATGCCGGGATCTAAAATTGTACTGTCTCCACGGAATTTGTTGATGATCAATCCCTTTACCCGCTTCCGCTCTTCTTCGGTCAGCAGCATCAGGGTTCCCAAAAGCTGTGCGAACACGCCGCCTCTGTCAATGTCTCCTACCAGAAGTACCGGTGCATCCACCATGGCCGCCATTCCCATATTGACAATGTCATTCTGCTTCAGATTGATCTCCGCCGGGCTTCCTGCGCCCTCGATGACAATAATATCCGCATAGGTCTCCAGCTTGCGGAATGCGGCCTTGATCTCCGGGATCAGTTCCGTCTTGTGGGCAAAATAGTCTCTGGCGGACAGATTGCCCCGTACTTCCCCGTTCACAATGACCTGGGATCCGGTATGGCTGGTTGGCTTTAACAAAATGGGATTCATGCACACCAGCGGTTCGATCCCTGCGGCCTCTGCCTGCATGACCTGTGCCCTGCCCATTTCCAGTCCTTCCTTGGTGATATAGGAATTGAGCGCCATATTCTGTGATTTAAAAGGGGCCACCCGGTAACCGTCCTGCCGGAAGATCCGGCATAGCCCCGCCACCAGGAGACTTTTCCCGGCACCGGACATGGTGCCCTGTATCATAATAACTTTTGCCATCGTTTTCTCCATCCCACAGATGCCACCGACATCCCGGGAATTTACATTTCTCTCTTCTTACTGTCTGTTCTGTTGCCCGGAACTTTCTATCTGCTTCCCCAGCTGTTCTGCATACTCCAGAAGTTCTCTCTGAAAAGTCTCCAGACTGCCGAAATTCTCCCGGCAACAGATAACACGTTTGCACTTATCTATCGTTTTCTTTGCTGCCTGTATTTTTTCCTGTGCCACCGGCTCAAAAGGATGCTCTGCGATCACCTCCGCCGCCAGTGCCTTCGCCACGGGATAATCCAGGTCATTTTCATACAGGATCCCGGTGACAAAGGGGATCCCCGCTCTCTGCAGACGCCGGTAAATTTTACGTCCGCTTCCGGCTCCGGCGATCACGAAGACCTGCGGTGTTCCTTCCGGCGCCGCCAGCTCCATATCACTGCTGCCCTCATCATAGTTTCCCATCCGGATGCCATATAACTGTGTAATATACCCGTCGGTCATGACCTCCTCCGGCATTCCGATCCGGTCCACCGCCCTACCGTTCACACACAGGATCCTGTCGGAGATTTTCTCCGCCAGTTCCAGTTCATGTAAGGACAGGATCACCGTCAGCTGCCTTTCTCTGCACAGCTTTTGCAGGATGGATAAAAATTCCAGTTTGTGACGTACATCCAGATACGAAGTAGGCTCGTCCAGGATCAGAATTTCCGGCTCCTGGCAGATGGCTCTGGCCAGCATTACCCGCTGTCTCTGTCCGTCACTGATCCGGTCAAACATAAGATCCCTGAGTTCTGTCACCTTCACCAGTTCCATGGCGTTTTCCACCGCTTTGTGATCATCTTTCGACAGCACACCAAAACGTCCGGTATAAGGATACCTTCCGGTGGCCACCACATCCTCACAGGTCATCAGCTCGGCCCGCAGGCGTTTTGTCATTACCACTGCCATTTTTTTCGACAGTTCTGCCCCGATGAGTGTCCGCATATCTTCTCCGTCCAGCCGCACCGTTCCTGCGATCAGGGACAGCTGCCTTGCAATACTTTTTAAGATCGTGGATTTGCCTGCACCGTTTGGACCCAGTAACGTCAAGATTTCCCCTTTTCGAAGCATAATCTCCACCTCTTCGATCAGAGGCTTACCGTCGTAGCCCACGCTCATTTTTTCCGTTGTAATATAATAAGACTTCTGCGTTTCCATGGTTATCCACGCTCCTGTCTGTTTCGTGATATCATGATCCACAATACTACCGGTGCTCCGAAGATGGCCGTCACTGTGCTGATGCTAAGTTCCGTGGGTGCCATCCATTTCCTCGCCAGCAGATCACAGAACAGGCAGAATACACTGCCTCCCAGAAAACATGCCGGTATCATGAGTAACGGCTTTGTAGTGCCGAACAGTTTACGGATCAGCTGCGGCACAGCGATCCCCACAAAAGAGATCGGTCCGGCAAATGCCACGATACATGCCGAAAGCACGCTGGACAACACCACCAGAAGGATCCGCAGGGTCCGGATATTCACTCCAAGATTCTGCGCATAGGTTTCTCCCAGCTGGTAGGCTTCCAGCGGCTTGGCCAAAAGAATCACCAACAAAAAAGCAGCCGCCACCACGACGCTCATCACTTTCACATTATCCCAGGTCATTCCGGAAAAGCTTCCTCTGGACCAGTTGTGGAGGTTCACGATATCCGCGTCCTCCGCAAACGTCACCACCAGTTCCGTGATGGCAGAACAGATGTAGCCGATCATCACACCGCTGACCACCAACATGGACATACTGTCCACCTTTCGCGCCATGAGCAGCACGAAGCCCATGGACAGCATAGCACCCAGAAATGCCGCCAGGATCAGCAGTCCTGAGCTGACCCGGATCGTATTCCCCAGCAAAAATACCATCACCAGTGCCACTACCATCTTCGCCCCGGAAGAAATTCCCAGTACAAAAGGGCCGGCTATGGGATTGTGGAAAAATGTCTGAAGCAGATACCCTGCCAGTGCCAGTGCTCCACCCAGAATTGCTGCCGCCAGTGTCCGGGGAAAGCGGATCTCCCACAGGATCTTTGCGTTCATGCCTTCCTGTGCTCTCCCTGTGGTTAAAATTTCTGCCAGTGGAATTTTCACCGTTCCGATTCCTATATTGCAAAACAACAGCACAAAAATGCCTGCTATCAGTATAAAAAACGCTATGGTATATCTTATTTTTCTGCGCTGCTGCATCTTTTTCTCCTTTTTTCCTATTCGTATTCCAATCGTATCCTAATCTCATTCTAACGCTCTTATACTTACGCTGTGTTTCTAAGTCCTCCATCTTACTGTAAGAGAAACAGATAACGCAGCTTAGCGGTATCATCATCCGTCAACACCGTATGCATATCCTGCAATAAATACCCGATTGCCATGGACTGCTGGTACATATCATTGGTGGTGCAATAGACCTGCCCCTCCTGTACCGCTTTGAAATCTTTCAAAATATTGCATTTGCCGATCAGCTCATCCACCGTGGTCACGCCTCCGTCAATGGAACTGTTGTAGATCAGGATGTCTGCGTCTTTCGCTCCGGCATAAAAATCTTCGACCTGCATATTCAGCGTGGAGCGTCCGCTTCCGCTGTCTTCCAGATTCTCAAAAATATATCTTCCCCCTGCCAGTTCGATCAGCTTCGGAATATAATCCGTGCTCTGTCTCACCTGGATCAGTCCGTTGGAAGTCACATAGAAAAACGCTATGGTCTTCCCTGTTTTTTCCCCGCTTTCTACCTCTTCCAGAATCTCTGTCTGTTCCGCAAAGGCTTCTTCTGCCTCAGCTTCTCTGCCGGTCAGGGCTCCGAAAAATTTGACCCATTCCACTTTTCCCAAAGGATGCTGTTCATAGCTGGAATATTCGATCATCACCGGAATGTCAAAGCTTTGAAGCATTTCCACCACCTCCGGCGAATGCGTGATCATCCGGTTCTCGATCGCCAGATCACAGCCTTCAGACACCAGTAATTCATAATCCGGTTTACTGTATTTTCCGGCATAGATCATGTCCCCTGCCGCCATGGCATCCTTTGCTGTCTGAATGTACCAGTTCTCCTGCTTCTGCCCGGAAAAACGGATCTGCTCCACCGCATCCACGGAGGCAAACATGTCCATCACCCCGGAGGCTACCAGATATATATTTTGAAGTGGTTCCTGCAAGATACTGACGTCCTCATCCAGTCCCTGTGGTACCGGCTGTCCCTCCGGCACTAACAGATACCGTTTACTATCGGGAAGCGTTGTCAGCATCTTATAACCATCTTCGTAGTAATCCACCGCAAAATTTTCCGCATATTGCAGCTCCATGCTGCCTGTTTTTACTAATTCTGTCTGCGAAGACATCTCCACAGAAGCAGAAGAAGGACTGCCGCAGCCACTTAGCCCCAGCAGTCCCATAAGAAGCAGAACATAGATCCATTTTCTTCTATTTCTTCCTGACCTCAAAATTTTCATGCCTTTCATAGCCTGCAATGTTTGAGCCGCAGGCACCAATGTGTATTACTTGCCGCTCTCTGCACTCTCAAGTGTCTCAGAGTGGAAAGTTACGGTGTATTCCACCTCATGAGGTGTACTCATTGCCACGGTATCACCGATCATGGTAAGGGGTGCATCCAGTGCTTCCACCGGCACTTCAAATACGGAATTGCCTTCCGTATTTACCGGCAGATATTTTTCACCGTTTACCAGCATATAATCATAGTTCGGGCTGCTCCATTCCAAAGTCGCCGTTGCCGCTCCGTCAGCTATCGCAAGCTGTGCGGGGGACTGGATACTTGCTCTGCCGCTTCCGCCCTCCATGGTCAGTTCGATGGTGTAGCTACCGTCTTCTACAGCGCTCAGATCAAAAGTGTCTGCGGCACCCTCTGCCACCGGATCAGATACCTTTACTTTATGGTCATACCATTTTCCCTTGGTACCGATCAGTGCCAGATCGAATTCCTCTCCGATCACGGGTACAGGGACATCGAAGCCGTAGACTTCTTCCGTCATTCCGTCACTGTAAGTCACGGTATCCGTGGTGGGCTCAAGCAGCACTGCGCCATCTTTGGCTGCATCTTCCGCCAGACCCGGATAGAGATTCAGGATCTTCTTGGAGCCTAAGGAAATGTGAATGGTCATAACGCCATCCTTTACCGTCAGTGTTCCCTTGCCGTCACAGGCTTCACTGACATGGAACATGGAGCTGTCCGTGGAAAATTCAGCGGTGTAGACACCATCAGGAAGCTGTGCTTCGTTCTGTGCAGTCTCTGTGCTGACAGTTTCCGCCGTTTCCGTGCTCTCTGTCGGTGTTACGGTGCTTTCCTGTGCGGCAACCGTGCTTTCTGCAGATGTCGCATCCGCTGCCTGACCTGCTCCACAGCCGCCAAGCAGCAGACAGGCACTCAGTCCGCCCACGATTATGATTTTATTCATTAATGTCTTTGCTTTCATTACTTATTTTAATCCTTATTTTATTCCTGATTTTAATTCCTATTTTAATTCTTATTTCTCAGCCATTGCTGCTGCGGTATGTGCTACATACAGATCCTGGATAGCCTTGATCCCGCCGAGGCCTGAGATCTGGGTATCCACACTGTCGAACTTTCCGGAAGCGTTGAACTGGCTTAACCAGGAATCCTCATCCTCGCCTGCCATATCATTGTTGGCATGATCACCTGCTACTACCATCAAAGGACGAAGAACCACTTTGGTGTAACCTGCTTCTGCAACAGCCTTGATGACTTCTTCACAGGCGGTCTCTTCCGGCTCACCTTCTACGGTTCCGATAAATACATTTTCATATCCCAGTTCATTCATCTGGGTCTGCATCTGGCTGTAAGATACCTTTGCAGTGTGGGAGGTTCCATGACCCATGAATACGAATGCCACGCCATCTTCCTTTGCAGCGTCCAGACTGTCATAGCCTGCAGTCTTTACTGCTTCTGCGGTCAGTTCTTCTGCAACAGCCTTCTTGTCATCATTTACTACGGCAGCATCAGAGCCTACCTCACCTAACAGGGGCTCAGCAACTTTTACAGATGCAAACTGATCCTTATACGCTTCTACAGCTTCCATCAGCTCGTCATACTCTGCGCCATGCATCAGATGCGTGGGCTGTACTACCAGGTTCTTAACACCGTTTGCCACAGCGCGGTCCAGTGCCTGATCCATATTGTCGATATGCTCGTCATCTCTTGCCTGTATATGATTGATGATGATCTGTGCAGTGAAGGCTCTTCTTACAGACCAGTCGGGATTGGCTGCTGCAATGGCATCCTCGATGCCCTTGATATCAGCTACACGACTGTCGTTAAAAGAAGTACCGAAGCTTACTACCAGGATCTCATTCTCACCGATCTCATCCTGATTGCGGGGATCATCCTTGGAAGCATCTCCGGTATCTCTGCCGAAATAATCGGGATCTGCATTTTCTCCCTCTACCAGTTCCTTCTGTGCGTCGGTCAGTGCATCCCATGCTGCCTTGGCATCTGCACACTGTTTATCGGTATTCTCAGTTCTCTCCTGCACATAGATGGCATCGATCAGTGCTGCTACTTCATCGGCTGCTGCCTGATCTGCATCTTCGGTGCTTTCGGTAGCTGCGGTGGTTGTCTCTGCTGCCTGTGTTGTCTGTGCCTCACTGCCTGCCTGTACAGTGCTTTCTACGGTTGCCTGGGTATTACCACATCCGGTGATGCATACAGCGCCCAGTACGGTTGCCAGTACTACTGCTACGATTCTTTTTTTCATGTTTCCTCCTCTGACAGTTTTTCTGTCTCTTTTGATTTTGGGGTTTGCCCCGGTGTTCTTAAATATGTAAGTCAGAAACATGTTTTATAGCTATTCAGCACCAAAAATAAAACCCTTTTCCTATTTCAGGTAAAGGGTTTGTACACATAAGAAACGAATGCAAAAAAGATTCTGTCCCTTCTGCATTCCACACGTACAACCAGTTACTCGTGGCTTTGAAACAAATGTTTCTGTACAGCATTCAGGCAGGTCTCCCGGCTTGAAGATCATTGCATCCGCCATCTTCCCGGTCTCCCAGTGATCTATCGGCTTCAGCTCCCTAATTACGGTGACGAGTTCGTGCAGGACTTACACCTGCTTCCCTTTTCACCGGAGCCAGCTACTTACGTGGCTGCTCCGGCACCTGAATACTCCATATTCAATTGTGGCTACTATATCACAGATTTTCTGAAATTGCAATGTCAATCAGTCATCTGTTCCACCGGCTGTCGGGATCAGTATACCTGAAAATTAGAGATTGGCGTCATTCCGGGCATAATTCAGGATCATTTCCTTTAAAAGCAGCAGATCACCTGTATAATCCTTGTTGTCCGTTGCTCCCCAGATAAAACCACCTGCGTAATGGGTACACGCTGCCATCATGGTATGCACCGTCACACGCATGAACTGTTCCTCCGGAATATCCGTGCGGAAGGTCTTGTCCTCTTTTGCCTTCGCATACATCATATGAAGTCTTGTGTTGACGGAATTCAGGGATGCGTGGAAATTCGCCAGTTCCTCCTGCCGCACCGTCTGGTGTGTTATATAATTGTTGAAGTTGTCATTATACTGCAGCAGATCCTTATGGTTCTGATACATGCCGATATAACTGTCCAGCGTAAAAATAAATCTTCCGATGGCCGGAATATCGTGTATCGAAGAGATTGGTCTTGCCTCATCCAGCTTGTCCAGATAAGCCTTCCATTTCGATGCGCAGACCGCAATAGCCAGCTCCGTCTTATTGTTGTAACAGCGGAACAATGTGGCACGTCCCACACCGGCTTCTTTTGCGACCTCATCCATGCTGACCGCTTCGATTTTCTTTTCCACAAAAAGCCGGAACGCCGTATCGATGATCCGCTGGTTGCGCCCTTGCTCTTTATCCATCTGTTTCTCAGATTTTCCCATTTTTCTCTTCCTTTTTCATACATTCTTACTGTTCATTTTATGGTAAAAGGCTGTGACTGTCAACGACTGTAAAAAGCTAATGTAAAAGTGCCTTGCAGATTCCTACGAATTTTCTTGTATTTAAAACACCAATATCGGCGAAAAAAATACAAAAGCAGGTAATTTTGTATTATAAAAATGCTTTATTTTCGCCAAGTACGCAAATAAAAGAAATTCCGTACAAAAATTCCTGATTTCGGAACTTTTTTGTACGGAATCCAATGTTTTTATACTATTTACACCAAACTGACTTATCAGTTACTTCTTCTGTCGTGTCAGGAGCGTAACTGCTTCGCAGTGGCTCGTTGGTAAAGCCGAGGTGATATGGGGATTCCCGTACTTTTCTTTCAACCTATATTCATCCAGTTCAGTCATCAGTTCCACATATGCTTCTCTCAGTTCTCTCGGAGACATAGTTCTGGCAAATCCCATATACTTTTCATATTTCTTTGCTCTGCGTTCCTCTTCCTCTGATGCATATATTGTCTTTTCATTTTTAAAGCGATCTGCCTCAGACTCATCAAGACAAAGTGAAACAGCTACAATATGTTTGCATATGATTTTCTTTCCATTTGCCAAAGGACAATCGCAGGTGGACTTTCGCGGATGCTCCATATCAACATGAACATGATAATTTCCATCTCCACTACCTGCTACTATACCTTCGCAGCTTCCATCTTCATTAACAGTATACGAAAGAACTTTATTCTGTTTATAATATTCCATACCACGCCATACAGACTTACTACTGGCAATATCAATCACTCCCATAAAGTGCCTCCGTAAATTATTCTTTCTGTATCGGTCACCCTATCAGTCACCCCAACGGTCACCTTCTTTGTTTTATGAACAACTCTCACGATTTATACTAATTATCATCAGCTAAGCGATATCTTCTATTATTTGTTGTGCCTTCATATTCAAGCCCTGACATTTCTTTCAGTATAGCTCTTGTACGGGCAGGGCTTAATCCAATAGCTTGTGCGATATCCGTTGTCTTAGACAATCCATTTTCCTTCAAATACTTTCTAATCAACTGATAATTCTCTTCTGTTTTTCTATGTTTATTTGGTTCGCTTGTTTTGTTCGCTTGTTTTGTTCGCTTGTTTCTTAAATTCAAGCGATAAACGAGTCCTGTCAGGATTATAACTTTCTTCCACCACAGGCATTGGCCAACCTTCATTCTCCCAAACTTGATAAATATCTGGAATACCACTGCCAGCTCTTTCACCAATACCAATCATATTAAACATCTTCATTAGTGTTTTATTTCTAGGATCTGAAATACCACCACGAAGCATCTGCTTTTTACCAGTGCGAATGCTACCAGGATTCTCGATAACCAACTTGTCATCTTCCTTCTTAATCACTACACCGCAAGGCAAGAAATAATCTGTATTAACCAAACAATTAACTAAAGCCTCTCGAACTGCCTTATGAACTGGAGTATCATCCACCCTCGTAATACCTTCAAGCTTAAAAGGCTTCTTAATATCCTTTGAAATTTTGCTATTTACTCTAAAGAAGAAATCAAATACATTACCGCTCCAATCACCGGAGCTAGACTGCAAGCGATCTGTCCAACGTATTGTTTGGTCCAGCATCTCTCTATAATCTAGGAAATACTCTGGAAATTCTCTTACGATATGATATTCTTCACCGAACATAAGCAACCCAGCTGTAGTAGGATGTAATTTACCATCCTCACCAAATCCTGCTGCATCTATTCTCTCTAAATACTCATCATCTGGTAAATTATTAAATACGTGCTCTGGACGATAGCTCTTATGATGATTTCTGAATCCCTTCAAGGACTCTGTATCAATTGCAGAAATATCAAACTGTTCTACAATCTTCATATCCTCTGTCTCATCCGCAGCATCACGGAGCATACCTTTAATTTCTGCCTTTGAGCAATGATAGTCGCCTTCCCAATCTCTACGATAGCAGCCACCAAATAAATCGTTATTAATATAAACAGACTTCTGATCACGTTTAGCTCTTGGTACATAAAAATGAGGAATACGACTCCCATAATGCTATAGGCAATCCACCTTCTGCCTTTTTCACTTCTCGGCAGTTATCTTCTTTATATTTATCAAAGTTCGATAAATCAAACAAATCTGACATATGAGATTCTCAGCTCCTTTCCTCCATATACATAAACGAATTCTCAAAAATTATCAATTCAATTTTTCAGCCCATTCTGCTTCCTTGAAGCCAACAAGCACAGTATCTCCATTTACAACAAGTGGACGCTTTACCAACATTCCATTTGTAGCAAGTAACTGAATCTGTTCCTCTTCACTCATTGTAGGCAGCTTGTCCTTAAGCTGCATTTCTTTATAAAGAAGCCCGCTAGTATTAAAGAACTTCTTAAGGGTCAGTCCACTCTTCCCGTACCATTCCTTTAATTCGTCATAAGTAGGATTCACCTCTACAATATGGCGCTCAGTATATTTTATATTATGCTCATCCAGCCATTTTTTAGCCTTTTGACAGGTTGAACATTTGGGGTAACATATAAATAACATTTGTGGTTGCTCCTTATCTTCATTTTCCATTGGCATAACTTGGCTAATATCTATATCTAGTGTATTAACAGTATACACTTTTGAACCTGTAATATCATAAACTCTTGTTTTCGCATTAACATCAAAAAGCAACACATTTGTACCAGTTGCTGATACTGCACTTTTAAACTTAATTCCATCAAAACCAAGTCTTTTAATATATTCACAGAGAAATTGTGTCGGTGCATACTCTATTTGATCTCCAAAATTAGGCTTAGAAAACTCTTCAGAAATTCTATGTAAGTCCGCAACTATAGAATACTCATCCTCCTTTATTTTTTCGGGCGAATATGTAAAATCAAATATCTTAGCATCTCTGATGATTTCTATAGTGGCTATGTTATACATTTTCTGCATCTGTGGCCGCATTTCCAATATTGCCGTTTTAATATCTTTTGCAGTATATAAATAGCTTATTCCTTTTGGATTAGCTCTCCCCTCTTTTGCATAGGCATTCGGCGGAGCATCAGAATTACTTTTATCAAAACCATAGAAGTCCTTTTTATTATTCAACAGATTATCTATTTTTTCTGTAATTCTTCTCCTCTTTTCCTCATCACCACATAGGTAAATGGACGCAATCTTCATTGCTGATTCATTAAAAATGTCAGTAGCATCAAATTCTAAATTAGAAAACTCATCCTTCATTATCTCAGAAAGAGTTATTACCATATCATTTTTAAGGAAATCTTATTCGGTATAATCTCGTGCACGATACAAAATATCACCTTTTGATATAGTACACGTTGCTTTTTCTGCGATATCAGATATCTTTTTTAGCAATTCACTTTCTGGAAAAAATCTGTTTTTTGTCTTTACTTCTTCTGCAAAACTTTCCCATAACTTTTGTGTATTGTAATCAATATACATCAATAGGATAAACAGCATAATAACCCAATACGTTGTTTCATCATCAGAATCCTTAAACGCTTCGATATTTTTATATTTGGATGCAAATTCTATCATTTCTTCTTTCGTAGCAGATGCTTGTTCACTTATTGAATCATTTTTTGTTTTATTAATACTTTTCATTTTAAGCTGGTCTCCTACAATCCGAATTAGACTATCAATTACTATCGTGATGAAAAATTTTTTAATATTGTTTCATCATCATTTTCCATTCTTTCATCGGAATAATAACAAAAACTGATACTCTCATCGTTACTAAAATAGGTATATAAGGATGGTCTTAACAGTTTGGTTTTATCAGCATTAAATTCGCTTCTATGCCCATTATTAGGATTTCTTCGAACTTTATTACAATATATTTTACTTGGATCCTCCGAATCACTCTTACTCAAGGATTGTATCATTGCATTTTTTTCTATTTCAGATACATTGCTGGGAATACTTGTAGGAATAAAAGTTCCTAGCCTTTCTATAAATTCTTGAAGGATATCTCCTAAATTTTCATTATACTCTATTTCAAAATATTCTCTTAATTGCCTTGCATCTATTAATATACCAGAACTATTGGCTTCAACTTGTAAATCATCATCAAGGTTTTTAGATTTGATGAAATGCAATTTAACCAAAGCATATTTATTTACCCGTTTTTCTGTTCCTACAAATCTTTTCACAAGCACAATATACTCAATTCGCTTATATGTAAAAATGAAGCTACAGATGGTCCAACCATTCTTAATCATATCTTCTTTTAACAATTTCAAATTTTCTAACTTCATATTTTTCTACCCTTCAGATATTTTATTCAATTGCTTTTTTAGGTATTAACGGCATTTCCATTATTGCAGAATTGTTTTGTGCATCAGCTACTACTTCATCCGCACTATTATGTTTACGCAGCCACAATTCTTCTTCAAGCTTTAATTTATCCAGCAAGTATTCATGTCGCTTTGAAAACTCATCAAATATTTCACTCCATTTTAAAACATATATTTTTGTCATACCATTGTCTATACAATATACTAAATGTTCTTCCCCATGGCTTTTATTGTTATCTAACTCGCCCTCAACATATCCACTAAGGCAATGGTGATTACCGCTTCTCGTCAGAGTGCAGTAAAGTATCGTCAGGCATTTGAAGATTACATTGCGAAGAAAGGATACGAGGGCATTCATGCATTGGTGGCTTTCTCTGGAAAAGTAAAGCTTCCGGATGATGAGCAGGAGTATACAGAAAGCTCTTTGAATGGATTTCCGGAGGATCGACTTACAAAGGAATTTGATACGGATAAATATCAGGTTCTCCTGGTAGCAAATAAATATCAGACCGGATTTGACCAGCCGAAACTCTGTGCCATGTATGTTCTGAAAAAGCTGAAAGGTGTTAATGCGGTACAGACATTGTCCCGGTTAAACCGTATTTGTGCACCTTATGATAAAAAGACGTTCGTGCTGGATTTTGTAAATAGCTATGAAGACATCAACTATTGGATGTCCTTGTGAGCAAATCATAGGGACTTTTTTATTTTGATGCAGGATTTTCTCTGGTACACAAATCAGATTAAACCCCAATAAACCTTAATAAAGTATATCACAATCCATACTCCTTTTCAATTGCACGCAACGTTTTGTGATGATAGGAGGATGAGAATTTTGTGATAGCCCAATGCCCCTGCGATTGCTCGACAAAGCCAATCACAGGAGGAAAATTTATGGCAAATCATGAAAATCTTAGTACACCATTCATCTATCTTCGCTCTACAGGAGAGAATATCTCTGTCACAAAGGAACAGCGTGATGCTTTCTATAAGGAGGCCGACCGCATCCGCCATAAAGAGCAGCACTATCATCGTTGTATGTGTAACAAAAAACATCTCTGGGAATGCGATGGAGACTGCATCGGATGCAAATATCATGCAGCCGGAGATACGCTTTCACTCGACATTCCTACCGAAGACGGTGAAGCCAATATGTACGCCTGCATTCCTGATTCATCACCATCAATGGAAAATGTAATTGCAGACAGACTCCTTCTCGACCAGCTTTTTAATAGGTTGAGAGAACTTGATCCGGATGCTGATACCATCATTCAGTGCTGGCTTGATGATTACAAAATCTCAGATCGTGCAATCGCCGAGAAACTCGGCCGCAAACAGCGTACCTTCGCTGATCAGATGAAGAAGATCCGCACAGAGCTCCGTAAAATTCGTGGCTATTAATCCTACATATCATATGTAGCAATTCATCCCTCTTGCACAATATGCAACAGTTCAAACGGAAGGCTCTCGTACTGTAGAGAGAAACATTGATTGCTACAGCAGCGGTCATATCAGTCACAAGCAGGCAATTGAAAAAGTAGCATTTTGGTCCTGCATTCTAAATGTATATTTTAACTTTCAGAATATAGGACATACATCATTGCAATCCCTACGAATTTTCTTGTATTAAAAACGCCAATATCGGTGAAAAAAATACAAAAGCAGGTGATTTTGTCTTATAAAAATGCTTTATTTTCGCCAAGTACGCAACTAAAAGAAATTCCGTACAAAAATTCCTGATTTCGGAACTTTTTTGTACGGAATCCATTGTTTTTATACTATTTATACCAAAATAACTTCCCAGTTACTTCTTCTGCCGGACCAGCAGGGTGACTGCCTCCAACGAATCGGTGAACGGGAACATGTCCACGCCCACGCCCTTCGCCACACGGTAACCTTTCTTCTTAAAATACTTTAAATCCCGTACCAGTGTCTCGGGATTGCAGGAGACGTAGACGATCCGCTCCGGGCCGATCTGGGCTACGGAATTCATGAATTCTTCGGTGCTGCCGCTTCTGGGGGGATCCATCAGGACCACATCGACCTTTGCGCCCTGTCCGGCCATTTCCACGAGGAATTTCCCGGCGTCGTTCTGGTAGAACTGGATGTTGCGGATCTGGTTCGCCTTGGCATTGTTGCGGGCATCCCGGACAGCATCGGCGTTTAACTCCACACCGATGACCTTGGCGGCCTTGTCACTGGCAATCATGCCGATGGTTCCGGTGCCACAATAGGCATCCACCACGGTCTCTTTGCCGGTAAGTCCGGCGTACTCCAGTGCTTTCCCGTAGAGGATCTCGGTCTGTACCGGATTCACCTGGTAGAAAGATCTGGGAGAGATTCGGAAACGCTTTCCGCACAGCTCATCCTCAATATAACCTTTGCCGTAGATCACATGCTCCTTGTCCCCCAATACCATGCTGGTATTGCGGTTGTTGACATTGATGACCACGGTGGTGATCTCCGGGTGCAGTTTCAGCAGTGCCTTCACAAAATTATTCTTAGAGGGCAGGATTGGGGACGCCAGTACCAGCACCACCATGATCTGGCCGGTAACATGGCCGGTGCGGATCAGCACATGGCGCAGCAGCCCATACCCGGTGTCCTCATTGTAAGGGCGGATATGAAAAGATTTCAGCAGCCCTCTTATAGAGACAATGATCTCATCCGCATTGGCATTCTCGATCAGGCAGCTGTCCACGGGAACGATCCGGTGGCTCTTCTGTTCATAAATGCCGGAGATGGCATCGTGATACCGGTTCTCGCCGAATACCGCATGTACCTTGTTCCGGTAATGCTCCGGGTGCTCCATGGGAATGACACCCTCGACCTTGCAAAAAGGAGCCAGAAGCTCCTTTAATTGCTTTTCCTTATTCTTCAACTGTTCCACATAGGGCTTGTTGATCCAGCTGCACCCGCCGCATTTATCAGCCACCGGGCAGAGACCACTCCTCTTTTTAACAGCCGTCTTTTCCCGGCCCTGTCCTACGGGCACCCGGTTTTCCTTGCCTGCCGTCACTTTAGTTTTTCCCGCCGCATTGGCTTTTCCCGTTGCTTTGGTCTTTTCCGTCCCTTTCGCAGGTCCGGATGTTCTTCTGTCATTTCTGTTATCGTTCTTCATCATTCCGCCTGACTTCATTTAGTCATCCAGTCTTCTCATTTCTGTGTAAGCCAAAAGCAGCGGTCCCACACCCTTGGCATCGTCTTCCACGATGGGCTCGGACATATAATACTCGAAGCTGCCGTCACGCCGACGGTTATTCTCAGGTCCCAGTCCTGCCACGAGGCAGATACCGCCGAGGCTTAAATGTCCATCCTTCTCCTTCAGATAACGGTCACAGATTCCCTGAAATGCCTTTAATCCATAGGCTCTGTAGGACTCCGGTAAAAATCCGAGTCTCACGCCCTTCAGCAGGGAGTAAGCCATGATCGCACTTCCGCTGGTCTCTAAATAATTCGGCTCCTGACCCCCCAGTGCTGGAAGCTGATACCACATACCGCTCTCGTCCTGGAATTTTAACATGGAATCGATCAGATCCACGAATACCTTCTTCAGATTGTCATACTCTGCCTTGTACTCTTCCCCCGGCTCACATTTGCTCAGAGTGTCCAACAATGCCATGGAATACCAGCCCAGTGCTCTCAGCCAGAAATTTTGGGACAGACCGGTCTCCTTGTTACACCAGAATGCCTTTTTGGAGGCATCATAACCGTGATAGTACAATCCGGTCTTGGGATCTCTCATATATTTTACAACATTGGCAAACTGATGAAAAATGTCATCATAGTGCTTCTTGTCATCGAATTTGGTCTCATACTCCATGTAGAAAGGCTGTCCCATGTACATGCCGTCCAGCCATACCTGGTTGGGATAGATCTTCTTGTGCCAGAAGTTGCCTTCCTCGGTGCGGGGCTGGGTCTCCACCTGGCTGTAGATCAGGTCGATGGCCTTGCGGTATTTTTCCTTACCATTCAGGGCATACAATGCGAACAGAGTCTTGCCCGCATTGACATTGTCAATATTATATTCTTCCACGGAATACTTCGTAATCGTACCGTCTTCCTGTACTCTGTGGTCAATAAATGCATCTGCGAATTCGTAATACTTCTTCTCTCCGGTAGCGTTGTAGATCTCTAAAAGTGCCAGGATCATGCAACCGTCAATGTAATTCCAGCCGGCAGCTTTCCCCTCTCTCGCCTTCTCTATGTTCCATGCGGGAACATCCAAAGTACTCTTCTCGATCAGTTCATCAATGTATTTCTCAAAAATAGGCAGTTGCATGTATTATTTTCCTCCAAATTTCTATTTTACGGCATATAGCTTTATTTTACACTTTATTTTCTGCCTAGTCAATGGGGCTGACAGGGCTCGTACCCGGCAATGGATCAATATTTTCAAATTCCACGATCCATTGTCCGTCATCCGGGAACCCCGGTGTCTGCCTGTCACAACCATCATATCCTGCCGCCATAATTGCTGCTGCCAATAACAGTGATCCATTTCCCGGCAGATACAACGGCAGGTCCTTTCGTCCTGTCTGCCGGTTATTGCCGCTTGTGACATAACAGTTCTTTGGAGATTCCTTCAATAGTAACTCTATTGCTTTCTCCGGCTTTCCTAATCTTACCGCCGTCATCGCCATCATGGCAAAATCCCATCCCCACAGGGTAGGATATTTCCAGCATTCCTCTACCAACTGCAATGTGTTGTCCATAACCGTCCTGTCTATCCGGTCACTGTCGATCAGACCAAAAGCTCCCAGCATAGAGGGGTGATCTCTGTTATACTCCGTAAATGTCGTCGGACAATTTTCATGTGCCAGGTACACGCCGTCTTTTTCCGTTAATTCTGCCATATGCTCCGCTACCTGTTCCCAGAGTTCTTCCTTTTCCCTGCCGAGTCGTTCTGCCCACCATCCGGCGATCCGCAAGGTATCCCGGAAATACTCCACTTCAAAAGCCGGATTGCACACATCCATTGCCTTATGACATTCCTGTACCGGTATTACCGGAGCACAGATACTGTAGACTTTTTTCACCGGATCCCATCCCACAAAATCTACCATGAAATCAGCGGTTTCCTTCACCAGTTCCCAGTTCTCCTCTAAGAATCTGCGATTTCTTTTTCTGCGATATGCCATTTCCAGCATATAGATAATGTGCGGCTGCTGCCACACCAGCAAGGGCGCAATATTGGAAGGGCAGTCCACTCCTTCCGTGGCGATCATTTTCGGCCATCTTGCTCCTTTGTAGCCGTTTCTTGCCGCATTTTCTCTTGCCTGCTGCAGATGTTCCCTATACCATGCCAGGCTTCTGTCCAGCAGCTCCTCCTGATGCCACAGCGGAAGCCATGCACAATGCCACAGATACATCTCCAGATGCATTTTACCGTACCAGCTGTTACATGTCAGTCCTGTCTCCTGCGGAGGTGTCGAACCACTGGAATTGATTGCCATAAGATACTGTGACAAAATAATCCGCCGTTCCAGTTCCCTTGCTCTGGGGTCAGCGCTTTTATTCAGCTGAATGATACCGCCCCGCTCCCAGAAACGCCTACCCCCTCTTTTGGATGCGTTCATTACTTCCTGTGCAGATAAACATTCTGCCTGCTCTTTTTGTTTTCCTAACGCTATGGAGATGTCCAGTTTTTCTCCATTGGCGAAAATACGAAGGGTATGGCTGCCTTCCTTTCGGATCTTTCCTCCCTGCGCATAGATACCTGCATAATACTCATCCCTGTCCAGTTGTCTCCACAGAAGCATTTTTTCATCACTCGTCTGCAGTATCGTGGTACGGTGTCTGTCGTTCTGTGTCCAATCCGATGCGGTAATATCCGAAGCTCCATAGGGGAAATCCAGCACTATACTAATTTTTTTCTCCTTCAGTGCCTCGCTCTCCAGAGAAAAGGCCAGGATGTCTCTCCCTTCATTGTGACAGGCGGTCCGCACTCTGCAGGCATTGTTCCGTATCTGGAATTCACTGTACAGAATCCCTTCATACAGAACCAGTTCCTGCCGCACCCCGGTGATATCTTCTGCAGAAATGCTCTCCTCTTCCCACTGCAGGCGGACCCTTACCAGATTCAGTCTGTGGGGATTTTCCCGCAGCCAGTTATAGACATCTTCATTGCCCACCTTTTTATCCTGCGGATATTTTAACAGACGTCCTTCTCTGTTTACATATTCCGTCATCACCAGATCATCCAGTGTATAATTGTACTTTTCCCTGCTTACCGGTTTCGTGTGCCATCCCCATTGTGACATTGTACACAACGGGAGTTCCTGATATTCCTCGTATAGCGTCTGCATTCCGGTGATATCCGCCGTAAAAGCAAGTTCTCCGTTTCCTACCGTAAGCGGGGAGTCCGTTGCTATCTCCGTCAGCACCGGATTATGTCCCGATATCAGTTTCTGCCTGTCTATTTTATGTTCTGCGACCATACAAATGCTCCTTATCCTTTTACTGAACCGATCATAACACCCTTTACAAAATGTTTCTGTACAAAAGGATATAAAATAATCAGTGGAATACTACCAAATACAATAATAGCATATTTTAATACTTCAATGTTCGCTGCACGCATACTTTGTTCTGCCGTAGTTGCCATTTCCTCCAAAGCTGCTACCGAATTCATGATATTACGCAGGACTACCTGCAGTGTAAATTTATTCTCTGAAGACAAATAAATAAATGCATCAAAATAGGAATTCCAATGAGCAATGGCATAATAAAGTACCAATACTGCCAAAATAGATTTTGACAACGGTAATACCATATTAACCAGAACCCGGATATCATCGCATCCATCCAGTCTTGCAGATTCCAACATTTCTCCCGGAATGCTGTTCTGGAAATAGGTTCTTGCAATGATCATGTTATATACCGAAATTGCTCCCGGTAAGATCAATGCCCACATACTATCCAGCAGTCCGAGGTTTTTGACATTCAGATAAGTAGGAATCAACGGTGCTGTGAAGATCATAACGAAAATAAACAGAGCGCTGATCACCTTTCTTCCAATAAAATCCTTTACGGACAATGGATATGCCGCCATAATTGTCAATACAATATTTACGCATGTTCCCACTATAGTATATATAATGGAATTTTTATAACCGGTCAGAAGAGACCTGTTGGAAAATATCTCCTCATATGCATCAATATTCCATCCCTTCGGCCAGAAAGATACCTGTCCTCTTATTACAGCGCTTGGCGAAGACAAAGACGAAGCTACCACATTGAGAATTGGCATCGCTACCAACAGAAGACATATCATCAGGAGCACAGTATTTACTATATAAAATATACGATTACTTTTGCTCATAACTTTTCTTTTCATCTTATGTTCCTCCCTATATCAGACTGGTATCGGCAACCTTATCCGCTATTTTGTTTACAACCAGCAATAATATCAGAGATACCACTGACTGGAATATACCAATCGCTGTCGAATAGCTATACTGCATTCCGCTCAGACCGATACGATAAACATACGTTGAGATAATGTCTGAAGTTGCCATGTTTAAATCATTTTGCAAGAGCAGTACTTTTTCATATCCTATTGTCAAAATATGCCCACAGGACATGATCAACAGAATTACTGCTGTCGGCATGATACTGGGAATGTCAATATATCTGATTCTTTGCCAGATATTCGCACCGTCCACGGTTGCTGCCTCATGTAATTCCTGGTCTACCGCAGCAAGCGCAGAGATATAAATTACGGCATTGTAACCCGTTTTCTGCCATACATCAGAGAAAACATATAATGTTTTGAACAATTTAGGCTCTCCCATAAAATGAATGGCCTGTCCTCCCAGATTCTCGATCAGGTGATTCACCGGACCCGTCAGAGATAACATCTGTGACAGAATACCTACGATCAAAACGGTAGAAATAAAATAAGGCATATACGTTACCATCTGTACCGTCTTTCCGAACCATCGCACTCTGACATAGTTCAATGCAATCGCAAGAATGATCGGTGGAAAAACTCCCAATACAATACCATACACAGACAAGCCCAATGTATTACCCATCAGTCTCCAGAACTGTGGTGACTGGAAAAACATCTTGAAATACTTAAGTCCTACAAACGGGCTGTGCCAGATACCTCCTTTGAAATTGTAATCCCGGAATGCGATCTGCGATCCAATAATAGGCATATATTTAAAAACGATCAGATAAACCAGAGGCAGTGCTACGATCAGATATAACTGCCAATGCCTTTTTATGCTGCGTATTGTATTTTTTGCATGCTGTTTTTTATGTTCCGGACGAATTGTTTTCTTAGGATTCATTTTCTTCCTTCTTTCTATAAAAGGAGGGCTGCCTTAATGCAGTCCCCCTTGCAAATGTTTCAAAAGGCTTTCCCGATCTCCTATTTTGCAAAAGAAGATTCATCATATGCCTTCTGTAATAACTCCAAATATCTCTCCAGTCCTACATTATTCAGGGCACTGATATAGCCATCCCATTCTGCATCAATATCCTTTGCTCCGGTAATAAACTGCACCATATATTCTTTCTGAACATCCATAACATTGGTCTTAAGCAAAGACATTTCGCTGGAGTCTTCCTGGCTCATATATAAATCCGGCATTACCGACTCTCTGGACTGTCGCACCTTTTCATGTTCAAGAGACGCTCTGTAAATAACCACATTTCGACCATTGACCGGCTTAACATCCTCCGCATACGGATCCGGGTTCGTAGCATCTGCAAGCAGGAAATCCGGTGTACGCACCAATGCCGTAACCTGATTCAAAGTTACATTGGCTGTGGAAGCATCCAGTTTCTTATAGAGTGCTTTTGTCACACCATCCATGCCTACTTCTGTCGTATCATCATCCAGCATGACATAATTCACACCTTCTTTTCCAAGAATAGCTCTGTATGTCTGCGTCTCAATATAATCCAGCAGACGGAATGCTGCTTCGGGATTACTGCAGCTGCTCGAAATAAATGTCATACCTGTCTGGAACATAACATAAGGATTCCAGGATGCCACACATTGACCGTCCGGTCCTGTCAAAGGTGCAAGTGACTGGTACTGCTTCCATTTATCGGAATAGGGTTCTGTTGTCAAATCACATGCATATCCTGGTCTTTGAGCCAGAAATGCTCCGATAACGCATTCATCCCCTGCTTCATTTATGTTTACCTGATTATTTTTATCTTGTGTAAAAGATTCAGGGTTTAAAAAACCTTCACTATACAATTGCTTTAAATATTTCAGTCCTTCTTTATATCCCTCCTGAACAGGTGCAAATGTCACTTTTCCGTTGTCCACGTACAATTTATTTGTCTCAGAAGTCAGTTGGAACGGATTCATTAGAAATCCATCAATCTGTGTACCCGCTCCGGAAGTCACTGTTGACAAAGGAATTTCGTCATTGAGATCTCCATTGCCATTGGCATCCTGCTCCTTAAAAGCTTTCATGACCTGATAAAACTCTTCCGTAGTTGTCGGCATCTCTAATCCCAGATTATCCAGCCACTGCGTATTGATCCACAATTTCATATTGTATTGTACATGCAGGGATCCATCTACATTCGGTAAAGAATAAATATTACCGTTGGGAGTTGTTATATAGTCTCTCATCCCCTCTATTTCATCCAGTGCCTGCTTATAACCTACTGAAACAGTGTCCAGATAATCGTTTAAAGGTAAGATCAGTCCCTGCTCTCCCAGCGCCTGTTCTGTTGCTTTGTCATAGCGGTTACTACTGCCTACACCAGTTAAAATAATATCCGGAAGATCTCCCGAAGCGAACATGGTGCTCAGCTTTTCCTGTACATTATCTGAAGCCGCACAGGTCTGCCACTCCAAATGGATTCCCGTTGTCTCTTCAAGTTCTTTTACCATTTCATTATCTTCCCAGCTGCCGTCCGGATTTGCAGGCGCAAACACCGTCAGAGTCACGGGCTCATTTACAATGGGAAGTTGTCCCGGTTCATTAAACAATGAATTGTCCCCTGTTTGTGTCTGACCTGCTTCTGCTCCTGATGATCCTGCTGCCTGTTGGGATGATCCGCACCCGGTAAACATTCCTGTCATAAGCATGCATGCTGTTAAAAGTGCTACAATTTTTTTCTTCTTCATTTTGTGCCCTCGCCTTCTTTTTTTGCTCAGCCCACAGCTTACCGATTTGATTTTTTGTATTTGTACTGTGGCTGCCTTACGCATTTCACAATACAGGCCGGGCACTGAAACAACAACTTGAAATTCCTGATGCAACGTACAAAATCTAAGAAAATGCGCCGTACACTTTCTTAGGTACTGCGCATTTTCTTAGATTTTTATTCTTTCCATGCCGAAGGTGCTATCCCGTAGGCACGTTTAAAGGCCCGTCGGAAGGTTGCGCTGCTTCCGTAACCCACCATCTGAGCAATGGTCTCCATATCCCATTTTCCTTCGGCAATTAATTTTTTTGCCTTTTCCAGTCTTAATTTTTCCAAATAGCTGCTAAAAGATTTTCCCATCGTCTCCTTGAAAAAGATAGAAAAATAGTTTTCTGATAGTCCAAACTCTTCTGCCACCATGGGGACGCCCAGAGATGGATTGCCATAATTTTTCTCCAGATATTCTTCCAGTTTCTGATAGTATATCTCGCTCTTTCTGCTCCTGCTGTGATAATTTTCTTCGCATAGACGCAGGAACTGTGTTTCCAATACTTCCAATGCTTTGGGAAACGACTGTTCCGTCTGTACTTTTTCCAGCAGCTGCTCCGTTTCCATACTTTCTGCCATATTATTACACATTCTTATCAAAGTAGAGGTGATTCCCGATATAACGACTTTCCCTCCATTGGCCGACAGATGTATTTTTCCCAGATTTTCTTCTCTTATTTTTATAAAAATTTCTTTTACCTGCTCTGAATTACCGTTTTTTGTAGCAGCCTGTAATTTTTCTTCCATTTCCAGCGGATACCAAGGCATATTCCTTTTCCACAGCTCTCTGCTGTATTCCACTACATTCTGTTTTTCTATTTTTCCCTTATCAGAGCAATATAACGCCTGTTGATAAGAAAATACAATTTCTCGCTTTTCTGTATAACAGCTGCCGATTCCGACATAAACCTCCTCCGCTCCAAGCTGTTTCAGTTTCTCTGCTGTCTGCTCTCCTACAAGCAGAGGTTCCATAGGATTTTCCTCTGTACAATATTGCAGCAATGCTACATGGGTCGGATCTACCGGATACCATATCTGTTCTGTTTCCGTCTCTGCACATTTTTTTGCCGCTGACAACAGTTTTTCTCCCTCCTCACTGCCAAACACCAGTACATAGTAATCCTTCTGCACTAACCGGATTCCGGCATGGGCAGCTTCCTCTATAATATTAAGTTCTGTGTCAAATTCTCCGTTCATTAGTAATGTCAGAAAATTTCTTCTCTCTTTCACGGTCTTTTCCTGTAGCATCGCATTCAAAGACTGATAATCATCCAACAGGGCATGAACTCCCTTCTCCAGATATTCATACTCTGAAATATTTTCCGTTTTATGAATTTCTCTGTCTTCCAGCATAAAAAATCCCTGCATATTGTCAATCAGGTTATGAATCGGTTTGCTGTACCTTAATGCAAAACAACACCCAAGGCCAATTTCCAGTACTGCCCCTGTGAAAAGAATCAACCATGCTGCTCTACGAATTCTTTGAAAATTCTGCATTACTACCGCCATCGGAAGAACGGCCGCAAAATGCATTCCATTTTCTTCCGATGTCTGATTTACCACCAGACAATCTGTTCCATTCCATTTTATCTGCCGGATATCTTCCCCTGTTGCTTCACTTAGAAACAGATCCGTGTTCTCCGGATCATCACCATCCGCATTGATTTTCCCCAGACTTGCAAGCAGTCTGTCCTCTGCACCATAAATCAGAATTCCTCCTTGTCGGCTCAACAGTTGTCCAAACATTTGCTCTAGATTTTCTTTTGAAAGCAAAAATTGTACTACAGCATTTGCTTCCGGCTCCTGTTGAATATAATTCCGCACAGGGTAGGAAAATGTCATTGCCTGAAATGTTCTCTCCCCTGTATCTATTTCTTCCAACGGAAACAGCTGCCACGTATTCGACTCGAAACTCTGTTTTCTCCAGGTCTCAAAATCCGTATTTTGATAAGTGCAATAATTGTCATAAAAAAACTTATCCCCAACTACCATCCCGCTTTTTCGAAATATCAATTCATTTTTCATAATCACACTGTAATTCTGATAGTGCTCTGAATCCGCAAAGGTCTGGCGAAGCATGTCATTGCATCTGATTAATGCTGCGATATTATTGTCCCCATCCTTCAATCCGTCCAGAAAATAGACCCACTTTAAATCACTGTCGTTTGATACAGAAAAAGCTCCTGCACACATAATATCCAGTTGCTTTTCAAATGCCATGCGGCCTTCCGTTAAGTCATTTTTCATAATTTCACTGTAATAGTTCTCTGTACTATTTTTCCAAAATGAAAGTAGCAAAAATACTGCTATAAACGGTGCAGCCAACAGCGCACCATAAGAAAGCAGCAATGTAGAGTATATTCTCTTCACATGAAAACGTTTTAATTTCTGTCGTGTCATTCGTATGGTTATGCTCCTCATTTTTCTCATGGTCCAAAAAATATCCGGACTTTCGAACATAAAATGTACTTATCTGCAAAAAAACAGCAAACACGTACATTATATTACGCATTTGCTGCATTGTCATCATGAATATATAATTTTCTCGCTCTGGAATGCCCTCGTCAGTCCGAATACCAGCACTCCCGCCGCGCACAGATTTACGATCACCGTCACGATAATTTCTGCCGGCTGATAACTAAAGGAAAAAATACCGTTCATACACTGCACACTGTTGTATACCGGGATCAGATATCGGTATAGCGGGATCTCCTTTCCCTGACTGAGCATGGGGCTCAATCCGATAAATGTCACCACAATGGTAAACGGAGACACTGTTGTAGCTGCCTCTTTCACACTTTTGGCAAAAGCGGAGACCAGTGCGATCATGGATACCAGCACCATTACCGTTGACAGAATGATCAGAAGCAGCATCGCATAATCCATAGGTACGTACACCGAGGAATCCACGCCGGTCAGTTCTCCGCCCATCATTTTCGGCAATGCCGCAAAAGTTCCGATAAAACTGGAACAGCCTGCCAGAAGCGCTATGATACTTAAGGAAAACACTTTTCCCAGAGCCAGGGAACTTCTCTTCATGGGTGTCACCAGTAATGTCGCTATGGTACCCCGCTCCTTTTCCCCAGCAATGGACTCCGGTGCCACAGACATACATCCACTGTACAAAAACATCATAAGCAACAACGGCATCATCATGGAAAACATCTGCCCCGTAGTATCTTTGCTGGTGGCACAGTCATAGTATACCGAATCTCCGGCATTGATATCCAGTTTATTAGCTAAGGAAGTCTCATACTGCTCCAGCACCTCCGATACCTCATTGTAAAAATGAGCGGATTCCGGTTCCGCGGAATTGTAATAAATTTCTACATTGGGCGCAGGTTCCCCACTACTGACCTGGTAGTTTTCCACCACTGTATCAAAATCCGCCGGAAATACCACCAGACCATCCACCTGTTTCTCCTGGATCTCCTGCCGTATCTCCGTCAGCTGCTCTCTGTCCGCCTGCTGCCAGTCCACCCGCAGTTCCCGCATCTCTTCTCTTACGGAATCCGGCATGTCCACCACATAAGCCTTCGCCACATAAGTATCTTCCGGAAGCATGGTCTTCATCATGACACTGCCCAAAAAGCTGTACACCACATAGATCATAATTCCGGGAAGCAGCAGTGTGGTGATCACCAGTCTTCTGTCTCCGAAAAATCTGGCCAGCTCTTTTTTCATTACTGTGATCGTATTATTTGTCATGGTCCGTTTCCTCCCCACTTACCGCTTCATAGATCTCAAAAAAACGATCCTCCAGACTCTTCTCTCCACAGAGTGTCTGCAGATTTTCACAAACTGTCATCTGCCCATTAATAATGATCCCCACACGGTCACATATCTTCTCCACCAGACTAAAGATATGGGTGGATACAATGATGGTCTTCCCCTGCTCCTTCAGATCCAGCAGGAAATCCGTCACCACCTTCGCTGTGAGAATATCCAGCCCATTGGTGGGCTCATCGAAAATTATGATCTCCGGATCCTGCACCAGTGAGATCACCAGGGATACCTTCTGCTTCATTCCCGTGGACAAATCCCTAACGCGCACCTGGGCAAACTCCTGAATGCCGAACCGTGCAAACAGCATGCGTTTTCTGGCGTCCCGTCTGTCTGTCGGAATACCGTACAATCCAGAGAAAAAGTCATACAGATAATCCGGGGTAAAAAAATCCTCCAGCTTCAGTTCACTGGTAAGGAAGCCGATCTTACGCCGTACCTCCTCCGGCTGTGTCACTACGCTGCTGCCGGATAACACCGCATCCCCGCTGTCCGGCCGGATCAGCGTTGCCAGCATCCGAAGCGTTGTGGTCTTACCGGCACCGTTAGGTCCCAAAAGTCCGAACACTTCCCCCCTTTTTACGCAAAAGCTCACTTGATCCACCGCTGTTTTGGTCTTCGATGCACTGTGCTCCATTTTTCGTTGTTTTGCAGACAGATGAAATGTCTTGCTGATCTCCTGTACACGGATCAACTCTTCGCTGTCCCCTGTCTCCCATTTTTTCTCTTCCATATACGCCATATCCTCCATGTCACTGTCTTCCCCGTCTTCCACTTTACTATTCACAGAGCATCCTGCGGTTCGTCAGATTGCAGGAATTCCCGCAATTCCCATTGCCACACATACCAGCCACAAGAGCAGCAGATGTGCAGGATAGAAAAAATAAAAGAAATATTTATTCTGCCGCCCTCTCGTTCCGTTGTAGAACCAGATCAGAATAAAGGAAAGTGCTGCAAACATCTCCAGGCTGTCCATCAATAAAAAAATGATGACACCGGCCCACATCTGTGCTTTCTTTCGGTTACGGAACAGATAAAGTACAGTGATTGCCAAAATCCCCTTAAAATCATAATCCGTCTTAAGAACCAAGCCCAGTACACATCCTGTCAGAATAATAACGGCATTCAGTCCCACGCGCAGAATCGTTTTTCCAACCGTTGTACCCACAAAATGCTGTTCCACCAGATGAAGTCCCGCGATCACCAGCAGCCCCAATAACAATGTAAAAAATACATTTTGATATGCCGGATACCATGCCTTGCCGCTGAATGCCAGATCAAATGGCACCTCCGAAATCAGTGCAAATAAAAACATCCTGCCCAGATACTTTTTCACATTGTGGGTCTTTTGAAATCCCTCTACCAGTAAAAAACAGTAAATGGGGAACGCAAATCTGCCGATGATACGCATTGCCATGTAGATGCCGTACATTCGGCCGTTCTGCCCCATCCAGGCAGTATAGGCCTCCTGATTCGCCATAGCTTCATACAGCCCGTTCCGGATCAACAGCCTTGTCACGATCACAGCCCCGATGTGATCGATCAACATAGTCACTACCGCGATATTTTTCAGCACTGCACTGCTGATTCCACGTTTTTCCTGTATTTTCCCTTCCGATATTACTTCTGTCTGCATCCTTATATTCCATCCTCGGTTTTTGTATTATTTAATTAGTACAATAATGTATTTGTTCTGCTTTGTCAAGCAACCCATTTGTCAGACTCCTACAAAAATGTCCCCTGCTGACGCAGAGGACACACTTATGGACAATCTTTTTTCATCCTACCTTATATCCGGTTCCCCATACCACCTTCAGGTATCTGGGCTCCTTGGGATTGCTCTCGATCTTCTCACGGATGTGGCGGATATGCACCGCAATAGTATTATCCGCTCCGATAGCCTGCATATGCCAGATGGATTCGTAGATCTGGCTGATGGACAGTACCTTGCCACGCTCCTGCACTAGGAGCCTTAAAATCTTATACTCGATGGGAGTCATCTTCACTTCCCGTCCCTCTACCGTCACTGTGCGGTTCCTGTCGTTGATCTCCAGTCCATCCACGCGGTAAATACTATCAATACTTTCGCACAGATTGACCAACTGTGTATATCTGCGAAGCTGGGATTTCACTCTGGCTAACAGCTCCAGCGGATTATATCCCACTGTCACATAATCATCTGCACCGGCATTCAGTGCCATGATCTTGGCAGTCTCCGCATCCTGTGCGGAAATGATAATAATGGGGATCGTGGTCATATTGCGGATGTCATGGATCATCTCAATACCTTCTCCCCAGCCTTTGCCATCCAGTTCCACATCCAAAAGCAGAAGCTGGATCTCCTTTACCCGCAGTAATTCCTGTAACTGTGCTCTCCCCGTCACTGCCACCATTTTTAAGCCTTCTCCTGCCAGAAGGGAACTCATTGTCTCTATCACACCCGTATTATTATTGTATACTGCAACCCTTTTTTCCATGCTCCACACCTTACACCTTTCGTATCGGAAAAGACCCCTCCGCCTTATCTACGTTTATCGTATCCTGTCAGTGCATATTTTCTGCAACATAATTATTAAAATTCTATAAACATTTCGTTTTGCTCTTATCCATTCATAAAAGCGTCTGCTTCGCAGCCGACGCCGCTACCGCGGCTCATCTTTTATTTCATGAATAAGACGCTTCGCTCATGGAATCGTAAATACACTGCTTTGCGTGCAAGCACTCACGCAGCTTATTTACGATTTCATGGCAAAACGAAACCCTACAACTACATAGACGCAATTGTAGGGCAAAAAGTTGCAGTATTTTTATTTTTCAGGTGTAAAGGTTTCAGGTGTAAAAAACTTCTTCCAGTACCAGTCCTTTGGCAGGTACTAACGCTCCCGCCTTCGCTCTGTCTCCGGACTCCAGTACATCCGTCACACTCTCCGGTGTCCGGATTCCCTTTCCGACCTCGAGGAGGGTTCCCATGAGAATACGGATCATGTGATGCAAAAATCCATTTCCGGTAAATACAAACTCCACACGGTTCTCTATCCGCTCGATCCGGATCTCATCGATCCGGCGGACGGTGGATTTCTTACTTTTCTTCGCAGAGGTAAATGCCTTGAAATCGTGTTCTCCAAGCAATAGCTCCGCCGCCTTTCGCATAGCATCCAAATCTAATGCTTCCGGTTCCTCTGTCGCATAGCGTCTCCAGAATACATCCGGAACCTGACTGTTGATGATGCGGTAGCGGTATCTTTTCCCTGTGGCATTCAGCCTGCTGTGAAATCTCGGTGCCGCCTCCGACACCTCCACCACGGCAATATCCTCTGGCAGATACCGGTTACAATAGGCCATGATCTCTTCTGTACTCATGTCAGATTCCGTATGGAAATTCGCCACCTGTCCCAACGCATGCACTCCTGCATCCGTTCTGCCGCTGGCTGCGATCTCCACAGGCTCCCCGCACATTTTCGTCAAAAGAACTTCCATTTTTCCCTGAATCGTATTGTCTGTGGATGTCTGTTTCTGCCACCCCTGATATCTGGTTCCTTCATATTGCAGTCGCAGTCTGATATTTCTCATGATTTCTTTTCTTTCTGTTTTTTCGCAAAAGCTTCTTTTCGAGCTTCTTTTTGGGCTTCTTTTTGAGCCTCTTCCTCTGCTGCCTGTCTGGCCAGTTCCTCGCTCAGCCTCCGGTCTCTCTCCTGCATCTGCCGCACTTCGTCCATATCCTCTGGCTTCAGTCTGCGGAAATGATTGATTCCGGCTGTCAGGATCTTCACACTGTCCTTAGTCGTCTGTAAAGCTCCCTCCTGATACATGGTCAGAGCGATCAGACCAATGGGCACTGCCACGATCATTCCTACGACACCGCCCAGCTTATATCCTATGTACAGGAGGAACAGGGTCGGCAGAGGCGGCATTCCCACGGAATCTCCCACGATCTTCGGCTGGATCAGCTGACGCGCCAGCTGTCCGATGCCCCAGATGATCAGCAGTCCTATGGCCATTTTATAATCAGAGCTTAAGATTTTGATAATTGCCCAGGGGACCATAACAGTTCCGGTTCCAAAAAAAGGCAGGAAATCCAGAAATGCGATCCCCAGTGCGATCAACAACGCATAGTCAACCTGCAGAATAGCAAATCCGATGACTAATAACAGATACATCCACACTTCTATCTTAAGCTGTGCCTTAAGATATCCGCCTACTGCTTTGACCAGTCCGCGCTTCAACATATAATACCAGGACAGTACTTCCGCCGGTGTGTGCTTACGGAACCAGGCTGCCAGCTGATCTCTCTCTGCTACGAAGAAATAGGAAGAAAGCAGTGCCATGATCAGTCCGATCAGGATCGAAGGAACCTGCTTGGCAAAATTGCCCACGGCATTGATCGTAGGGGTGCCGATCTTCCCCAGCAGATCTCCCACATAGCTTCCGATCTGATTGATGACATCCATGATGCTCTGCTGTACATCCACGGGAAAACGGTTATAGATAACGCTCAGGTTCTGCCCGATATCGGCAAAATCATTCTCCGCACTGTCCCAGATATCCGGCAGTGCACCGATCAGTCCCATGATCTCATCGGTTAACTTCGCCCCTACCAGATAGAGGATCAATATCACCAGTGCGATGACCGCCACGATGACAAATGCACTTCCCGCTTTTCGCTTGATCTTTACCTTTTCCTCAAAAAAACGCACCAGGGGACTGGCGATCAACGCTATGATCCAGCCTGCTACAAACGGTGCAAAGAATACTAACAGCTTCGGCACCAGGAAAACAATCATTAGTAATATAATAAATGCCATACCCAGATTCACTAAGGCTTTACAATATTTCTTCATATACTCTCACTCTCTCACGTATTATGTCTCTACACTCATTCACCATTCCTACGGTCTATTCCTGCGGTCTATTCCTGTGCAGGATCCTCTGCAGCCAAGACACCGTCCAGGATCTCGTAGATTTCTTCCCTTCCCTGTTTCGTCTGTGCGGAATAAGGTACGATCTGTGTATCCGCTCCGGCCTGCAGGGTGGTGCGGATCAGCTTCACCTGCTTCTGTATCTGACTGCGGTTGATCTTGTCCAGCTTGGTGGCAATGATGATGGGATCGTAGCCATTGCGACGGATCCAGTCATACATGATCCGGTCGTTCTCTGAGGGAGCATGCCGGATATCGATCAGCAGAAATACCAGCTTCAGCTGTTTGGATTTATGCAGATAATCTTCGATCATCTTACCCCACTGGGCTTTCACATGCTCATTGGCCTGTGCATAGCCGTAGCCAGGCAGATCTACAAAGTAGATTTCATCGTTAATGTTGTAATAATTGATGGTCTGTGTCTTGCCCGGCTGGGAACTGGTCCTGGCCAGAGACTTACGGTTCATCAATCCGTTGATCAGAGAGGATTTGCCGACATTACTTTTCCCGGCGAATGCCACTTCGGGATGTATATTCTCCGGAAGCTTGCTGGTAATACCACAGACCGTTTCCAGACTTACATTCTTTATGATCATAAAAACTCCATTTCTGCGCTGCTTTTGCGCATCTTAGGTTTGTACTTTTTTGCACAAAACGCTGCCCTGTGTGACCACAAGGCAGCGCCCGGATTATTTTGCCTTTTTCAGAGATTCATCATGTATGGTGAGGGGCTCGCTCTCTCCATCCACTGCCGCCTTGGTGACAACACATTCTTCGATGGTGTCATCCGAAGGAATCTCATACATGGTATCCATCATTACGGATTCCATAATGGAGCGTAAGCCTCTGGCTCCGGTCTTGCGTTCCAGTGCCTTGTCAGCAATAGCCTCGATGGCATCCTGCTCAAAGCTCAATTCTACGTTATCCATCTGGAACAGCTTCTGGTACTGTTTTACCAGAGCGTTCTTCGGCTCTTGAAGAATACGGATCAGTGCTTCTCTGTCCAGTCCTCTTAAGGAGACACAGATAGGCACACGTCCTACGAACTCGGGGATCAGACCGAACTTCACCAGATCATGAGGAGTTACTTCCTGCAGCAGTTCGCTGATATCCTTATCCTCTCTTCTGCCCAGCTCCGTATTGAAACCGATGGCCTTACGATCCAGTCTGGACTCTACGATCTTCTCCAGTCCATCGAAAGCACCGCCGCAGATAAACAGAATGTTGGTGGTATCGATCTGAATCAGCTCCTGATGAGGATGCTTTCTGCCTCCCTGGGGAGGTACGCTTGCCACAGTACCCTCGATGATTTTTAACAGAGCCTGCTGTACACCTTCTCCGGATACATCACGGGTAATGGATACATTCTCGCTCTTTTTCGTGATCTTATCGATCTCGTCAATATATACGATACCGTACTGTGCACGCTCTACATCATAATCTGCCGCCTGGATCAGCTTTAACAGGATGTTCTCCACATCCTCACCTACATAACCCGCTTCGGTCAGTGTGGTGGCATCCGCTATGGCAAACGGTACATTGATGATCTTGGCCAGTGTCTGGGCCAGGTAAGTCTTACCGGAACCGGTAGGGCCTACCATGATAATATTACTCTTTTGCAGCTCCACATCATTCAGATCCTTGGGAGCCGTTACTCTTTTGTAATGATTGTACACCGCAACGGAGAGGACTTTTTTGGCCTCCTCCTGTCCGATGACGTATTCATCCAGGAAGTTCTTGATCTCCTTGGGTTTCAGAAGGTTAATGTCGGGACTCGCAGTCTCTTCCACTTCTTCATCTTCCAGTTCTTCCTCCAGGATGTCTGCGCAGATGTCTACGCACTCATCACAGATATATACCCCGGCAGGTCCCGCGATCAGCTTGCGGACCTGACTCTGGGTCTTGTTACAAAATGAACATCTGATGTCATTTCCGGAATTTTTTCCTGCCATTATTATACTCCTGTTATTTTATCTCCTTCCGAAGACGCCGCTTTTGCGTCGTAGGAAACGCGAGCCAAATTTCAGATTTGGCTCTGCGATAAAAGCTACTTTGTGCCGTATGCGGCACAAATAGCTGTGTAAAAAATATGCTATCAAGCATATTTTTTACACTATGCCTCGTGGAAGGTGATCACCTTATCGATCAGACCATACTCACAAGCTTCCTCAGCGCTTTTCCAGTTATCTCTCTCGGTGTCTGCGCAGATGGTCTCATAATCCTTGCCGGTGTTCTCAGCCAGCATACGGTTCAACTTCTCCTTGGTACGAAGAATATGCTTTGCTGCGATCTCAATCTCGGTAGCCTGACCCTGTGTTCCACCCAGTGGCTGATGAATCATAATTTCTGCATTGGGCAGTGCAAAACGCTTGCCCTTGGCACCGCCTGCTAAAAGGAAAGCTCCCATGCTGGCTGCCATACCAATACATACGGTGGACACATCGCACTTGATATATTTCATGGTATCATAAATTGCCATACCTGCAGTAACGCTTCCGCCCGGGCTGTTGATATACAAATGGATATCCTTATCCGGATCCTCTGCTTCCAGGAACAGCAGCTGTGCTACAATGATGCTGGCAGAAGTCTCATTGACTTCCTCTCCCAGAAAAATGATTCTGTCCTTCAACAGTCTGGAATAAATATCATAAGACCGCTCACCTTTGCTGGTCTGTTCAATGACGTAAGGTACTAAACTCATATTCTAAAACCTCCATTGCTTCTGATTAATATTACTATCGTATCCTACTTATCAGGCTTTTTCAACGAGATTCCGAAGATTTAATAAAAATTTAAAAGAAAGCGTATCCCCACCTCCCTGCGGATGTGGGAATCCGCTTTCTCTTTCTATCGTATCTTAAAGCATATATTATGCTTCTTCGGGCTTCTCTTCTGCTGCCTTTTCCTTCTTGGTGGTCTTCTTGGCTGCAGCCTTTGCTTCCTTAGCGTTGTCTACGATAAAATCAGCTGCCTTTCTTACACAGATATCTTCCTTCACCTGCTTAGCGCCCTGCTCACCCAGAAGCTCTTTTACCTTGTCAGCTTCCATCTGGTAAGCTTCTGCCATGCTCTTAACTTCAGCTTCGAAGTCTTCCTCGGTAGCTTCCATCTTCTCAGCAGCTGCTACAGCTTCCAGAACCAGACGGGACTGGATTCTCTTCAGTGCTTCGGGCTTCAGCTGCTCCATCATGGTCTGAGCGGTCAGACCGGTGAACTGCATGTACTGCTCCAGAGTGATTCCCTGTGCCTGGATTCTCTGTGCAAAGTTCTCTAACAGCTGTCTCTGCTGGGTCTCTAACATAGCATCGGGGATCTCCATCTGAGCGTCTGCGATCACTGCATCCAGAACTGCCTCTTCCTTGGCAATCTTAGCTTCCTCTTCCTTCTTGGAAGTCAGCTTCTTCTGTACATCTTCTCTATACTCAGCCATAGTATCGAAATCGGATACCTCGCTTGCGAACTCGTCATCCAGATCAGGAAGCTGCTTCTCCTTGATCTCCTTAACGGTGCACTTGAATACTGCAGGCTTGCCGGCCAGCTCGGTTGCATGATAATCCTCAGGGAAGGTTACGTTTACTTCGGTCTCCTTGTTCAGTTCAGCACCAACCAGTGCCTCTTCAAAACCGGGAATGAAGGAACCGGAACCGATGGTCAGGGGATAGTTCTCACCCTTGCCGCCCTCAAATGCAACACCGTCTACAAAACCTTCGAAATCGATAACGGTCATATCGCCGTCCTTAACAGCACGGTCTTCCACGCTGATGGTTCTGGCATTGCTCTCACGCTCTCTGTTGATCTCAGCGTCGATATCCTCATCGCTTACCTTAACGTCGATCTTGTCAACCTTCACACCCTTGTATTTGCCAAGAGTAACTTCAGGCTTCAGAGCAACCTCTGCGGTAAAGATGAAAGGCTTGCCGGCCTCTAACTGGGTCACATCGATCTTCGGAGAAGATACGATCTGCTCCTCACACTCTTCCAGAGCCTTATCGTAAGCATCGGGAATCAGTGCGTTTGCTGCATCCTCATAGAATACGGACTTGCCGTACATCTGCTCGATCATCTTACGGGGAGCTTTGCCCTTACGGAAACCGGGAATGCTGATCTTGTTCTTATTCTTCTGGTAAGCACCTTCGATTGCCTTCTCCAGTTCTTCAGCAGATACTTCGATGGTCAGCTTGGCCATGTTTTTCTCTAACTTTTCAACCTGTAAACTCATTATAACATTTCCTCCTTTATACCCTTGCGGGTCTGTATCCAGTCGCAGTCATTTTGCAATTATAGCATAAGTTGGAGGAATTGACAACCTTTTTATTTTGGGGCTTTTTGCGCGTCCGGGGCATACAGACACTTCGTGCTGACTCCGGGGATCATTCCCAGCTTCCCCGACAGGGCACTGACTTTTTCCTGGGGGGCATCCATGACCACACTGATGATGTTCATCTGCTTTTCATGATAAGGTATCCCCATTCTGCCGATGATATATTCCCCATATTCGTGTAAAAGTCCGTTGATCCTTATTGCCGCCTCCGGATCCTCCACAATAATGCCGATCAGGGTCACTCTTGTATTTTCCGTACCTTTTTCCATATCGGTCTTCCTCCTGTGGTTTCTATATCTGCATCTGCGTCATTTCCGAAAATTCTTCTCCGGTTCTGATATGAGTAGCTATCATCACGATCCGGCCTCTCGTCTTCCTCCGGATATAGTCTTCGGCCTTTTTGCGGTTTTCTTCATCCAGTCCGGTAAAAGGCTCATCCAGCAGAACACACTGCGCTCCCGCCTCCATGGCCCGTACCAGAGACACTCTCCGTTTCATGCCTCCCGATAGTTCGTGGCAGGGCTGATCCAACGCTTCTTCCGGCAACAACTGCGTCAATGCCGTTCTCGCCTGTGAAGCATCTCCCAGGATCATTTCCAGATTCTTCACGGCACTACAGTCTTCACACAAACGATCCTCCTGGAATTGCATGGCAAAAGCATCCATTTCCGACACTTCTCCCTCCTCCGGCCGCTCCAGTCCGCACAGACACCGGAAAAAAGTGGTCTTGCCACTGCCGGAAGGGTTATCCAGTACATACGGTTCCCCGCTGTGAAATTCGTGATCCACATGTCGGAAGATCCATTGATTGTGAAAACTTTTTCCAAGATTCCTTACACACAGGGTGCGCTGTTCTCTACCAGCGATTTTCTGTGGCATGGAGGGATCCTTACAGGCAGGCTCCCACCGGAAAAAGACTTCAATCCCGTAGAATATTATTTTTTCAAAAAATACACTGAGTACTACGATCACCGCTGTCCAGGCAAACAGATCCGCCGTATCCAGATAAATCTTCGCCAGATACAGTGCTCCACCGATGGAATGACTGGGAGTGCCAATCACTTCCGCCGCCACTCCGGACTTCCAGCACATTCCCAGAGATAGCTGAAACGCGCTGAGCAAAAAAGGCTTTAACGCCGGACGGTAAATGTAGAAGAACTGAGTACCAAGGGGAAGGCGGAATACCTCCGCCATCTCTAACAGCCCTCTGTCCGCGCTCTTTAGTCCTTCCAGCGTATTCAGGTAAATATTCGGAAATACTACCAGAAAACAGATAGCCACCGCCAGCATGGAAGAACCCCACCAGATCAGCAAAAGCACTGCAAATACCGCTACCGGTACTGCCTTGCAGAATACCATGAAAGGACGCAGGACTTCTTCCGCCAGCGGATAACGGTAACTGATGGCCGCCAGAAGAAGTGCCAATACCGCCCCCAGCAAAAAGCCGAAGGCGATCCGCCACAGCGAATCAAAGGCACTCCGCCAGAACTCCACCTGCCCGGCCAGAGTAAGCAGTGCCCGCAATGCCTGCAAAGGTGTCACCACCAGCAGGAAATTGTCCACACACATTGCCAGAATCTGCCATACTCCCAGCCAGAACAACAGTATTATAAATTTTTTAACGTATATTTTACCCTTATTCTGCATCATAATAGAAATCGGATTCCGGAAGTCCGCCACCTATGGACAGGGAATCCTGGTGGAACAGTACGTCAAGGTATCCGGAAAGTGCCTGCTTCATTTCAGCTTTGTCAATATAAGTAATGTTGCAGTTCGGAATTGCTTTCTGAGCAATGGGCTCTTTGGCTACGATCTGGGCTTCCACTGCCAGTGCAGCACCGGTGGCAGGGTCTGCATTGATGTCTTCCGCACTTGCCTTATGATCTTCCATAAAGGATTTCACTGCTTCTTCGTTCTCCTCGAGGAATTCCTTGCGAACCACCGTTACACCGGTGACCATGCTGCTGCCGTCCTCTCCCTGTACCTTATTCCACTCTTCGTTTAAGTCGAAGATCACCTTCAGTGCATCATTCTGCATGCAGGCTGCGGTAACAAAAGGCTGGGGCAACAGGCCGATGGCTGTGGGATCTTCTGCCAGTACAGATGCTACCTCTGTTGCTTCGGATTTATACTCCAGTATCACGTCATCCGCAGACATACCATTTGCTGTCAGCAGGTACTGCAATACATAGTCCGGTGTGGTTCCTTTTCCAGTCAGATAAATGGTCTTACCCTTTAGATCGGTAAAGTTTGTCAGACCGTCTTCTCCGGATACCATATAAAGTACACCCAGAGTATTGATATCAATGACTTCCACACCGCCCTGTGTCTTATGATAGAGAACGCTTGCCACATTGGCGGGTACCAGTGCAATGTCCAGATCTCCCTTTACCATCAGCGGCAGGATCTCATCTGCACCAGTAGCCATCTGAAATTCATAGGTATTGGCAGTCTCACCCTTGTCTGCTTTATTCATTAAAAATAAAAGTCCTAATGAGGTCGGTCCCTTTAAGGATGCCACACGTACCAGCGTGCCATCCGCGGTCTCCGTATTTTCTGCTGTGGCTTCTGTGCCTTCCGCAACGGTTCCCGTACTCTCCACCGTTTCAGTGGGCTGTACGCTCTCCGCTGCCAGATCTTCCGACACTGTTTCCACACTCTGTGCCTGTCCGCATCCGGCAAGACCGCTGCACAACAGTCCAAGAGTCAGTGCAAGTGCCAGAGTTTTTGTGATTTTTGTTTTCTTTTTCATTGTTTTTTCGCCTTTCTGTCATAAAATGATGTCGGGGTCAAAAGCCCCCGACTTTGATGCCTACGGATTGTTCCGTGCTACGCACTCCCACAATCCTACCCAATATTCGCATATCGTGGGATTATCATCCCACCCCAGCATTCGCAAAACCGCACGATAAATCGTGCTTTCTCGCTGCAAGGCAGCTAATTTTGCTCATGTACGGGGCAGTGACTCTATTCAAGCCACCTTGCGAATAAGAAAACTGCTACTTGCATGCAAGCATGAAGTATCAGCCTTCTTATTCGAAGAGGTTCTGAATAGTTACATTTTGACAACAAAAAAACACCTTCTCTTCTCAGCTTCCGCAGTTACGGTGTAGCTTCAAAGGTCAGTCACTTCTGTGGGATTCCGGTCAGTGGATCGTTGGTCACGCTTTCCGGTCTCCGTATCCTTCGTTGCTGTTTGAGTGTAACATAAAAATGAAAAACTTACCAGCATGAAAAAAAGGCCGATGCTCATACTAATACCAAGATAAGTGATCACAAAAAGCGCTTATCTGAAACAAGAAAACCCAAATCCAAACGGAGGTGAACGAAATGGCAAGTAAAACCAATAGAGTAGAAGTTCCCGAAGCAAAGGCTGCAATGGACCGTTTCAAGACTGAGGTAGCATCTGAGCTGGGTGTTAACCTGAAAGAGGGTTACAACGGCGACCTTACTTCTAAGGAAGCAGGAAGCATCGGCGGTGAGATGGTCCGTCGTATGATCAAGAAGCAGGAAGAGCAGATGAAATAAGCTCTGCCGGAATCGACAGAACCCAAAAGAAGCTGTACAGAGATATTCTCTGTACAGCTTCTTACTGTGTCAGTATCTTTGGTGAATCACGCGTTTCTCCGTGCTTCGCACTCTCGAACCGCTACAGCCATTCGCATTCCGGGCTGTAGCCCTACTTGCTCACGGTGCGTCTTCTTTGGTGAATCACGCGCTTCTTCGTGCTTCGCACTCTCGAACCGCTACAGACATTCGCATTCCGGGCTGTAGCCCTACTTGCTCATGTCTGTTTGTCCGTCTAATGCATAGGCGTTCCTGCCTGCAAGCAGTCGTCCTGCCTATGCATTGACAGACTATTCACCAAAGACTGCCTTATAATCTGCCTGGAACTTGGCGATACCGGCATCAGTCAGAGGATGCTTTACCATCTGCTCGATAACGGAATAAGGAACGGTAGCAATATCCGCACCTGCCAGTGCACAATCGGTTACATGGATGGGATTACGCACGCTTGCTGCGATGATCTGGGTATCCAGATCGGTCACTGCGAAAATATCAGCGATATCACGGATCAGATCTACACCTCTGGTGCTGATATCATCCAGTCTGCCCAGGAAAGGAGATACATAGGTAGCACCTGCGCGGGCAGCCAACAGAGCCTGGTTCGCAGAGAAGATCAGGGTCACATTGGTCTTGATTCCCTCAGAGCTTAATACCTTACATGCTTTTAAACCTTCTACAGTCATAGGGATCTTAACGACCATATTCGGATGGATCGCTGCAATCTCTCTTCCTTCTTTGATCATACCCTCTGCATCTACGGTGGTAGCCTTTACCTCACCGCTGATAGGTCCGTCCACGATGGATGCAATCTCTTTGATCACTTCTACGAAATCTCTGCCCTCTTTTGCGATCAGGGAGGGATTGGTAGTTACTCCGCAAATAACCCCCATGTCATTTGCTTTCTTAATGTCTTCTACTTTTGCAGTGTCAATAAAAAAACGCATAACTCTTCTCCTTTTTGCTATGTAAATTTAATTGCTTCCGGTCCTCATACGCTTCTTTGAACCTTTAGTTACAGTATACTCATTTCTCTCCAAAACAGCAAGCACTTTTTTGTAAAATTTCTTGATTGTGTTCGAGCACGGAACGTACAACTATGGGCAGTACAACTTCCGGACATAGTAAAAATCAGCTGCCCTACATGCACGTTTCCTCTCCCTCCCGGAATCATCCGTCACCATCAAAAGAGTACGCAGCATTTTGATCTCCGGGATACGATCCTTACGCTCTTCACAGGTTGCCATGGCGATCACTTTGCGAAGCCATTTTTCCTGTTTTTGCTCTTTTCGTCCGCAACGTTTTTCCGCATTACGCCTCCTTATTCCCCCAGATTGTCTGACTGTGCCGTCTGTGTCATCTCCCAACATAACTGCCAGCAGTCTGCCCACTGCATAGACATCACTCTCTTCCCCGGGAATCTCCCCCGGCACGAACTGCTCCGGAGCGCTGAAGCTTCGGTTTCCCGCTCCCGACCAGTCCTGCTCCCGGTTCCACAGACATCCCAGATCCAGAATCCCCGCTCTTCCATCCACGCGGATGCGGATATTTTCCGGCTTCAGATCCCGGTAGAGAAACGGATGCGGCCGTTCATGCAGATATTGCAATCCCTCTGTAATCTGCAAAGCTATCCGGGCCGCCTGTCCCGGTGACAGTCTCCCCCTCCTGTCCAGCATTTTCCGCAAGTCACAGCCATCCCAGAATTCCATGACCAGATACCCCCATTCCCCGTCTGTCCAGTGTTCTCTGTAGGCCGGAAACAGAGGATGACAGATCTCTCTGCTGTTACGACACTCCTGTTCCCACTGTTCTGTAACTTTCGATATCTTACATGCCTGAAAGTCCCTTTTTTCGTCCCGGACGCGGTAAACCTTCGCGAAACTCCCCTTGCCCACAAATACCGGATCCCGATAGCCATGTTCCTTTAATGATCTGCCCATATTTTCTGTTATTCTCTGCTCCATCCTTTTCCTCCCATAACCGGCAGGATCCACACCGCTCCCATGTGTGTTCCTCCGTGTCTCTCCGCCTTTTCTCCCAGTTCCTTCAGCCGTCTTGCAGCGCCTTCCACGCGTTCCCGTGCATCCGGTCTTCCTGCAATCTGCGGTTGCAGACATGCTGTCAGTTCCTCTTCACAGAAATTCAGGAACCCATTGTCCGCCATCAACATGGCCGTCCCCGGTTCCACTTCTCCCGCCATGCAGGATTCCTGCATCGTCCTCCATTGTGTCCTGCCGAATCTCTGAAAACATCCACAGATCCGCATTCTCCCGTGACTGAAAAACAATACTCTGCTCCCCACGCATAAGATTCCCGCATAACTGTCATCCTGCTTTTGCTGCCTTATAATGTCCATCCATTTCTCCTGCAATATTTCTTCCCGAAACGGCCTCCAGACATTCTCTTCTTCCAGTTCCTCCTCCATTTTGTTTTGCAGACTTCTTACCAGTTCCCCGTTGTCCGAGATACAGGCGCATACCACGGAAATCCCCAGCCTACGGTATTTTCGTTGCTGCAAAGATAAAAACAGCTCTGCAGGTGTTTCCTTTTGCCAATAACAGGCTGTCACATGCTCCATACGCATTCCTCCTTTTTTATTCTTTTTTGTCCGTACTGTTTCTTACTTCAGTGTTACATTGCTACATCAGGAAATTTTTGCCGATCGGCATGAAATTTTTCAAAGAAATGTGCCTTGCACAAATATAAAAAGAGCATACCATGCGGTATGCCCTTTGTCAACGGATCTTACTTATTGAACGTCTTGAATTATCCGGCTTATCCGAAGATATTAACCAGATCATTAAATAACAGGAACACCATCAGTACCATGAAGAACATCAGTCCAATAAAGTGTACCATGCCTTCTTTTTCGGGAGGCACCGGCTTGTGTGTGATGGCTTCCCAGATCAGGAATACCAGTCGGCCGCCGTCCAGCGCTGGGATCGGCAGAAGATTCAGAATTCCCAGGTTAACAGTAAGCATCAGGGTGATGTTCAACATATTCACCAGTACATTCTGCCAGCCGTAATCCTTGGTACTTTCGTAGGTCTTGCCAACAACATTTACCGCGATGCCTACAGGGCCTGCCACATCCTGCCTGGAGACCTGCCCCTGCACCAGCATCGCCAGACTCTTCCAGGTCATGTTCACGCAGTAGCGCATCTCATACCAGGAATACCGGAAGCTGTCCAATCCGGACAGTTCTACGAAATCCGCATTACTGATGCCGATCAGATAGCGGCCTTCGCTCTCATCGTACTTCGGTGTCAGCGTTGTAGTTCCCTTTACACCATCCCTTTCATATTCCACCGCCACTTCTCCGCCACGGTAAGTCAGAGTAAATAACTGTATTTCTTCATACAGGTGTATTTTACTGCCATTTAAGGAAAGTATCCTGTCTCCGGCCTCCAGTCCCGCTTCCTGTGCGGCGCCGCCATCCACGATCTCCGTGGCTACCGGATCACGGATCACAATCAGATTCACCATAATAAAGGCAATGATAAAGCCCAGAATAAAGTTAAATATTGGTCCTGCCAACACGGTGGAAATCCTCGCCCACACATTGGCGTTCAGGAAAGATCCGCTGTGATCTTCACCGTCCTCCTTCTCATTCAGACCATCTTCCCCCTCAAACATACAGGCTCCGCCGATGGGAAGAAGCTTCAGGGAATATTTCGTGTCTCCTTTCTGGAAAGAAAACAGATTCGGGCCCATACCCACGGAAAATTCTATCACATGAATTCCATTGGCCTTCGCCAGCAGAAAATGTCCGAATTCATGTGAGATTACCACCACCCCAAAGATCAATACAAACAAGATCAAAGTAACCATTTATTGCCTCTCAGAATACACTTTTTCAATAAAATCATAGACAGATGCCTCTGTCTCCAGGATCTCCTCCACATTCGGATTCTCGATCACCTTATGCTGCTCCATGGCCTCACTGATCAGCTCCGGGATCTGAAGATAAGCGATCTTACGGTCTAAGAACAGTCCTACTGCTTTCTCGTTGGCTGCATTATACACCGTAGGCATACTGCCACCGATGCGCTGTGCATCATAAGCCAGCTTCAGGCCAAAGAATGTCTCCATATCCGGCTTTTCAAATGTGATCTGTGCCAGTTCATAGAAGTCCAGACGTTTTCCCGGCATTGGACGCCGATCCGGATAAAACAGCGCATACTGGATCGGCAGTTTCATATCCGGTGTTCCCAGCTGTGCGATCACCGCTCCGTCCACATACTGTACTGCGGAATGGATAATGCTCTGGGGATGCACAATGACCTGGATCTGATCCAGATCAACACCGAACAGCCACTTTACTTCCATGACTTCCAGACCTTTGTTCACCAGTGTGGAAGAATCAATGGTAATCTTCCGTCCCATGGACCAGTTGGGATGCTTCAAAGCATCCTCCACCTGAATATTCTGCAGCTGCTCTCTGGTCCTGCCGCGGAACGGTCCACCGGATGCCGTAAGCAGGATCTTCTCAATTCTTCCGGCCGGTTCTCCGTTCAGTGACTGGAAAATCGCGCTGTGTTCACTGTCCACCGGCAGGATCTTCACACCCATTTTCGCCGCTAACGGCATAATGATGTGCCCTGCCGTTACCAGCGTCTCCTTGTTAGCCAGGGCAATATCTTTTCCTGCTTCAATGGCAGCGATCGTCGGTCTGATACCAATCATTCCCACAATCGCCGTCACTAATACCTGTGACTGAGGCATTGTTGCGATCTCCAACAGACCATCCATGCCACTTACGACTTTCACAGGTAAATCCGCCACACGGCTCCGCAGGTCTGCTGCCGCTTCCTCACTCCACATGCCTGCGATCAGAGGATGGAATTCTCTGATCTGCTGTTCCATCTGTTCTACGCTTTTTCCGGCAGCCAGTGCTGCCACCTGCAATTCCGGATTATTGCGAACGACTTCCAGAGTCTGGGTTCCGATGGAGCCGGTAGACCCCAGAATTGCTATCTTTTTCATAGTGCTATGCTCCTTGTATCTTACCTTTGGGACTAACGCAGTCCAATCATCAGAATGGCAAGAAAATACGTCATCGGTGCTGTCACCGTCATGCTGTCAAACCGGTCCATGATCCCACCATGTCCGGGAATCAGTTTGCCATAATCCTTGATGTTATGGTTCCTCTTGATGGCAGATGCCGCCAAGTCACCGACCATACTCATCACCGCGCCCGCCGCACAGATGAATGCGATTGTCCAGGTGATGATCTGATCAGGGAATGCCGCTTCCACAAAGAAATGTGCATACAAACCACCGATCAGGGCTGCTCCGGCGACACCGCCGATACATCCCTCGAGAGACTTATGCGGGCTTAATTCCGGGAAAATATGCTTTTTTCCGATCAGTTTGCCTACGACATAGGCACAGGTATCGCATCCCCAGGAACTGATCAGGATCAGCCATACCAGATAGATTCCGGTCTCACACTCGCGGGTGAGATAGACAAAGGACAACAGCACCGGTGCATACAGGAAAGAGAACACTGCTGCCATAACCTGACTTGCCTGATATTTCGGAAAGGCTGCCACATAACAGAACATTTCCGCCATGAACAGTGCTACAATACACATCAGCAGTAATGTATGGTCTCTGGTGAAAAACAGTGTTGCATAATATGCCGTCACTCCCACAAAACCGATCCATTCCAGTGCATTAAATTTTTTCTCATCCGTTGCACATTTTAATGCCTTGGTAAGCTCTCTGTATGCAATCAGAGAAATAAGCCACAACGGCACTGCCAGAAATACATTGCCGAAGCTGAACGTAGCCAGTGCAATGGCAAGCAATACGATGCCACTGAGCAAACGGGTCCAAAACATAAGCTATTCCTCCTTCAGGCCGCCATATCTTCTGTCTCTATGATTATATGCTTCCACAGCCTTGATCAATTCTTCTTTTGTAAAATCCGGCCAGGGAACCGGGGTAAAATAAAACTCCGTATATGCCAGCTGCCACAACAGGAAATTGGAAATCCTCTGTTCATTACAGGTTCGGATCAGCAGATCCGGATCCGGAATTCCAGCAGTATCCAGGTATCCTTCCAGAGTATCTGCCGTGATCCCTGCAGGATCCACTTCTCCACTCTGTACTTTTGCGGACAGTTTTTTCACTGCACGGACAATCTCATCCCTGCCTCCGTAATTAATGGCAATCTGGAAATGCAGGCCATCGTTGTTCTTTGTGGCCTCTTCCAGTTCCGCGATCCGCGTCCGGATATCCTCATCCAGTCTGGTCTTGTCACCCAGGACTCTGACACACATACGGTTCTTCTCCGCTGTCTTCAGACAGGTCTTCATATAATTGCGGAGCAGCTTCATCAGCGCGTCCACTTCATCCTGCGGGCGGTTCCAGTTCTCTGTAGAAAAAGCATATACTGTCAGATACTGGATTCCCATACGGTACGCCTCTTCACAGATCACTTCCACCGTCTTGGCTCCCTGCATATGCCCGTAATTGCGGGGCATTCCCTTTGCTTTGGCCCAACGGCCGTTGCCGTCCAGAATAATTGCTACATGATTCGGAATTTTCAGATTCTCTTCCATAGTTTTAAACCTTCTTAAACCGTCATGATTTCCTTGGACTTGCTGTCGATCAGAGCATCAATATCCTTTACATACTTGTCGGTAAGCTTCTGCAGATCATCTTCCAGACCCTTGATCTCATCTTCGGATACTTCTGTCTTTGCCAGCTTCTTGAAGGCATCGTTGCCGTCTCTTCTGATATTACGGATAGCTACTTTGCCTTCCTCACCCTTCTTCTTTACTTCTTTTACCAGATCTTTTCTGCGTTCCTCGGTAAGCTCCGGGAATACCAGGCGGATCACACTGCCGTCGTTGGAAGGGTTGATACCGATATCGGAAGTCATGATTGCTTTCTCGATCTCTTTGATCAGAGACTTCTCCCAGGGAGCGATCTGGATGATACGTGCCTCGGGAACGGTTACATTACCCACCTGCTGAATGGGGGTAGGAGTTCCATAGTAGTCAACTCTCAGTTTGTCTAATACATGAGGGTTCGCACGTCCCGCACGGATAGCAGCAAAATCTGCCTCCAGAAACTCATAAGCCTTCTGCATCTTGTCACTATATACCTGTACTCTTGCGTCCATTGTTTTCCTCTCTTCTGCGCTCTGCGCCTTTCCATTTTATTTTCTGAAATTATACGGTTACCTTGGTTCCGTTGAACTTGCCCTTCAAGGTATTCACGATGCTGTTCTCTTCATTCAGGCCGAATACCCACATGGGCATCTTGTTGTCTCTGGCCAGAATGGAAGCGGTCATATCCACTACCTGAAGATTCTTGGCAATTACTTCATCAATAGATACTTCATCATATTTCTTCGCTGTAGGATCTTTGGCGGGATCTGCATTGTAGACACCGTCGATTGCCTTAGCCAGCAGAATGACATCTGCCTCTACCTCAATGGCACGAAGAACAACGCCGGTATCGGTGGAGAAATAAGGGTGTCCCGTACCACCTGCGAAGAACACTACCATACCTTTGGCAAAATATTTATTTGCTCTGTCCTTGGAAAACAGCTTGGTAAAGGATCCGCACTCAAAAGGTGTCAGGATATTGGTCATCATGCCTACGGAACGGAAAATCTCGGAGACATAAATACAGTTCATGATCGTAGCCAGCATTCCGATCTGGTCTGCCTTGGTACGGTCAATGTTCTCACTGGAACGTCCTCTCCAGAAATTGCCACCACCGATAACGATACCTACCTGAATACCGTCATCTACCAGTTCCTTTACCTGTAATGCTACCTTTCTGACGGTCTCCTCGTCAAAACCGGTCTTCTTCTCTCCTGCCAGTGCTTCTCCACTAAGCTTCAGTAATATTCTCTTCATGGTCATATGCTCCTTATTTTACTTTCTTTTTCTCGGGCTTGTAATCATCGAAGAAGGAAGTCGGGCTGACATCCGCATAGCACTGAGAGCACATACCTTCGATTACGGCACCGTTGTTGATCTGTACGGACTTGGACTTGATGTTGCCCATTACGATGGCGGAAGAATCCAGCACTACAGGTCCCTGTACATCAATATCGCCCTTTACCGCACCTGCAATAGCTGCGCTGATGGCAGTGATGTTGCCGATGACTACAGAACTTGCACCGATTTTTACAGAACCTTCGCTGACGATCTCACCGTTGATCTTGGCTCCCTCTGCAAAGATCTCGGCAGCCTTGGAATTTCCATTGATATATCCGGTAATATTCAGTTTGCCCAGAATATCAATATTTCCATTGATCGTACCTACCAGATCCATAGATCCTTCAGAACTTACATCTCCGGTGATAACCATACCTGCGGTGATAACTGCTGTTTCATCTGATGCGATTTTTGCGTCCATTCTCTTCTCTGCTCCTTTGCTATTCTCTGTATTCTCCTGCTTCAGAACACTGTCCACAGTCATATCGTTCTGAAGTATACTGTCCAGATCCCGTTCCGGTACGGCCTCTCCTATGGGAGTTTCCTCTATCCGGGATTCTTCTGCCGTTGTTTCCTCTTCCGGCTGTTCTTCTTTTTCCTGGGGAATTTCAATAGAATCCAGGTTCTTCAACATTTCTTCCAATGCTGCATTGTCATTTGGTGTCTCTTCCGCCTGCGGCTCCATCGGAGTCTCTTCCGTTGTCTCCTGCGTATTTTCCACCGGCTGCTCCTTCGTCTCTTCCACGGCTGCCTGATCCAGCTCTTCCTCCGGCATCAGTTCATTGACCGCCTGGGACAGATCTTCCTTCAAGTCTGAGAAAAATCCCATGATTATGTACCTCCATTTGTTTCTTGTTATTTATCAGCGGTTTTCGCGTTCTGCGAACGATCAAAACCGCAACAGGCATTCTCTTCTTACAGGTATTCCTACTCTATATGATGAATCGGCCTGGTATTTTCCGTAATCGGCAGGATCACTGTATCCGGCCGGGCCAGAATATTCTCTATGATATCCGGCAAAGCTTCCACTGTAGTCGGCTTCTCCGCGGAATCATGCAACAGTATGATAGACGTGTCTCTGGTATCGATATCCTTGGTACAGTTTTCCAGTAATGTATCCGTGGATAACTTCATGCTTCCGCCGTCTCCGGAGGACACATTCCAGTCGTAGTATTCCACTCCCTGACTGTCCAGATAATCGATAAAATCATGCATATCGATCTCGCTGACCGTATTGGAGCTTCCACCCGGGAACCGGTAACAGACACTCTCCACTCCGGTGGCCTGATAGATGTAGTCCCTGATCCGGACAAAATCCTGTGTAAAACTGTCCATTGATTCGTACAATTCCTTATATTTATGACTGTATGAATGCATTCCCAGCGTATGTCCCTCATCAACGATCCTTTGCAGCGCCTCTTCTGCATTGGTTCCTTCTTTTCCCACCACAAAAAATGTGGCTTTGACATTGTAGCTGTCTAAAATATCCAGGATGTCATTCGTATAAATACTGGGGCCATCATCGAACGTCAGATACACCTTGTGAATTTCTTCCTGCCCGGAGCTTTCCTCCGCCACCGGCTCTGAAGCTTCTGCACCGGAACTGTCCTCCTGTATCTGAGGTGTCTGTACCGGTGTACTCTTCTGCTCCTGCAACTGCTGCAGCAGCGTCTGTAACTCCTGATTCCGGATATCCAGTTCATCCAGTCTCTGCTCCAGTGTCTTCAAAGTTCCGTCAATCGTATGCAGCCTGCAGATCAGATACACACAGCACAGGAGCGGAATCACGATTCCCGCCGCCACGATACCTATGATCATCTTCTTCAACCGCTGCACTCTTTTTCGCCGGGCTTCCGGCAATGTCTGTTGCAGTTCTTTTGCCATGAATCTGTTAACGTCTCTCTTCCTATTTCGAAAATCTCAGCCTCCATCAGACAAGACTTCTGTAACAGTATAGCATATTCCACTTTTTTGGGAAAGAGATTTATGTAAAATGTTATTTTGTAACGCAGGAAGCCGCAGAAGATATTGCTATCTCTGCGGCTTCCTACGTTATAATTTCATTCCCCTGTTTGTATTCCCCGTATGCCTGGGTTCCCTACCCAATTTCCTGCATTCTTCGTTCCGGATAATGTCCCATAATGAAATTATGGAAAAAGAGTTCCGGAAGATGATGACTCCGAAAGCGATACCAGATATCCTCCGGTACATTATCAAACTGCCAGATCTGTCCGTTGTTTGCAAATTCGATTTCCAACATTTGCTGCTGGGCATCGTACCCGGCAGACTTGATCATGGGATTTGCCCACATTATTCGCTTCATCTTTTGTTCTCTCTTTCTCATTCTGCTTGTTGTCACCCCTGACATAAATGTCCATTAGCTGTAAGGCGTTCAGCTGTATCTTTTTCCTGAAAGATTTCCCCTTATACTTTCACGTGAAGATTTTTGTCCCACCCACTGTGACAATTGCAGTATATTTTATTTTTCCCTTCGTTTTCCCTTATGCAGGTTTTAGCATACTTTCTGAATACATTGTTGTATCCCCACCCCCAGTGGTTCCTGCTGCAAGTAATATGTACTTTGTATTTCTGCAGTTCATACATTATTAAGTTTTTTCGTAAGTGTAGCAAGGGTTTATTGTGTGTTGTTTGTTACCTGGTAGTTCTAATTGTTATAGTACGAATTTGAAGGCACCGGTGTCGTTGAAAACCTCCTCATATACATCATAATTTGCGTAATGTATGCAAGTAACACGATAAGTTTTTCCACTAACAGCATCGGGATAAATCAGACCACCACCAAACACTTCTTCATCATGATTTTCTGCACCATCAGAAGTCATTACAGTTTTCCATCCATACCACATTTTTTGCTGTACTTTAATATCCTTTACACCAATAACTGATGAAACTTCTGCTGCCGAAGTAGTAAAGGTCATTTCAAGCCCCTTAGTTGTAAATGCCAAAATTATTTCACAATCAAACAGAGTTGTTAACGGTTGTACTCCAAATGAGTTATAGCCTACTTCTTTATTGGCTATTGTTATATCAACATTTGCCATTTCACTTTGTATACTTTCTTCAGCTTGCACTTTTAGTCCTGACATAGGCGTAGCAAAAATCATTACCATTAATAATGCTATTGCTGTAACCCTCCATTTTTTCATTTTCCCTCTTCTCATTAGTCAGCTCCTTTCTTTTATATACAATGGTCATGCTACACTCTGGAGATATTGACGTTGTTTTCCTTAAATATCTCTCTATATACTTCATGACATATAATTCAATTTTCTTACATTTTTTATAATATATTTTTTTCAAAAGTTGATTGCATTAGTAACTTCTACTGCCATGCTTCAGAAAAAGAATTGCACGACTAACTTCTGCTTTGCCCTGTTTCTTGCCATTTTCAGGTTGTTTTTCATCCCTTTCTGACCTATAATAATTAAAAATGAATGGATTTTAGGGTACACTAAAGGAAGCCTCCAAAAGTCTTTTGCACGAGTAACTTCTGGTTGCCATCAACTGTTTATTCTTTTCTGTATCCTCCTGCCTGTTTTATTTATTTCAATAGTTCAGGCTTCAGACAGATTTCATCGGGTGGGATGATCTCCAGTCCAAGCTTTTCCATTGCATTTTTGTCAAATGACTTCAGGGCCTTCTTCATGGGTGTCGAACCATGAAGTTTAGGCCTTGTTGTATTATTGATGTGATTTACCATACGTAACACCTGCTCCTGGTTCAATCCATCAAACGAACTTCCCTTTGGCAGTACATATCTTATGTACTCATGATTCTTTTCCAGTTCTCCCTTTTGCTCAGAATGTCTCGATTCACAATAAAACTCTCTGGTACGCTTCTTTCCGTCATGTCCTTTTTCAAACAACTCCGGATCTGCAAACTCACATCCATTATCTGTCAGTATTACAGGAAACAGTTCCCGAAACATTTCACTTCCCAACGTCTCTTCCAACCAGTCAAAAGTAGCTACGGTATTCTTCATTTCTTTGGTTTCAATCAGAAATGCCAGCATCAGATTGTTTTCCGGCCATAACAGCGTATGAAGTAATTTCCCGCCTTTATTTCCTTCCACTGTGTCCATCTGTACCACTCGTATGCCTTCGTTTTTCGCAATAAAGTCAAGATAGTCTGAATAATGATGTCCTTCTTTTTTACGATAGCTGATTTTGGGAGTTGGAACGCTTCTCACTCTTTTTCGATATCTTACCGTTCTCCGCATATCCAGATTTCTTGCGGTCAGATAGCCGGCACTGATATACTTATAAAGCGTTCGTTCCCCACAGGGAATCTCTTCTGCATGATGCGCCAGGATATGTGCCAGGGGCTGTCCTTTCCTGATCAGCGGGCTCACAAGACTGTCCAATGCTGCCAGTTCATCTCTGGTCATGTCTATTCCCTGTCTGGATTTCCTAAGCGTTTCACAGTACTCCTTATGGGCATAATCAGCGTTATACAGGTACTTATCAAACAGACAGCTGATGGACTTGGGGCAGTTATTGCACACATAAGGCGCCTTGTGTTCTATTGGGCATGGTGCATCCACAAAGTCAGGACACAGCTTATTGCAGCTGATACACTCCCGGCATGGAATTCTGCACTTATGTCCCTTCTTCTTTTTACACACATCCCAACACCTGCAGCTGTTTCGGTATTTACACCGGTTTGGACTTGCATGAAGTATGCCATCCCTGTTTCGCAACTTATGATAACGATGCCTGCGTATTTCCTTGGAAACCGTATCAGGTGAACAGCCTATAATGTATGCAATCTCTTTAAAGGTACGATGTTCTTTCAATCCCTTCTGAATTTCATGCCTGTCATCCCAAGTTAAATGTGTCCCCTTTTTCCTTTCTTCTTTCGGCATAGGACCTCCTTCTGCAGGAGGATACCTATTCAGTATACCATTGCATGACTAACTTATGGTTTCTATACCCAAATCAGATTTTTAAAATTCATTCAACGTATTTTTTTCAAATTTTCCAAGCAGTACCTTCCCTCCTTTCTTTGTCTATTTGTACACGTAAAAAGAAGCTTAGAAATTCTTCCAAGCTTCTTTTCACTTACTTATTATGGTGGTTCAAAACTACATTCTTATACTCTACTACTATATCTTGTAATACACTTTTATCATTTCTTCCCATAACGATATATTTTTCTTTACCATAATAAAAATACATCAAATATGTATTTTCCCCCGATATCTCTTCTTTAGAAAAAACGTCAAAAAATATTCCCTCATCTTCAAACTCTGTTTCAAAAACATATCCTGGATATGTTTCTCTAACTCTCAAAATTTCCTGTGGATATATTTTTATTTGAAATCTTATATTGTTTTCATCATTTTTCATAAGTACTGATACCGTATCATCACTTTGATCCTTATGTATTTTGGCATAGTCAAATGAATAATCCGAAATTGTTTTAATTTCAAGTAGTTCCCTCACGTACTCACTGTATTCGCTAGGTACTTCTTCTATACTATAGCATTTTCCCACTTCAAAATTCACAAAATCCTCCACACCTTCCGGTGCCGTAATCATAGTAGTTCCTTCCTCATTCTTATCCATCCACCAGAAGAAACCTCCATGCTTCTCCGCATTGGCAACTACCTGCCAGGAACCGCCAAGTATCATTACGACAAGCAGCGCTACTGTCACCACTACAAATCTGCGTCTGTGAAAGTACCAGAGCACTTTATGAAGCTTACCCTCCCTGGGCTTGTCCTCCTCTTTCTCTGCAACAGGTTCACTTTTGTCCTTCTCTTCTTCGGTGCCAAGCAACAGGCGCTCCTCTTCTTCCCTTTCCTCACAATGTTTCCAGAAATCATCCAATGCCTCTTCCACAGGCAATTCATCTTCTATATTGTCTTCCTCTGTTTTCAGGTTGTCCAGCAGTTTCATTAATGTCTGTACTTCATCCGCATCAAACTCTTCATCTGATGCTTCCATAATGTACCAGTCCAACCGCTTGGTAAGCTCCTGAATCAGGCTTTCGTTATCCTGCTTCTTCATTTTAATTCCAATTCCTTTCCCTTCTGCATATCCTTATCTGGTGTAATATTGGTCCCTCGTTAAGTACATGGTTCTTTTTTGTCAATTCATACAGATTTTTTGTATTTTTTGTCGATACCGGACTCGTCGGGTATGTTTTGGGCTATCTTGCTTCTCAATCTGCTGATCCTGACACTCATATTGTTCTCGGATATTTTCTCAAGCTGTGCCAGCTCAGAAATTGAATAACCATGAAGAAAATATTTGTGAAATCTGTTTTTCTCCTCTTCCGTCAGGCCTTTCGTTATTACGAGATCAAGTTCTGATTTTCCATAACCGTCTTCCGTGAATGTATATTCGTCGGCATCCAGGCCGACTTCACATTCTATCTTCTTCAATGACTTATTCAGTTCACGTATTTTATTCTTGGCAGTATTGATCAGCCATCCCATTGGATTGGAATGTTCACAGAGAATATCCCACTTTTTATACGCAACATAATACGTTTCTTGCAGGACATCCTTTGCCAGTTCCTTGTCTGCCACCCTGTAGCGGATAAACTTGTATATTTCCGCCTGTGTCCTACGGTACATCTCATCAAATTCTTGATGGTCTCCTGTTGTCTCTTCTTTCTGCATGTGCACCTACCATCGCCTCATTATAGAGGTTTTATCTTTCTAAAATATTTACTCTATAATTTAACATTTATCCCCATACTAAATATAGATGATTTTACTATAAAGTAAAAATTTGTTTTACATCTGCTTATATTTTACTTTTCGTAGATTTTGTGTCAATTTTTTCTCATCGACAAATACCGTTAAAATTTGCAATTTTTGTTGTTGACAAACGGTATCTCTTTTGTTAGAATGAATCACGGTGATTGCGTTAGCCGTCACGTGATGCTGCTGTGGCTCAGTCGGTAGAGCGTCGCATTGGTAGTGCGGAGGTCACGGGTCCGATTCCCGTCAGCAGCTCTCATATAAGAAGCGGAAACATTGATTTTACAGTGTTTCCGCTTTTTGTTTTTCACAAACGCTGTAGATTTTCTTACTGCAAATCTCATCTCTGTCACAAAATTATAAATCCTCCAATAATACATGTGCCGGTATCTCCAGCACTTCAGCAATATCAAATATTACCTCCAAAGAAAACGGCTGGTCACAATTCGGTGCCTCGATCTTGGTGAGATAGCTGATACTAATGCTTACTCTGTCCGCCAACTGCTCCTGTGTAAGTCCTCGTTGTTTTCGATATTTTTTAATTGCCTGTCCTATAATTTTATATTGTTCCGAGTGTTTCTGACTCATTCCCGCATCTCCTGTTTCCTACCTCTACAATTCTAAAGGATAATGAAGGGATGAATGTTTCAGTCATAATGAAAGTTATGGGTAAAAAAATACCGATTTATTTTGCATCCGTTTCCAATGCCTGATAAATCGGTATTTCATAAACAATTATTTTCTTCCTAATAGTTTAATCTCTGCGTAATGTAAATTTGCCTACCACTTCATTTAAGGAATATGCCTGTGCCGACAATTCCTCGCTGGTTGCAGAAGATTCCTCCGCAGATGCGGAATTGGATTGTACGACCTCCGAAATCTGAGTCACCCCCACTTCTGCCTGTTCCATTGCCTGTGCCTGCGCTGTTGATTCTTCACTAAGTCTCCTGGAATCTGCTGCGATCTCCTTAACTCCGGTCACAATCTGCTCCAGTGATTCCGCTGCCGCTTCAGCGGCCTGATTTCCCCTCTCAATTTCCTGCAGAGAGCCTTCGATCAGACTTCTGGTATCCACTGCGGACTGTGCACTCTGTTCTGCCAGTTTGCGAATCTGTTCTGCCACAACAGCAAAGCCTCTTCCTGCTTCCCCAGCTCTGGCAGCCTCGATTGCGGCATTCAATGACAGCAGGTTGGTCTGACTGGCAATGTCTTCGATTTCTGCAATAATATTCTGAATCTTTTTGGACGTATCGTTGATTCGATCCATCTCTTCCATAAGAGATTTCATCTGTGCATGTCCGGCATCCGCCTGCTGTGCATAATTTTCCGCCTTCCGGGTGGTCTTCTGCAATTCACCCGCCGTACGGTTCACTGCATCCGCGATATTTGTAATCGTTGCTGTCAGTTCCTCCACCGAACCTGCCTGATCGGTAGCTCCCTCCGCAAGGGACTGGGCAGATTCTGCCAGATTCTCAGCGCCGGCTGATACCTGTTTTGCAGCTTCTTCTACCTGATGCAGCGTACCGTTCATCTGGCGGTTCATTTTACGCATGGCATCCTTCAATGCCACAAACTGTCCTACATATTTATCCTCAATCTTAGTGCCGATAGCATAATTTCCCTCTGCCATCTGTCCCAGAAGTTCTCCGGCATCCGTAATGATCATATCCAGATCCGATGCCATCCCCTTTGCCACCTGTATCATATAAGAAATCTCATCTTCCGTTGCACACTCCGGAAATGCGCTGTTTAAATCTCCCTGTGCGAAGGTCTGCAGACGATCTGCCAATGCTATCATGGGCTTTTCTATGTCTTGCGCTATTTTTCGTCCCAGGATCACCGAACTCCAGAAAGAAACCACAACGATTGCCAGGATCACCAACAGCATAATCCGTTCCATTGCCCGCAGATCCGCTTCCGCACGGTCACCTTTCTGCACGCACAGGTTCATCAGTTCAACGAATTCTGCATAAATCTGTTCATATTGAGCCGTCAAATCTGTCGTATCCAGTTCCTGCGCTTCCAGATAACCATCCGCATCATCCGAAGTTGCCAATTCCAAGATTCGTGCATCCAGCTCCCAATAGCCGTCAAGTTCCGTCAAGACCGCATTGTAAGCTTCTCTTCCCTCGGAGAATTTGAGTGTTCTGCTCAATTCATCCATATAAGTTTCGAATGCCTCTTTCTTCTGGTCATGCAGAGCTGTCTGCTTTTCGATCACAGCTTCATCATCATACCCGACCACTGCGCGCAATGCACTTCTACTCTCCGAAAAAGCGGTCATCGCCTTACCGATATCTCCTTGTGTAAAACCATACCGGTTTAATGCCTTTTCATACTGTGTCGCTGCGATCAGAAGCGCTCCGATTCCAATGATTGAAGCTACCGCTCCAATTACCGCCACTTTTGCGAATCCCTTTGTCAATCGTTTCTTAATACCCTGTTGCTTTTGTGTTGCCATATATCGTTCCCCCTTGTTATTTATAAAAAATGCGACAATTTGTATTTTCATGTAAATTGTAGCACTTTCTATTTTTCTCTTCAACTGTACGAAGGAATCACTTTTCTCATGTTTTCTGGTCTTTCATTATCTCTTCCGACAAAACCTCTATCCTATGTCTTGACATCTTATCACAATCTTTTTTTATGTCAGTACAATAGTTCAAAAATTTCTCCTTATCTGCATGGTACAGTAAATACATGATATTATAACAGGTATGATATCTATTCTGATCTACGTCCCCCACAGGAAAAGACGTCTTATTATACAGCCGATCCACTTTTGTCATTATGATCTCATGGTAATAACTGTTGCTAAAATAATTTCTGAGTTTATATGAAAATTGGTACGCTTTTTCCCCGTGGGTTGTGATCCTCAAATGTTCTACATATGTCTCAATCAAAAATTCTTTCATGTTTTCATTTTCTTCCATGTATATTATTTTCACCTTGTCTGAAGACATATGGAATAAATCATAAGAGTGCGTTAAAATTTCTTCTTTTCCATCTCTGACTGCCTGTTTTAGCATTTTGTTTAACCCGTTTTTATATATGGTTAAAACATCCTCATTATCTTCCTCCAGAATATCACTCCATACCATATAGGAATCTGCAAATTCGTTTAATTCCACAATGTTTTTTGCCTGAAGCAATCCCTTTTTTAAATCCGGCAGCATTACTTTTATCTCTGCATCTGTCTTATAATAATTGGGTTTATCTCCCGATTTAAGAAACAGTCGATACTCGGCTTCTAATTGTTCTTTATCAAGCGTCCCCTCCTGATAGTATCTCAACAGCATTCCGGTCAAATTATTACTGCTCTTTGTACCATAAAGATATTTCCCTATTCTATGCTCCAACGTATTTTCAATACTGCTCACCATCTTTTTCACCGAATCCGTATTGTTGGGATCATCCTCCTTATAATACAGATTGTGTATACTTTCAACGACGATGGCATAACATATCAGTCTCAGTTCCTCCAAAAATTCATCTTTATTGCAGTCTTCACAAAATAATATTACATCATCATAAAATCGCTGCGCCTTTTCAAGTGTCCGCAAGTTTTCCACTTTATGAAGGTTCAGAAATTTTTCAATAAATTGAGCATGGATATGCAATTTACTCCACTCGACACTCTCTGCCCGTTCCGTAATAGCATATGTTCGTTCAATTACTTTTTCACTGTATTTGTCAAATATCTCTTTTTTATCTTTTGACATTTCTGCGGTATTCGCAACGAGTATAACTTTCACATAATTACATTGTTTCAGTTCCTCTATGATTCCAAATATCTCTTCCAAATTCATATTACTGTTCATTCTTTCCAGATCGTCTATGACCACAATGTGAAGGAATGTAAATTCTTTGGACAATAATAAAAATAGTTCTCTTTCGTTTGCTATATTTTGTACCACATCCCGGGCCTGTCCGACTTTATCCCAGACCTTTGCTGCGCCTTCTATGATATTATTAGCTATTTCACCAATCTTCCCGCCGACATTATTCTTCAATGCCAGTTGAAACAATACTTCATGATATATTTGTCTCGCATCTGTCATTCCGAACATTGATATTTTACAAACGTCCGGATTTCCTGCCAACGCCTCATTTACCGCATAAGACTTTCCGACACCCCAGGTTCCATCAAACAAGATGGTCTTATAAGGTAAGTCATTGATATTGCCAATTATAGTTTTTATTTTATCTGCTCTCATTTTTTCCTCTCTGTACACAAATTCATAATAACCGGACAATCTTTTTACATAAGTTTCTCCGGTTATCTGTCGTTCTGCGTTGTGTAATTGTTGGTGAGTTCCGGTTTGCAAACGGATTGTCTTATAAATGTCACAGATTAATCATTCCATATTTTCTCTGCATTGCCAGTAGCACTTCCGGATCATCCAGCTGCGCCACCTTATCTGTATCTCCTCCGGCAATTCCCTGTAGGATTTCCGATCCCTTGCATACATATCCAGCCGCACCGGCTTACCATCCACGGCATACTGGAATTCCCTCTGTGGCTGGATATCTTCCAGTGTTCCCACCCGTTTTTCCAGCATCCGCTCCAATACATCATGGCAGAGCACCTTGTCACCCATGGTCTTGCCGAAGATAAAATCATCCGATATCGTCAGTTCCTCATAGCGTTTTGCCATTCACACTCTCCTTTGCTTTTACCGCAGGAAAATATGCTGTCGCAGAAACGAATTTCAATCCGTTCTATGTCTTCTCCTGCTCTATTGTTATCATTGGGTAATTAAGCAGGGATTCCTCTGAAGTCATAGACACCGGCTTACACCGATATAGAAATTTGAAATAGAAAATCTGCTTACGAATAGAGGATAGCAAATGAGCACTCGATTGTCAACGTGGCAAAATAGCAAAATCTGTCCCTGGCAAATTTGGGCATTATGCTTTAAAATCAATTTTAACTCCATCTATATATTTATTTTGGTCTTATAGCCTGTCCTTCAGATTTTTCTGAACATCTTTTCATAATCATTCTCCATAATGTAAATCCTATTATTGCTCCAAGGACATTATGAAACGGATCATCAAAAAGTTCAAAGAGTCCACGTTTTGTTAATAACTGGCTGAATTCTATGCTGTAACTTATAATTGTTGCAATCAGTATCACCCATCTTAACTTTCGAACACCTAATCCCTGCAATCCTATTCCTACCTTATTGCTTTAATATAACTCCAAAATGACATAAATTCTGCCCTCGGATTTCTTATTGTTTGACGGGCATGGAATCGTTCTTCATGTTGTGTCCATAGATCACCGTATTGTTGTCTGTAAAGTCCTTACTGTTCAGATTCTCCGTATATATGCACCCGGGATATCCATACGAACCATCAATATTATGCATAAAGTAATAGGAATTATCGGAAGGATGCTGTAAAATCGGATATTCAATTTCTGTCCCCGGTACAGTGATCCAGGCATACACATCCGGATTCACCGACTGCCGCTCCTGCCACAATGGTCATTATCTATCGTTTCATGTGAGCTCCTTCTTCCCAAATAATGGAAGATTTTACTACTCCTAAATTTTATTCTACGTTTTTAACGTAATTTTAATTCCGCTTTAAATGTAACCGCTATATACGTTCAAAACAGGTATTGTCAATAGTTTGGGGGCTTCATGCAGGACGAGATGGCTGGAAAAACAGAAGAAAACGGATACTTCAGGTAAACCTCCGAAGTATCCGCTATTTTGACTATGTTAAACAATTCCGTTCTAATTAAATCCGAACAATTTCTGGCAGATCTTATATCCTTCTACCGAAATCTTACGTCCGCCTCTTCCGGGCAAATTCATGGTACCACCCATAATGCCGTTACGCATCCACAGATACAGGCGTTTGTCTTTTCCTTTCAGGTACTCCCACAGTTCTTTCTTTTTCTCCAGATGTTCTGTGGTACCGGAGCGGATCAACAGTACGGAAGATACTGTCATGATAATCTCCAGATAGTTGCGCATGTACTGGTACAGACGTCGGTTTTTCACCAGTTTCGACTTTCTGCCCACCAGATAATCAATCATCAGCTTCGTCACTCGGATCTGCTGGTCGATGCGGGAGATCATCACGGTCTCATTCACCGACTGATCCTGTCTTCCTATATAATATCTGTAGAAATTCACATCCAGATAATACATATTCTTCACATAAGGAAGCGGTTCAAATACATACAGGTTGTCCACATAGAAGGTGTGCTCCGGAAGCTTCAGTCCACATTCCTGTAACAGTCTGGTACGGAAGATCACGGAGTGCATCAGTATGTAATGGCCCTTCAGAAAATGATGGCAGTCCGTCCAGGTGAACATCTTCTCCACCGGCAGGATATGACGGTACTTGATCACCTTTTTGCGGCGCTCGCCTTCTTTTTCATAGACATAGTTGCTGATGAGCATATCCAATGCCTGACCGCCGCCGGCCAGTTCTCTGAGAGTATCCAGGATCTTAAAATATGCATCCTGCTTCACCCAGTCATCACTATCCACTACTTTAAAATATAGTCCCGTGGCATTGGCGATTCCGGTGTTCACAGCAGAACCATGTCCGCCGTTCTCCTTATGAATAGCACGCACAATCGTAGGAAACTGTGCTTCATACTCGTCTGCAATCTCTGCGGTACAGTCTTTGGTAGAACCGTCATCGATGATCAGGATCTCCACATCCTCTCCGCCGATCAGCAGGGAATCAATGCATTTTCTCATATACTTTTCAGAATTGTAACAGGGAATTGCTATGGAAAGTAATTTCATATCGCTGTCCTTTCTTCACTATCTTGTTGTTCACTGTCCGGGATCGTTCTCTCGGGCCCCCAGTTTCATGTTCAATCCCTTCGCATAGACTGCAAACGCAGAAGGAATGGGATATTTCTCCCTTGTCTCCGAAGGTTCAATATAGATCCAGTCTGCTGAATCCGGGCCTTCACGCTTCGGTGCCAGTTCATCCACACGGATCAGATATCCTTTCATATGCCATTCTCTATGGGAAAAAATATGCTTTGCATCCTCAAGAGGCTGGATCCGGAGTACCTGCAACCCGTTCTCCGCCAGATATTCCTTGACCTCCTCCGCGGTATGATATCCTTTCATCGAAGGGAATTCATACATACCGGCCAGCAGACCTTTCGCCGGACGCTTATGCAATGCCGCCAGCTCCGCATCCCGGATAATGAGGATCGTCTTCTCCTCCACCGTGCGTTCTTTTGCTTTGGCTTTGTTCGGATATTGCAGCTGTGTACCGTCCGCATACGCCAGACATATCTGCTGTAGGGGACATTCCTCACAGTGCGGAGCCCCGTTGGGAATACATACACAGGCACCGATTTCCATCATAGCCTGGTTGAAATCTCCCGGCCTGTCTGTAGGAATGACCTCCCACAGATCCTTTTCCACAGCCTTTTTTACTTTATCCTCAGAGATACAGCGTTCATCCTTGCGGACTCTTGCAATGACTCTCAGAACATTGCCGTCCACCGCCGGATTGGGCTTGCCGTAAGCAATAGAGGATACCGCCCCAGCCGTATAGCTGCCGATTCCTTTTAATTTTAATAACTCCTCATAAGAATCCGGCATGACTCCGCCATAATCTTCCATGATCTGGATGGCTGCTTTCTGTAGATTCCGTACCCGGTTATAATATCCCAGGCCCTCCCACAGCTTTAACAGCACCTCTTCCGGTGCCTGCGCAAGCGCAGCAATATCCGGCAACGTCTCCATAAAGCGCTGGAAATAGGGCTTTACCGCTTCCACTCTGGTCTGCTGCAACATGATCTCAGAGACCCATACGCGGTAGGGAGCAGGATCCTCTCTCCAGGGAAGAATCCTACGGTTATTATCATACCATTTTAAAAGTGGTTTGGGAATCGCCCGAAGGTCACCTTTCCTAAAGATTTCCTTAACATCCGTTAAATTTTCATTGTATTTATCCATAGAGTCTACCGCAGACGGTTGCATTCGAACTTCTCCATGGTGAGCAGGCAGTTCTTCAATTCTTCATAACGCTCTTCCGGCTCACCGTCATTTACTTCAATATCACAGGAAATCGCCATGGTCGTGATCATCTCGTTGGTGATACGATGGTGCAGTCCTGCCAGAATATTTAGCTTCTCCTCGTAGGAATCCGCATCCAGAAATTCCAGTACCAACGGATCCAGTGCGGGCTCTTCATCTTCTGCGGGAGAAACCGGTGCTATTATTGTCTGTGCCGCGGTCGCCGTTGCCTGGGCTGCTATGTTCTGCGCCACAATCGGCGTTTCCTGGGCTGCTGCGGGCTGGGATGCAGTCGACGGCATCTTTGCTGTCTTCGTCTGAACTGCTGCCGTCTGTGTCCCGCTCACTGCGTCCGCCTCGTGTGCCTGTCTGTCCGCCTCCGCTCCCTGTAATTCAAAACGAAAACGCTGTGTCACCTCAGGGTATCTCTGACGATCCACTTCTCCGGTAAACATGGCAAGAGGCCTTGCATAGGTCTTGAAATCTCCATACAAAGCCTGATAAATCACCAGCTGTTCTCCGGTCTCTGAATGTTCCGCAATCGTTACGACCTGATACAGATTGCCCTTAAAATGCTTATATATCTCATGTGGTTTGGGAATAAATGTCATCTGTCGTTCTCCTTTCCCATCGCCTCGTTTACTGTGGCATATGGTATCAGTATACCCCTTATTTCCAAAAAAGTCATGTAAATAGTCTCTAAAAATCCGTCAGCAGATATTCATAAGAGACCGAATAATTGCCGACTGCGTTGCAGGCCCGTGCCAGTTCTGCGCTCAATGCTCCCCGTTCCGTCTCACTCATACTGTTGATCTTCTTATGATGAATGGTAAACGTATAATCCGGACTGCCGTCTTCTTCCAGTGCATAGGTCAGCGTCACGCCGCTGTTGCGATAACCGTTCTCATTCAGATACTGCTTCATATCGCTCATCAGCTGCTGTTCCTGTATCCGGTTCTCCATGCGCTGCGTCTCATCCCGGCTCTCGCTCTTCACGGTTGCGCCGATACATAATACAATGATCAGAATAAGTACTGCGGTAGTACTGTAAAATGCCACATTGGAAACGAACTGTCTTCTCATAACCTATACCTCTTTTTCTGCTTTTTGTGCTCAGGGTTTTGTCGGAAATCTTATTTTCCCGTCCTGACAGGTATAGATTACACTTTTTCAAGTCCAATAAAACTCTCTTATTTAAAATATTCGGCACCTGCTGCCTCTACCGCTGCTTTCAGCCCCAGTGCGGACATTCTGGTGGCACCGTTGCCCCAGATGATCATCTGTTCCAGTGCATCGGAGGTTGCCACCGTCACCCGGTATTTCTGCGGCTTCGCCCCTAGCTGATGGGTCGTGCGCTCGATATACTGGTCTGCAGTCTCCGCTTCTTTTGTATAGACCACTTCTATATTATGATATTTCATGGTGGAGCCGGGATTGTCCTTCACCTTGTAGGCATCATAGACCAGGATCAGGCGACAGCCCTGATATCCCTGATAGTTACACAGAATATCCATCAGTTTGTCCCTGGCACTGTCCAGATTGATCTTCGCCAGCTCCCGCAGCTCCGGCCAGGCAAAAATAATGTTATAACCGTCCACCAGAAGGTATTCCTCCGGTTTTTCCTGCGGTACGACCTTCCGCATACCAGTGTCACCGGCACTTCCCGCCAAGCTGCCCGTATAACTGCCACGGTTTCCGGAAGAAGTATGGTATCTGCGGAATCTGTGGGGATCCTCCGCCTTTTTCCCATAAGTCTGGCGGAAGATCTCTTCGATCTCTTCCTGAGAAATAATCCGCTCTACACCACCCCCGGTCTGACGAATAGCGCCCTGCTTCCTGTTTACTGCCTGCAGTCCCGCATCCGAAATGCCGTCCGCATCTTTGGTTCCTTCCTTCTCCGGCTTCCAGTTGCTCTCCACATGGGCATATTCTGGCACCTGGTCCCAGGACACCTGAAAACCGGCACCATGAGCGCAAAATACCGATCCGGTGGGGTTGACCACATCCGCTTCCGGATCATAGCCGATCTCTGCCATTACCTCCTCCGGATTATGGCAGGGTTCATATCCCTTCAGTGTGCAGGACAAACGCCCATGACCTTTGGTATAAGATGCCACCTCTTTTCCATAATCTCCCATGGAAGCCACGGGAACACTTCCCGTCAGCACACTGTTATTGCCTTCTGTCTCCGGTGCTTCAAAGCTTCCGTTCATCCTCGTGATATCCGACATGGCTCTGCCAAGATTCTCCGTAGGCACCTCCAGTCGGAAGGAAAACCATGGTTCTAAGAGAATGCTCTTTCCGCTGCGCATCCCCTGACGTACTGCACGGTAAGTGGCCTGTCGGAAATCTCCGCCCTCTGTATGTTTGGTGTGGGCTTTTCCGGCAATCAGCAATATCCGCAGATCCGTGAGTTCGGAACCGGTCAGCACACCCACATGACGTTTTTCCTCCAGATGCGTCAGGATCAGCCGCTGCCAGTTACGGTCCAGCATGTCCTCGCTGCACAGAGAGGCAAATTGCAATCCACTGCCCCGCTCCCCGGGCTCCAGCAACAGATGTACCTCCGCATAATGACGCAGGGGTTCAAAATGCCCGATGCCTTCCACCGGCTCCGCCAGAGTTTCCTTGTATACAATGCTTCCCGCATCGAATTCCACTTCCAGACCGAAGCGCTCCCACAGGATATTTTTGAGGATTTCCATCTGCACCTGTCCCATGACCTGCATATGGATTTCCCTGTTTTCCTCCTGCCACAACACATGCAGCTGCGGTTCTTCCTCTTCCAGCTGGCGTAGTTTCCCCAGTGCCACGACAGGATCCACCTCCGGAGGGAGCAGTAGTCTGTAAGTCAGCACCGGTTCCAGTATCGGCGTGGAGTTCTCGCTTTCATAGCCCAGTCCCTGCCCGGCGAAAGTCTTCGTAAGTCCCGTGACCGCACAGACCTCACCGGCTTTCACCGTATCCACTGCCTCATAGCTTCCGCCATTATACAGACGCAGCTGGTCGCATTTTTCCTCCCAGATTTCCTCTCCTGCACCGCTTCTGCTGTTTCCCACCGGCATTTTAACCCGCAGACTTCCTCCGGTGACCTTCAAATACGACAATCTGATTCCTGCGTTATCTCTGCCGATCTTATAAACCCGGGCTCCGAATTCCTCCGGATATTCCGGCTGGGGCAGATACGCATTCAATCCGTCTAACAGCTCTGTAATTCCCCATTGTTTCAAGGCGGAGCCGAAAAAGCAGGGGAACAGCTTACGCTCCGCCACAGTGTCCGATATGTTTTCCGCCGACAGTTCTCCGGTTTCCAGATATTCTTCCATCAAGGCTTCACTACACATGGCCGCATGTTCCAGCTCTGTTTCCCGTTCTCCTTCATTGTCCCCAGGCTGCAGCAGTTTTCCCACGGATGTAATATTGCTATCCAGCTTTTTCTGTAGCTCCGTCAGTACTTTTTCCGGATCCGTCCCCGGTTGATCCATCTTGTTTACAAATAAAAATACCGGCACTTCATATCTTTTTAACAGCCGCCACAGCGTATGTACATCTCCTTGCACTCCATCGCTTCCGTCGATGACTAGAACCGCCGCATCCAGTACCTGCAGCGTCCGTTCCATTTCCGCAGAGAAATCCACATGTCCCGGGGTGTCTAACAGTGTGATATCCACATCTTTCCACCGGATTCTCGCCTGTTTGGAGAAAATGGTGATTCCTCTTTTCCGTTCCATGTCCCCATTATCCAGAAAAGCATCTCCGTGATCCACTCTTCCGGCCCTTTCTATGACACCACAGGCACATAAAAGGCTTTCTGCCAATGTTGTCTTCCCGGCATCCACATGTGCCAGGATCCCAACGATACTTTTTTTCATGCTTATCCTATCCTTCCAATACCAGCATCATCCTGCAGGCACGTATAAAACGTTTTTTCTATTATAAAGAATACTATATCCATGAGCATTTTCCAACTGTTTTGTATTTCCAGATACCGTTTGCAAATCCGGTGGACAGTAGGATATAATGTAATGAGCCTCAAGGAAAAACAAGCGGCTGCGAATGGGGCGGTGAATTAAGAAAACATTTTAGCAAGGAACGGTGTAGCTAAACGGCTATGCCGTTCTTTGCTGTTTTTGAGTTGTATTTTGGGCTTTTTCTTTCGCCCGTCCAAAATCAAATGCACCGATGAAGTTATATACAATCGTGATTTCCCTTGTCTTGGATTTTTTGTCGGTATGGGAAACTTCGATACGATCTATAAACTCCCGTAGCATAGCAGCGTCAAGCTGCTGCATATCGGTGTACTTCTTTACTGCGCTGATAAACGCTTTAACGTTGGTCTTTTGTTTTTCCTGCTGCTTGATTTCTTCCCGTAGCACTTCTGCCATAGCTTTTAGATTGCTCTGCTCCAATTCGTAATCATGGGACATTTTGATAAACCGTTCGTCAGACAATTTCCCGGTTACATTGTCCTCATATAAATGCTTAAACAGATTATCCAACTCGGCAATACGGTTTTCAGCTTTGGAAAGTGTTTCGCGCTTGCGGGAAAACTCTGCGTCGCGCTCTCGCAAACGGCTGTCTGCTGCTTCCTGCACAAACTCGGCTTCATACTCTGTTACATAGTCGATTGCTTCCCGTAGGTTTTTCAAAACGATTTCATACAGAACAACATTTTTGATTGAATGGGTCGTACACAAGTCTTTGCCTTTCCGATAGGTTGAACAGATAAAATATTTCTGTTCTTCGGTGAAGTTCGTTGCTCGGCATTGATACATTTTACCGCCGCACTCTGCACAATAAAGCAGCCCGGAGAAAATACCCATATCGCCCATTTTGGTGGGGCGGCGGCGGGATTTGCGTATGTTCTGCACAATGAGAAATACACTTTCCTCTACAATCGGCGGCTGCGTGTTCTCAAAGATCACCCATTCGGACGGGTCGTTCCACAACTTCTTTTTGCTCTTGTAGGATTGCTTGCGGGTTTTGAAGTTTACGGTATGCCCTAAATACTCTATCTTTTCAAGCATACGGGAAACCGTTTCATTCGTCCACTTGTACGGGTTCGCCCCCGGCTTCGGCTTGTTTGTTACCTTTATGCCCTTTGACAGCCAATAGAAAGTAGGATTGAGGATTTCGCTTTTCTCTAACCAATGGCATATTTGTGTCGGTCCCATGCCGGAAACGCACAATGCGAAAATCTGCTGCACAACGGCTGCGGCTTCCTCGTCAATAATCCACTTCTTTTTGTTGTCGGGGTCTTTCATATAGCCATAAGGCGGGATTGTAGTAAGGTGTTCGCCGGATTTTCCCTTTGATTGCCAAGTAGCGCGTATCTTCTTTGAAGTGTCGCGGGCATACATTTCATTGAACACGTTGCGGATTGCGGTAAACTCATTTTCGCCCCGCGTACTGTCAACTCCGTCATTGACCGCGATAAAATGCACGCCAAAATCGGGGAACAGCATATCGGTGTAGAAACCAACTTGCAGATAATCACGCCCGAAACGGGACATATCTTTGACGATAACGCGCTTGATTTTTCCAGCTTTTATATCGGCAAGCATACGTTGAAATCCGGGACGGTTGAAGTTTGTACCGGAATACCCGTCGTCCTCGTCATAATGTCGATAAGCGGTAATTCCATGCTCCCGGCAGTACCGTTCCAAAATCTTCTTTTGGTTGGCGATACTGTTGCTCTCTCCCTCTAATTTGTCCTCTTGTGAAAGGCGTTCATATAAAGCCGTTATGCCCTCGTCCTGTGCTTCCTGCTGCTGATCGCGCACATAGAATTGCAAGACATTATTTGAAATGGCTTCGCGGACTTCTTCGCTTAACACTTTGGGGACAGCAATCTGCTGAAAAGAAAATGTCTTTGTCATTTGCGCTCACCGCCTTTCGCGGCAAGTGCAGCATATAACTGTCTGCTCCAATCCAGAGTAGCATGGTCGCCGTTGATTGCTTCAAGAGAAACACCCCTACCAGCGGCGCAATCTGCAAAAGCAAGTACATCTAAAAAGTTTCGAGAAATGCGGTCAAGACCTGTTACAACGATCTTTTCCATTCTCTCGTTTTTCATATCCTGCTGCATGAGGGAAAAAGCGGAACGGTTAAAGTTCAAACCGCTATAACCATTATCCACATATAGCGCAAAAGTAGTAATCCCGTTTTGGCTTGCGTGGTAAAGAAGTTTTTGCATTTGATTGTCAAGGTACAAAGTATCTATCTGTTGCGCCGCACGAAAATAGTATGCGGTCAATTTATCCGACTGTTTCATGTTACCTCCTATTCCGACAGCCGGACAAACAGGTTATATATATTATACCACAAAACCCGTCGTCCGTCTGCAATAGGATTACATTTTCGGCATTATACCGGGCTTTTTTCCCGGTTTAAGTCATTTTGGATTAAGCGGCGTACCTTTGTCGCGGCGTCCTCTTTTACACCGTCTTTAACAACGGCTTTGACAATATAGGTAATATCCCCGATTTTGTATTCGCGCACAACCGGGGATTTTGTTGTTTGCTTTGTTTGTTCCATAATGTAAAATCCCCCTTTCGTGGGATAACAAAAAGATTAAAAATGAAAGGCAGAAACGAACGGCTGTCAGCGGCAGCACCGCGGGAGTTTCACCCCTGCTCATTTAAGGCAGCTTTACCCAATGCCTGCGACGCTCTTAACGCTCGGACTATGGCTATAAAGGCGTTTCGTCCCGCCTATATGTCGTCGCCCACAAGCTGCTAAACCTGTTTTGCAGCGCGGTATTTCTCGCTCGGCTTTCCCTGTGTGAAAAGCTGTCCTAGCGTACCCGCTGTTCGGCTCGATATAAGCGGTATGTATTCGTTTGCCTGTTATACTGCGCCGCCGTTATCTTGCGGGCTTTCTTTGACAAGGAACAATAAGGCTTTGTCAGCCTGTAAAAGCATATCGTTTCCGATATGCTTTTACGGAACGACAAACAGCCCATAACGGGAAGCGTGGAAAGGGGTACACGCTCCCCGCATGGGCTTAAAGAGTTAGCCTACATGAAACGCAAGAGTGCGGGTAATAAGGCGCACTTGCAGCCTGTTACGCATTTCTTCGTCCACATAGGAGTAAGTATTGCCCGCGTCGTCTTTCAGTGTTCGGGTACAAAGTTTCGCTATGTAACCCTCGTAATGCTTCAAGATCGCGCACATGGCGGTTGTGTCGCCGTTTGCCGCTGCGGAAATGACAGGGAACGGCAACAGATTTTCAGACTTCCTAACGGTATTCATCATCTGCTTTTCCCTCCAAATACTGTTTGATTTTCGCAAGCGCGGATTTCCTGTGCCGGAAAACCGTCGTGCGTACAACATTCAGCAGTTCGCCAATTTCCGCGTCGCTCATATCCAAGAAGTAGGACAAAAGGATAATGTCGCGTTTCCTTTCGGGCAAAGCGTTAAGGGCTTCGGCAAGCAGTTCATTTTTGACGAGTACATCAAAGCCGGACACTTGAAAACGATAATAATCGCTTTCGTATTCGTCCGTCGTGAAAAGCTGCGCGAGTTCGCTTTCGCTCAAATCCGAAAAAGTTATTTCGCGGGCTGCGCGTTTCGCAAGGGTGCGGCGGTAGCTTTTTGCTTCGCCTACCAACGTTTTCTTTGCCAATGCGTCGTACTGATGTTGTATTCTTTCCTTGTCGGAAGAAGATAGCCCCATAGAGTTCACCTCCTTCCCGCGTGGAGTAGAGGACAGGAGTTAAAGGTTTGTCCCCTCTGCCCCTTTCGCTCCGTACCCGTTCGGGAGATGGCTCTTTGTTGCGTTTTTCAACTTCAAATTGAGAAATAAAAAATGCACCTATCCCCCAAATATAGATAGACGCATTAGAATTATATAATATATTTATATGATGTGACAGTTCATATTCAGGACCAAAGTATTCCGTTGACAAGCACAAGTTTTTTTTTCAGTATAAAGTTTGTTATATTTTGTTGTGATATTCTTTGCTTCATGGCGATTCCTCCTGTGAGCCGCCACTTTATACGGTCGTCATTAGGGTTTCGAAAACAAAAAATGAAGGCAGCGGCCTTGATTATTCAAAGCCGCCGCAAAATTAGAATAGCACACAAAATGACATCTACTGTACAACGGCTTTTTTTCTTTTGCCGTCGTCCGGCAGATGAAATCATTTAGTTAAATAGTCAGATTCATCTATTGTTTTAAGAATATAATTCACATCATCATATCTTGAAGAATCCGATTGAGAGCCTAAACTACATATTAAAAATTCCTTTCCATGTTGTTGATAAAGAACAACTAAATTATAGTCATTAGATAAGGAACCTGTCTTGATACCTTTAACATTTTCATTGTAATATTCTGATGTTTGGTCAAGAAAAGTATTAGTATTCCTCCATGTCTGCGTACTTCCGTCAGGTAAAGTAGCTGTATAATTACTCTTTGAAACAATATCTCTAAACCATTGCTTCTCTAAAAGGTGAGTAGATACTGATTTTAGGTCTGAAACGGTAGTGAGAGCATTGACATCATATCCGCTTGGGTCATATAAAATTGTGTTTTCATACCCTTGATTTTGTAAGTAATTATTTAGATGTTCCATAAAAACATTAATACGTTCTTGACTATTCTTAGCTTGTGGTGAAAGAATAGAACCACAATAATCCGCGACTACATAAGCAGCGTCATTTCCAGATGGAACCAACATGGCAGCAAACAAATTGTGGAGAAAATATTTTTTCGCGTCTATATTCGCAACAGATGAACCAGGTTTAGTTAATTGGATTGCTTCATAATTTGCAGGAACAATACTATCTAAATCCGCAAGTGTTGCTGCGTATTCAATGACAAATAATTTGGCTAAGCTGGCAGGAAGCTGTTGCTCGTTTTCTCGCTTTGAAATAAATATATTGTCATTAGAAAGGTCAACTAATATGAGGGATTTTGCATTATAAAAATCTTGAAAGAAAATTCCATTCAGCCAAGAGTTGATTTTATTCTTCTCATTGCGAAAATTGTCAGGTTTCATTGCCCACGGTATGAAAAATACACCTGCTATCGTTACAGCAGTAAGGAAAACAAAAAATATTCCGAAACGAGACGTCCTTCTCTTGTATTTTCTTTTCATAAATTGCACCTCCGACAGTAATCAGTCAGATTTAATAGGTAAATCTAATTGGCATAATTTGCTCTTATACTTTCTGTAAATCCAGAGGGGTCACCTAATTTTGCTTTATCTATATTTTCGCGCAAATAATTACGAGTTGCGTCATCACACCGGTCTATTCCCATATATGGCATGTCGAAGGCTTTTTCCAATTCTTCTAATGCTTTTTCGGCTCGCTCTGGATCTGTATTATAAGTATCAAGCCATTCTTTCATCCATGAATATTCCCACAAATAAGAAGCTCTCGTTTCTCCATAACCAACCTGAAAGGAAGCTCCTGTATCTTCATCTTCCAGTTTATCAGGAAGTGTAATGCCATCAGGCCAATTCAAACTGTCAATGGTTGCAAGATATTCTTCTTCAATGTGTGCAAAATCCGTGAGTCCTCTTGAAGTAGAATTTGTTTCAGAATTTGAACAACCTGTAAACATCAGACATACCAATAAAGAAAGCATTGCTCCTAAAAAAATCGTTGTTTTCATAGATAATATTTTCATGTTTTTCCTCCAATTTTATAAAATTTATTCTATCTAAGCGCCAATGCAGGTTCAAGCTTTGCAGCTTTTAACGCTGGCAATAGTCCTCCAAGCAACGCTACAACAACGGATGTTATAACAGCTACCACTGCCGAAAGAATAGGATATTCCAGTGCCGCTACGGGAGAATCCACAGGCAGAAATAACCCCATGCCTTGAACCAAGAAAAAGGATATCAGGATTGAAACAATACAAACAAACACTGATATAGTTAATTGTGCGCCTAACACTAAAGTAACAATATTCGCACGAGAAGCGCCAATCGCCCGTCTAATTAGTAATTCGTGAGTACGTTGTTCCAAGGATGATAACCCTATGTTAATTTGTCCTAATACAGAAACAAATAACAATAAAAATGATGTTACCAAAAGTCCTAATTGAAGTACAGAAAGTACGGAATTATAAGTATCTCCAATATCACTTTTCCCTATGATATCCAAATTTCCTCCTATTGTATCTTCTAAAATGTCATGTAATGACGAATACATCTGTCTCATGGTAATTCCCGCTTCTGAATGCCAATGAACAGTTGCATTTTTTACTTTCCACATATTCGGAACAAGTAGTTCTATTGAATGGGCGTCAAGATATACAGTTGGTATATCTGTCCCGTCATTCACAGTACCTACCACATTAAATGGTGTTAATGAAAGACTACTTTCTACATTTCCAACAGCATATGAAGTATCAAAATAATTCTGTGCTGCTTTATTTACTACCATGCACAGAGTTTTATTTATTTCCGAAGAATCAAACCAATCCCCTGATGACATAGGCAAATTATAGATTTTGTTATATGTGCTTGTAGTAAAAACAACATCTACGGGTACAGTCTTTTTGTAAACAGTGTCACTTATGTCTTGTAGAGAAGAGACAGACGCTACTGGAGCAACTGTTATCTCTTCCAGCATGGAAAAGGTAACAGCCACAAAATGATCAGTATTGTAAATTTCTCGAAAAAAATTCTCCATTTTAATGGTATCTTGAAAATCTGATCCTGTAATTGAAAAAGAATATGTAGGACTCCATCCATACATCTGTGCATTGACAGAAATCAAATATTCTTTACCAAGCGTTCCCACCAAGACAGAACTAATCATTGCAATAATTCCTACAAACATCGATATACCTGTTAAGATATTTCTTAGAGGAGAGATACGAAGGTCTTTAAGGATCATATTTAACACATTGAATCCTCCCTTCGTCCATCTCATATATAATATTACAAATATTTGCAACATCAGAATCATGTGTTACAAATAGAAGCATTATGTCACGTTCATGCACAAGCTGAAATAAGAGTTCTATAATTTGCTGACCGGTTTTTTTATCTAATGCACCTGTGGGCTCATCGCATAAAATTACTTCCGGTGATGTTGCCAGTGCACGAGCAATAGCAACTCTCTGCTGTTCGCCACCAGATAATTTAGAGGGATAGTCATTTTCTTTTTCTTCCAACCCAACACTTTTCAAGAGACTTTGTATCATTTCTTTTCGTTGCCTCTTATCTAAAATTTTTTTTGCATAAAGTAATGGCAGCTCAATGTTTTCCCAAACTCTTAAATGCTTGATTAAAGAATAATTTTGAAAAACAAATCCAATATTATTAGCACGCAACATAGATAACTGGCGATCTGTGAGCGAGGAAACAGAAGTCCCATTGTAACAATACTCTCCCTTATAAGAACGGTTCAGCAATCCTATAATAGATATTAAGCTCGTTTTTCCAGAACCGGATTTACCAGTAACAGCATAACTATAACCTCTTTTCAATTCCATATTAGCATTATTCACTGTTACTAAAGTATCGCCGTTATTTAATTTAACCGTAGCTGACAAATCTTTTATTTGAATTATATTTTCATTAATGATTTTTCCCATATTATGAATTACTCCTTGGGTCAAGATTTGGGGGAATAGACGAGACCACATCTCCTTCTTCTACGCCGGATAATATCTCTATATATGCTCCGTCTGTTGCACCTAACATTACATCTGTTTGAACACGCTCCCCGTTTTTTATAACTGTTACTGATCCTTTGCCTTGTCTGCCTGCAATCACAGAAAGTGGTAACAACAGCACGTCTTTTTCTGTTTCTGCGGTCAAAACAACCGTAGCACCTTGTCCCGGCTTTACATCAACATCTCTGCCAATCAAACATTGCAATACAATGTTTTGCTGTACGGGAGAGGTCGTTGATATATTTTCATTATTTTCTGATACCGGTGCTACAACAGCGACTGCATCTGTGGGACCAACACCGTCAAAAACTTGAAATTTTGCTTTTAATTCGGCATTTTCCGGTAAAGTGTTTAAAAAATTTTCTGCTTCAATATTTAAAGCAAATCCTGTATATCTTACAGTTGCTATCGGATAATTATTGGGAACAGTTTCATCAGATGAAATGACAGATATAATTGTTCCGTCAACAGGGGATCTGATTTCTGTTTCGGAAACTTTTCCAATTATGTCTCCAGCAGCAATTTTATCTCTGCTTGTGACATGTGCTTCAAAAACGCCATGTTCAGAAGAAGATACAACAAAATCCGAAGATTTAACAATCATAGTTTGAGATGATAGTGTTGGTGTAAGAGTCCCTCGGTTAACTGTTACTGTATCGTCAAGTTGTTTAGTATTAACTGAATCAACATTTTGTTCTGTTTGTTCATTGACGGAACATGCAGACAGAATAATTGCCGTACATAATATTAGCAACATTGCAATTCTTTTTTTACTTTTTTGCATCATATACCCCCTTGTTATATATTCTTTGAGAAAAAGCAATAAAGGCTTTTGATCTAATATAGTAATTATATCAGATTAAAAGCCTTTATTTATAAAATTGCCCACAAGAAAACTCTCTTTTTTACTATAGAAATTCTTACGATTTTCCTACGAAAGAGGGAGTGTAACTGTAAATATAATTTTTTCATCTTCGCTTTCTGCAAGAATAGTTCCTTTATGAAGTTCTATAATTTGTTTTGCTATGGCAAGCCCCAGACCAGCGCCGCCGCTACTGGTACTTCTCGCACCATCAAGCCTATAAAACTGTTCGAATATTCGTTCCAGCTTTTCTTCCGGAATGGTGTTTCCATGATTTTGGAAAATGATCATAGCATCCTTTTCTTGAACTTCAACATTAATCAGAATTTCTGTATCATTGAAACTATATATTACAGCGTTGCGCAAAAGATTATCAAATACACGCTGAATTTTATTTGCATCACATTGTAGTGTTATATCCTCTTTAATTTTGAGATTACAAGTCAAATTTTTTTCTTTTAGCAATGGCTTAAACTCATATACAAGCTGCTCCAGTAGTCGTTTAAGATTTATTTTACTATATTGTAATGTAATATTTGACAGATTAAATCTTGTAATTTCAAAAAATTCATTGATTAAATCTTCAAGTCGTTCCGCTTTGTCTAAGGCAATTGAAAGATATTTTGTTTGCAATTCTTTTGATATTTGTGTTTCATCACGTAATAAGGTAAGATAACCAATAACAGATGATAGAGGCGTCTTTAAATCGTGCGCTAAGTACATTATCAAATCGTTTTTTCTTTGTTCATTTTCTTTTGCAAGTCTTGCGTTATCTTCCGATTCTTGCTTTAAATGATTCAATTTTATTGCTATGTCACCAAGTTCCGGTGATAATTCGACATAATTTATATCTTTGTCAAATATCTGACTCATGGCATGCTGCAGCTCATCCACATAAGCAACAACTTTTTTCAGAAGTTTATAAGTAATATTTATAATACAAATTACCAATACAACGATAGCTGCCATGCCAAGATAAAGCGATCTGTACACAAGATAATAGTTTGGAACATATTTATCAAGAACTTTTTGCAAAACTGATCCTAAAATAGTAGCAACAACAACAATAATTACTGTCCAAATCACACATTGTATAATATAACTTTTGAAAAGGTTAGTCAGCAAATTGTTTTTCTTATTCAATTTCATACCCAACCCCCCAAACTGTTTTGATAAATTTTGGCTTTTTGGCAGGTTCATTCATTTTCTCTCTAAGTCGACCGATGTGAGCCATTACAGTATTGTTATTGTCCAAATATTTTTCCTTCCATACAGCTTCAAATAATTCCTCAGATGAGACGACCTTACCTTGATGTTCACACAGATACCAAAGAATCGAAAACTCAATAGGGGTTAATGATATTTCTTTCCCAAACAAAAAACATTTATGACTATCCCTATTGATAATTAAACCTCTTATGTCATATTCATTCTTTACAATAGTTTGATTTTGTTTAGAATTATTATATCTTTGATAACGTCTCAGTTGAGTTTTTACTCGTGCAACAACTTCCAGAGGATTGAATGGCTTTGTGATATAATCATCTGCACCAATAGTAAGCCCCATTATTTTGTCGCTATCGTCTATTTTGGCCGTGAGCATAATTACCGGAAAATAAAATTTCTCCCTGATTTTCTGACAGATACGGAATCCGTCAATATCCGGTAGCATTACATCCAAAATTGCCAAATCAATCTCTGTTTCCTCAATGCATTTTAACGCATCAACACCATTATAGAATTTATAAACAGTATATCCATCATTATTCAGATAAACTTGAATTAAATCGGCTATCTCTGTTTCATCATCTACCACTAAAATTTTTTCGTTCATTATCAATGCTCCTTTTTAACCTCTTATCAATAGGCTTTTCTGAATTTTTCGGAATCAGCCACATATAGCCGATTTTTGAAACACCCGGTATACGGTTTTCCTCGCAAAGTTTCTGTACCCGTCTTTCAGAAATTCCCCATATTTTTGCCGCTTCTGGACAAGACATATATTCCATACTACAACCTTCTCCTTGTTATAGTTTATCAATATTCATTATATACGGACATACGAATAAAGTCAATAGAAAATAAAAGAATATTCGAATTATTTAAGCTAATAATAAGAACTGTATAGACATATACAAAACATAACATGAACTGTAAAATATAATAGGGTGAACAAATATGTCAAAGCGACCATTACCATTATACGATTTTAGTTCTTTCGGGGCAGCTATAAAGGCCGCAAGGAACGAGCGTGGAGAGAGCCGAAAAAAAGTAAGTGACGCACTATATATTTCTCCTCGTTATCTTGCTAATATCGAGAATAAAGGACAGTAGCCAAGTTTACAGGTATTTTATGACCTTGTAACCCGTTATTATATTTCAGTTGATCAATTCTTTTTTCTTGATAATGCTGCTGAAAAGTCAACGCAAAGGCGACAACTCGACAGTCTGATTGATACTATGAACAGCAAGGAATTAACAATTATGACAGCTACTGCGAAGGGAATATTGAAAGCCAAAGAGCCGGAGGAATAAGTCTCCGGCTTCCTTTTGTCATTGCAAAGTCATTTTTGAAGATTATAGCCGATTACAGGCTATTTTTTTATTGGTTTTAACCGTAATTTGCGCAACAAAATCAAGATTTTAAGCAGATATTGAATATAGGGGAAAAACTAATTTTTAAGGAATAGCAAGCAAAGCGAGTGTAGCCACACTCACGATTTTTGACCTCAATTTTCAACTTGAAAATCGGTCAAAATATTTTTGGGATATTCCCAAACCCTTTATATCGAAAAACGGAGGATTTACCTATGGCGAACAGAAAAAGAAATATTGTACTTCGCTGTCCTGTAACAGCAGAAGAACGAAAATTGATTGAATATAAAATGTCGCTTGTACCAACTTCGCAAATTGGGGCGTATTTGCGGAAAATGGCGATTGACGGATATATCATATACACCGATACGAAAGACATTCAGG
>ERZ773194.107-NODE-107-length-109490-cov-5.745401_pt1 | contig 109490 bp, 91 predicted proteins | sample MGYA00511240_ERZ773194 | MGnify/ENA primary metagenome ERZ773194 (study PRJEB29015, sample SAMEA2737774) | human gut metagenome | biome: human gut; feature: human-associated habitat; material: faeces | place: China | collected 2012 ... | reverse complement strand
AAGGCGCGAAAAATATGTTTTTAAGGCAATGTTGTCTTATCGAGGAGTGGCTTTAGCCGTCTTTTTTGTTTTTCGGCAACAAAACAAAACGGGACGATGCGGGCATCGCCCGCGACCCGTGAAATAAATTTCTTCACAATACGGCAAAAAATAAATAAAAAATATCTTGAAAAATGAAAGAATTTATAGTATAATAAAAATCGGTCGTACAACCGGGGCGGTAGCGGTGCCCTGTACTTGCAATCCGCTATAGCAAGGGTTATGTCTTTTATGAGGGTTATTCTTTGTGCGGTCTTGCGCATTGCAAGTGGTGTTGAGAGCAAGGTCTTACGCAATACACAGCTGTGAACCCGGTCAGGTGGGGAACCAAGCAGCCGTAAGCAGTTTTGCTGTATGTGCCGTAAGCGCTCCTTGTTTGAGCTAACTGCAATGCAGCGCGCGGAAAGATAATTCGAGTTTAAGACGTACGGCCTTTATTTTTGCATTTTTATTGTTTTTTATAATAAAAAAGGAGGTTTTCACGTGGCATACAAGGCATTATACAGAAAATGGCGTCCGCTCACCTTTGACGACGTTATCGGTCAGACGCACATAACAAAAACTCTCAAAAACGAGATTGCCGAAAACCGTCTTGCTCACGCGTACCTCTTTACCGGCACGCGCGGAACGGGCAAAACGTCTACGGCAAAAATTTTAAGCCGTGCCATAAACTGCGAGCACCCCGTTGACAGCAACCCGTGCAACGAATGTGAAATCTGCAAGGGAATTTTAAACGAAACGGTTATGGACATTATCGAAATCGACGCGGCGTCAAACACGGGCGTTGACAATATCCGCTCGATTATAGAACAGGTGCAGTATACCCCGACGGTGGCAAAATACAAAGTTTACATCATCGACGAGGTACATATGCTTTCACAGGGCGCGTTCAACGCACTTTTGAAAACGCTTGAAGAACCGCCCAAACACGTTGTTTTTATTCTTGCAACGACGGAAGTTCACAAAATCCCGGCTACGATTTTGTCGCGGTGTCAGCGGTTCGATTTCAAAACCATTTCGCCGTCCGACATAACAAGCCGAATTAAAACCATTCTCGAGGGCGAAAACGTGACCGCGGAGGACTCGGCAATCGAATATGTGGCGTATCTTGCAAACGGCTCAATGCGCGATTCTTTGAGTATTCTCGACCAGTGCCTTGCGTTTAAGCACGACAATCTCACCTATGACGACACGGTGGAAATTCTCGGCGGTCTTGATGACGCGTCCCTGCTTGACATTGCCGATTTTGTCGGCAAAAGCGACGCAAAAGGCGCAATCGGCGCGTTTTATAAAATTCTCGACACGGGCAAAAACATTGACGATTTTGCCGTGCGCGCGCTGGATATTTTTGCGCAGATAATGGTTTGTTCGGTAACGGGCGCGCCGAGCGGTGACGGAAACGCCGAACGGAACGGCAGAATTTTGTCGATTTCAAAAAATTTCACGCACGAGCATATTATGTTTTGCATAAATGTTTTGAACGAGCTTGTAAGCAATTTAAAATTTACCAAAAACGCGAAAACGCTTATAGAAGTTGCAATCACGCGTATGAGCGAGCCGGACTTATGCACAGGCGCCGACGCACTTTTGGACAGGATAAAACGTCTTGAAGAAAAGGTCGCGTCTATATCGTCGGGAAATTTTGTGCCCGTTTCAGACACGCAAAGTTTGACGTCACAGGACGGAAAATCGGCTGAAAGCACGGAAGTTAAACCCGAAAACCATTCCCGTCCGTCCGACCTCCCTCCGTGGGAGGACGCACCGCAAAACAGTGCAAATTTGCAAGATGAATTTTCCGAAAATTCAAATTCACCCGATTTTGAGCCTGCGAAACTAACGGAAAACGCGCAAATTCCGAGCGAGGCAAGCAAGAGCGCAAACAGCGGAGAAATCCCCGAAGAAAAGGCGCAAAATCAGACAAACAAAAACGCGTCGCTCAAAAAAATCGCCGCGTCGTGGGGCGAGGTTATAAACCGCGCGATAAAAGACGGCGAGCTGACGGTGTATTTTGCGCTAAAAGACACCTCCGCGCTGGACGGCAACGGCATTTTAACGATAAAAGTCCAGGACGAGGAAAAACGTGCGACAATTCTTACAAACAAAGAAAAAATAAGAGAATTTATTATAAAAATTTTCGGCACAAAAGTTGATATAAAAGCCGAGGTTTCGGGCAAAACGCCCACAAAAAAGGACACCACGGCAGAAGTTTTTGACAAATTGGACGAATTTTCAAAAAAATTTCCACAAAATTTTACCTCCGAACGGCAATAATATTGTTGTTGTTTTAGGCTCTTAAAATTTGACATTTGACGCATTGTATGATATAATTTTGCAATTAAAAAGAGTAAAACTTGCAAAAGAAAAAATTTGCAAAATTCAAATCAACGGAGGCAAGAGATGGTTGGTATAGCAATTTTAGGTTACGGCGTAGTCGGTTCGGGCGTTTATGAAGTTATCAGAAAGAATTCCGACGGCATAACCCGACGCGCAGGAACAAAAATCGACATTAAGCATATACTGGACATAAGAGAATTTAATTCTCACCCTGAAAAAGAGCTTTTCACAAAAAATTATGACGATATACTGACCGACACCGACGTTAGTGTTGTTGTTGAGGTTATGGGCGGAGTAAACCCTGCTTATGAGTTTACAAAGCGCGCGCTTGAGGCGAAAAAGAGCGTTGTAACCTCAAATAAAGAGCTTGTCGCAAAGCACGGGTGCGAGCTTTTGAAGCTTGCGTCCGAAAACAAGGTTCACTACCTTTTTGAGGCGAGCGTGGGAGGCGGTATTCCCATTATAAGACCGCTCAAGCTTTGCCTTGCGGCGAACGAAATTTCCGAAATCACGGGAATTTTGAACGGCACGACAAACTACATCTTAACGCAGATGATAAACAAAGACGAAACTATGGAAAATGCGCTAAAAAGGGCGCAGGACAAGGGATATGCCGAGAAAAATCCGTCGGCGGATATTGACGGAATTGACGCGGTGAGAAAAATTGCAATTCTCACGTCGCTTGCGTTCGGCAAATATGTTGACAGCACAAAAATCCCCGTTACGGGAATAAGAAACGTAACCCTTACCGACGTGGAATACGCAAAAAAATCGGGTTGCGTAATAAAACTTTGCGGTCATTGCAGAGCGCTTGAAAACGGCAAGCTTGACGTGTACGTTTCGCCCTGCTTTGTGCCGGACGAAAGTCCGCTTGCGAGCGTTGACGGCGTGTTTAACGCGATTTTGGTCAAGGGCAATGCGGTGGGCGACGCGCTTTTCTACGGCAGAGGCGCAGGCAAACTTCCCACGGCAAGCGCAGTTGTATCCGACGTTATAGAAATTGCAAAAAGCGGTGAAAACACCGATTCGCCCGTTTGGGAGGACGTCGGCGGCGGCATTTTGGAAAACAGCGAAAATTCGGTATCAAAGCATTTTGCGCGCGTTAAAGCAGACGATAAAGAAAACGTTAAAGCGGAGATTGAAAAAATCTTTGGCGGCGCACAGATTATCGACGCGGAAGACGGCGAAATCGGCTTTGTAACCGACGAAATGACGGCAAAAGATTTTGAAAATAAATTAAATGAGCTTAACAAAGACATTATAAGTACATTTTTGGTATTATCATAAAAAGGGGGAATGCAAGGTGAGTTTAATCGTTCAGAAATTCGGCGGAAGCTCGGTTGCAGATAAGGAAAGAGTTTTTAATGTTGCTAAAAGAATTATCGAAACCTACAAAAAAGGCAACTCGGTTGTTGTGGTTGTTTCGGCACAGGGCGACACCACCGACGATTTGATTGAAAAAGCGGCGGAAATTTCAAAAAATCCGTCCAAACGCGAAATGGATATGCTTCTTTCCACAGGCGAGCAGATTTCGATTTCTCTGCTTGCAATGGCGATACACGAGCTGGGTTATCCGGCAATTTCGCTCACGGGCTGGCAGGTGGGGCTTACCACCGACACAAGCTATTCAAACGCGAGAATAAGCAAAATCAGCGCGGACAGAATTAAAAAAGAACTGGAACACAAAAACATTGTTGTTGTTGCGGGATTTCAGGGAATTAACAAATATGAGGACATCACAACCCTCGGACGCGGCGGCTCGGACACTTCGGCGGTTGCGCTTGCGGCGGCGCTGGGCGCGGACCTTTGCGAAATTTACACCGACGTTGACGGAGTTTACACCGCAGACCCGAGAATTGTGAAAAATGCCAAGAAAATGGACGTTATTTCGTTTGACGAAATGCTTGAACTTGCAAGTATGGGCGCAAACGTTCTGCACAACCGCTCGGTTGAGATGGCGAAAAAATACAATGTAAACCTTTGCGTAAGGTCGTCGCTTAATAATAATGAAGGAACTGTCGTTAAGGAGGTAAACAATATGGAAAAAATGTTGGTTAAAGGTGTTGCGCACGATTTGGACGTTGCGAGAATTTCGCTTTGCGATATTGAGGATAAACCCGGCGTTGCGTTTAAGGTGTTCTCACTGCTTGCGAAAAACGGCATAAACGTTGATATAATCCTCCAGTCAATCGGCAGAGAAAACAAAAAAGACATCAGCTTTACGGTGTCGAAATCGAATATGCAGAAGGCGGTTGAGCTTCTTTGCGCAAACAAAGAGGTTATCGGCTTCGAGGACCTTAAAGCGGCGGACTCGTTCGCCAAGGTTTCAATCGTCGGCGCAGGTATGGTAAACAACCCCGGCGTTGCGTCGTCAATGTTTGAGGCGCTGTGCGAGGCAGGAATTAACATTCATATGATTTCAACATCGGAAATTAAAGTTTCGGTGCTCATCAGCGAGAAAAACGCGGAAAAAGCGGTTAACGCAATCTGCGACAAATTCAATCTCGCGGAATAAAATTTAATAATATTGCAGGCAAGGGGGTCGCGTATGTTGATTATGCGGTTCCCTTTTAAGCTTAATTTTTGAGGTATTTATAATGAACGAATTTGAAAAAACGTCCAAAATTGAGGGCAGAAATCCCGTGCTGGAAGCTCTCAAATCGGGACGTCAGATTGACAAAATATACATAAAAAAAGGCGAAATCCAAGGCTCGGCAAAAAAAATCTTTGCTCTTGCACGTGCAAACAAAATCATCATATCCGAGGTTGACAAACAAAAACTCGATATGATGAGCGAAACGAAATCGCATCAGGGAGTTATCGCAATCGCGCCCGTGAAAGACTATGCGAGCGTTGATGAAATTCTTGCCGCGGCGGACAAAAAACAAAAACCGCATTTTATCGTTATCGCGGACAGAATAACCGACCCTCACAACCTCGGCGCGATAATAAGAACGGCGAACGCGGCAGGCGCGGACGGCGTTATAATTTCAAAACACAGCAGTGCGTCGCTCACGCCGGTATGCGAAAAATCGTCGGCGGGCGCGGTGGAATACACCCCCGTTGCAAAGGTCACAAACCTTGTGCAGACCATTGAAAAATTAAAAAAACAAAACATTTGGGTTATCGGCGCGGATATGGACGGCGAAAACACAATTTACACACAGGATTTTTCGGGCAATATTGCAATAGTTATCGGCAGTGAGGGCGAGGGCATTTCGCCTCTTATAAAGAAAACGTGCGATTTTCTGGTGAAAATCCCGATGTACGGCGAGGTGACGTCGCTCAACGCGTCGGTTGCCGGCGCATTGATGATTTACGAGGCGGTGCGCAAACGTCAGAAAATGTAAAAACGGGACGGGTGCCAAAACCGAAACGGGACGATGTAGGCATCGTCCCCTACAATAATACGGTTTGCCATTTATAGATTGTAGGGTGCGATGCTAACAATAGCACCGTTCAAACAATCAAAAACACATTCGGAACGATGTGTGTTCGTCCCCGTCAAAGACACGGTTTGCCATTTATAGATTGCAGGGTGCGATGCGAACAAAAGCACCGCTGAAAATGCACAAACATCTACACAAAAACAAAAAGGAGAAAAATATGAACGCGATTATCACGGTTGTAGGAAAAGACAAGGTCGGCATCATATGCGGTGTCACCACGGTTTTATCGGAATTAAACGTTAATATTCTCGATATTTCACAAACGATTATGGGCGACGTTTTCACAATGGTTATGTCGGTAAGCCTTAAAGATATGAAAGAAAACTTCTCAAATCTTTCGGAATGTCTTACAAAAAAAGGCAAAGAACTTGGCGTTGTGATAAACATTCAGCACGAGGATATTTTCAACTCGATGCACAAAATTTAATAACGAGAGGACAGCGTTATGATAAATCAGAAAGAAATTCTTGAAACCATAAATATGATTGAAAAAGAGAACCTTGACATACGCACGATCACAATGGGAATTTCGCTTCTCGACTGCGCGTCGGAAAGTATTGACAAACTCACATCAAAGGTGTATGATAAGGTGACAAAAAAAGCAGAGAACCTTGTAAAGGTGGGTAAGCAGATTGAGGCGGAATACGGTATTCCCATTATAAACAAGCGTATTTCGGTAACTCCCGTTTCGCTTATCGGGCAGGGACATTCGCCGTCCGATTTTGTTAAAATCGCAAAAACTCTCGACAAGGCGGCGCACACTGTGGGCGTCAACTTTATTGGCGGTTTTTCGGCGCTGGTTCACAAGGGCTTTACCGTCGGTGATACGTCGCTTATTTACGCAATCCCCGAGGCGCTTTCCGAAACCGAGCTTGTTTGCTCGTCGGTAAACGTCGGCTCGACAAAAGCCGGCATAAATATGGACGCGGTGAAAAAAATGGGCGAGGTTATAAAGGAAACGGCTAAGCTTACAAAAGACAGCGGCGGCTTCGGCTGTGCAAAGCTTGTTGTTTTTGCAAACGCGGTTGAGGACAATCCGTTTATGGCAGGTGCGTTCCACGGCGCCGGCGAGGCGGAATGTGTGATAAACGTCGGAGTAAGCGGTCCGGGAGTTGTAAAATGCGCGCTTGAAAAGGTTAAAGGACGCGATTTTCAAACCGTTGCGGAAACCGTCAAAAAAACGGCTTTCAAAATCACGCGTATGGGAAATCTCGTTGCGAAAGAGGCATCAAAGCGGCTTAACGTGCCGTTCGGAATAGTGGATTTATCGCTTGCGCCGACACCTGCGGTGGGCGACAGCGTTGCATATATTTTGGAGGAAATGGGTCTTGAAAAATGCGGTGCGCACGGCACAACCGCGGCGCTCGCACTGCTCAACGACGCAGTTAAAAAAGGCGGAATTTTCGCCGCGTCGAACGTGGGCGGATTATCGGGCGCATTTATCCCCGTAAGCGAAGACGCAGGAATGATTGACGCTGTTAAAACGGGCGCGCTCTCGATTGAAAAACTCGAGGCAATGACCTGTGTCTGCTCGGTCGGTCTTGATATGATTGTTATCCCCGGCGACACAAGTGCATCGACCATTTCGGCAATCATCGCGGACGAGGCGGCAATCGGTATGATAAACAACAAAACCACTGCGGTGAGGGTTATCCCGGCGCCCGGCAAAAAGGTGGGCGACATAGTGGAATTCGGCGGACTTCTGGGAACAGGGCCCGTTATGAAAGTAAGCAATCTCGACTCCTCGGAGTTTATCGCGCGCGGAGGAAGAATTCCGGCGCCGATACACAGCTTGAGGAATTAGATAAAAATATTTTTGTTTTTCGTCAGGAAGGTGAGAATATGGCATATGACGCAATCAACGCAATAATCGGCATTGAGAAAAAAGCGCAGGAAATTATCGCTCCGGCATCAAAGGCACAGGCTGAATTTGATGAAAGTTTAAAAGCGGAGAAAGAAAAAATCTATGCGGCAAAAAATGCCGAGTATGAAGAAAGCATTTCCGCTTTCAAAAAAGCCGGGGAGGAAGAAGCCGAAAAGCTTATAAAAGACGCCGATAAATCGGCCGCCGCGGCAAAAGAAAAGCTCGACAAAATGTATGAGCAAAACTGCGGAAAATGGCTTGACGGTTTGCTTAAAAAAGTTTTGGGGCAGGTGTGATTAAAAAATGGCAGTCACGGTTAAACACGCCGCAATGGGCACAAAAATCCGGTCTATGCAAGGCAAAATGCTCGCCAAAAGCGATTATGACCGTCTTTTGAAAATGTCCACCGTTTCGGCGGCGGCGCATTTTTTAAAGGAATTTGAGTCGCTTGACCTTATGCTTTCGGGCATAAACGACAAAGAGGCGCACCGCGGCGATTTGGAAAAACGGCTCGGCACGCAGATGATTTTGGAGTTTAAAAAGCTTTACAACTTTGCAGACTCGGGCACAAAAAAGTTTTTGAGCATTTATTTTATGCAGTTTGAGCTGGGGCTTTTAAAGCGCATCGCACGTGCGGTAAACGCGGGCGAACAGCAAAAACACGCTGAAAATTCGGACGAATTTTTGAAAAAGCATTTGCATTTCGACTTAAACGAAGCCTACAATTCGCAAAGCATAAAAGACCTTATCGGCTATATTTCAACAGTAAAATGTTTCAGCGTTTTATCGTCTATGCTTAAAGCAAAAGACAAATGCGACGTTTTTACGTTTGAAATGACGCTTGATGTGTATTTTTACAATCTGGTTGCAAAGTCGATAAAACACATTTCGGACAAAACCGAAAAGGAAATTTTCTTAAAATACTTCGGCACAAAGGTTGATCTTTTGAATTTGGAGTGGATTTACCGGTGCAAAGTAAACTTTGAAACCGATAACGAAACAATTTTCAGCTACATCATTCCGATTTACTACAAAATCGGCAAAAAAGACGTGGCAAGCCTTGTAAACGCACGGAAAGACGAATTTTTAAGCCTCGCAAAAAAAACGCGCTACGGCAAAATTTTTAACGGCGGTGAGCTTGAATTTGAAATTCAGGTCTTTTTAAAGGATTTTTACAGAAAACTAAAGGCAAATTATCCTTACAGCGCAACCGCAATTTTGTGTTATCTTCAGCTGCGGCGCATTGAAGCAGGCAACATAATTTCGGTAATCGAGGGCATCAGATACTCGCTCACCGAGGAGGAAACAAGGAAATTTCTTGTAATTTAAAACATATTAAAAAGCGTGGTGTTATAATTGAGCATTGAAAAATTAAGTTTAGTAAGCATCGTCGGTCCCGTTGAACAGTTCGACGACGCGGTTTCGGACATTGTGACAGGCTCTGATATTCACCTTGAAAACGCGCTTAACGTTTTGGAGGGAAACAAGGCGTTAAAGCCGTTTGAGGACGAAAACCCGTATATCGGCGTTCTCGAAAAATTGAGGAGCATCATAGGCACGCACCATCTTGTGCGCGGCACGTCCGTGAAAGATGAAAATTCATACAGCGCCGATGACGCGGACACGCTCATTCAGAAAATCCGGAGCGAAAAAAAGACGCTCACCGAGGAGATAAGAGCGCTGGAGGACAAAAAAGCGCACAACGACGAAATTATCGAGCAGTTGAAACCGCTTTTGGAAATTAACGTAAATCTTGAAGATTTGCTGAGTTTTAAGTTTACCGCACTTCGGTTCGGCAAACTCCCGAAAGCAAGCTATGCAAAGCTTGAAGAATATTTGCAGGAGCTTGAGGCGTTTTTCTTCAAGGGCAGTGAGGACAAAGACTATGTCTGGGGAGTTTATTTCACGCCCCGAACGCTCGCCGAAAAAGTAGACAGAATTTTCTCGTCGCTTTATTTTGAGCGCACAATCATATCAAACGAGGCAAGCGGAACGCCGAAAGACGCGATTTTTAAGCTTGAAAGCGAAAATGACGAGCTTACAGCAAAAATCACAAAGGCGAAGAAAAAACTTGAAGAAATTTACGAAAGCCACAAAGCCGAGATTTTCGGTATGCTTTCGCTTTTGGAAGAAAAAGAAACGGTTTACAAATACCGAAAATTCGGCGCGTTTGCAAAAAATTCTTTCTACATAATCGGCTGGGCAAATAAAAAAACCATTGCCGATTTAAACAAAAAGGTTGAACGGCACAAGGATATTTCGCTGGTAATCGAGGACGCGAAGGACGTTGAAAACTATGTCACACCGCCTACTCTGCTTAAAAACAACGCATTTTTTAAGCCGTTTGAGTTTTTCGTTAAAATGTACGGCTTGCCGTCTTACAACGAAATTGACCCGACTCCGCTCGTTGCACTTTCCTACATACTTATGTTCGGCATAATGTTCGGAGATTTGGGACAGGGCGCGGTTCTTGCAATCGGCGGATTTTTGCTTTACAAATTCAAGAAAATCGACCTTGCGGCGATAATTTCGCTCGCCGGCGTAAGCTCAATGATATTCGGCTGTGTATTCGGCAGTGTGTTCGGCTACGAGGACATTATAAACCTCCCGTTCACCGTCCACCCGATGGAAAACATTATGCCGGTGCTTCTTGCAACTGTGTCGCTCGGCTGTGTTATAATCACAATCGCAATGATTTACAACATTGCAAACGGCATAAAAACCAAGAAATACGGCAAGGTATTTTTTGAGCAGAACGGTCTTGCGGGACTTGTGTTCTACTGGGCGGTTATAATCGGAATTGTGCTTTTGTTTATAAAAGGCATAAACCTGTTCACGGTTGTTTATAACACAATATTTATTGTAATTCCGCTTATACTTGTATTTGCGAAGGAGCCTCTCACAAGGTTTATCCGCAAAAAACGACCCTATCTTACAGGCACAAAGGGCGAGTTTGTTCTGGAAAACTTCTTTGAGCTGTTTGAGATAATTTTGAGCTTTGTCACAAACACGGTATCGTTTGTCAGGGTTGGTGCGTTCGCGCTCAACCACGTCGGAATGATGGGCGTTGTGTTTGTGTTCTCAAAGATGGCGTCGGGCGGTGCAAGCATTGTTGTTGTAATCCTCGGCAATATGCTTGTTATGGGACTTGAAGGTCTTATCGTCGGCATACAGGTTCTGCGTCTTGAATTCTACGAAATATTCAGCAGATTTTTCGAGGGAAGCGGACGTGAGTTTCGAAGTGCAAAAAAAATTAACGCGTAATTTTATAATGTTTAAAAATTCGGAGGTAAAAAATTATGACTACTTTAATCAGTGTTTTGTTGGTACTTTCAATCGTTGTTCCTTTCGGCATTTATTTTAAGAGCGAAAAAAGCAAAAAAAGCGGAAAAACAGCGCTTTTGTCAAACATCTTCTCGTTCTTCTCAATTCTTGTGGTTTCCACCGTTTGCGTGTTCGCGTCGGCATCTGCGGCACCTGCGGACGCATCTGGCACGGCAGGTCTTGCATACATAGCGGCGGCGCTTGTTACAGGTATGGCAACAATCGGTGCAGGTATCGCGGTTGCGTCGGCATCGAGCGCGGCGCTCGGCGCTATCAGCGAAGACCCGAAGGTTATGGGTAAAGCGCTTATCTTCGTTGCTCTTGCCGAAGGTATCGCACTTTACGGACTTCTCGTTTCATTCACAATCTTGAGTAAATTCTAATAATTTGGGGCGTTCTTTATGAAAATGTATTTAATCAGCGACAACGTCGATACCGCCACGGGACTGCGTCTTGCAGGAATTGACGGAGTTGTTGCGCATACCGAGGACGAGGTAAAAAAAGCGCTCGGCTATGCCGTAAACGACGGGGAAATTGCAATACTTCTCATCACGGAAAAACTTACAAAAAGCTTTCCCGAATTTATAAAAGAAGTAAAGCTTGAGCATTACAAACCGCTCATAGTTGAAATTCCCGACCGTCACGGCTCGGGACGCGGAAAAGATTTTATTACAAACTATGTCAGCGAAGCAATAGGCTTAAAGCTTTAGGAGGCTTAACGATATGGCGGATTTTGATGTAAAAATCGAAACCTTTACAAATCTCACCTTAACCCAGGCGGCAAAGGCGAGAGATAAAATATTGGAAAAATGCGAAAACGACAAAAAAACCGCACTTGACGAATATTCAAAAAAATGCGGTGAAAAGTTTTCAAAAATGCTTAAAGAAAATCAGACGAAAATCAGCACCGAAAACCACCGAAACGTTTCAAAAGAAATCACCGAATGCAAAAAGGCGGTTTTCTCGCACCGCGAAATGCTTATAGAAAAGCTTTTTGCCGATTTGAAAGGCAAAATTGCGGATTATAAAAAAAGCGGTGAATACAAAGACTATCTTGAAAAATGCGCCAAAAAAGGCATAGACGAGGTGGGCGGAAAAAACATCACACTCACTTTCGATACGTCGGACAAAGAAACCGGCGGAGAAATCGCAGAAAAATTAAACGCGAAAGCGGAGTTTAAAGACGGTCTTACCGGCGGTGTTATCGTATCGGGCGAGGGCAATATTGCGTGCAATATGTCGTTCTCGTCGTGCATTGAAAATTTAAGGGAAACCTTCCTTGAAAACAGCGGTTTTTCAATAGATGTTATATAAGGCAGGTGCGAATAAATGAAAAACGGTTATATTTACGGAATAAACGGTCCTGTCGTTGCGGTTAAAGGCACCGACGAGCTTAAAATGATGGAAATGGTAAAAGTCGGAAAAGATAAGCTTATCGGCGAGGTTATCGGGCTTGAAAGCGACCGCGCGATTGTGCAGGTTTACGAGGAAACGACCTCCGTTGCCGCAGGCGAAGAGGTTGTTGGACTTAAAAATCCTATGAGCGCGCTGTTGGGACCCGGTCTTATCGGCTCAATTTTCGACGGTATTCAGCGTCCTCTCCTTGTTATGGAACAGCAGAGCGGTGCGTTTATCGAGCGCGGAATGGACGTTTCGTCGCTTGACACCGAGAAAAAATGGGACGTACGCATAAGCGCAAAGGTCGGCGACAAGCTTAAAGCCGGCGACATTGTTGCGGAAACCGACGAAACGGAATCCATTGTTCACAAAATTATGGTTCCGCCCGGTTTGAACGGCGAAGTTACATTTGCCGAAAAAGACGGCTCATACACCATAAACGACGTTATTATAAAAATCAAAGACGAAACGGGCGCAGAGCACGGCGTTACGCTCTGCCAGAAATGGCCGATACGAAAGGCGCGCCCGTATGCCGAGCGAAAAACTCCCACCGAACCGCTTATCACCGGTCAGAGGGTTATCGACGCGCTTTTCCCCATTGCAAAGGGCGGTGCGGCGGCAATCCCGGGCGGTTTCGGAACGGGAAAAACTATGACACAGCATCAGCTTGCAAAATGGTGCGACGCCGATATTATCGTATATATCGGATGCGGTGAGCGCGGAAACGAAATGACACAGGTGCTTGAAGATTTCACCGCGCTGATTGACCCCCGAACGGGAAAATCGCTTATGAACAGAACAATCCTTATCGCGAACACGTCGAATATGCCTGTTGCGGCGCGTGAGGCGTGCATTTACACAGGCGTTACGCTTGCGGAATACTACCGCGATATGGGTTACAACGTTGCAATTATGGCAGACTCCACCTCGCGATGGGCGGAGGCACTGCGTGAAATTTCGGGACGTTTGGAGGAAATGCCTGCCGAAGAAGGCTTCCCGGCATATCTTCCGTCGCGTCTTTCCACATTCTACGAAAGAGCCGGAATGGTGGACAATTTAAACGGCACAAAAGGCTCGATTTCCATAATCGGCGCGGTTTCGCCCCAGGGCGGCGACTTCTCCGAGCCGGTCACACAGAACACAAAGCGTTTTATACGCTGTTTCTGGGCGCTCGACCGCTCGCTTGCTTATCAGAGGCACTACCCGGCGATAAACTGGCTTACAAGCTATTCGGAATATTCGGACGACTTAAAAGACTGGTTTGACCAAAACGTCAGCGAGGATTTTGACAGCGTTGTTTTGCAGATTAAAAAAATCCTCACCGAAGAAAGTTCGCTTATGGAAATTGTAAAGCTTATCGGTTCGGACGTTCTGCCCGACTCGCAAAGGCTGGTTCTGGAGGTTGCAAAAATCGTCCGTCTGGGATTTTTACAGCAGAATGCTTTCAACCCGACAGATACATACGTACCGCTCAAAAAGCAGTACCTTATGCTGAAAACCTGCCTTACCTACTACGAGGAGGCGAAAAAGCTCATTGCAATGGGCGTTCCCGTTTCGCAAATTCATCAGACGGGACTCACCGAAAAGCTTGTTTCTGTAAAATATGACGTTAAAAACGACGATTTTGCCGCGTTTGACAGATATGCAGACGAAATCAAAACCGAATTTGACAAAATCGGCGCACGATATGCTCCAAAAAAGGCGGTGCAGTAAATGGCAATAGAATATTTGGGTGTTAAAGAAATTTCGGGCCCTTTGGTTGTTTTGGAAAACGTAAAGGGCGCGTCATATGAAGAAATCGTCGAAATCGACGTCGGCGGAAAAGAAAAACGAATGGGACAGATTATCTCAATCGACGGCGACAAGGCGGTTGTTCAGGTTTTCGAGGGCACAGAGGGCATCTCGAAAATAAACACAAAAACACATCTTACGGGCGAGCCGTTAAAACTGCCGTTGTCAAAAGAAATACTCGGCAGAGTGTTCAGCGGTGTGGGAAAACCGATTGACGGACTCGGAAACATTTATCCCGACATCAAGGCAGACGTAAACGGCAAGCCGATAAACCCCGTATCGCGGGAATATCCGCGTAACTACATTGAAACGGGAATTTCGTCAATCGACGCGCTGACAACGCTTATCCGCGGACAGAAACTGCCTATTTTCTCGGGCAACGGACTTCCGCACGACGCGCTTGCGGTGCAGATTGCACGACAGGCGAAAATCGCGGATGACAAAGGCAGTGATTTTGCCATAGTTTTCGCGGCAATCGGTGTTAAAAACGACGTTGCTAACTACTTTAAAAAGGCGTTTTCGGACAGCGGTGTGCTCGAAAAGGTTGTTATGTTTTTAAACCTTTCAAACGACCCCGTTACCGAAAGAATTATCACTCCGCGTGCGGCGCTCACCGCGGCGGAATATTTGGCATTCACGCATAATATGCACATTCTGGTTATTATGACCGATATTTCGTCATATGCCGAGGCACTGCGTGAGGTTTCGTCGTCAAAGGGCGAAATTCCGTCAAGAAAAGGCTACCCGGGCTATCTCTATTCCGACCTTGCGTCACTCTACGAACGCGCAGGTATGGTAAAGGGCAAAAACGGCTCGGTTACGCAGATACCTATTCTTACAATGCCGAATGACGACATAACACACCCTATCCCCGATCTTACGGGCTACATAACAGAGGGTCAGATTGTTATGGACAGAGGACTTTTCCAGCGCGGAATTTATCCGCCGATAAGTGTTCTGCCGTCGCTTTCGCGTCTTATGAAGGACGGTATCGGCGAAGGCTACACGCGCGCCGACCATAACGACGTCGCAAACCAGCTTTTCGCGGCATACGCAAACGTTGCCGAGGTTAAAGCGCTCGCGTCGGTTATCGGCGAGGACGAACTTTCAAAAATCGACAAGCTTTATATAGAATTCGGCAAGCAGTTTGAGGAGAAATTCTTAAGTCAGCAAAAAGACGAGGAGCGAAGCATTACCGAAACGCTCGACCTCGGCTGGGAGCTTTTGAGAATTCTGCCCCGTGAAGAGCTTAACCGAATAGATACCAAAATTCTTGACGAATATTACGATAAAAATTAGCGCGGAGGTGAGAATATGGACGTTACGCTGTTTGCCACAAAAGGCAATCTTATCGCCGCAAAAAATTCGTTAAAGCTTTCAAAGCAAGGCTACGATTTGCTCGACAAAAAGAGAAATATTCTCATTAAAGAAATGATGTCGCTCATCGAAAAAGCGCAGAGTATTCAGGGCGAAATTGACGGAAAATACCGCGAGGCTTATGCGTCGCTCCAGCGCGCAAACATCTCAATCGGCATTTCGGAGGTTGAAAAAATCAGCCGATGTACACACATTGAGGACGGAATTGACCTAAAATTCCGCAGTGTTATGGGCGTTGAAATCCCGTCAATCGACTACGAGGAGAAAAAGGCGGCAACCGAATACGACTTTTTTACCACGCCGTCAAGCCTTGATGACGCGTTTTTGAAATTCAACGAGGTGAAAAACCTCACAATCCGTCTTGCGGAAATCGAAAATTCGGTTTACCGTCTTGCGAGCAACATCAAAAAAACGCAGAAAAGGGCAAATTCGCTTAAAAATATTATGATTCCGCGCTACGAAAAAATTTCGTCCGACATTCAGAATGTGCTGGAGGAAAAAGAGCGCGAGGAATTTACACGGCTTAAGGTTATAAAAAACGGCAAAAACAAACAAAAGAATTAACGGAGTTTTTATGAAAACGCTGGGCATTGTGTGCGAATACAACCCGTTTCACAACGGGCACAAATATCACATCGCGGAGTCCAAAAGGCTCCTCGGGTGCGACACGGCGGTTTGCGCAATGAGCGGAAGCCTGGTTCAGCGCGGAGAAATTGCCGTTTTTGATAAATGGACGCGTGCGAAAAACGCAGTGGAAAACGGCGCCGATTTGGTGCTGGAAATCCCTGCGTTTTTTTGCTTGCAGTCGGGTGAAAAATACGCTTACGGCGCGGTGAGCGTACTCAATCTTTTGGGAAACGTCGATTATTTAAGCTTCGGCAGTGAGTGCGGTGATATAGATTTTCTGCAAAAAATCGCCGAAATCAAGCGAAAAAAAAGCTTTAACGATACGGTTAAAACCCTTATGCAAAGCGGAATGAGCTATCCTTCCGCAACCGAAAAGGCAATCGGTAAGTTTTTGGATAATTCATTCGGGGAACGGATTTTCTCACCCAACGACCTTTTGGGGGTTGAGTACATCAGCGCGGTTTACAAAACGAAAAGCAAAATGCGCCCCGTCACGGTAAAGCGTCATTTAACCGAACATTCGGGCGGAAAACCCGTCGGAAATTTCGCGTCGGCAAGCGAAATCCGCAAAATGATTTTTGAAGGTGCGGATTTTGACAAATTTTTGCCGTACAGCGCAAAAAATTACGAAATTTTTGACGAAAACAACGCGGAGAGCCTTATTCTCGGCTATTTCCGCTTAAAATGCGCCGAAAAAAACATTCTCGGCGGTGAAACGGGAATGGCGAACAGGCTTATCAAAAGTGCAAAAATTTCAAACAGTCTTGATGAATTTTACAGCAACGCAACGTCCAAACGGTATACCGAAAGCCGAATTAAGCGTATGTCAAAATGTGCGTTTTTCGATGTTAAGAAAAATTCGGTTTTGGATTATATCCGTCCGCTTGCAATGAACGAGCGCGGACGAAAACTTTTGAAAAATTCGCCCGGTAAAAATTTAATCGTCACCAAAACCGCCGACTTTAACGGCAGTAAGAATTCGATGTTTAAATATGATATTCTCGCAACCGACTTTGCGTATCTTTGTGCAAACGATAAGACAAAAAGAATGAGCGGTGCAGATTTTTATACACCGCCCGTTTATATTAAAAATTAGTTTTATGTCAAAATATAACTATTTACAAAAGACAGTTTTGCCATCTTTCGCCGATTTGTACATCAAATCCATAATGTAATTCACATATGCGCCGTCCGAAAAATTCGGGGTGCATTTTTTGTTTTCGTAAACACAGTTTAAAAAATTGTAAAGACAGTGAACGTGACCGCGGAGCCAGCCGATACTGCTTTTTGAGCTGGGGAAAAGTCCGCCCGGCGCGTCAAAACGCTGAACGCACTCAATTTGTTTAAATCCGCGCTCACCGCCGAAAACGTCCTCTTTTTGCGTGTTGTCAAAATAATAAAGATAGTTCGCGTCCATAAGATTAAACCGCAAAGCGCCCTTGTCGCCGTAAATTTCAAACGAAAGCTCGTCGTTCGTGCCTGTTGAAATTTTGGAAATCGTAATCACCCCGTTTGCGCCGTTTTTCATAGTCACAAGCGCGTGCGCCTCGTCCTCGGCGGCAATTTTCACCGTATTTCCGTCCTTGTCGGGGCGCTCGGGATAGAGAATTTTCGTCTTGCAGAAAATGTCCGCGTAGTCGCCCAAAAGGTAACGCATAAGGTCGATAACGTGCGAGCCGAGGTCGACAATCACGCCTCCGCCCCCCTTTTCGCCGTCCTGTTTCCAGCCAATCGGCTTGTTTTTGTCAATCGAACCCGAGTGCAGAAACTTTGCCTCAAACGTTAAAGTTTTGCCGATTTTGCCCTCGTCAATCATCTTTTTTGCAAGCATTGTTGCAGGGAAAAATCGGTTTTGAAAGGTAATCTGCGTGCATTTTTCGTAATTTTTCTCCAAATCCGCAATTTTTTCCGCGTCCGCAAGCTTCGACACCAGCGGTTTGTCGCAATAAATGTGCTTTTTTGCTTTCACAGCGGAAAAAATCTCGTCCGCGTGCAGATAATTCGGCGTGCAGATGTCCACAATGTCGATGCTGTCATCGTTTATAATATCGTCAAAATTGTCGGTGTAATTTTCGTAACCCATTCGTTCCGCCGCGTTTTTCGCGCTCTCTTTGCCTGACGCGCACACGGTTTTCAAGTTTATTTTAAACGGCAGATTTTCGTAATAAAGCGGGATTGTTTTATAGCCGAAAGTGTGAGTTTTTCCCATAAAACCGCACCCTACAAGCCCTATGTTAAACGTTTTCATAAAAAATCTCTCCCAAATTTTTAAAATTTTTCAACTAAATTATACCCCTTTTTTCGCAATTTGTCTACATAACTCTTGCAAATTTTTATAAATAGTGTTATTATGATTATAATTTGTGAGAAAGGGGGAGCGTTTTTGGACGAAAAATCAATAATTCTTCGCGCGCAGGACGGCGACGACGAAAGTTTTTCCCTGCTCGTCGAAAAATATAAAGACGCGGTTTTTACCGTTTGCTATGCGGTTTTGAAAGATTATCACAACGCGAACGACGCCGCCCAGGACACATTTATCAAGGCATATAAAAACATTAAAAAGTTCAAGTTCGACTCATCGTTTCAGACCTACATAACGAGAATTGCAATAAACACTTGCAAGGACGAATTCAGAAAAATGTCGCGCCAAAACGGGAATTTGAGCATTGACTCGGACGAAAACTTGTGTGAAATAAAAGATACGTCCGACACGCCCGAAAAGGCACTTGAGAAAAAGGAAAGGCGCGATGCCGTGCGGAATGCGATTGCAAGTCTGCCTCAAAAATACCGCGAGGTAATTGTTCTCCGCGATATAAACGGCATATCGTACGAGGAAATCGCAAAAATTCTGAAATCGTCGCAGGGCACGGTAAAATCGCGCATTAACCGCGCCCGGAGCGCATTAAAAGAAATTTTGCAAAAAGACGGAACTTTTTTGTAACTTGAAACGTCTAATAGGTGTAACAGGATAAAAACACGAAAGGAGGGCGCGGTTTATGGACTGCAAAAAGGCAAAAAATTTAATGTCGGCATATGTTGACGGTATGCTTGAAAACGCCGAAAAATCGGCATTTGAGGCGCACATACATACCTGTAAAGACTGCAAACGCGAGCTTGATTTGTTAAAAAACACGCTTATTCTTCTCGCCGATGCAAAATACTCTGCGCCCGAAAATTTCACATATGAGGTGCGCGAAAAATTGAAATCCGCTGTTCCCGAAAAAAGACGCACGTTTGCGCGTTTCGGAAAATTTTCCGCTTGGGCGGCGGCATTTGTCATTCTTGCCGCGGTTGCAATCGGAAACCCCGTCTGGAAAGAATTTAACGACAGAACCGTGAAGAACGCCGTTGAAAAATCCGATAAATTTGTGCAAAACAAAGATGACGGATTGATGGAAAAATCAAGCGCTGATATTACGGAAAATGCCGAAAAAGAAACCGCGGACGAAAAAGAAACGGAAAGCACAAAAAAGACAGACAATCAGGCAAAGTCATTTGACGAAAATAAAATTTACGGTAAAGCGACCGAAAAATATAGCGCAAATACGGAAAAAATTCAGCCCGAAACAGGCGGGAAACAGGAAATTCCGCAAGAATCCGACACCTTAAAAACCGAGGAAACCGAAAAGGCGCAAAACGAAATACAAGCGGGCAACGGTGATACGGCAAGCAAAATTTCGCGGTCGACGGCAGACGAAGCCGACACAATGCCGATTAGCATTTATTCTGACTACACCGCCGAAAACTCTGATACAGACCGGGAATCCGCACCTGACCGGGGGACGTTCAAAATGGCGTCGGGCGCCTCAAACTTTGCATATGAACCCGCAAAAATTACCGTAAATTCCAAGCTTAATTTAGCCGAAACGGAAAAGAAAATCGGCGAAATTCTCGGCTTTGAAATTATGGGTGAAAACGGCGAAATTACCCTTACCGTCACCGCCGAACAGTACCGTCTGCTCGCCGAAAAGCTTGGCAATGACCCCGATTTTGACGGTTTTGATGATATAAATACGGAAAATATTACAGAAATTTCAATTTTTATAAAATAAACCTTTTATTTTTAATAATTTTATGATAAAATATAAGCGTAATAATGCTTATATTTTATTTTTTAGGAGAAAATTATGTCTGCAAAAAACGTACTTTTATCGCTGAACAAATTCTTCCCGCTCCCCGTTCACCCGTTTAACTTACAAAACGAGGGCAAAATGAGTTATGCCGAATGGCAGTTTTTAAAGGGCGCGGACACCATAAAAAACTACACCGCGTTCACCTCGCCCAAGGACATGTTTGAGGGCAAAACGGTTCTCGACATCGGCTGCGGTGCGGCAGGAAAATCGCTTTATTATGCGTCGATGGGCGCAAATAAGGTGTACGGCGTGGACGTTGTGGCGCATTATAAGGAGGAGTCGGAAAAGCTTGCCGAGCAAAAAGGTCTTTCGGACAAGTTTGAATTCCGTCTCTGCGACGCGAAAGAGCTTGCGTTTGACGATAAAACCTTTGACACAATTATTATGAACGACTCGATGGAGCACGTTGCCGAGCCCGAAAAGGTGCTTGCCGAGTGTTACCGCGTGCTCAAAGACAACGGCAGACTGTTTATAAATTTCTGTCCTTATTTCCACCCGTACGGCGCGCATTTATCCGACGTAATCGGCATACCGTGGGTGCATATGATGTTTTCGCAGAAAACTATGATAAGCGCATACAAAGACCTTATTTCCGATATGCCCGACAAGGATATGCGCATAAAATTCCGCTTTTCAAAAGACGAAAACGGCAGCGAAACAATTTCGTACATCAACAAAATGACCATAAAACGTTTCAACCGCATTTTGAAAAGTTCGCCGTTTAAGGTGGTATACCGACGCGAAATTCCGCTTCGCACCGCGTTTGTTCCGCTTGCAAAATGCCCCGGAACGAAAGAAATGTTTGTGAAAATGGTCGCGGCGGTTCTGGAAAAATAGCAAAATCAAAGGAGCGTTTGTCCGATGGTAAACATTATGATTGTTGACGACGAAACGCCGTCAAGACGGCAGGTTTTGAGCGAGCTTACAAAGCTCGGATACGAGCGGAAAAACATCTGCGAGGCGCAAAACAGCGCGGCGGCGCTGAAGCTTATGCAGAATTTCAAGCCCGACATTTTAATCAGCGACATAAGTATGCCCAAAATGCTCGGCACAGACCTTGCACAGAGGGTTTTGGAGATTTATCCGAAATGTAAAATTATATTTTTCACGGGTTACTCCGACAAAGCGTATATGAAAGCGGCAATCAGGCTCAACGTTGTGGATTACCTCGAAAAACCGCTTGACTCCGCGGAATTTGCCGCGGCGGTAAAAAAAGCCGAGGACGAGGCGAAAGAGCTTGCAACGCAGGATATGTTTGCCGACGAAACGGGCGCGCGTCTTTTGGAGTATATGTTCAAAAACCAGAGCGTTCCCGATGAACTTAAAAATCTTCCGCAGTACAAGGCGGTGACAAACTCGCGCGTGCTTGCCGCGATTATCGTTCCCGAGGGCGAATACGACCTTGCGTCGGTGGCGAAAAGCCTTATAAACAACGCAAAACAGACGTCGGTGAACGTTATAAACCGCTACAAAAATAACGGCGTGATTGAGGTTTTGTTCTACTCAAACACCATAAATTTAAAACAAGACACAGAAAAAATTTTCCGCGCGCTTTTTTCAAATCTCAAGGACGGCGAAACAGTGAAATGCGCCGCCGGCAGTGTGGAAATGAGCGGAAAAGATACCTACATATCGTACGAAAACGCGGTCTGCGCACTGGACAACGCGTTTTTCCACCAGCCGAACAAGGCAATTTTTTATGCCGAGCAGACGGGCAGAAACGACATTGATAACGACAAAATCACAAAGGAATTTTACAATCTTCTCACCGAGGAAAAGTATGCCGAGGCGAAAACTCTCGCCGAAAATTTATACAAGCATTTATACAAAAGCAACATTATGATGAGCTCGGCGGCAAAAAAGCTTTACTACAACATTTCCGAGATGATTTACAAGTTTTTCAAGAATTATTTTTTCGCCTACAACAACGAATACAGCCTTTTTGACAACGCATTTGACATTCTCGAGGCAAAGTCGCTGGACGATTTGCACAATCATCTTCTCGGAACGCTCACGCGCATTGAAAAGCTGGTTAACACCGCGGATTTCAACAGCCTCGTGAAATCTGCACTTCTTTATATGGAAAGAAATTTTCAAAATCCAAACCTTTCCATTGTGGATATTGCCACAGGGTGTAGCGTCAACGCGAACTATCTTTGCGGTACGTTTAAGTCGATAACCGGCGAAACAATCAACCATTACGTCAACAATCTGCGCGTTAACAAGGCGAAAAATCTCATTCTCGACACCAACAAAAGCATTGCCGAAATATCCTCGCTGTGCGGTTTTAACGACGCGAAATATTTCTGCAAGGTTTTTGCAAAATACACAAATCACACACCGACAAGCTTTAAGAAAAAATTCAAATAGAGGTGACTTCTTTTGATTATCGGCATTGACATCGGAGGCACGAAATGCGCCGTTATAAAGGGAAATTTGGACGAAAACGGCAAAATTGAAATTATAAAAAAAATTAAGACCGACACAAAAAACATAAAACCCGAAAAGGCGCTTGACCTTTTCTGCAAGCAGATTGACGAGATTGCGGACGGCGAAAAAATCGACGCAATCGGCGTGAGCTGCGGAGGCCCGCTGGACGAAAAAAGGGGCGTTATTATGTCGCCTCCCAATCTGCCCGGCTGGGACGACGTGGAAATTAAAAAATTTTTGGAAAACAAATATCACGTCAGCGTTTCGGTGCGCAACGACGCGAACGCGTGCGCGCTTGCCGAGTGGAAATTCGGCGCGGCGAGAGGATATTCCAATGTTGTTTTTCTCACGTTCGGCACGGGTATGGGCGCCGGTTTGATACTTGACGGCAAGCTTTATTCCGGAACAAACGGTATGGCAGGCGAGGCGGGGCACATTCGTCTTGCGCCCGACGGTCCGCGGGGATTCGGCAAAAACGGCTCGTTTGAGGGTTTTTGCAGCGGCGGCGGAATTGCAAAAATGGGAAAATCCGAGGCGGAAAACGCGCTTAAAAACGGCAATAGCCTGTCGTACTGCAAAAACATCGGCGAAATTGACGGCATAAGCGCGAAAAAAATTGCGGAATGTGCAAACGAGGGTTTTGACGACGCAAAGGAAATTTACCGAAAATGCGCGCAAAAACTCGGTATGGGACTGTCGATTTTGATTGACGTTTTAAATCCCGAAATTATTGTTATCGGCTCGGTTTTCAAGCGCGCGTACGGTCTTTTGGCGGACGAGATGCAAAAAGTTCTCGAAAAAGAAGCGCTTTCGTATTCGCTGGACGTTTGCAAAATTGTGCCGGCTGAATTTGACGAAAACCTGGGCGACCTTGCCGCGCTCGCGGCGGCGCTTGACAAATAGACAAACATAAGGGAAAGGACAGATGTTATGAAAAATGAATTTTACGAAAGATACCCTATGCTTAAAGAAAACGAGGACAAAATCGAGAAAGTTATCGAGGCGATTATAAATACATACAACAGCGGCGGAACAGTGCTTTTGTGCGGAAATGGCGGTTCAGAGAGCGACTGTGACCACATTGTGGGCGAATTTATGAAAGGTTTTATGCTCAAAAGACCGTTTAAGGGCGAGGACAGGAACGCGATTGTGAAAGCGTTCGGCACGGAGGACGCGGTGAAAAATTTTCAGTACGCGGTGCCTGCCATTTCGCTTCCGTCGCTTTCGGCGGTTAACACGGCGTTTATCAACGACGTTGCGCCCGATTTTGTGTATGCGCAGCTTATGTACGGCTACGGCAAAAAAGGTGACGTTGCGATAGGAATTTCGACGTCGGGCAACTCGAAAAACGTGGTTAACGCGCTTATCGCGGCAAAGGCAAAAGGAATGTTCACCGTTGCGCTCACGGGTGCAAAACCCAACCGTTCGGAGGAAATCGCCGACGTTTCAATAAAAGTGTGTGAAACCGAAACGTATAAGGTTCAGGAGTTGCATTTGCCGACGTATCATTATATTTGCGCCGAGGTTGAGCGACGTTTGTTTGAGTAAAAAAATTTGTGTTTGTTTGGGCAAAATTCACGAAATAAATAAGTACGGGACGATGCCTGCATCGTCCCGTACAACAAAAATCACATATGTTATAAAATATAAAATTTAACAACACAAAAACCGCTTAAAACGTATGTTTTAAGCGGTTTTACACATCATAAAATAAATTTTAACCGTATAACGGAAAAATTACTTCATCATACTTGCAACTTCGTCAGCGAAATTTTCTTCTTTCTTTTCAAGACCCTCGCCTTTTTCAAATCTAACGAAATCAACAAGTTTAATGCCTTTTTCTGCAAGGTATTTTTCAACTTTGTAGTTGGAATCTTTAACAAATTCCTGCTGATTTAAGCAGTTGAGCTCATAGAATTTGTTAACCTTGCCTGTGAGCATTTTTTCAAGAATGTTTTCGGGTTTGCCGGCATTCTTGGGATCTTCTTTCATCTGTGCAAGAATGATATGCTTTTCTTTTTCAAGGTCTTCAGCCGGAACTGTTGTCTTGTCAAGATAAAGCGGATTCATAGCGGCAATCTGCATTGCAGCGTCTTTAGCGGCAGCTTTTGCGTCGTCTGTGAGGTCGCCCTCAACTTTAACCATAACGCCTATTCTGCCCTCGCCGTGGATATAAGTTACAACGTTTCCTTCAAAACGTGCAAATCTTCTGATTTTCATATTCTCGCCGATTGTGAGGATTTTCTCACGGAGTTCTTCCTCAACAGTCTTTGTATCGTCGAATTTGAGAGCATTAAGAGCCTCAAGGTCAGCAGGATTGCTGTCTGCAACAATTTTTGCAAGAGCGCCTACAAACGCTTTAAAATCAGCGTTTTTGCCGACAAAGTCGGTTTCGGAGTTAACCTCGATAATAGCGCCCACGGAAGCGTCGTCGCTTGTGTACGAGCTTACAATACCTTCAGCGGCAATTCTGCCTGCTTTTTTTGTAGCCGCCGCAAGACCTTTTTCTCTCAAAAGCTCCATAGCTTTTTCCATATCGCCGTCAGACTCGGTAAGCGCTTTTTTGCAGTCCATCATACCGCAGCCTGTTTTTTCTCTTAATTCTTTAACGTCTTTAGCTGTAAACATTAAAATTTCTCCTTTCGCAATCCGATATTATTCTTCAGCCGCTTCTTCTTTTTCAGCCTCGGGAGCGAGCTGTTCGCCCTGTCTGCCCTCGATAACCGCGTTAGCGATTGTAGCAGTGATAAGTTTTACGGCTCTGATTGCGTCGTCGTTGCCGGGGATTACATAGTCAACTTCGTCGGGATCGCAGTTTGTATCAACGATAGCAACAACGGGGATACCGAGTTTTTTAGCCTCCGCAACCGCGATTTTCTCTTTTCTCGGGTCAACGATAAAGAGCGCGCCGGGGAGTTTTTTCATATCTTTAATACCGCCGAGGTATTTGTCGAGTTTTTCGATTTCAAGGTTTAATTTGATAACTTCTTTTTTGGGAAGAAGGTCAAATGTGCCGTCCTCCTCCATTTTGCGGAGCTGATTTAATCTTTCAATTCTCTGCTTGATGGTTTTGAAGTTTGTCATCATACCGCCGAGCCATCTTGCGTTAACGTAGTACATACCTACTCTTTCGGCTTCTTCTTTAATAGAATCCTGCGCCTGTTTTTTAGTACCTACGAACAAAATGTCCTGACCGCTTTCTGCGACTTCTTTAACAAACGCATAAGCTTCTTCGATTTTTTTAACGGTTTTCTGAAGATTGATGATGTAGATACCGTTTCTTTCGGTGTAGATGTACTCTGCCATCTTCGGGTTCCATCTTCTCGTCTGGTGACCGAAGTGAACACCTGCTTCGAGAAGCTGTTTCATAGAAATTACTGACATTATAAAATTCCTCCTTTTGTTGTACCTCCGCACAAAATATCAGCCCTGACAAACAAGGCCACACGATTGGAATTTTTTGTGCGTGCGTAATCGTACGGATAATATGTTACCACAAATTACATCAAAAATCAAGAGTTTTTTTAAATTTTTTCAAACCGCAAAACACACAGGATTTTCACCGTGCCGATTTTCCTTTTTATGACGGGAATTTTACGCATTTTATGCTTTTATTTTACATATTTTTACAATTTCCGCGCATTCGGGGGTTATGTAAACCTCAAACTTTTCAACAGATAAATTATGCAAAATTTATGCAAAACTGTGGATAACTTATGTTTAAACCTCAAAATAAGGCTTGTTTTTGTGGATAACTTTGTGGATATGTGGATTATTTGCCTGATTTTATTCAAATATTACATTTGTGTTTCAAGAATTTGCGCATAAAAATTATGTCACCTTTCCGTCAATTCCGATTTCAAAATTTTTATCGCAAAACTGTTGATTTTTGACGCGATTTTTACTATACTGTTCATATCGGCTCAAAATTTTTAATAAAATTTACTGAAAATATTAAAAATGAGGGCGGATTTATGGAATTTATAAAAAGATATTTCAAGCATTTTTGTTTTGCGTTTATTGTGCTTATCGGGCTTTCTGCGGTGATTTTCAATCCCGTCGGACGGCTTGACGCAGACACCGACGCAGGACGGATTAAATTTATTGAAAAATACGGCTGGAAAGTGGAAAAAGTGCCGTATTTATGCGAAAAAGTGCAAATTCCCGTAACGTTTGACAGCGCGCTTGAAAATTATGCGCAAATTCAAAAAAGGTCGGGATTTGACCTTTCAAAGTACCGCGGTGCGGTTGCCGAGCGCTGGTCTTACCGCGTTTTAAACCACGCCGGCGACGAAAAATATGCCTATGCAAATGTTTTTGTGTATCAGGGCAAAATTATAGCCGCGGACATCGTAAGCCCGAAAATCGACGGGTTTATCACGTCGGTAAACGACACCGAATACATTAAAAAGGAGTAAAAAATGCGTCTGGACAAATTTCTGGCGGACTGCGGACAGGGCAGCCGAAAGGACATAAAAAAGATGATTGCAAACGGTCTTGTGACGCTTGACGGCGCGGTTTGCAAATCGGCGCAGACGGCGGTTGACGAAAACAGCGACGTTGCGCTTTGCGGAAAAAAGATTGTTTACGAAAAATTTATCTATCTTATGATGAACAAACCGCAGGGATACATCAGCGCAACCGAAGATACGCGCAAAAAGACGGTTTTGGACCTTTTGGGCGATGAATACAAATACTTTTCGCTTTTTCCCGCGGGCAGGCTGGACATCGACACCGAGGGTTTTTTGCTCCTCACCAACGACGGAAATTTTGCGCACAACATTCTCTCGCCCAAAAAGCACGTGGACAAGACGTATTTTGCGAAAATCGACGGGCAAATCACCGATGAACACATAAAAATGTTTGCGGACGGGATTGTGCTTGACGACGGCTACAAAACGCTCCCGTCGCGTCTTAAAATTTTAAAATCGGACGAAAATTCGAGCGAAATCGAAATTACCGTCCGCGAGGGCAAATTTCATCAAATAAAGCGTATGTTTGATGCCGTCGGCACGCACGTTGCGTATCTCAAACGCATTGCAATGGGCGGTCTTTATCTTGACGAAAGCCTTGGAAAAGGCGAAGTGAAAAAGCTTACAAAAGAAGAAACCGAAAAAATTACCGGAGGGCAAAATGGACATAATCAAAACGCTTTGCAGTGAATTAAACATAAAAAAGGAGCAGGCGGAAAACACGATAAAACTGCTCGACGAGGGTAACACAATCGCGTTTATAGCGCGTTACCGAAAAGAAGTGACAGGCTCTTTGGACGACAAAATTCTGCGCACATTTTACGACCGTCTTAACTATCTTCGGTCGTTTAACGAGCGCAGTGACGAGATTATCCGCCTCATAACCGAACAGGGCAAAATGACGGACGAAATTCTCACCGCCGTAAACAACGCGAAAATTTTGCAGGAACTTGAGGACATTTACCGTCCGTATAAGCAGAAAAAGCGCACAAGGGCGACAATCGCGAAAGAAAAAGGGCTTGAACCGCTTGCAAATATCATACTTCTTCAAAAGGAAAATTCGGGCGATTTAAACGAAATTGCGTCGCCGTTTATAAATCCCGAAAAGGGTACGGAAAGCGCGGAGGAGGCGATTTCGGGCGCGTGTGACATCATTGCCGAAATGCTGTCCGACAACGCGGACTGCCGAAAATTTATACGTAATTTCACACAGCGCGAGGGTATTCTGCGCACAAAAAATACAAAGGACGAAGACTCGGTTTACCGTATGTATTACGACTTTTCCGAACCGCTCAAAAAGGTTGCCGACCACCGCATTTTAGCCATAAACCGCGGTGAAAAAGAGGAATTTTTAAGCGTGTCCGTTGAGGTTGACGAGGACAAAATTTTTGCGCGCCTTGAAAAGGAAATTATCAAAAACGAAAATTCGATATACACCGATATTTTGAAAGAAACGGTGCGCGACGCATACAAGCGTCTTATCGCGCCGTCAATCGAGCGCGAGGTGAGGGGATTTTTCACCGAAAACGCGTCGGAAAACGCAATAAAACTATTTTCAAAAAATCTGGACAGGCTCCTTATGCAGCCGCCGATTAAGGGCAAAACCGTTCTCGGCGTTGACCCCGGATACAGGACAGGCTGTAAGGTCGCTGTTATCGACAAAACGGGAAAGGTGTGCGATACGGGAATAATTTTCTGCACGCTTGCGCATCACGACAAGGAAAAATCAAAAAAATACGTGCTTTCGCTCATTGAAAAATACGGCGTTGACCTCATTGCAATCGGCAACGGAACCGCGTCGAAAGAGAGCGAAATGTTCATTGCCGACGTTATAAAAGATGCAGACAGGAAAGTTTATTACCTTATTGTCAATGAGGCGGGCGCGTCGGTTTATTCCGCGTCGAAAGAGGGCGAGGAGGAGTTTCCCGATTTCACGGTTGAACAGCGCAGTGCGGTGTCAATCGCGCGCCGCTGCCAGGACCCGCTGGTGGAATTTGTCAAAATCGACCCGAAATCAATCGGCGTGGGACAGTATCAGCACGATATGAACCAAAAACGCTTGAAAGAGGCACTCACGGGCGTTGTGGAAAACTGCGTTAACACCGTCGGCGTTGACCTTAACACCGCATCGTATGCGCTTTTGAGCTACGTTTCGGGCATAAATCAGACAGCGGCGAAAAATATCGTTAAATACCGCGAGGAAAACGGCGAATTTTCGTCGCGCAAAGAACTTTTGAAAGTTGACAAGATCGGGCCGAAAGCATTTTTGCAGTGCGCAGGATTTCTGCGCATTCCCGACGGCGGCGAAATTCTCGACAACACGGGCGTTCACCCCGAATCGTACAAAGCGGCGCGCGCACTTTTGAAAACGCTCGGCTACACCGAAAACGACGTTGCAAACCGCGCGGTCGGCGACATAAAAGAACGTATGAAAACCATTGATTTACAGCATTTCTGTGCGGACAACAACGTCGGCGAAATCACCGTTTCGGACATTGCCGATTCGCTTTTAAAGCCGGGCAGAGACGTCCGCGACACATTGCCGAAACCGCTTTTGCTCACCGACGTTTTGAGCATTTCCGACCTTAAAGAAGGTATGATTTTGACCGGCACGGTGCGCAATGTCACCGACTTCGGCGCGTTTGTTGACATCGGCGTTCACCAGGACGGACTTGTGCACATTTCGCAAATCTGCGACCGCTACATCAAAAACCCCACCGAGGTGCTTTCGGTCGGCGACATTGTGAAAGTCAAGGTTTTGGAGGCGGACGAGGCGAAAAAGCGCATTTCGCTGTCTATAAAAGAAGCAAAATAGTGTAGCATATGCACAATAATCACAAAAAACAAGCAACGGTTTTTTGCGTTTTCACCAAAAATATTGACAAGTAAAAATCGGCAATATCCAACATAACCAAACAGAGTGCCGAAAATCGCTTTAACCGTTGTGCAAAACCCACTAAAGGTGCGGTGCAAAGGGCAAAAATTTGCCTTAAAAACAGCCTTTTTATGCAATGTTGCTAAATATCTTTTCGGATTTTTGTGCAATTACCTAATTCCATTAAATTGAGATTTGTGGTATCATATTACCGTAAACTGATATAGTGTATTTAAATGCAAAAAATTTTTTTGCAATATAAAATAACTGCCACGGTTGCAAATAATTCATCACACGGGAGGTAATAAAATGGCAAGTCTTAAATTGGATCACATTTATAAAAAATACGCAGGCGGCGTTGTTGCCGTTTCAGATTTCTGCCTCGAAATTGCCGACAAAGAATTTATCGTTCTTGTTGGACCTTCGGGCTGCGGTAAATCCACAACATTGAGAATGATTGCAGGTCTTGAAGAAATTTCGGAAGGTGAACTTTACATAGGCGACAAGCTTATGAACGACGTCGCTCCGAAAGACAGAGATATTGCAATGGTTTTCCAGAACTACGCTTTGTATCCGCATATGACGGTTTACGAAAATATGGCGTTCGGTCTTAAGCTCCGCAAAACACCGAAAGACGAAATTAACAGACGTGTTACCGAAGCTGCAAAAATCCTCGATATCGAACATCTTCTCGACAGAAAGCCGAAGGCTCTCTCGGGCGGACAGAGACAGAGGGTTGCGCTCGGCCGTGCTATCGTTCGTGAGCCTAAAGTATTCCTTATGGACGAACCGCTCTCCAACCTCGACGCGAAACTTCGTGTTCAGATGAGAACGGAAATCGGCAAACTGCATCACAGATTGCAGACAACATTTATCTATGTAACCCACGACCAGACAGAGGCTATGACAATGGGTTCGAGAATTGTTGTTATGAAAGACGGTCTTATGCAGCAGGTTGATTCGCCGATTAACCTTTACAACTATCCTTGCAATATGTTCGTTGCAGGCTTTATCGGAAGCCCGCAGATGAACTTTATCGACGCAGAGGTTGTTTCTAAAGACGGCGGAATTTATCTTAAATTTGGCGACAACAGCGTTAAGCTTGAAGAAACAAAAGCTAAAGCTGTTGAAGAGAAAGGCTATGTCGGCAAAACAGTTGTTATGGGCATCCGCCCCGAAGATTTGCACGACGAAGAAGCATTTATCTCGATTGCTAAAGACTGCGTAGTTAAAGCAAATGTAGACCTTACAGAGGTTATGGGTGCTGAAACATATTTGTATCTTACAATCGCAGGAACACCGTTTGTTGCAAGAGTAAGCCCCAGAAGCACAGCGCAGAAAGACGACGTTATCGACATCGCGTTCGACGCGCATAAGATACACGTATTCGACAAAGAAACACAGCTTACAATCGTTAACTGATAAACAAGCGTTGTGTTATTAAAACCAACGGAACAGCGTGAGCATCGTTCTATTACAAACATTAAAATCAAAACCTCGGTCATACGGCCGAGGTTTTTTCGTTCTTATGTGTTTTGATAATTATGCAGAAATGTGCCCATTTCTGCAATATATAATTCTATCATAAAATATTGTAGGGGACGATGCCCACATCGTCCCGCACATATAAAATCCATACAAATAAAGATTTCCGCAATGTTATGCAAATATTAACCGCAAAACAAAGGAATAATAAACCGCAAAACACAAGATTACAAATACAATAACATAGATTTCGGTATACAACATAGATTTCGCAAAACAAAACGGGACGATGTGACATCGTCCCCTACAATGTAAATTGCACATTTCTCACAAATCGAAATTTAATCATTAAACAATATAATGATTGATATACGAGGGAATGTTTGCAAATAGGCAAATAAACACGTACGGTAAATAAGTGCAAAATAAACAAACACGCGGTGCAATAAATAAATATACAAAAAAGAACCGCTCGAAATGAGCGGTTCTTTTAATTTGCTTATATTTAACTCTGTTAAGAATTAAAGGTCAGCGTCGTCAGCTTTTACAACTGTGTCAGCTGTTTTAACTTCATCTTTGATTTCAGCGCCTACAGTGCCACCAGCAACAACTTTAACTTTGAATGTCAAAGTTTTTACATCTTTGCCATCAACTTTAACTGTAATCTTGTAAACTTTTACAGTTGTATCTGTGTTAGTTGTATCTTCCACAGCATCGCCAAGTGTAAAACCTGTTGTAACTTCTTTAGCATCTTCATCGTTTACTTTTTTTGTTACTTTGATAGCAGCTTTCGCAGCATCAACATCATCGTAAGTTTTGTCTTCGATTGTTGCATCATAAACGATTTTGTCTTCGCCGCCGAACAATTTAGCGGGTTTCTTCTGAGCTTTACCGTCGAACGAGATGATATCGATTTCATCATCTTCGTATGTTCTGATAAGAACGTAGTAAGCAGCATCTTTATCAGCATCGTATTTGTCTACATCACCGTATGTGTAAGAACCGATCGAAAGCGATGTGTTCTTTGCATTACCTGTAACTGTGTACTGGTTAGCTTTAGAAACTGTGAACTGGTCACCATCTTTAGAAGCTTTGTAATCTTTACCTGCAACTGCAGCAGTTACACCAACTGTAACAGTAGCGTCATTCGATGTCTTATCCATAATGTAACCAAGATAGAATGCGTCACCGTCTTTAACGCTTACTCTGTCACCGTCAGCAGTGTAGTTTTTAGCGAATTTAGCATTGAATGCAAATGTCTTTGTGTTGTCTTTTGCAACAGTTGTCTGACCAACTACTGCGTATTTAGAAACAAGACCTTCTGCATTTGCAGTATACATAAATACTGTACCGATGTCAAAGTCTTCAGGAGCTACATCACTGTATTTCTGTGTGTACTCATCATCATCGAAGATAAGTTCAACTTTTTCGCCGTCTTTGTATGCAACAACTTTAGTTACTTCTTTGTCGTCAATCATTGTATCTCTCTTAGATTCAACGATTGCAAGACCAGCGCCGTCTTCAAATACAGCATCAGCGTCAACGATTGCAACTGCACCGTAGTATCCGTCATCATCTTTGTTGTAAAGAAGTGCTGTGTAATCATTATCGTCAACGAAGTAAGAAACATCGCTTACTTTTGTGCTCGACGGATTGTCGAAATCTACATCAAAGATAACTGCATCGTCAGCCAAGAGGTATTTACCAAGTTTCTGACCGTTAGCTTTGTATGCTTCTTTTGTAGCAGTTGTGCTTACAATACCGAAATCTACATCTTCAGTTGTAACTTTGTCTGTAGAAGCAGGTGTTACTTCAACGATTTCATTGCTCGAGTTAAGTTTGAAAGTGATAAGTCTCTTTGCAACTTCTGCCGATTTTACAGCAATAGTATCGTTTTTGTAATGGTCAAGCTCTTCTGTGAATACATCATTAAAGCTGTTTCTGATTTCTTTCGATGTAGACAATACATCTTTCCAAGTTGTCTTTTCGAGGCTTGTTACCAAATCATCAGAAGCTTTGTCTTTTGTGTTATTTTTGATGTATTTGCCTGTGTTCGGGTTAACAAATCTTACAGAAGAAGCGAAGTCATATGTAACCTCTTTGCCTTCTTTTGTCATAATTGTAACCTGAGGAGCAGTAGATTTGTTAGAAGATGTGTAAGCCGAGAGGATTAAGCCGTAGTTGTCAGATGTAAGTTTGTCACCCTCAAAACCTACGATATCACCGTTGATACCAATGTAGAAAGTACCTTCAGCCTGGAGGTCGATTTTGCTCTTGTTGTATATACCAGCATCGCCTGTAGCAACATCATAGTCTTTACCGTCAACGCTGATTGTAAGGTCAGAACCGTCTGCGTCGTACTCTTTAACTGCGCCTGTTACAGTGCTGTCTTTAAGAACAACGATATCCAAAGCTTCATAGTTAGCTTTTGCATAGTTAAGTTTCGGTCTTACTGCTTTCTCATCTTTAGAAGTGATGAGCAATGCGAGAACGTCGCCTTTAGCGATGTCGCTGATTTCGAGTGCTTTACCGTTTGCATCTTTGATAGAAACGATAGCGTCGTCGTTGTTGATGTCGAGGTCAATTCTTGTACCCTGAAGTGTTTCAATAGTACCTTTCTTTTCGTCAACTTTGTCAGCAATCAAGTGCATATACTCGGAAACTTTAACGATATCATATTTGTTATCGTTATCCCAGTCAATGAACTCAACTGTTGCAGAAACGTCAGATGTCAAAGCAGTAAGGTCAGCAATGTTGTTGTTCCAAGCTGCAACGTAGTTACCGTTGAGGTTAACTTTTGTGCCGTCACCGCTTGTAACGCCGTCTTTGTAGTATCTGATGTACGGTTTTGCTTTATCACCCTTTGTCAAATCTTTTTCTGTGTCGTTAAGATCACCAGCTTTGATTACGAGTGTGTTTGTGTTGTCACCGTCGATTTCAGCAGCCTGAACAGTCCATTTACCCGATACTTTAGAAACGTAAAGGACAACAGATGTAGCAACTAAATCTTCAGCGTCTGTAAGACCAGCCTCAAATGTGTGGTTTCTAACTGTCTGATTGTCGTTTTTGAAAGCAAGTGCGCTTTCGGGGCAATCATAGTCGTCGTCCATTGCAAAGTAGATTTTGCCGGCGTCTGTTTTGTTATTAGAACCGCTGTAGTCTACTTTAGAGTTAGCAAGGATTGTACCACCTAATTTGTAGATACCCATTTTTGTCAAGAGAGTAGATTTGTCGTGGTCATCATTTTTCTTCATGATTTCGTAAGAAATTTCAGTACCGAAACCAACCTGCTCCATAACGGGGATATCAAGTGCGTTGTAAGTCATTGTAGCAACAATGTTTCTTGCAGCGCCTGTGCCCTGTGCTGCGCCGGATACACCGTCAAGAAGACCAATCTGCGAAGCAACTGCGATATAACCTGTGGGGTAACCGCCTTTAGATGTTGCCATCGGCTCATAGCCTAATGCGCAAACGAGCATTTTAACAGCTTCTTCGTATTTAACTGCGTCGTCGGGACCGAAGTTGCCGTCGCCGTAGCCTTTAACGATACCGTACTGGTTAGCCATTTTTATGTAGCCTGTTGCCCAGTGATCAGCAGCGTCTGTGAAGTCGCATTTTCCTGTTGCAGAACCTTCAATACCTAAAAGTCTGCAAACGATTACAGCATATTCTGCTCTTGTGATTGTAGCATCGGGATTAAAGTTACCGTTGTCGTCACCTTTAAAGAATCCCATTGCTGCGAGTGTTTCGATTGCACTTGCATAATCAGCGTCATCTGCAACGTCCGGGAAAGAACCTGCAAAAGCAACTGTAGAGAGCATCATAGCGAATACTACAACAAGTGCCAAAACCTTTTTGAGATTTTTCATAGTCTCAAATCCTCCTTATAAAATATTTGTTTTGAAAGAGATTAACTTAAGTCGTGCTTAAGCCGCCTCTTTCATTTACAGCTTAATCACTTTATCGGAAAAGGATCTTCATATACATTCAAAAACACATTTAATATGTACTTAAAGGCACACTAAAGACACCTTCACCAACCTTGTGTTCATTATAGCACCCGTTTAAAATGCCGTCAAGAACAATTTATTGTTGTAACAAAAATGTAAAAATAGCGAAATATTAGTTACATTTTTGATAAACACTTTGTAACATTTCTATTATTTTTTACGCTTTTTTAAGCTATTTTTATTTATTTTTCACTGCCGCCTCGATAAAGCTTGCAAAGAGCGGGTGAGGTTTGTTCGGTCTGGACTTAAACTCGGGGTGGAACTGCACTCCGATATGCCATTTATTCTGCGGAAGCTCAACTATTTCGACAAGTTTTTCGTCGGGCGAAAGTCCCGAAATAAGCATACCGCCGTTTTTGAAGTCCTCACGGAACGCATTGCCGAACTCATAGCGGTGGCGGTGGCGCTCGTAGATTAAATCTTCATTATATAATGCACGGCATTTTCCGTTTTCGTTAAGCTTGCAGGGATAAAGTCCCAAACGCATTGTGCCGCCCATATCCGAAATTTCTTTCTGCTCGTCCATAATGTCGATTACGGGGTGGGCTGTGTCCGGTGCAAACTCGGTTGAATGCGCGTCGGCATAGCCTAAAACGTTTCGCGCGTATTCAACAACGGCGAGCTGCATTCCGAGGCAAATGCCGAAGAACGGAACGTCATTTTTTCTTGCATATTCAATCGCCGCGATTTTGCCGTCAATTCCTCTGTCGCCGAAACCGCCCGGAACCAAAATTCCGTTTGCGTTTTTAAGCTTTTCCGCCGCGTTTTCGCGCGTTACTTCTTCGGAATCAATCCAGTCTATTTCAACATTTACGTCGTTTGCAATTCCGCCGTGTTTAAGCGACTCAGCAACGCTGATATATGCGTCGTGCAGGGCAACATATTTGCCGACAAGCGCGATGCGCACACTGCCTTTCAAATTTTTAATTTTATCGACCATTGCTTTCCATTTTGTGAGGTCGGGTTCTTTATCGGTAAGTTTTAATCTGTCGCACACAACGCGCGCAAGGCCTGCTTCTTCAAGCATAAGCGGAACCTCGTAAATTACCGATGCGTTTTTGTTTTCTATAACCGCGTCGGGACGGATATTGCAGAAAAGGCTGATTTTGTTTTTAACCTCTTCGTCAATGCCGATTTCGGTTCTGCACACGATAATATCGGGCTGGATACCAAGGCCGAGAAGCTCTTTTACGCTGTGCTGCGTGGGTTTTGACTTCTGCTCGCCCGACTGCGAAAGGTAGGGAAGAAGTGTGAGATGAATGTAAAGACAGTTTTCTTTGCCCACTTCAACCGCAACCTGACGGATTGCCTCAAGATAAGGAAGGCTTTCAATATCGCCCACCGTTCCGCCGATTTCGGTAATTACCACGTCGACGTTTTTGTTTTTTGCAACTCTGTATACTTTTTCTTTAATTTCGTTTGTGATGTGCGGAATAACCTGCACCGTTCCGCCGAGAAAATCTCCTCTGCGCTCTTTTGTGATTACCGACCAGTAAATTTTACCCGTGGTAACGTTGCTGTCAACGCTCAAATTTTCGTTGACAAATCTCTCGTAATGACCGAGGTCAAGGTCTGTTTCGGCACCGTCGTCGGTAACGAAAACCTCGCCGTGCTGATACGGACTCATTGTGCCGGGGTCAACATTTATATAAGGGTCGAATTTCTGAATTGTCACCTTTAACCCTCTCGATTTTAACAATCTGCCGAGCGACGCGGCGGTAATTCCTTTACCTAAACCCGATACTACTCCGCCGGTTACAAAGATATATTTAACTGCCATTTTTCCACCCCTTATTCTAATCTTTTGTCGAACATAAAACACATACCTATTTATTTTATTATTTTATCGGTCAAATGTCAAGATTATTTGCGCTTATTTTTTAAAATTTTATATTTTTATACATTTTTTATCAAAAAACTGTAAAAATTTACAATCGTTTTGAAAAATCTGCAATTTTTTCTTCTTTGAATTTTGCAAATCTGCCCTCTTCGATTGCGGTGCGGATATCCTCCATAAGATGATTGTAAAAATAGAGGTTGTGCAGTACGCAAAGGCGCATTGCAAGCATTTCTTTCGCCTTGAAAAGGTGTCTGATGTAGGCTCGCGAGTAGTTTCTGCACGCGGGACACCCGCAGTTTTCGTCAATCGGGCGCATATCGCGCTCGTATTTTGCGTTGTTGAGGTTCATATAACCGTTGTTCGTGAACAAATTTGCGTGGCGGGCGTTGCGCGACGCGATAACGCAGTCGAAAAAGTCAATTCCGCGGTCAACCGCCTCAAGAATGTTAACCGGCGTGCCGACGCCCATAAGATAGCGCGGTTTGTCCTCGGGCGCAAAGGGAAGGGTAACGTCCAGAATATGATACATTTCCTCGTGCGTTTCGCCCACCGCAAGACCGCCTATTGCATAGCCGTCAAGGTCAAGCTTTGCGATTTCTTTCATATTGTTTATGCGCAGATCGTCAAACGTTGCGCCCTGGTTTATGCCGAAAAGCATTTGTTTTTTGTTGATTGTGCGCTCGGACGCGTTTAATTTTTTCATTTCGTCTTTGCACCTTACAAGCCAGCGCGCGGTACGCTCCGCCGACTGCTTTGCATAGCCGTATTCCGCCGGAAGAGCCACACATTCGTCAAACGCCATTGCGATTGTGGACGCAAGATTTGACTGAATTTGCATACTTTCCTCGGGCCCCATAAAAATTTTTCTGCCGTCTATGTGCGACGCGAAATATACGCCTTCTTCTTTGATTTTACGGAGCTGTGCGAGAGAAAACACCTGAAATCCGCCCGAGTCGGTGAGAATGGGTCTGTCCCAGTTCATAAACCTGTGAAGTCCGCCCAAATCGTGAACAACCCCGTCGCCCGGACGAAGATGCAGATGGTATGTGTTTGAAAGTTCCACCTGACAGCCGACTTCCTTTAAATCCATTGTCGAAACCGCGCCTTTTATCGCGCCGAGAGTGCCGACATTCATAAAAACGGGCGTCTGCACCGTGCCGTGAATTGTGGCAAATTCACCGCGCCTTGCCCTGTTTTCGGTTGCTTTTATTTTAAACATCAAAAAATTCCTTTCATTATTAAAAGAGGTTTATTCTATAAACATTGCGTCGCCGAAACTGAAAAATCGGTATTTCATCTCCACCGCCTGTTTATATGCCCTGTCGATATTTTCCTTGCCGGCAAGCGCGCTCACAAGCATAAGGAGCGTCGATTCGGGAAGATGAAAATTCGTAATCAGCGCGTCCACGATTTTATATTTATAGGGCGGATAGATGAAAATTTTCGTTTCGCCCGATTTCGCCGTCATATGCCCGTTTTCGTCCGCGACGGTTTCAAGCACGCGCGTTGACGTTGTGCCGACCGAAATAATCCGTCCGCCGTTTTTCTTCGCATTGTTGATAATTTCGGCGTTTTCTTCGTCTATTTTGTAATACTCCGAGTGCATAACGTGCGACTCCACGTCGTCAACCTTTACGGGACGGAACGTGCCCAGTCCGACGTGCAGAGTAAGCTCTGCGATATACACGCCCATTTCCTTGATTTCCGTCAAAAGTTCTTTCGTAAAATGCAGTCCGGCGGTGGGCGCGGCGGCTGAACCGTCGTTTTTCGCATACACCGTCTGATAGCGGTTTTTATCTTTTAACGCGTGGGTGATATACGGAGGCAGGGGCATTTGACCGAGCTTGTCAAGCACATTTTCAAACACGCCGTCGTAGAAAAATTTCACAATTCTGTTGCCGTCGGGCAGAACCTCAATAACCTCGGCGGTCAAAAGTCCGCCGCCGAACGACACACGCGCACCCCCGCGCGCTTTTTTGCCCGGTTTTACGATGATTTCCCACGTGTCGAGCGAGATTTTTTTCAGCAGAAGAAATTCAACTTTTCCTCCGCTCCCCTCTTTTTCGCCTATAAGACGCGCCGGAATAACTTTTGTATTGTTAATTACAAGGCAGTCGCCCTTTTTAAGGTAATTTTTAATGTTTTTAAATATCGTATGCTCGATTTCGCCCGTTTTTTTGTTCAGCACCAAAAGGCGCGACGACGCTCTGTCCTCGAGAGGGTCCTGTGCGATAAGCTCCTCGGGCAAATCGTAGTAAAAATCGCTTGTTTTCATAAAAAAGTTCCTTTCAAATATATCGGAATACGCAGTTTATTATTCAACCACCGTACCCGTATAGTAAAAATCGAGAATTTTGTACGCGCTGAAGCCCATAAGCGCCATATCGCGCGCACCGCACTGGCTCATTCCGACCCTGTGGCCGTATCCGCGGCCGTTAAACGTAAAACTTCCTGCGGACGGCAGACCGTCGGCAAAAATGCCGAAATCGCCGTTTACATAATATTCATACGCATTTTTTCTGAACAAACTCCAGTTTTCCGCGATAGTTCCCGAATTTCCGCCCTTTGCGTCTATGGTAAAATACTGGCTTTTCAATCCGAAAACGGTGCGTACGCTGTCGTTTTTGACACTGTATGTTCCGTTGTCGCCGATAATTTCAACCTCGTAAACGGTGTGGTTGTCTTCACCCGTCACTCTTACGTTTTTAATTCTTCCTATATTTATGCTTCTGTCAAGCAGTTTCTGCGCAACCTCCTCCGCAGAAAGCGTCACCGTCCACGTTCCGTACGACGCGGTTGAATTGACCTCGTAGGGGTCCTCTTTCGCGGTGAGATAAGGCACACTTCCGCCCCAAACGTATTTTGCGTCCGCGGTGTAACCGCCGTCCGACGCGAAAAAAAGCGCCTCGGCAACCTGACCGTTGTATTTCAAAAGCTGACCGCGCGTCTGATTTACCGCGTCTATCGTGCGCTCCGATTCGGTTGCAATTCCGCCGTAAACCTGGCTTACTGTGGTGGTGCAGAGGTTAAATCCGTAGGACGAAAACTTATTCCAGTTGCGCACCGCATATGTGCGCGCGCATATTGCCTGTGCCTTGAGTGCCTCGATAGGCCAGGACGGGCTCATCTCCTTGCCGAGAACCGAATACAAATATTCCTCGGTGGGAAGTTTATTTATAACCGTCATTTTTCCGTCCTTCAAAACAAGCTGACAGTCACCGCGGTAGGCATTGCCCTCGATTTTCAAAAATCCCGCGCCCGGCTTTATTGTCATATCTCCCTCAAACGCCGAAACGCCTTCGATTTCAATTTGACCGTCGCCGTTTACAAACGCTCTCACCGACGGAAGCTCAACCGCCATTGTTTGAATAAATTCGCCGTTTTGCTCGTATCCCACAAAAAAACCGCCGTCACACGAAAGGTTGACGCTGTTTTTTGCGGTTTGTCCGAAAAACAATCCGAGTTTTATTGTGTCAAACGCGCCGTTTGACGCATAGCATATGGTAGAAAAGGATATAAAAATTATGACAAAGCATATCAAACATACGATTTTTTTCAAAACTAACACCTTCAATTTATGTAAAAATTTAATTTCCGATAATATGCAATATATATTAAGCATAAAATAATACGCAAAATAAGTCAAGCATTTTCACAAAATTTTAATATAAATGTTGACTTATCTTCTTTAAAATGGTATGATATGCTAAAGACATATAAGGTTTTTTAATACAATTTCAAGAGGTGTTTAAAAATTATGAAAAAGTACAAAATCGCAGTTGTCGGCGCAACGGGTATGGTAGGCAGAACGTTCTTAAAAGTGCTTGAAGAAGTAAAGCTTCCGGCTGAAAGCTACACACTTTTCTCGTCGGCTCGCTCGGCAGGCACACATCTCACCTTTATGGGCAAAGATTACGTTGTAAAAGAGCTTACCGAAACCTCGTTTGACGAAGGCTTTGACATTGCGCTTTTCTCGGCAGGCGGTTCGACAAGCGAAAAATTTGCACCTATCGCCGCAAAAAAAGGCTGTGTTGTTATAGATAATTCCAGCGCGTGGAGAATGGACGACAATGTTCCGCTGGTTGTTCCCGAGGTTAACCCCGACGATATTAAATGGAACAAGGGCATTATCGCAAACCCCAACTGCTCCACAATTCAGGCAATGGTTGCGTTAAAACCTTTGCACGACAAATATAAAATCAAACGTGTGGTTTACTCCACATATCAGGCAGTGTCGGGCGCGGGCCTTGCCGGCTACAAAGACCTTGAAAACGGCTTAAAAGGCGAGGCTCCCAAGAAATTTCCGCATCAGATTGCCGGAAACTGTCTGCCTCATATAGACGTATTTCTTCCCAACGGCTACACCAAAGAAGAAATGAAAATGGTCAACGAAACACGCAAAATTCTCGGCGACCAAAGCATAAAAATCACCGCGACAACCGTTCGCGTGCCTGTGTTTAACAGTCACTCCGAGTCTATCAACGTTGAATTTTACAATCAGTTTGATTTGGACGATTTGCGCAAAACGCTTGAAAACGCACCCGGCGTTGTCGTTCAGGACGACGTTGAGCACGACGTTTATCCTCTCGCGCTCGACGCGGCAGGCAAAAACGAAACGTTTGTCGGCAGAATAAGACGCGACGAAAGCGTTGAGTCGGGCGTAAACCTCTGGGTTGTTGCCGACAACATAAGAAAAGGCGCAGCGACAAACGCGGTTCAGATTGCTCAAAAGCTTATCGAGCAGTGGGAAAATAAATAAATTTTAATTTTAATGGAGGGGTTTTAAGTGAAAAAACCGATTTTCACCGGCTCGGGAGTTGCCATTATAACTCCGTTTGCAAAAGACGGCTCAATAGATTTTGAAGAACTCGGAAAAATTCTGGAATTTCAGATAGAAAACGAAACCGACGCAATAATCATCTGCGGTACGACGGGCGAAAGCGCGGCAATGCCCGACAGCGAGCATTTGTCGGTTATCGACTATACGGTTAAAAAGGTTAACGGCAGAATACCCGTTATTGCAGGCACGGGAAGCAACGACACCGCGCACGGCATAAACCTTTGCAAAGCCGCGGAAAAACTCGGCGTTGACGGACTTTTGACCGTTACGCCTTACTACAACAAAACAACACAGCGCGGACTTGTAAAGCATTTTACGGCGCTTGCAAATTCCGTTAAAATTCCGCTTATTTTATACAACGTTCCGTCGAGAACAGGGCTTAACATCAAGCCCGACACGCTTTTGGAGCTGTCGAAAGTTGAAAACATCATCGGCATAAAAGAAGCGAGCGGAAACATCACACAGGTTGCGCATATGGCGGCAAAATGCCCCGATATGGTTATTTATTCGGGCAACGACGACCAGATTATCCCCATTATGTCGGTGGGCGGACTGGGCGTTATTTCGGTGCTTGCAAACATCGAGCCGAAAAAAACGCACGATATGTGCCAAAAATTCCTCGACAAAGACACCGAGGGCGCTATGAAACTTCAGCTTGAGGCAATGGAGGTTATCGACGCGCTTTTCTGCGAAGTCAACCCCATTCCCGTAAAAAAAGCTATGAGCCTTATGGGCTACAATACCGACACTTTAAGACTTCCGCTTTGCGAAATCTCGCCCGAAAACGAGAAATATCTGCGTCGGGCGCTTGTAAATTACGGTATAAAATTAGTTAAATAACAGGAGTTTTTACAAATGATTAACGTTATTTTAAGCGGCTGCAACGGCAAAATGGGAAAGGTTATTTCAAACGCCGTCAAAGACGGCGAAACGGTGAAAATCGTTGCCGGATTTGACATAAACACCGAGAAAAATTTCGATTATCCCGTTTTTGACGATTTTGACAAAATAACCGTTCCGGCAAATGTTGTGATAGATTTTTCGCACCCGGCAAACCTCGAAAAGGTGCTTTGTTACTGCACGAAAAACAACGTTTCGGCGGTGATTGCCACAACAGGTTTTGACGGTGCGCAGACCGAAAAGATATTTGACGCGGCGAAAAAAATTCCCGTTTTTTACACGGCGAATATGTCGATCGGCGTAAATCTCATCACTGCGCTTGCACGTCAGGCGGCAAGAGTTTTGCAGGGCAATTTTGATATTGAAATCATCGAAAAGCACCATAATCAGAAAATCGACGCGCCCAGCGGAACGGCGCTGATGATTGCGGATGAGATTAAAAAGGAGCTTGACGAAACACCCGAATACGTTTACGACCGTCATTCGGTGCGCAAAAAGCGTGATAAAAACGAAATCGGTTTACATTCGGTGCGCGGAGGAAATATCGTCGGCGAGCACACCGTTATTTTTGCCGGCAGCGACGAGGTTGTGGAAATCACGCACAAGGCCGCAAGCAAAGAGATTTTTGCTCTCGGAAGCATTAAGGCGGCAAAATTTTTGTCGGGTAAAAGCGCCGGATTATACAATATGCAAGACATTATGAATATGTAAATTTTTGAAAAATACCAATGAGAACCGCTCAAATGAGCGGTTCTTTTTTTGCGGAAAATTAGAACGGACGATTGGGCAAACAAAACGGGACGATGCGGACATCGTCCCCTACGATTTGCGAAATATTAACAAACAAAAAATGTTGTCAATCACAAATCGTCAGCAAACAAAAATCAAAACGGGAGGTTAATATGGAAACAACGGTAATAAACAAAATCACCGTCACCGACAACGTGGCGCTTGCCGCGCTTTTACCGCCTCAAAAAATGCCTCACCTTGCGTACACCGTCATAAACACGCTCGCCGAGAACAAAATCCGCCTGCTTATGATGGGCGCGACGCACTCTGACGGCGGTATTATGCTTGCGGTGAGCGAAGATGCAATTCCCAAAATTCTAAAAATCACGGGCGCGGAAAAGGGCATTTTAACCGCCGTATACGGCGAAAATTCAAAAATTTCACTTCTCGGCGCAAACCTCGACAACACAGAGTTTATCATTAAAAACATTCTCGACCCGCTGTCGGAATACAACGCGGACGTGCGCCTTATCACCGCGTCGCCGTACGAAATTTCGCTTGTTATGCCGTCGTGCAAAACCGCGCCGTTTCTTTTTGAAATTACAAAATTTGCGCACGGCATTTGAATTTTTTTGAATTTTATCATTGTTTTTTGCGTTTTCTCCTTGTTTTATGCCAAAAAAGGGCGAAAGATTATATCGTTTTGCGTCCTTTTTTTGACATATTTTTTTGCAATTTTTCCATTATAATAAAGCAAGGCTACCAAGGAGGAATAAATATGCAAAAACTAAATTTTTTAACGTCCGCAAAAGCACTGCGGTTAAATTTCCCGTCGGCAAAGGAATTTTCACCGCACAGGGACGAAATTTTAACCGTAATTTTCGGCGCGCTCTGCTCGTTTTCAACAGTTTTCGGCAGTTGTATACCGTTTTGCGCGTCATTTTATGCAAGCGGAGAATTTTCGCAAAACACCGTTTTGAAATTTTTGACCCTTGCCGTGTCCGCGGTAATGTCGCTCGGATTTAAACAGGGCATAAAATACATAGCGCCGATGCTGATTTTTACCGCGGTAAACCTCACGTTTCCGCTGAAACGGACAAGCGCAAAGGCAGGAGTGATGAGCTCGCTTTTGCTTTTGTCGGGCGTCGCCGCGGCGTATTTCGACTCGTTTCTTTTGTACGATTTGGTGCTGTGCGTAACCGAAGCGTTCGTCGCATTTGTGGGCGTTTTCGTGCTGGACAAGGCGCTTCCGCTGATTAAAGAATACAAAAAACGCACCGCCGTGTCGCAGGACGAATTTGTGTGCATAACCGCATTTTTCGCCGTTTGCGTGTTTGCATTTTCGCGTATTCCGCCTGTTTTCGGCATAAGATTGAGCAACATTTTGTGCATACTTTTAATTCTCGTCACCGACAAAAGCGGTGAAATGGGAATAGGCGCGGCAATCGGCGTAATTTGCGGAGTTGCCGGCGGTATGAACAATTTCAATTTGAGCGCGACGGTGGGCGCGTTTGCGTTTTCGTCTATGGTTGCCGGATTTTTCAAAAATTACGGCAAAATCGGCGTGAGCCTCGGATTTATCCTCGCAAACACCGTGATAACAATATTTCTAAACTCGTCGGGCGAGGTGCTTATAAGCATTTACGAAATTTTAGCCGCTGTACTTCTTCTTTTTGCTCTGCCGAACAAGGTTTTTGACGCTGCATATGCGTTTTCGGGCAAAATTTCGGCGGCGGACGTAAACGAAAAAGCGCGCGCAGCGCAGTTTAAAACGGTGGTGAAATCCAAAATTTACGCAATGGCAATGTCGCTCGAGCATCTTGCGAATATGTATTTTACGTCGGAAAAGGTAAGCGCCGACCTGGAGAAAAAAGACCTTATCGCGTTTTTTGACACCGCGTCGAAAAAGGTGTGCGCCGACTGCTCGATGCGTTTCAACTGCTGGCAGCACAACTATCAGACCACCTATCAGCATATGCTGAAAATGTTTTCAATCGCCAAACTGAACGGAAAAATTCTTGAAAAACAGCTTCCCGACGGTTTCAAAGAAACGTGCGTCCGTCAGGAGGAATTTTGCACTGCATTCAACAATATGTACGAGCTTTTTTCGATGTCAAAATTCTGGAAGGGCAAAATTGTTGAGAGCAAAAACGCCGCGGCAATGCAGCTTAAAGACTTGTCAAAAATAATCAAAAGCACGCTCGACACCACGGACATTGCCATAGACCCGTCCACGCAGAGCGAAATTAAAGTTGCGCTTGACAAGCGCGGTATCAGCTCAAAATACGTGTGGGCGGTGACGGGAATGAAGAATGACAATTTTGAAATTACCGTCTGCCTTAAAGGAAATGCCGAGATTTCGGCAGTGAAAGAGAGCGTGGAGGAGGTTTTGTGCAAAAAGGTGCGCCTCGGCAGAATTTTGAGCGACAACGGCGATATGATGATTAAATTCTATCCGTCAATGAAATATTCGGTCACGTCGGCGTCGGCGTCAATACCCAAAGACGGCGAGGAAATCTGCGGTGACGCGTGCGTGTCGGTACCGCTTTGCGGAGGGCATATGCTCGCAGTGAGCGACGGAATGGGCTCGGGCGAGAATGCATCAAATATGAGCACAAGCGCTGTCAGCCTGTTAAAGCGGTTTTTCGAGGCTGGCTTTGACGCAGGGGCGGCGCTCAACATCATAAACTCGGCGCTTATGCTCAAAAGCAACTCCGAAATTTTTGCTACGCTCGACCTTTGCGCCGTTGATATGGAACGCGGAATTGCGCATTTTATAAAAGTCGGCGGTTCGGCAAGCTACATTAAAAACGGCAAAAATGTGGAAAAAGTGGAATTTTCGTCACTGCCCGTCGGCATTCTGATGAACGTTGAAAAGAAAGCGTGCGTGAAAAATCTTAACCGTCAAAGCGCTGTGATTATGCTTACCGACGGGGTTTCCGACGCGTTTGAAAGCGAGGAAAAACTCATCTCGGCGATAAAAGATGCGGACGGCTCCGACGCAAAAGAGCTTGCGCAGACAATTTTAAAATCGGCGCTTAATAAACAAAACGGCGCACCAAAAGACGATATGACGGTTTTGTGCGCGCTGGTTAGCTGAAAAAGTATAAAGAGTAAAAATTTGGTTATTATAATTATATAGAAAATTATGTAATTATATGTTACGGGAGGATAAAATATGCCGTTTAACAATCAAGCGGATTTCGGGAAATTTAATGTGCCGAAAAGCAAAAAGAACAGCGCAAAACCGCGCAAAACCGCCGATATAATTTCGCAGGCGGAGGAAATTGTGAACGCGTTTGCGTTAAAAAGTGAAAATTTATATAAAAAAGACAAACGGCGGATTTTCCCGTTTGCCGTCGGCGCGCTTGTTATTTTCGGCATAACGGCGCTGATTATGAAGTTTTTGTAAATTTAAAAGGCACTTGCAAAAGCAAGTGCCTTTTGTGCTATTCTCTATTGTTTCAGTGCTTCCGCGAACACGCCGAGAGTTGTGGCGGGATTGTTTTTTTCGGGCCAATAGAAATTATTGCCCATAAATGTCATAACCTTCACGCCGTAATCGCCCGAACCGAGGTTAAATTCCTCCTCGCACCGCAAATTCGCGCCTGCGTTAAATGCCGAATTAACATAGAAATAATCAAGCATAAAGTTATTTACGCGGACATCTTTAAGCTCGCCGTTATCCTTATCGTAAACCGAGAAAACAACCGAAACGGGGAGTTTATTCTGCGCGTTGTCATTGGTATTAACGCCGTTTTCAAATATTATTCTGTCAATGCTCTCGATATAATATTCAACCGTGAATTTTCCGTCAACGGGAGGCTCGGAAACAAGTTTTTTGTTTTTGTCGAGCACATTCACGCCGTACGTGCAAAGGCGTGCGTCGTAGCTTTTGTTCTGCGCCGCGTTGACGTTTATGTTTTCACTGCGCAAAATTCCGCCGGCAACCGTGAGCAGACCGCCGTTAAATTCCATAACGTGCGAAAGGGGCGCGTCATAGGTTTTGACGGGCGAATACGTTCCGCCCTCCGCTATGAGATAAAGCGTGTTTCCGCCTCCGAAGCCGACAAGACACCTTTCACTGCCGATTGTGATAACGCTGATATTTTTAATAAATCTTCCGTCTATATCGGCATATTTTACATATGTTCCGCTTGCCGGTTCGTCCGACCGTCTGCCTGTTTTAACGCGGTAAACCGCCTTGTTTGTGAGAAGATACACATACTGTCCCTCGGCAAAAAGCTTTACATATTCCTCACCGCTTGCAAGCGCGGGCGGAGCAGGTTCCTGCAAAAACTTAAAACTGCCGTCGGACTCCTTTTTCATCTCCGAAAAATAAATATACTGCGCGCCCTGCGTGTCACGTCCGACAAAAGCGTAATATTTACACTTTTCGTGCGGAATGTAAACCGCGTCGGTGACAAAAACGGTTTTTTTGTCTGCGTTTATAATTTTTGTATTCTCAAAACCGGCGTGCGCCTGTGCACTTGCCGGCGGAGTAATATATGTAATATTTCCGGTGGACGAACATATTACGGCATTTTTTCCGTCAACCGCAGCCGCGGTATACGTCGGATTGTACTCATCGGTGTCCGGATTGTAATAAGCATTTTTCATCTCGGGACCGTCTGTATAATAAAATTTATGATCAAATTTTCTCGCAAGAACATACGTACAACCGCTGGCATTTGCACTGCTTGCGTTCTGCCAAAGATACTCGCAAAACTCGTAAGGCAGACCCACACTCCGCGCCGCACTTACAACCGTTTCGCCCGACGTATTCTTTTTGACGCTCCAGATTTTGCCGTCCGCATACATTGCAAACTCGCCGTTTGAAGTATTGCGCGGAAACGTTGCACTGCCGATATTTTCTTCAATTTTACCGTCCGGCTCAATTCCCGGCGCGACAACCACACTGCAATAAAACGGATTTCCGTCCGCGTCGGTTGTAAACGAAGGGTCAAAATCGGCTGTGATTAAAATTTTAACCGTGCCGGGCGACACGCCGAACACAACGCCGTTGTTTGACACAGTTGCAACGCTCTCGTCGGCAGACTCAAATTTCAAAATTTTATTATTCGTGTTCTTCGGCAGAATTACCGTTTGAATTTGCGTATATTCGCCTACGTTTAAATTAAGATTTTTGCTGTATTCAAGGCTTGTCATTTCAATATACGCATCCTCGGCGCTTTTTACCGCCGCCGCAAGGTCGAGCGCACCGAAGCCGTAAAACAAATCGTATCCGCTCTTGCCCAAATCGCTTGCCGTGTTTTTGATGACGTTTGATGCCTGAACCGCGCTGATTTTGGGATTTGCAATTCTCAAAAGCGCCGCCGCGGCAGACACTATCGGCGCGGAAAACGACGTTCCGCTTGACGAAACGCAGTTGAAACTTCCGTTTGTATAATGAGTCGGGAGCACTATGCTCTGACCGGGCGCGGTGACGTCAACATAGTCGTTATACTGCGAAAAACCCGCCCTCTCGCGCGGCGTATTGTATGCCCCCACCGAAATTACGTTGTCGTAGCTTGCCGGATAAAGCGGAAAGTTTGAATAATAGTTTCCTGCCGACGCAACCACAATGCACCCTGCCTCGGTTGCCTTGTTGATTGCCTCCTGCATAGTTTCGATTTTCCCGTCCGTACCCGACGCGTTCTGCTCGGCATAGCTTGTGAGCGACATATTTATAACGTCGGCTTTATGCTCAACCGCCTTGTTTATCGCGCTTATCAGAACAGATGCCGACGGGTTGTTATTTGAAAACACCTTTAAGGGCAGAATTTTAACGTCAAACCCGCCCGAAACACCGCATATTCCGATGCCGTTGTTCGCCTGCGCAGCAATTACCGACGCAACACGCGTGCCGTGATATGAGTTGTGTGAATCGTCCTCAAAGCTTGACGGCGACTTATCTATAAGATTGTAACCTACCATCTCGCCGGCGGAATTTTTGTAAATTCTGTCTGCAAGGTCGGGGTTTTTCGTGTCAATTCCGCTGTCGATAACCGCGACGAGCGCACTGTTTTTGTCCGCGCCGTCGTATTCTTTCAGCGCGTCCCAGGCGTCGGGCGCGTTTATATCGTCAAGATACCAGCTGTTTTTATAAAGATTATAATCGTTGTAATAATCAGCCGTTTCGGCGTCGGCAGGCGATATTCCGCCTTCGTCCGCCTCGGTGACAACCTCCTCATTTTCGGGTATGCCGAGGTCAAATTCCTGAACGGTGTCATAATCAGCCGTGCGCGCGTTTTCGTCTTTTTTAAGCTTTATAAAAGCATTTTCCGCACTTTGCGCGTCGGTGAAATCAATTCTCCAAATTCCCTCCATAAGCATTTCTTTTCCGCTTACGTTTGCAAGGGTTGCAATGGTTTTTTCCGCATTGTTTCTGAAGCTTGCAACGAGTGACTTAACTCCGCTTTTGTTTCTGTAACTGTCCGGCACCGTTTCCTCCGCCGCGGTAGTTATTTTCGGAATATCGTCCTCCAGGGTCTTTGCAAATTCGGTTTTTGAGGGGATTGTTTTTATTGTCCCCGTAATTTCGTGTGCGTCAGCGTCGCCGAGGCTTTCTGCAAACGCAAAATTCGGCAAAAGAGAAAATATCAGAAGCACACAAAGAAGTTTTTTCATAATTCTATCAACTCCGTTTTACTGTTTTACCGCCGCAAGCGCCGAGTCAACGTCGTCGGAAACCGCGATATATTCGCCTTTTCCGCTCACTCTTGCAAGCAGTCTGCGCGGCTCCAGCGTGAAAAATTCAACGCGCAAATCCGAGCCGCCGTTCATATGGTAAACAATTTCGCATATTTTTTCGTTTCCGTTTCTGCCGAACGCGAAATCGTCCGATTTTACCGCGATAATTTTTTGGTACATATCCTTAAATTTCTCGCTTGTAACCTCAACGCCGTCTTTTTTATACGTTTCGTTATCGCCGTTACGCTCAACCGTGAGTTTATACGTTTTGCCGTTTTTAACGTCGGTAATGTCAAGTCCCGTGATGTCTTTTATGTTTGTAAGGCACACAAAACCGTCGGTGAAATTCACCGCTTTAAGGTTTATATACGAAAGCGAATCGTAGGGCGCGGTGTAAACATTTTTACTGTTTTCCGTCATAATGTAGTAATTTTCGCCGTTTTTCGCACCCACGAAAATCTTTTGTTTTTTGCCGTCCGAGTCCTCAAAATAAACGTATTTTCCGCTTGAAAATCCGTATTTTGCGGTATCCTCCGCATTGTCCTCAACAAAATCGGCAATGCTGATGTTGCCTGCTTTTGCAAGAATACTTTCGCTCACCGAGCCGAGATAAGCGTCGGCATTGACGGGGGAGGTGATTTTCCATTCCTCGCCGTTTTTAACAAGAGTAACCGTGTCGTTGTCGCCCGAAAATGCGATATGCGTAAGTTTTTCAGTGTCAACGTTCAAAATTTTTGTATTTCTGTAATACGAAAGCGGATTTGCAAACAGTTCGCCCTTTGACGTGCTGACGATATAAACGTCGCTGTCAACCGAGAAAAAGTACGAACCCGCGGACGTTTGACCGCCCGTTTTAAAGGTGACATCGCCGTCCGAAAAATGCGCAACCGCGGTGCATTTCGGGGTGTTTAAACTGTATTTCGACAAATCCTCCGCATTTTTTTCGACCTCTTTTTCGGCAGTCACCGAGCAGATTTCGTCAAACAAAAAGCTTACGCGCGTTTTGCTGATTTCAATGCCTTTATCACCGTTTGCGATGTATTCGTCGCCTGATTTTTCCAGCGTAAACGTGCCGTTTTCGTTGGTGATTTCCACGCTCTCAAGAAGCGAAACGTCTTTTTCAAACGCGGTGACGATATTGCTTTCGCCCGTGTTTTCGGTTTCGTCGTCCGTTTTGTTAAACGTGAGCGCAAAATATATGCCTGCGCAAAGCACCAAAACAACGGCAACAAGCGCGATAATCGTCTTTTTTCCGGTTATCATAAGCTCCTCCTTTTGCGCCATACGAAAAATCCTGCCGCAAGAATGATGAGCGGAAGAACAACCACCGTGAGCGCGATTACAATTCTCACCTGCGACGCGGGAATGTCAAGATACGTCGGCGACAAATCTTTCGGGCCGATTGAAATTACACCGCCGTTCTGCGCGAGATATTTTATTGAATTTTTGGTAAAATCTTTGTTGCCGAAGCCCGAACCGTCCATATAATAAGCCGAGAAAATATCCTTTGTGCCAAAAAACATTACCTTGCCTTTTTCGCCTATTTCGCTGATAACGGCAACGTTCTGCGTGCCGTTTTCAATAGTCTGACCGCTCGGCGCGTCCATAAGAAAGCCTTTGTCCGACGTGGTGAGCACGGGTTTTGCATAGTTTTCGTTTGTGATTTCTATTGCAAGCGACAAAGGCGACGCTACGCGCGCACCGCCCGACACAAGCTTTGCGTCGTCGGCAAACTGCGCCGTTTTTGCAATGAGATAAAACGGGTTCTGGCTGAAATAGTTGTCGGAATTTGAGTCCGCCGCAATGCCGTTTTTATAGGCAACTCCGCGCTCGGCAAAATATGCGTTGAGCTTTTCAAACGACGCAATGCCGTTTTGCGCGTCGGGCAAAAACATCACACTTCCGCCTTTTAAAAGATACGCGTTAAGGTTTGCGATTTCCTCGTCGGTGAAATCGGTCTGCGGTGCGAAAATCATAAGCGCCGACGCGTCGTCGGGAACGGCGGAATTCATAAGGTTTACGCCCTCATACGAAAAATATTCGCCGGGGAAAATTTTAGGCATATAGTCGCCGAGCGCAAACTCGCCGCTGCCGTAGATATACATTTTTTCGCCGTGATTTTCGGTGTAATAAATTTTTGTGGTTTTTCCGCTTGTCAGGTTTTCAAGCGCCGCGGTAATTTTCTGCTCCGCGGAAAGGAAAGTGTATTTGTCGCTCATCGACACCATATCGTTTAAATCAACAACGCGGTAGTCGTTTGCGTTTTCAACAAAAACATAGTAATCGGACGTTATCGCCGAGCCGTCGGAAAGCTTGTACTTCTGCGTGAAAGCAGGGTTTTTCGCCGTGTCAACAACGGTGTATTTGATTTTGTCCGACTCGGTATCGTATTTTTTTAGTATCATACGAAGCGACGACATAACGCCGTAAGAATCGTTAACGCTTTCGGGAACGATTGAAATTATGTTTACGTCCTCTTTAAGATTTTTTATAACCTCCTCGGTGAGCGGAGAAAACTGCAAAACCTTATCCTGCGTTAAATCTATGGTAAAATCGGTTTTGGACGCGATTATTCCCGCAAGCACGTTGACCGCGATTATAGCGATTATAACCAGCACCGCCGCCGCGGACGCGGTGATTTTTTGAGTTGTTCGTGTGTTTTTCATAAAATTTCCTCCCCTCCTACTTTTTAAATCTGCGTTTTTCAAGCTGATTGCAGGTTAAAAATACAAACAGCGCCGAAACGCTCAAATAATAGATTACCGAATCAATCCGCACAATACCGTCGGTGAAATCCGCATAACGGTTTGTGATGGAGAGGTAGGATATAATTTTTGTGATTATCGGGTTTGTGATAACGGCAGAAAGCATATCAATAAGATTGAGCACAAAGAGAATTGCAAAGGTTGCAACCGCCGAAATTATTTGATTTTCGGTGAGCGACGATATGAAAACGCCGATTGAGATATAGGAAATTCCCATAAGGAAAAAGCCGATATAAACCGCAAAAAGCTCGCTTACGGGCGGTTTTGAGTAAATCGAAACGATTATCGGATAAACCAGCGACAGAACAAGCGTAATCAAAAACACGCAGAACGCGGAAAAAACTTTTCCGAGCACGATTTTCGATATGCCTATCGGCGCGGTGAGCAAAAGCTGGTCGGTTTTTGTATTTTTTTCCTCCGAAATGAGCCTCATTGTGAGAACGGGCACCAAAAACATAAACACTATGGTTAAATTTCCGAAAAGCGACGACAAATCTCCGCTTGCCGAAAATATGTTTGTATAGGAAAAAATCCACGACGTGAGGAACATAAAAAATCCCACAAAAACGTAGCCTATCGGTGTGTAGAAATATTCTTTAAGTTCACGCTTTAATATTGCGGTCATCGTCATTTTCCCCCTTTTCTTCGGTTTCGTCCGTTTCGGACGGCTCTGCCGTTACGTCGGTTTCCGGCTTAGCCGCGTCCATTGCTTTTATAGCGTTTTCGCGTTTTTTCTCCTGCTTTTTCTGCATTGCCAAAAACGCCTCTTCACTTGTGAGTTTTAAGAAAATCTGTTCAAGCGTAAGCTTGTTTGATTTTAATTCCAAAATCGGCATACCTGCCTCGGACAATGCGAAAAACATATCTTTTCTGACGTCAATGCCGTCGTCAAACGTAATCTTGAAATCGTATGCGCCGTTTTCGGTGCTCGACACCGCCTCCGCGCTTGTTATGCCGTCGATTTTCATAAGTTCTTCTTTTATTTCGGGCAGACTTCCCATAATGCGCACCGAAAGCGTATTCGCCGCCGAAAGCTTTTCGGAAAGCTCCTCTTTCGTGCCCTGCGCCATAAGTTTGCCTCGGTTTATGATGATAACTTTTTTGCAGATTGCCTCGATTTCGGCGAGAATGTGCGAGCTTACGATAACCGTTCTGTCTTTGCCGAGTTTTGCTATAACACTGCGGATTTCTTTAATCTGTTTCGGGTCGAGTCCTACCGTCGGCTCGTCCAGGATGAGAATTTCGGGGTCGCCGACAAGCGCCTGCGCAATGCCGACTCTCTGCCTGTATCCTTTGGAAAGGTTTTTTATAAGTCTGCCTTTCACGTCGTCGATTTTGACAAGTTCCATAATTTCTGCCAAATGCTCTTTTTTGGGCAGTTTAACACTCTTGATTTCATACACGAAATCAAGGTATTCTTCAACCGTCATATCAAGATAAAGAGGCGGTTTTTCGGGAAGATAGCCGATTTTTTTCTTCACCTTGTCCGGCTCTTTTGAAATGTCAATTCCATCCACAGTAACCGTTCCGAGCGTTGACGATATGTATCCCGTTATGATGTTCATAGTTGTGGTTTTTCCTGCGCCGTTGGGTCCTAAAAAGCCTACAACGTCGCCTTTTTCTATGGTCAGCGAAATATTATCGACCGCTCTTTTTGTGCCGTAAAGCTTAAAAAGATTTTTTATTTCTATCATTTTTAAAGTTCCTTTCAAAACTTTTCACATATTCTTATGCGTATTTTAATGATATTTTATCATATATTTATAAATAATGTGTTAATAATTTGTGAATTTAAATAGGCGCGGAAAAACGACCGCGCCTTTTCGGCATCGGGGGTTATCTCCCTAATGCCGTTATTTTAATTTTCTTCTTTTTCGTCCTTTTTAACAAGCTCAATGCCGAGCTCTTCAAGCTGTTTTGCGTCTACAACGTCGGGTGCGTTTGTCATAAGCTCCGACGCGTTCTGCACTTTCGGGAACGCGATAACGTCCCTTATGCTTGCGCTCTTTGTAAGGAGCATAACAAACCTGTCAAAGCCGTACGCCATACCGCCGTGCGGAGGCGCGCCGTATTTAAACGCCTCAACGAGGAATCCGAATTTGCTTTCCGCCTCTTCTTTTGTAAGACCGAGAACCTCAAACATTTTCTCCTGCAAATCGCTGTTGTAAATTCTTATGCTTCCGCCGCCAAGCTCTACGCCGTTCAAGATGATGTCGTACGCTTTTGCGCGGACATTCTGCGGTTCGGTGTCAAGTTTGTCCAAATCCTCGTCGGCAGGGTGAGTAAACGGGTGGTGCATTGCAACATAGCGTCCCTCCTCCTCGCTGTATTCAAGGAGCGGAAAATCGGTAACCCACAAAAGGTTGAATTTATTTTCGTCTATAAGGTCATAACGTTTTGCAACCTCACAGCGGAGTGCGCCGAGAGTGTCGAAAACAACCTTATTTTTATCCGCAACAAAAAGCAAAACGTCGTTTTCTTCGCAGTTTGCGCGTTCCAGAATTTTGTTCATTTCATCCTCGGAGAAGAATTTTGCGATAGGCGACTGAATACCCTCTGCGGTGTGTTTCACCCACGCAAGACCTTTCGCCTTGTAGGTTTTCGCAAATTCGCCGAGCGCGTCTATATTTTTACGCGAAATTTTATCCGCAAGATTTTTTGCGTTGATTAAGCGAACGCTTCCGCCGTTTGCAACCGCGTCGGAAAACACCTTAAATCCGCAGTCTTTCACAAGGTCGGAAACGTCGGTAAGTTCCATACCGAAACGCGTGTCGGGCTTATCCGAACCGTAGCGCGACATTGCCTCGGAATAAGGCATACGCAAAAACGGGGTTTTAACCTCAACGCCGAGAATTTCTTTAAACACGCGCGCAATGAATTTTTCGTTCACGTTCATAACGTCGTCCTGCTCAACGAACGACATTTCTATGTCAATCTGCGTAAATTCGGGCTGTCTGTCGGCACGAAGGTCCTCGTCCCTGAAACAGCGCGCAATCTGGAAATATCTGTCCATACCCGAAAGCATAAGAAGCTGTTTGTAGAGCTGGGGCGACTGCGGAAGTGCATAGAAACAACCGTTTTTCACACGGCTGGGAACGAGATAATCTCTCGCGCCCTCGGGTGTGCTTTTGTTGAGCATAGGCGTTTCAATTTCCAAAAATCCGTTTTCGTCAAAGAAATCGCGTGCGATTTTCGCAACTTTATGCCTTAAAATAAGCTTTCTCTGCATATCGGGACGGCGGAGGTCGAGGTAGCGGTATTTTAAGCGCAGTTCCTCTTTAACGTCGCTGTTTTCCACAATATAAAACGGCGGAGTTTTCGCCTTGTTGAGTATGCGCAGTTCGCTCACGTTTATCTCAATTTCGCCGGTGGGCATATTTTTGTTTACCGCGCCCTCACCGCGTGCGCACACAACACCGCGCGCCGCAAGCACAAATTCGCTTCTCACCGTTGACGCTTTTTTAACAAGCTCCTCGTTCGCGGTGTCGAAAAAAAGCTGAACAATGCCCGAAATATCGCGCAAATTCACAAAAAGCAGACCGCCGAGGTTTCGCTCGGAATCGACAAATCCCATAACGGTGACCTCTCTGCCAATATCTTTTGCGGAAAGCGTTCCGCATCTGTCGGTTCTTTTTAAGCCGTGCAAATTTTCAAATTTTTCTAACATTTTATAAAAAATCTCCCTTATTCAGCCGAAAGAAAACAATCCGAACTCCGATTTTGAGAGGCGGATTTTCGCTTTCGGCTATGTTTTGTCGTTCGTTAAATTTTAAGTGCGTTTTTAATGCTCTGCGCGTCAAGACTGCACTCTGTCTGGGTGCCGTCCGCCATATTTTTGATGTGCGCCCTGTTTTCGTTCATCTCGTTTTCGCCCACGATAACCGAGTTTTTCGCGCCGATTTTATTGGCGAATTTCATCTGCGCCTTAACGCTCCTCGAAAGGTGGTCGATTTCGCATTTCACGCCGTTTTCGCGCAGTTTAAACGCAAGCCCCTGCACAAACGTACTCGCTTTGTCGCCCATCGAACCGATAAAAATATCGGGAACGTCCGCGTCGGGGAATTTTATGCCCTGTTCCTCCATTGTGAGGATAAGCCTTTCAATTCCGAGCGCAAATCCGCTTGCCGGAGTGGGCGTATGACCGAGCTGTTCAACCAGTCCGTCGTAGCGTCCGCCGCCGCAGATTGTGCTGTTTGAATTTTTGTTGTCCGCTATAATTTCAAACACGGTTTTTGTGTAATAATCCAGTCCGCGCACGATATACGGGTCGATAAAATATTCAATTTCCATATTTTCAAGCGCGCTTTTAACCGCGTCAAAATGCTCTCTGCACTCGCCGCAGATACAGTCCAAAAGCATAGGCGCGCCCTTTGAAAGCTCCTTGCACACTTTCGACTTGCAGTCGAGAATACGTAGCGGATTTTTTTCAAATCTGCTTTTGCAGGTGTCGCAAAGTTCGTCATACTTCGGACGCAGAAAATCCCTTAATTTTTCGTTATATTCCTTGCGGCATTTCGGACAGCCGATACTGTTGATGTTAAGCTTTAAATTCGTAAGGCCGAGCCTTTTATACAAAAGCATCGGAAGGCTCATAAGCTCCGCGTCGACGCTCGGATTTTTACTGCCGATAACCTCCGCGCCGAACTGGTGAAATTCGCGGTATCTGCCGGCCTGGTTTTTCTCGTAGCGGTAGCAGGTGATGTTATAAAAAAGCTTGGACGGCTGAGGAGTGTTGAAAAGTCCGTTTTCAATATAGCTTCTCGACGCCGACGCGGTGCCCTCGGGGCGCAGGGTAATACTTCGTCCGCCCTTGTCCTCAAAGGTATACATTTCCTTTTCCACAACGTCGGTAGTGTCGCCCACACCGCGCTCAAACAGTTCTGTATGTTCAAAAACGGGAGTTCTTATTTCTTTAAAATTGTATTCATCGCAGATTTTTAAAATTTCTCTTTCGATATACTGCCAAATATGCGCTTTTTCGGGCAGAATATCGTTTGTGCCTTTCGGCGCTCTCGTTAGCATTAAATCACTTCCCAAAACGATAATTTCATACATATATTACTTTTTATTGTAAAATATTAAGACTGTGTTTGTCAAGCGTTTTGCAATATTTTTTGAAATTTTTGTCAGAGGCATATTTTTACCAAAATGATGTCACAGCTTATTTTTGTGATGCAGTTCCACGGTATTCGGATTTTTTCGCATTTTGAAAAAATTCCGAATTTAGACCTTCCCGGCACGACGATTGCGAGAATCTGCCCCGAACATTCGTCAATTTCAAGGTCGCAGACGTAGCCGAGCCTCTCGCCCGTGACGAGGTTTATCACCTCGCGGCATTTGAAATCCGACGCTCTGAACATATAATTTCCCCCTTTTTTTGAGTTTATGACGCGGTGAAAAATTTATGTGTATTTTTTATAAAAACGGCAAACAATAAGACAAAAAGGAAAGGGTGATTTTTGATGATGAAAGGTTTTTCGTGCGGACTCATTGCAGGTGCGCTGATAGGCGCGGCGGCAGGTATGCTTGCCGACCCGATAAAAGACCGCCAGCACGCAAAGATGTCGCGAAAAAAACGCGAGATGTTCAAAGCCGTCGGCAATGTTATCGACAACGTGATGGATATGTTTTAAAAGGGCGAGGGGTTGCAAGGGATTTTTCACTTGCGATCCCTTTTTTTGCGGATTGTTTCGGATTGTAAAATTTCCTGTCATTTACCAAAACAGATAATTTTTTATTCTCTTTCACTCCGTGGGCTCTGCTTTTACGCTAAAAGCTGTGCCTGCGGAGCAAAAGAAAAATAACAATTATCTATGTATCATAAATGACAAGAAAATCCCCCCTCAAAAAACTAATTCCCCTCCTTGTATGCAAAAAGGTCAAAAATTGCAATATAAAAGTCAAAATTGTGTATTGAAAACGTACGAAAAATGCTATATAATGTAAAAAACGAAAATGGCCAAACAAAAAAATCAAAAACAAAATTGGCAAAAAACAGGCACAAATTTGCAAAATCAAAAACAAAATTTTAAACATTACAAGGAGAAAAATTATGACTAATCCCATTGCTAACAAAAACGCGGTGATACGCGGTGACAAATACCGTTTCACCGTTTTGACCGACCGTCTTTTGCGTCTTGAATACGACGAGGACGGAATTTTTGAGGACCGCGCGACACAATGCGTTGTAAACCGCGATTTCCCCGTCCCCGAATTTACCGTTTCCGAAAAAGACGGCGTTCTCACGATAGAAACCGACTGTCTGCGCCTTGAATACCGCGGCGGAAAATTCACGCGCAACACACTCAACATCGCATACTGCGGATATATGGGAAAAATCGTGGGCGCAGACGGCGCTTACTATTTCGGCGACGAAAACGTTACGCCTTTCCGCGGCACTCTCCGCACGCTTGACGGTGTGGACGGCGAAAAAGAGCTTCCGCCGAGCATTATGTCAAACCGCCGTATGACCCATTTTGACGACAGCCAAAGCCTTGCGCTGACCGACGATTTTGTGGAGGTTCGCAAAAAGGGCATTGTCGATACATACGTTTTCGGTTACTCGCGCGCGCTGACCGACTGTCTTGACGCGTATTACGAGCTGACCGGCAAAACTCCGCTTCTGCCGCGTTTTGCGCTGGGCAACTGGTGGAGCAAATATTTCAAATACACCGAAAAAACTTATCTCGACCTTATGAACCGCTTTAAAGAGGAAAATATTCCCATTTCGGTTGCGGTTATTGATATGGACTGGCACAAGGTTGACATCGACCCGAAATACGGCTCTGGCTGGACAGGATTCAGCTGGAACACCGACTTTTTCCCCGACCCGAAGCGATTTTTGGCATCTCTGCACGCGCTCAACACAAAAACCTCGCTCAATCTGCACCCTGCCGGCGGAGTTTCGGCGCACGAGGATTGCTACGAGGAAACCGCGAAGGCTATGGGCATAGACCCCAAAACCGAGCAGAATATTCCGTTTGACATTGCGGAAAAGAAGTTTATCGACGTTTATTTTGACAAAATTTTAAAACCGCTCGAGGATATGGGTGTGGATTTCTGGTGGATGGACTGGCAGCAGGGCAACACCAGCAAAACAGAGGGACTTGACCCTCTTTGGATGCTCAATCACTATCATTATAACTACGCGCGAAAAGACGGCAAACGCGGAATTTTGTTCTCGCGTTTTTCGGGTTACGGCTCACAGCGCTATCCCGTCGGATTTTCGGGCGACACACACGTTACGTGGGAAAGCCTTGATTTTCAGCCGTATTTCACAAGCAGTGCGACAAACGTCGGATACGGCTGGTGGAGTCACGACATAGGCGGTCATATGATGGGTGTTCGCGACGACGACCTTATGAACCGCTGGACACAGCTGGGCGTATTTTCGCCGATTATGCGTCTGCACTCGTCAAGCAATGAGTTTATCGACCGCGAACCGTGGAATTATTCGTACGAAACTCACCAAAGTATGAAGAAATTTATGCGTTTGAGATGCGAAATGATTCCGTATCTTTACACGATGAACTACCGTGCAAGCGCGAAAAACCGTCCGCTTGTTATGCCGCTTTATTATTTTTATGACAATGCCGAGGCGCAGGAAATCAAAAACGAATATTTCTTCGGCACCGAGCTTATCGTAAGCCCGGTTACTCACCCGAAAGACGGCGTTACAAATATGGGAAAAGCGAAGGTTTATCTGCCCGAAGGCGAATGGTTTGACTTTTTCAACAAATACAGATATTCGGGCAACCGCACGATTACGGCATACAGAAAATATGACGAAATGCCTGTTTTTGCAAAGGCGGGCGCGATTATCCCGATGAGTGCGGCGGAGGTTAACCCCGACAAAAACCCGGACGAGATTATTTTGAACATTTTCCCCGGCGCGGACAACACGTTCACGCTCTACGAAGACGACAACCTTACGGAAAGCTATATTGACGGAAAATTTGCGAAAACCGAAATTAAACTCGACTGGACGGGCAAAAAAATCACAATCGGCGCGCCGTCGGGCGATTTGAGCGTTATTCCCGAAAACAGACGTTACAAAATTGTGCTCAACTGTGTTGACGACTGCAATGTTTCGGTTAACGGCAAATTTGAAAAACGTTACGAAAACGGCGCGGTTATCGTTGAAATCAGCGGTGCGGACGGAGCGGAAATTTCGTTCGACAGTCTTAATATCACCGAAAATGATTATGTTCAGAAAGTGTTTGACATAATTTATCCCGCAACCGCGGAACATAATCTCAAAGCGAGAATTATTAAATCGGTGCGCGAAAAATCCAAAGCCGAGGCATTGTCCGACGTTATCGCAACCGATATGGACGAAAACCTCAAATCAGCGGTTATCGAAGTTTTAATGTAGGAATTTTGAATTGACGGAAACGTTGAATTGATACGAAATTGTTGATTTATTTTAACGGGGCGATGTGGGCATCGCCCCGTATATTTTATCCGAAAACACACAAAACCCCGATACAAAAAACGTATCGGGGTTTAAATTTACTGTAAACATCGGCGAATTTGCTCACCGTCGGGAAAATTAGTCCCGAACATTTAATCAATAAAAAATCCTAATCATCGAGGTGCAATTTCACACCGTTCTGCGTTAATTTTTCCTGCAATTTTGAAACGTCGAGCGACGCAAAATCGTCCGACATTGCCGCGGCACACCCTGCCGCCTCACCGCTCACCGCGCAAACGGGAATAACGCGCGACAAATCCCACAGATTATCTTTAACGCCGAAACATCTGCCGGCAACGGCGAGGTTTTTCACTTTGCCGTTATAGAGCGAACGGAACGGAATTTCAAAAACAGGCCCTGCCTTGCGCCAGCTTGAAAACATTCCCACGCTGTCGTCAAACTTTTTGTGGTCGTCCGCAAGGTCGAGGTCATATTCCGCAGCAATTCTGCGCGTCATTCTCACCTGCGGAATTGTCGCGAGCGACGTTAACGCATATGACTTATCTTTCTCCCAATGTTTTACGAAATCCGAATAAATCGAACCGTGCGAAAGGTATGTCATTTCACAAAGCTCGTCGTTTTCCACCGCCTCAAACGTTTTATCCACAAGTTTTTCGACGGGATTATCCACTTCGTCCGCCACACCGCGCATTTTAAGGTGAAAACCGCCGTTTTTATCGGTATAATAATACCACGCCGCAAGGATATTTTTATAACTGTATTTTGCACACTCCGCGCCGGCAAGATATGCAACGTCCGCGTCGCCCGTGCAGTCTACAACGCTTTTTACTTCAACCGCACTTCTGCCCGATTTATTTTCAATCACGATATTTTTAATTTTTCCGCCGTCACACACCGCACTGCACGCCGACGTGCCGTACATAATTTCGACGCCCTCTTTTAAAAGAAGTTTTTCTGCCAGAATTGCAAAAAGATACGGATTATACTGCACCTCAAAGCGTCTTTTCGCCTTTTCCTCTTTTGTGCCGCCCTCCAGCCACGGTTTGGGATATTTTGCGTCCGCGCCGTGCTTTATCGACATCAGCAAAAGCTCCTCGGCAATGCCGAAACTCACCTGATTTCCGAGTCCGTCGCAAAGCGGAAGATAAATTGTAACAAGTCCGCAGGTGCCGAGTCCTCCGAGCATAAACTGCTTTTCCAAAAGTATGGTTTTTGCGCCCGAACGAGCCGCCGCAAGCGCTGCGCTTATGCCTGCAATTCCGCCTCCGGCAACCAAAACATCACACTTTTTCGCAATCGGAGTTTTAAGATTTTCGCTGATATATTCCATAACGTCCCCCAAAATTAAAAATACTTATTTTCCACTATTTTAGCACATCTTTCTATGTATTTCAACCCGAAAAGCTTTAATTTTTATGCTTTTTCAAAAAAATTTTAAAAAAACTATTGACAAACAAAAAATTATGCGTTATTATGTAACCACAGCGTACTAATGCACAATAGTACACAATAGTAAGGGGTGATACAATGCTGGGTATAAGCTTAAACAATTCGGCGCCGATTTACGAACAGCTTATTAACAAAATCGAAAATCTGGTGCTGGCAGGACTGCTCGAACCCAACGAGAGCCTTCCGTCGGTGCGCGAGCTTGCAACGAGCCTTGCGGTAAATCCGAACACCGTTCAGAAAGCGTATACATATCTCGAGCAGATAGGCGTGACGTATTCCGTGAGCGGAAAGGGAAGATTTGTGACGGGCGACGTTGAGGTTTTAAGGCAGAGAAAGGTCACCGACGCGTATTTTGAACTGCAAAAAACGGTGGAAAAATTAAAGGATCTCGGCGAGGACGAAAAAAACGTGTCGGAAAAAGTTAACTCTTTTTATAAGGAGGACAAAAAATGATAGCAATAGAAAATCTAACAAAAACGTTTGACGGAAATATTATTCTCGATCATATAACGTCAAACATCAAAAAGGGCAGTATTTACGGACTTATCGGCACAAACGGCGCAGGAAAATCCACGCTTTTGAACCTTATTTCGGGCATATATTTTCCCGACGGCGGAAAGGTTTTCATAGCCGACGAAGATTTATCGGAAAACGTTGCGTTAAAAGACAAAATTTCCTACATAAGCGACGAGCCGTTTTTCTTTAATTCGTACACAATGACCGATATGGCAAAATACTACGAAAAGGCTTATCCGTCGTTTTCAATGGAAAAATTCATTGAGATTTCGTCGTATTTTCCGCTGGACGTAAACAAAAAGCTCAACACATTTTCAAAGGGTATGAAACGTCAGGCGGCGATTGTTACGGCGCTTTCGAGAAATCCCGAAATTCTTTTGTGCGACGAAAGTTTTGACGGACTTGACCCCGTGATAAGACAGCTTGTGAAAAGGATTATTATAAAGGAAGTTACCGAGCGCGGAATGACGGTTATAGTGTCGTCGCACAACCTCGGCGAGCTTGAAAATTTCTGCGATGTTATCGGCATACTCCACGAAAACAAGATTATTATCGAAAAAAATCTTGATGACATAAAAGAAAACATACACAAAATCCAGGTTGCGTTCAAACCTATGATTGACGTGTCGTGCTTAAATGGCATAGACATTGTGAAATCGACGGTGAGAAAAAGCATTATGGAAATTGTGGCACGCGGACGTCTTGACGATGTTTTGAGAAAAATAGAGGAGAAAAATCCTATTCTCATCGACGTTATAGACATCTCGCTTGAAGATATTTTCATTTACGAAATGGAGGTTACAGGCTATGATGCATCAAAAATCCTTATTTAACCCGAAACTCGCGTTTGAGGATATGAAACAAAACAAGCACGTTATAATTTTATACACGGTTGCTTTGCTTTTATGCACGCTTTTCCCTGCGTCGCTTGAATATTCAAACTACTTTAACGATACGGTGAACAACGCATACTCTCTGCGAAGCGCCGCGGAAATTCTCGCGCTTTCAAATCCGTTTGTTATGATGCTCACCTTTGCGGCGGCGTTTATAATTGTTATTTTGCAGTTTAACTATCTGTATAAGCAAAGCTCGGTGATTTTTGTTCACTCAATGCCGTACACGCGCGCAAACATTATTGTGACAAAATACATATCGGGGCTTTTGGCGGCCGTTCTGCCGATTTTGTGGGCTGGGCTTATAAATATGCTCGCCGCAAAAATTATGGGCATCGACTACCTTATGTCATACACCGATTACACCAAAATTATGTTTTACACAATGCTTACGACCGTTTTTTCATACAGTGTTATGGTTATGGCGCAAACCGTTTCATCGGGCATATTTTCACTGCTTATCGCAACATCTTTCGTGTTTTTGCTCTACCCCATAACAAAGGGTGTTCTTGCGGGAATGGTATCAACATATCTTAAAACCTACAACATTGAAACGCTTTTCAGCCGTGAGCTTGACTTCATCTTCCCGTTCTGGAAAATTGCTGTACAGGAGGACGCGTCAAGTGCGCTCACAGCCGGAATGACGGCATATCTTATCATTTCGTCAATCGTTATGCTTGTTATCTCCGCGCTTGTTTACTCGAAACGCAAAAGCGAAAATTCAAACAAATTCTTTGCGTTCAATACCGTTAACAAGTTTTTAAAATACTATATCACAATCGTTTTATCGCTCGGCGTGGGTGCGCTTACGGGTATGGCGGCATACGGCAGCTTCGGCATTTCGTATGTTATGTATATCGTTTCGGCAATAATCATTTTTGCGGTTTTGCAGGCGATTTTCGACAAAAACATCAAAAATATGTTTGCAAACAAATTAAGCCTCGGTGCGGTTCTTCTTGTTATCACCGCAGTTGTGTGTATGTTTAAATTTGATGTTTTTAAACTTAACGACCGCATCCCCGACGCAGCCGACACAAAAAGCATCGGAATTACGCTTCCGCTGCGCTACGAAAACTATGTTTCGGCGGACGGCAGCTACAATTTTACCGACAAGAAAACTATTGAAAAAGCAATTCTGCTTATGAAAAATTCCGAGCCGGCATATGACCGCGGCTGGACGACCGACGACAATTCATATTCCGTTACGTTCATAACCGACAAATACAAAAAACTCGGCATTTCGCGCCGTGCGCTTGTGAAAAAAACCGATTTGGAAGAATTTTCGAAGGCAGTTTTCGAAACCGCCGAGTTTAAAAAACAACTCACGCCCGACGAAAGTCAGGTAGAGGCAATTTACTGGACATATGTTAATTACGGCGACAACGAGAGCTTTAACGTTCAGACAAAGGCGCAGATAGAAAAATTGCTTAAAACATATTCGGCAGAGGTGAATAACATAAGTGCGGACGAATTTGTACACGGCAAGGTTTTGGGTTCGATAGAATATGAAATTCCGATTCAGAAAAATGATAATTTTGCGCGTCCCACCCGTTCGTTTTCTTACCGCCGCGCTCCCGTTTTTGAAAGCTGCACCGAAACACTTAAGCTGATGGAGCAATACCGCGCGGAATTTGAGGAGTCGGTGAAAAACGCGGACAACGGCAACGAAAAGTCCGAAGATAACGCGGATAATGCAGAAAATGCGGAAACAACCATAGCACAGGAATAGATAAATCTCCCCCATTTTGAAATTCTTTTTGAAAACCTTCCTTCTTATTAAGGGAGGTTTTTGTTTTGGTTCGGGGCAACTCGGACATCGTCCCGTCACGCACATAAAAAATAATCACCAAAACAAACGTCAAAAATATAAAAAATCCCACAAAAAACAAAATTTTTGTTGACTACAGCCCAAAATGGTTATATAATAATCCTATGTATGCTAACAAGGAGGAAAAACTATGAAATCAAAAAGCATAGTAAAGTTCGCTATCGTTATTTTGATAATCGCAACGCTCGGCTACATTGCGGCGTACGGTCTTACAATCGGCGACTATCACATAGCAAGCGTAACAGATGAAGAAAACGGTATTAAAAAAGGTATGGATTTGGCAGGCGGCGCAACAATTTTGTTTGAAGCCGATACCGATAATGTGGCTGACGGCGATATGGCGGCAGTCGTTGAGGTTTTGAGAACCCGTCTTGACTCGGCAGGTCAGTTTGAGGCTACCGTTGCTCAGCAGGGCAAAAAAAGAGTCAGAGTTGAAATACCGGCAGTTATGGACACACAGGAAGCTATCGACCTTTTGGGTACAACCGCAAAACTCGAGTTCCGCGACAAGGACGGAAACGTTGTTTTGAAAGGCGAGCAGGTTAAAAAGGCTCAGTCGGTTTACGATACACTCGATTCGTCGGGCAAAAAAGGCTACCAGGTAAGACTTGAGCTTACAAGCGAAGGCAGAAAAGCTTTTGCCGAAGCTACCGAAAGAGTTGCCGGCTACAGCTCGGACAACACAAACTATATCGCAATTTATCTTGACGATACGGTTGTTTCAAGCCCCAGAGTTCAGGAGAAAATCGACAGTGAAACCTGCGTAATCAACGGCGACTTCACCGCTGAAGACTCCAAAACTCTCGCAAGCCAGATTCAGTCGGGTAAGCTTCCCTTCTCGATTAAGGTTGTTGAAAGCAGAACAATCGGCGCATCGCTCGGCGAGGACGCTTTGGCACGAAGTGTAAAAGCAGGCGCAATCGGCTTTGTTCTGGTTGTTTTGTATATGATTATAATGTACAGACTTTGCGGATTTATCTCGGGCATTTCGCTCGCGGGCTACATCACGCTTGTTCTTATGATTTTAAGCTGGTTCAAAATCAACCTCACACTCCCCGGTATCGCAGGTATTATCCTCACAATCGGTACTGCGGTGGACGCGAACGTTATTATTTTCGAGCGTGTTAAAGAGGAGCTCCGTCTCGGAAAAACACTGCGCGCCTCGGTTGACGCAGGCTTTAAAAGAGCGTTTACGGCTATTTTGGACGCAAACGTTACAACTCTTATCGCGGCTGTTGTTTTGTACTTCTTCGGTACGGGCAGCATAAAAGGCTTTGCGGTTACACTCTTTATCGGTACACTGGTAAGTATGTTCACCGCTATCGTTGTAACCAGATTTTTGCTGCAGCAGCTTATCGGCTTTAACATTAAAAATTCAAAACTTTACAGTGCGTGAGAGGAGGAGCAAATATGTTTAATATTGTAGAAAAGAAAAAAATATTTATGTCTGTTTCCGCACTCGTAATAGTTGCCGGTCTTATTGCATTCTTTGCAATGGGCTTTAATGCCGACGTTGATTTTACAGGCGGATACACAATGAGCGTCAAGGTTGTTACCGAGGGCGACGCTGACCTTACGGCGGACGCTGCGGATACAAAAGACGACACATCTAAAGACGAAAACAAAACGGACGCTGATGCTGACACAAAAGCGGATGACACGAACAAAGACGCTAATACAGATGCAAACAAAGATACGTCTGCCGACACTGACAAAACAGCGGATACAACCGCAAAAGCAGACGGCACAACGGCTGACACAGCTAAATCGGCTGACACAACCGATGATACAGAAGACAACGGTCTTATTAAAACACAGCTTGTAAAAAGCGAAAAAACCGCTCCTTTGAAAACCTATGAATTTTCCGAGGATGACGTAAGAAAAACCGTTGACGCGGTTGCAAAAGTTAAAGCTTCGAGCGTTGTAAAAAGCGAGGACGGATTTGTTATAAAAACAAACGAGCTTGACGCAAAACAGGCGTCGGACGTTAAACAGGCGCTCGCTGACAAATACGGCGCAATCAAAGTTATTTCGGAGGACAAAGTAAGCGCGACGGTCGGCAGTGAGCTTCTCGGAAGTTCGCTCCAGGCACTCTTAATCGCGGCAGTTTTAATGCTCATCTACATTTCGTTCAGATTTGAGCTTTTGTCGGGACTTTCGGCAGTGCTTGCGCTTGTTCACGACGTACTTATTATGCTTTCGATGTATGCAATTTTCAGACTTCCCGTAAACACTTCGTTTATCGCGGCAATGCTCACAATTATCGGTTACTCAATCAACGCGACAATCGTTATTTTTGACAGAATTAGGGAAAACACGAAATATCTTAAGAAAGAAACTTTCTCAAATATCGTAAACACAAGTATCTGGCAGTCGATGGGCAGATCCATCAACACCACCGTTACAACCCTTATAACAATCGTTATGGTTTACATTTTGGGTGTAACCTCGGTTAGAGAATTTGCTCTCCCGATTATCATCGGTCTTTTGTGCGGTACTTATTCGTCAATCTTCCTCGCAGGCTCGTTCTGGTGCTTGTTCAGAGGCAAAAAGGCTGACGCAAAAGTTAAATAAAATAACCGAACACGATTTTCAAAACGGCAGAATGTTAAATTTCTGCCGTTTTTTGCGTTTTACATTCTGTTTTTATAATCCGAACTCCGTGTGGCTTAAATAGGCAAATTTATTGAACAATATTGACATTTTATTATAATATTTTGCCGAATTTGCATTTTAGTATTGCAAAAAAATTTTTATGTGGTACAATATAGCGGAAGATAAAAATTATAACACAAAAGGGTGTTTTATTATGAAAAAAACATACAATCTCGGCATCGTTGGATACGGCGGAATGGGAAAATGGCACCATCTTAATATGGACAGAATTGACAGAGTTAATCCCGTTGCGGTGTGCGATATTGCAAAGTCTGCGCGTGACAGAGCGGAAAGCTACGGACTTAAAACGTATGACAACATAAACAAAATTTTAAAGGACGACTCGATTGACATTATTGTTATCGCAACTCCGAACCATTTTCACTGCCCGTACGCGATTAAGGCAATGCAGGCAGGAAAGCACGTTATCACCGAAAAGCCGATTACCACGTCGAGCGCAAATCTTCAGAAAATGATTGACGCTTCCGTTTTGTATGACCGCAAACTTTCGGTGCATCAAAACAGACGCTGGGACAAAGACTACCTCACAATCAAAAAAATTGTTGACGATAAAATGATAGGTGATGTGTTCACCGTTTCGTCGCGCGTTATGGGTTCGCGCGGTATTCCGGGCGACTGGCGCGCAAAAAAGGCGTTCGGCGGCGGTATGATGCTTGACTGGGGCGTTCACCTTATCGACCAGGCGCTTCATATGTTCAATTCGCCCGTGCGCGAGGTTTACGTTCGTATGCAGCACGTACATTACAGTGAGGTTGACGACGGTTTTTCGCTTGTTCTCACGTTTGAAAACGGCGTTGTTTACACAATCGACGTGTTCACTTCGTGCTACATAAATCTTCCCAGATGGCACGTTTGCGGTTACGAGGGCACGGCGGTTATCAACGACTGGAGCTGTGACGGCAAAATCGTGAACATTCAAAAGGGCAAGGAAAACGAGGACGCAACTCCCATTGAGGCAGGCGCAGGTCTTACAAAAACAATGGCGCCGAGAACCGACAAATCGACGGTTGAGCATAGTCTTCCGCATATCGAGTGCGACGAGTGGGTAGAATATTACGGAAATTATGTAAACGCGATTGAGGGCAAAGAGGAGCTTTTGGTTCAGCCGAGCGAGGCAATGCGCGTTATGCGCGTTATGGAGGCGGCGTTTAAGTCGGAAAAACAGAACAGGTCGATAAACGTTAATATTTAATTGGTTTTGAAAATTTTAATATTTATGTTTGTTTCGGGGGATTTTATATAAAAATCCCCCGTTTGTTTTTTGTGAAACATTTGGAGAATATTCGGGGCGATGCAGGCATAGTCCCGTTCAAAAATTCACATTACTACTGTGCGTTTTTCACCATTGTTTCCATAAAAATTCCGTATCCCTTTGCCGGGTTGTTGACAAAAACGTGCGTAACCGCGCCGATTAAAAGGTCGTTTTGGATAATCGGACTTCCGCTCATACCCTGAACAATTCCGCCCGTTTTTTCGAGCAAACGCTTGTCGGTGACCTTTATCACCATACCTTTTGTGGAATTTTCGTTGTACCGCATAACCTTCAGAATTTCGATTTCGTATTTTTCCACCGTATCGCCCGAAATGTTGCTCAAAATATACGCTTTTCCCTCTGTGATTTTATCCGCCGTGCCGACAAAATATTCCTCGCCGTGAATGTTTTCCTTGTCCGCCGTGCCGAAAATTCCGTATTTGATGTTTTTGCCGATTGTGCCGATTTTTGAATTTCCTCCGGCAAAAACTCCCTGCAATTCGCCCGGACTTCCCGACACGCCTTTTTTGACGTCGATAATGTTTGCGCGCACAACCGAACCGTTTTTCACCGACAAAACATTACCGCCGTCACCGCCCGAAATGCCGTGTCCGAGCGCGCCGAAGGTGTTTGTTTCGGGGTCGAAATACGTCAGCGTGCCGATGCCTGCCGTGCTGTCTTTCGCCCAAAATCCCAGCCTCCAAACACCGCTGTTTTTCTCCTGTTTCGGCTCGATTTCCGTTTCGCGCTCCTTTGAATTGCGCAAAAATTTAATCTTCATTTTTTTGTTTTTGTGCTTTTCGGTCTGCGCTTTAAGCTCTTTTACGCCAGTGATTTTTTCACCGCCGGCATAGGTGATGAAATCGCCCGGCTTAAGCCCTGCACCGCGCGCCGGCGACACATTTCCGCCGTCCTTTTGCTCAAATTCCGTCAAATCTGCAACCAGCACGCCGTCGGTGTATAATTTCACGCCGATTGCATTTCCGCACGCGATGAGTTTTTTGTTTTTTACAACCTCAGCTTCTGCCCTCTTTACGTCCAAAATCCCCGGCATTTTTATGTCCGCGTCAAAGTTTTTGCCGTCATTTTTGCCAGTGTAAACCCCGTTTTTTAAAATTCCCTCGTCGCTCGCGTCTTTAATATGTGCGGAAAAAAAGCGTCCGTACTGCGCCTTTTCACCCTCCATAACGATAAATTTATCGGGAATTTTTAAAAATTCAGCCGTCATATATGCCGAAAAAACGGCAAATACGGCAATCAAAACGAAAATTATTGATTTTTTGAATTTCAATTTTTTCACCTCGAAAACTTTTTATCGTTTTTAAGTTAACCTTGCTTTTGATGTTATATCCTGATAAAAAATTTGAAATATTTCAAAAAATTTTTTTAAAAGAATGAAAATTGAACAAAATTGCAAAAACTTCTTGATTATATGGTAAAAATATGTTAGAATAGTAGATGTGAATTTTTGAATTTTTGTCAGGAAGGTAGATAAATTGCACAGATTTTATACCGAAAACGTTTATCAGAGCGAAAATAAGGCAGTTATTTCGGGCGATGACGTTAAACACATGAAAAAAGTTCTGCGCCTTAAAGAGGGCGACAGGGTGACGGTGTGCGATTTTAAACGCATCGATTACATCTGCGAAATTGTTTCGCTTTGCGAAAACGAGGCGGTATTAAAAATCGAATCGTCGCATAAAAATGCGTTTGAACCGCCGGTTAACGTTACGATTTATCAGGGCTTGCCGAAGTCGGATAAGCTTGAATACATCATACAAAAGTGCATTGAGCTGGGCGCGGTGAAAATTGTGCCGACGGTTACGAAACGCGCGGTTGTGAAAATTTCGGACGGCGAAAAAAAGAGGGCGCGCTGGCAGAAAATTGCGGACGAGGCGGCAAAGCAATGCGGACGCGGTGTGCGCGTTGAGGTTAATTTGCCCGTTTTGTTTGAAAAAGCCGTTTTGTCGGCAAACGGCAGTCTTAAAATTATGCCGTATGAAAACGAAGAAAAGAACACGCTTAAAAGCGTGCTTAAAAATTCAGATGAAAAAAATATTTCAATTTTTATAGGTCCCGAGGGCGGATTTGACCAATCGGAGGTCGATTTTGCCAAGGAAAACGGCGTCTTTACAGTCACGCTCGGTCCGCGCATTATGCGCACCGAAACCGCGCCGATTGCGGTTTTGTCGGCTTGTATATATGAAAAAGACGGCTGGGAGAGATAAAACAAATAAAATTTTAATTTTCAACACATATTTAATATGTAAGGAGAAAAAAATGGATAATACAAGAAGAAGTGTTATTGAAGAAAAACATTCCAACGCGATGCTGTTGTCTACTGTGGTAAGCATGGCGCTTTTGACGTTTATATTTTTCGTTTACACCCGTCTTTTCGGGCAAATGGGCGCAATTCTGCCTCTTTACAACACGCTGTTGATTTTAAGCTTTGCAAGCTTTGCGTGCGCGGCGGTTTTTGCGGTTATCGCCATCAAAAAAAGCGAATTTTTCGTTGAATACTCGCTTTTGTGCTCGGTTTTGACGGTCTGCTTTTTTGCAATGCGCGGAATACCGTTTATCCCTGCAAAACACGCGGCAATCGTTGCAATCGCGCTGATTGTGCTTTACTGGGTTTTGAGTTTTGCGTATCATTCGTTCTGGCAGAAAATTTCGGTTTCCAAAACGGTGCAGAACATTGTTATAATCGCATTTTTGGTGATTGCGGCAGCACTTATCGCGCTGTTTATCGTGTCGCTTGCAAAAATGCCGTTCTTTAACCTGTGGTACACAGACACGCTTTATTGATAATATTTGATTTCCCGGCATAGAAATTTTTTAAAATTTCTATGCCTGAAATATATATTTACAAAGGAGAGATTTAAGGTATGAAAGTAGTATGCTTCGGTGAAATTATGGGACGTTTAAACCCTCCCGGATATCAGAGATTTGTTCAGGCACGCGAATTTGAAATTTCGTATGCCGGCGGTGAGGCTAACGTTGCGGTATCGCTCGCAAATTACGGCGTTGACGCGTCGTACGTTACAAAAGTGCCTGCAAACGACATTGCAAAATCGGCTTTAAGAGAGCTTAAAGCTCACGACGTTGACACCTCCGACGTTGTCATCGGCGGTGAAAGACTCGGTCTTTATTTCTGCGAAAAAGGCGCGTCGCAGAGAGCGTCGAAGGTTATTTACGACAGAAAATACTCGGCTATTTCGATGGCTGAACAGTCTGATTTTGACTGGAATAAAATTTTGGACGGCGCGGACTGGTTCCACTTTACGGGAATTACACCGGCGCTTTCGGACAACTGCGCGGCTATCTGCCTCGACGCGGTTAAAGCGGCAAAAGCTAAAAACATCACAGTAAGCTGTGACCTCAACTTCAGAAAAAATCTTTGGACAAGCGAAAAAGCCGGCAAGGTTATGGCAGGTCTTATGGAATATGTTGACGTTGCAATCGCAAACGAGGAGGACTGTGAAAAGGTATTCGGCATAAAGGCTGAAAATACCGACATCACAGGCGGTACTCTTTCAAAAGACGGCTACATAAAAGTTGCGGAAACACTTTCCAAAAAATTCAATATCCCCACAGTTGCAATCACACTCCGCGGAAGTATTTCGGCGAGCGACAACAACTGGGCTGCTATGCTCTATCAGAACGGTGATGTGTTCTTCTCGAAGAACTATCTTATCCGCATTGTTGACAGAGTGGGCGGCGGCGACAGCTTCGGCGGCGGTTTGATTTACGCTCTCAGAGAGGGTTACAACGGTCAGGATGCTATCGAATTTGCGGTTGCGGCATCGTGCCTCAAACACACAATCGAGCACGACTTCAACGAGGCTACCCTTGACGAAGTTAAAAACCTTATGGGCGGCGACGGAAGCGGACGCGTACAGAGATAAATTTCACATTTTAAAAACGTCAAAAACGGCATAGAAATCTATGCCGTTTTATTTTGCGTAAAAACCCCCGTTTTTGCAATGTGCAAAAACAGGGGTTTTCTTATGATTTTTTACGGCGCGAACGCGAAAAATTCTTCGCTTGAGCGTCCGTCCGCGCGGTTATAACGCTTTAATTTATACAGACAATCCTTGTCGCGCGTGATGAAATTTATGCCCTCCTCGCACGACAGACTGCCTTTGTATCCGAGCCTTTCTTTCACCACCGTGTGCGCGTCGGTGCACATCGACCCGAACGGAAATGTGAAAACATCAACGTCTATACCCGTTTTTTCCTTTATAAGCTGTTGGTTTTTCATCAAATCGGCATAAAGCATTTTCTGATACGCCTCACTACCCTCACCCTTTTGCTTTTTCGCACCGCTCCGCGATTTGTCAAAGCTGTGCAGATTGTACGAATGATTTTGAATTTCAAAAACGTCACTGCTCGTTTTTATATCGTCCCACGTCATATGCGAATAATACTTGCTCCGCTCGCCGTTTTGCGAATATTTCTCGCTCTGTATGCCGATAACCGACAGCACCGCCTTAAACCCGAACTCCTTCAAAATGGGATAGGCAAACAGATAATTATTGTAATATCCGTCGTCAAACGTGAGCATAATCGGCTTTTCGGGCAAGGGCGCGCCGTTTTCAACATAGTTAACAAGGTCGGCAAAAACGACCGTCGTATAGCCTTTATCCTTTAAATACTGCATATCGCGCCTAAGCTCGTCGGGCGAAACGATAAATTTTCCGAGCCGTTTGTCGTCGTCCAAAACCAGATGATACATTACAATCGGAAGTCTTATTCCGTCACGCTCGGCAACGGTCAAAACGTCCTTTTGCGAAATGTATGCACAAAGCGAATAGCAAATCAGCATAATTGCGCACAAAAGCGACAAAACCACATTTTTACTCGACATATTTTCAACCGCCCCCGTCGTTTTCCGTTAATAATCTCTCATAAAACTCGGTTTTCCGCCTGTAATTTTTATCGTCCTTCGGTTTTTCCACCGCCGACTTATTTTTATTCAGAAATTCTGTAATTTCATACACGTCAATCCAGATTTCGTTATTGCCGTCCTTTTGCACCTCGTCAAAAATTATCTGCATACCAAAGTGCAAATGCGCAATGTTGATGTTGTTGACGTTTTCTTTTGTGCTGTAACCCGTCATTCCGAGATAACCTATAACCTCGCCGGCGGCAACCGTATCGCCCTCTTTAAGGTGCGTGTTAAAGGGAAAATCTTTTCTGAGATGCGCGTAATAATAGTAGCGCTTGCGGTCGAAACTGCGTATTCCGACGCGCCAGCCTCCGTATCGGTTCCAGCCCATAGCCTCCACCGTTCCGCTCTCCACGCAGATTATCGGCGTGCCGATACCGCCCATCAGGTCGTTGCCGAGGTGTTTGCGCTTAAATCCGTAGGTACGGCTGCTGCCGAAATCGCGGTAATGCGAAAATCCGTAGCCGGCGGCAATGGGCGAAAACGCTTTAAGTCCGTAGTTTTCGCACCATTCGCCGTCTTTTTTAATGTAATACGTCCCCACAAATCCGCCCAGCACACCGTCGTAAGCCTCTTTATAATAGTTGAAATATTTCCCGTTTTGACATATTTCCTCCGCCGTTTTGCCCGATTTTAAAAGCTCGGCGCATTTGTCCATATACGATAAATTGAAATTTTTGAAATTTCCTCCGCACTTTTCACCGCAAAGCGCGAGGAGCGTTATCCAGTCGATATGATTGTCATCGCCGGCGGTTTTCACGTCGTATTTGTACGCCTTTGTCATTGCCTCGTTTGTAATTGAAAAATCCACCCATTTTATGTAATCTCCGTCCGTTTCCACCGCGGTTTCGTCACGGTTGAACACGGCGAAAAGCGAAAAGATTGCAAAAAGCGCAAGCGCGCACAGGGTGGCATATTTTCTCCTTAAAAAATGCACCGCAAAAATCACCTGCTTACCACTTAAATAGTAAATATATATGATTTTTTACAGTGCATTATGTTTGTTATTTATTTGTTATTTGTTATTTGTTATTTGTTATTTGTTATTTATTTTTAGTTTCGTCTAGGCATCAGAGGATCGAACCCCGTATGCCTTGCATTTTAAAAATTTCATGCCTTTTCGGCTTGTCGTCCTCGCAAGGTGTCAGCCTATCATCGCAACTCCGTTTTTCGATACCGTCAGACGTTCGCCGTCGTAGGTGCACCCAACCGAGAAGATAATTCCCGGCTCGTCACAAGTGACAAACAGCGGGTCGTCGTCAACATTTGCGCAGACAAGAATATTTTCGTTTTCGTCCTCGCGCGTAAAGCCGAAATTCGTTCGGTTTTGCCACGTGAACGAAATTTTTCCCGTTTGCAGTGCGGTGTGCGAGTTTTTAAGCTTTGCAAGGGTTTTATAATACTCGACAAGGTCGGTATCTTCATTTCCCCACGGGTAAAACGCGCGGTTGAACGGGTCCTCAAAACCCTCCATACCTGCCTCGTCGCCGTAGTAAATGCACGCACAGCCGGGGAGTGCAAACTGGAGCGCAGCGCACAGTTTTTCCCTTGACAGCGCGATTTTTCGGTCCTCGGAATTAAGCTTATACACCGATTTTTCCTCTTTTGAAATATGAGGCATATTCGGCATAAGCGCGTTTAAAATACGGAGCGTATCGTGCGTGGAAAGGCTGGTCATCACGCAGTCGAGAACGGGTTTCGGATAGTTTTCCGCAATGGTCATAACGGTGTCGGCAAACGCAAAACCGTTAACAGTGCCGTTTGCAAAGCCGATAAGCGCGTTCTGATACGGATAATTCATCACCGAGTCAAGCTCGGAATGTGAGAAATATTTGCGCAGAACGCCGTAGCTTTCTTTGTTCGACGCGTCCTCCCACACCTCGCCCATAACGAGAGCGTCGCTTTTTATTTCTTTGACGCGCTTTGTAAGAGATGCGATAAACTCGTCGGGAAGCTCGTCCGCAACGTCAAGACGAACACCGTCCGCGCCGAGATTGAGCCATTTTGCAAGAACCGAATTTTCGTCAAAGATGATATAATTCATAAAATCGGGATTTAATTCATTCACGCACGGGAGGGTGTCAATGCCCCACCAGGAGGTATATTTTTCGGGATATTCCGAGAACGAATACCAGTCGCGGTACGGCGAATTTTCGTTGCTGTACGCGCCGTTTCCGAAGATTTTCTTTTTGTCAAAATAGATACTGTTACTGCCCGTGTGCGAAAACGCACAGTCGATTATAATTTTAATTCCCATTTTGTGCGCACTTTCGCAAAGCTCGGAAAAATCGGAGTCGTCCCCCAGCATAGGGTCGATTTTTTTGTAATCGGCGGTGTCGTATCGGTGGTTTGAATATGCAAAAAATATCGGATTGATGTAGATAACACCCGCGCCGAGCGACTTTATATAGCCGAGTTTTTCGCGTATACCGCACAAATTTCCGCCGAAGAAATCGTTGTTTAAAATTTCGCCGTTTTCGTCGGGCAAAAATACGGGAACGTCGGATTTTGACGTATGAACCGTGTACGGCTCAAGCTTGCCGGTTACCGGAGATTTTCGCTTGCCTTCAAAAAATCTGTCGGGAAAAATTTGATAATACACCTTTCCTTTAAAAAATTCGGGCGTGTCGCAGGACGCGTCATAGCAGGTGACCTGCCATTTTGAGCCCTCGGAAATGTTCGTGTCGCCCGTGCCGTATTTGAAAAGGTTAAACGACGAGGTGCGCGTTTCGATTTTGAAATAGTAGCGGTAAAGTCCGCAAAACGCGAGCGCAAATTCGCCCGAAAAGATTTCATATGCGCCGTCGCCCTCCTTGTTCGGGAGGGGTTGCTGCATAAAAAATCCGTCGTTTCGCTCCAAAATAAGAAAGCATTTTTGCGTTTCGCAGTTTTTGGGGATTTTTATGCGTATTGTGCATTTTTCGTCGGTTTTCAGCGAGCCGAACGGCGATTTGTAAAATTCGTTTTTGCTGTCGAATAGTATTCTCATAATTTTTCCTTTGACGAAAATTTTCAGGGCGGTGCAAACACCGCCCCGTTTAAATTATTTTAAATATGCAACATTATAATTTTATATTCCAGATATTATCCGCATATTCTTTCACTGCGCGGTCTGCCGAGAAAATACCGGCTTTTGCGATATTAACGAGCGACATATCGGTGAATTTATCCCTGTTAAGATACTCTTTGCCGACTCTTTCCTGCGCCTGTCTGTACGACTCGAAATCCGCGATTGTCATATACGCGTCCGCCGTGCCGAACGAATTTGTGAGGAGAGATTTTGAAATATCTTCAAAACGCGTGCCGAGAATACCCGACGTGAGCATATCAAGCACTCTTTTAAGCTCGGGTGTAACAAAGAAATTCGGGTTGTAACCCTTTCTCCAAAGTTCCTCAACCTCGGGCGCCGTCATACCGAAAAGGAAAATGTTGTCCTTTCCGACCTGCTCGCAGATTTCAACGTTCGCGCCGTCCAGCGTACCGAGCGTAACCGCGCCGTTTATCATAAGTTTCATATTTCCCGTGCCCGACGCCTCTTTGCCGGCAATGGAAATCTGCTCCGAAATTTCCGCCGCGGGAATGATGATTTCCGCAAGCGAAACTTTGTAATCTTCAATAAACACAACTTTGATTTTATCGCGCACTGCCGCGTCGGAGTCAACAAGGTCGGCAACCGCCGAGATAAGGCGGATAATCTGTTTCGCCATCATATAACCTGCCGACGCTTTTGCCGCGAAAACAAAGGTTCTCGGCGTGATGTCCGCGTTGGGGTTATCCTTAATCACGTTATACATATGCAAAATATGCAAAACGTTCAAAAGCTGGCGTTTATACTCGTGCAGACGCTTAATCTGCACGTCGAAAATGGACGACGGGTCAACGTTTATGCCGTTTGCGTGCGAGATGTATTTTGCGAGCGCCTGTTTTTTGACAAGCTTGATTTTCTGCAATGACTCAAGCACGTTTTTGTCGCCTTTATACTTTAAAAGTCCCTCAAGCGCGGTTGCGTCGTGAACGAATTTGTCGCCGATAAGGTTCTTTATAAGCGACGCAAGCTCGGGGTTGGACTGGCAAAGCCATCTTCTGTACGCAATGCCGTTTGTAACGTTTGTAAATTTGTCGGGTTCGATATTGTAATAATCTTTAAAAATGCTGTTTATCAGAATATCGCTGTGCAGTTTTGACACGCCGTTGACCTTATGGCACGCCGCAAGGCAGAGGTTTGCCATACGCACTTCGCCGTGCGCAACGGGCGACATATACTCGATTTTCGCAATATCGCCCGGGTAAACTTCGTTGAGTTTCTGCACCAGACGGCGGTTGATTTCGAGCACAATCTGATAAATTCGCGGAAGTTCCGCGGAAAACAGGCTTTCGGGCCAGCGTTCGAGCGCCTCGCTCATAACGGTATGATTTGTGTATGTGAGCGTGCGCGTCACAATATCCCACGCTTTATCCCAGTCATAGCCGTACTCGTCTATGAGAATTCTCGTAAGCTCGGGCACGCAGAGCGCAGGGTGGGTATCGTTGATATGGATTGCAACCTTGTCGGGAAGATTATCCAGCGTTTTATACTTTTTGATATGTTTCAAAAGTATGCTTTGAAGCGACGCGGACACCAAAAGGTACTGCTGTTTTATTCTCAAACGTTTGCCCTCGATATGGTCGTCGGCAGGATAGAGAATTTTTGAAATTACCTCTGCCATTGTGTTTTCCTCGAGCGAACGAACGTATTCACCGCGCGAAAATGCCGTCATATCAAGGTTGTTGGGCGATTTTGCGCTCCACAAAACGAGCTTGTTCACCGCGTCGGTGTCGTAACCCGAAATATACATATCGTACGGCACAGCCATAACGGGCTGATAGTTTTCGTGCGTAACCTTCAATTTTCCGTCGGTCCACTCTTCTTTTAAAGTTCCGCCGAATTTTATGATAAAAGATTCGTCCTCGCGCCTGTTAAGCCAAACGTCGCCCATTTCAAGCCAGTTGTCGGGAAATTCCATCTGCCAGCCGTCAACGATTTTCTGCTTGAAAATACCGAATTCGTAGCGGATAGAAAAGCCCGTGCCCATCATTCCGAGGCTTGTCATAGCGTCCATATAGCAAGATGCCAAACGTCCCAGACCGCCGTTGCCGAGGCCTGCGTCCGGCTCCATTGCATAAAGTGAATTGATGTCAATTTTCTTCTGCTTCAGCGCGCTTTTGAAAACGCTTTCCATTCCGAGGTTATAGAGGTTGTTGCGGAGCGACGTTCCAACAAGGAACTCCATCGACATATAATAAACCTGTTTGCCCTCTTTTTCCTTATACTGTTTTGCAAATTTGCTCCTTTTTTCGGCAAGCAAATCCTTAACGACATAACAAAGCGTCTTATACGCCTGTTTTTCGGTTGCGTCGTCTATTGAGCAGCCGAAAACGTTCATACATTTTGTATTAAGGAGATTTGTTACTTCGTCTTTTTTGTAGTTCATTAAAATTCCCCCTTTATCTGTTGTATTATATGATGCTGCCATAAACATTGATATATTCCGACGCGGCTTTTTTCCAGCTGCAATCGTACTTCATAATATTTTTGACAACTTTTGTATATTTAACCTTATCGTGATAAAAATCCACCGCACGGCGCACCGCGTCGAGCATATCGTGCGCGTTATACACCTTAAACGTAAATCCGCGTCCTTCGAGAGTATCGGTATTGAGCGCCGGAACGGTATCGAAAAGACCGCCCGTTTCGCGCACCACGGGAATTGTGCCGTAGCGCATTGCGATAAGCTGTGAAAGTCCGCACGGCTCGCTTTTTGACGGCATTAAGAAAATGTCAGAACCTGCATAAACCTTGCTTGCAAGCGCGGTGTCAAACTTAATGTTCGCCGACACTTTTCCGGGGTAAACATATGCCATGTGTCGGAAATGATTTTCATATTTTTCGTCGCCCGTGCCGACAACCACAAACTGCACGCCCAAATCCATAATCTCTTTGGACACGCACTCCACAAGGTCAAGACCTTTATGCGAAACAAGGCGCGTAATCATAGAAACCATAGGAATATCGGGATTTTGCTCAAGTCCCAAATCCTTTTGGAGCGCGAGCTTGTTATCCTGCTTTTTAAGCACCTCGCCGGCTTTATAGTTCACATAAATATTTTTATCCTTATTCGGATTGAAAATATCGGTGTTTATGCCGTTTGTAATTCCGCACAGTTTATATGAATTTTCTTCAAGAATTTTCTCCAGTCCGTGCGCATAATACGCGTATCGGATTTCAAAAGAATAAGTTTTCGACACGGTTGTGATTTTGTCGCAAAGCACAATCGCGCTTTTTAAAAAGTTTAAACAATCGCCGTAGGTAAGTACGTTGCGCATACCCTCGTCCATACCGAGAACATATGACAAAAACTCGTTCGGAACCTTGCCCTGATACTCGATATTATGAATTGTGAGCACCGTTCTTATATGCGAATATTTCTGCATATGGCAATACTGCGCGCGCAAAAAAGCCGGAACAAGCGCGGTCTGCCAGTCGTTTATATGGATAATATCGGGCGCAAAGTCGATGTGCATAAGCATTTCCAAAATCGCCTTTGAAAAATATGCAAAACGCTCGCCGTCGTCATAATATCCGTAGCACCCGTCGCGGTAAAAATAAAATTCGTTGTCCACAAGATAGTAGGTCACACCCTTATACACCGCGGTGAAAACGCCTACGTGCACTCTCCTCCACGCAAGGTCAACGCCGAAACTGGTTAAAAAACTAACCTTGAAATTCGGGTTTTCCTTTATGGATTTATAATACGGAATAACCACGCGGACTTCGATATTTTCGTCCTTTTCAAGCTGTTGGGGAAGGGACTGCGCAACGTCGCCCAGTCCTCCCGTCTTTATAAAGGGCGCCGCCTCGGACGCCGCAAATAAAATGTTCAATACCTGATACCCCTTTTCAAAAAGCCTAAATTTTTTCGCCTTTGCTGATGATGAGCGGTGACGTATGCGCGCCTATAAGCGTGCGTTCGCTGCCGATTTCAACGTCTTTATCGAGAATAACATTCTCTATTTTACTGCCTTTTCCGATTTTTACACCCTGCATAATAACCGAATTTTTAACCTCCGCGCCCTCTTCGATTTCAACATCACGGAAGATGACGCACCCCTCGGCATTGCCGTTAATAACACAGCCGTCGGCAACAAGGCAGTCGTCAACAAGCGAATTTTTGCCGTAATAGGTCGGCGCCTCGTCGCGCACCTTTGTATAAATAGGCGCACGCGGATTGAATATATTTTTGCGCACGTCGCAGTCAAGAAGCTTGAAATTGTTTTTAAAATACGACGCAACGCTGGTGTTGCGCAAAACAACGCCTTTGAATTCGTAAACGTTTATGCTCACTTTTCCGCTGTTGAAATTCGGCTGGAGATAGTCGCGCTCAAAGTGATAAAATCCTTTTGCGACGCATCTTTCAACCAAATCTATAAGCATTTTTCTGTCGAGAATAAACATTCCCATACCCACAAAATCGCCGCCTGCCGGTATGCAGTCGATAACAACCTCGGTTGCACGGCTGTTTTCGTCGGTTTTAAGAAGAATTTTTCTGTCCTCGCTCGGCTCTTTCTCCTTGCTTGCAACCACCGTAATATCCGCGCCCGATTTAATATGCGACTCCAAAACGTCCTCATAGTCGATATTGCACACGTTAACCGAGTCGGACATAACAACATAGTCACCCTCGGCTTTTTTGAGGAAGGAAAGCGCGCCGTAGAGCGCTTCGATTTTGCCCTTGTAAACCTCGGTGCTTTTATCGGCAAACGGCGGAATGATGAAAAGTCCTCCGTTTTTTCTGTCCAAATCCCACTCGCTCGACGTTCCGAGATGGTCCATAAGCGACTGATAATGATATTTTGTGATAATTCCCGTTGTTGTAATTCCCGAATTTACCATATTCGACAATACAAAGTCTATTTGTCTGTAACGTCCGCCGAACGGCACCGACGCAACAGTTCTCTTTTTTGTAAGCTCGCCTAAGGTGTTGTCGTAAATATTTGAAAAAATAATTCCTACCATTTTCATTGTAAAGACGCCCCCTTATATAATTTCGTCGGGGAGAACCGTTTGTTCTGCCTCGATTGCTTTATCCTTGCCCACAACGCTGATGCCCCATTCGTTTTCAAGGTAATCCTTGGGGTCGCCGCCGATTTTCGCGTTTCCGCCGACAAGCACGTTTTCGCCGATTATGGAATATTTCACCGACGCACCCGACAAAATTTTTGTGTTCGGCATAACCACGCTGTCGGTAACTTCGGCATATTCGTCTATAACACAGCCTGTGAAAATTATGCTGTTTTTAACCTTGCCTTTAATTAAGCAGCCCTCGGCGATATACGAATTTTCAACCTCGGCGCTCTTTGATATAAAGCTCGGGGGCGACGCGTAGTTTCGCGCATAAATACGCGATTTTGAGTCTTTAATTTTAATTCCGCTCTCGGGGTCGAGGAGGTCCATATTTGCCTCCCAAAGGCTTTTAATGGTTCCCACGTCTTTCCAGTAGCCGTCAAACGAATATGCGTACATTTTAGCCTTGTCCGCGAGCATTTTCGGGATAACGTCCTTTCCGAAGTCGTTTGACGATTTGGGGTTTTCCTCATCCTCTATAAGATAGCTTTTCAAAATCTTCCAGTTGAAGATATATATGCCCATCGACGCTTTTGTGCTGTCGGGCTTTTTGGGTTTTTCCTCAAATTTTGTAATTTTGTCCTCTTTGTCCGCCGTCATAATGCCGAAACGCGACGCTTCGGAAAGAGGAACGTCTATAACCGCGATTGTGCAGTCGGCTTTTTTCTCCTTGTGGAAATCAAGCATTTTTGCATAATCCATTTTGTATATATGGTCGCCCGACAAAACAAGCACATACTCGGGATTGAACAAATCTATAAAATGAATATTCTGATAAATCGCGTTTGCCGTGCCCTTATACCATTCGCTCTTTTTGCTCTTTGAATACGGCGGCAAAATGTGCGCGCCGCCGAAGTTTCGGTTAAGTCCCCACGGTCTGCCGTTTCCGATATAACTGTTTAACTCGAGAGGCTGATACTGGGTTAAAATTCCCACCGTATCTATACCCGAATTTACACAGTTTGAAAGCGGAAAATCAATAATTCTGTATTTGCCTCCGAACGGAACCGCAGGTTTTGCGGTCTGCTCGGTTAAAACCTTCAATCTGCTGCCTTGTCCTCCGGCGAGCAGCATTGCGATACATTCTTTTCTCCTGCTCAGCATTTTTAACACCCCACGTTTATAATAATTTTTGAAAATCAAGTTGAATTTTTGCTTTTTTCCCCTTTGGGTTTTTAAGATTTCCTTTGTAATCAATTTTGTGAGTGCAATAATAAAATGTCATAAATCAAGTGGTTTTGCATCGGTTTTATTGATTTTTATTTTATTAAAATTTATTTTTTCTTTTTGGTCTTTTTTGCTTTTACCGTCTTTTTAGCCTCGGCTTTAACTTCGGTTTCCGTTTTCGGTTCGGGTTTAATCTCCGCTTTTACTTCGGTTTTCACCTCTTTAACCGCTTTTTCCGCCGTTTTTGCCGTTTTAACTTCAGCTTTGACCTCGTTTTTTTCTTCTTTTTTAACCTCCGCCTTAATCTCCGCTTTTGCCTTTTTGACGCTCTTTACAGTTTCGGCTTTAATCTCGGATTTTTTTGAAGCTTTCTCTTTTATAACTTTCTCTTTGACGGTTTTTTCTTTTTTCGGCTTATGCACCTTTTTCTCAATTTTATAAAACGTCACCGACATAGGCGCGATAGTGAGAACGACACTGTTTTCAAAGCCGTGCATAGGCTCGCTCTCGCTCTTATACGATTTAAGACGCGCGGTTTCGCCGCCGTATTTTCTCGCGTCGGACGAGAACACCTGCGTATATTTGCCCTCATACGGCACGCCGATACGGTAGTTTGTCCTCTCTACGGGGCAGAAATTGCACACAACAACAAGTTCATTGCCGTTTTTGTCAATTCGTCTGAACGACACGATACTTTTTTCGTAGTCGTCGCACGCAATCCACGAAAATCCCGACCAGTCGGTATCGTTTTCCCATAACGGCGCATTGTCAAGATAGAATTTATTCAAATCCTTAACGTAATTCTGCATTTTTTTATGCAAATCGTAATCGAGAATGAACCAGTCAAGTTCTTTCGCGAAATCCCATTCTATAAACTGCGCAAATTCGTCGCCCATAAACATCAGCTTTTTGCCGGGGTGCGCAATCATATATGCGTAAAACGCCCTCAAATTGCTGAATTTATCCTCATACTCACCCGGCATTTTGTTTATCATCGAGCATTTTCCGTGCACAACCTCGTCGTGCGAAAGCGGAAGTATGAAATTCTCGGAAAACGCATAAGTAAGCGAAAAAGTGAGGTTATTATGGTTGTTTTTCCTAAAAAGCGGGTCGAGCGACATATAACGGAGCATATCGTTCATCCAGCCCATATTCCACTTGAAATTAAAGCCCAATCCGCCGTCGTAGCCGGGCTTTGTAACCATCGGAAACGCCGTGGATTCCTCTGCTATTGTAAGTACGCTTTTGTTCTTTTTAAACACCGCGGCGTTAAACTTTTTAAGAAATTCCACCGCCTCAAGATTGATGTTTTCGCCGTGGATATTCGGCTGCCAAGCGCCGCCGCGTCTGCCGTAGTCAAGGTAGAGCATAGACGCAACCGCGTCAACTCTTATGCCGTCGACGTGGAATTTATCCACCCAGAAAACCGCATTTGACATAAGGAACGACACAACCTCGCCCCTGCCGTAATCGAAAATACGCGTATTCCAGTCGGGGTGCTCGTTTTTAAGGTCGCTCTGATATTCGTAGCATCTTGTGCCGTCAAATTCATACAAACCGTTTTCGTCTTTCGGGAAATGCGCGCCCACCCAGTCGAGAATTACGCCTATTCCCTCGGCGTGGCACTTGTCCACAAACGCCATAAAATCTTTCGGTGTGCCGTAGCGCGGAGTAACCGCATAATAGCCTGTAACCTGGTATCCCCACGACGGGTCGAACGGATATTCCGAAACGGGCATAAGCTCAATATGCGTATATCCCATTTTTTTAACGTACGGAACAAGCTCTTTGGATAGCTCGTCAAAGGTTAAAAAACTGCCGTCCGCGTGACGTTTCCACGAGCCGAGATGAACCTCGTAAATGTTAACCGGCTCCTCCAGAATATTTTTTTTCGATGCTTCCTTTCTGTAGGACTCGTCCTTCCAGTTATATCCCTCAAGGTCGTAAACCTTGCTTGCCGTGCCGGGACGCACCTCTGTGTGATAGCCGTACGGGTCGCTTTTGTAAACCGTGTCGCCGTTCGGTTTTTCGATAAGGTATTTATAAGAATCGTACTGCTTTGCGCTGTCCGAAAAGCCCTCCCAAATACCATATCCTATTTTTTCCATTTTGACGGGGTTTTCTCCCCAGCCGGTGAACTCGCCGGCAATGCTCACGCTGTTTGCATTGGGCGCCCACACTCTGAAAACATAACCTTCTTTTTTGTTCTTTATCTCTTTGTGACAGCCTAAAAACTCATACGCAAAATCACAGTTGCCTGACGAGAAAAGTTTTAGATTATCACTTGTAATTTTGTCAGCCACCTCTTTAGTCCCCTTTCTTATTAAAATTTATGCGCAGTATATTACGTTATGCATTTCAAGCGTCAATTTAAAAGTATATCACATCGGGCGGTTATATTTTGACATATTTTGTAACATATCAAATTACCCCCAATTCTATAACACAATTATATAGCTTAAACCGCATTGTGTCAAGAATTTTAGCATATATTTACGTAAAATCCAAATATATATCAAAATATTTGTGCAACTTTTATACAAAACCGGCATTTTTGGCAATATACGGGGATATATCGCATAAATTTATTACTAAAATTGTAAAAACTTTTTATAGGAAGTGTAAAGCCGTGAAAAAATATAAATTACTGCTTTTTTCAAACGAGTTGTCCCTTGCCGAAAATGCGGAAAATTTTTTGTGCAGAGGCAAAGACGAAGTTAAAAAAGGTGAAATATCATACTTTTGCGAATTTCATTCGTTTTTCCCGTCGGCAAAGGACACGGCAAGCTTTTTTGCGTCACAAAACGGCGGTGAAACGCTGTACGTCTGCCCGATTGTGCGCAGTGAAAATTTTTATGACGACATTTTGTGCGCGCTTAAAATTCTGCCGTTTTGCGAAAACGCGTTTGTTTTTCTTTCGGGAAACGAAAAAAATCTTTGCAAAAACGCGCCCGAAATCCTTTCGCAGACGCTTTTTACAAGCGTTTTGCACACCGATTTCAAGCACCGCGGAAGAAAAATAAAATCGCGGATATTTTCGCTTTTGGACGAAGAAAACAAAAGCGGTTTTCAAAATTTTTATTTAAACAGCATTTTGGGATTTTCAAAGGGCACGGGGCGCGCGCTGTACGAAAAAAATCCGTGTCTTATGCCTCTCGCGCCGTATCTTATCGCGTCGGATAAGGCGAATATCGAGATTTTGAGCAGTGCGGCGGGAGTTGACCTGTTGGACAATATCAAAATTTTAAAAGAATTGTGCGTTGCGCTGGAATTGTTAAAGTCGGGCGGTTCGGAAAAAAGATACGTTTTGTCGGAGGTTGACGCAAAAACCGAGGCGTTCGCGCGCAGAATTTGCGAAAACGTTTTGGAATGATGCAGGAATTTTGCGATATATTGACTTTATCTTCAATTTGTGTTATAATTCGGTGTTAAAATAAATTGGAGGACAAAAACAATGCCGCAAACCTTAACGGCGGAAAAAACCGCCGCGGAAAATAAAAATACAACGGCTGAAATATTAGTAAAAAACGGCAGAAAAAAGGCGGATTTTGAAAAGATTTACTTCTTTTTAAGCCCGTTTATCACCGTACTGATTCTTCATATTCTTCAGCTTCCGTATCACCACATCACTAAGGAAACCTTTGTGTTTTTCACCGCAAAGGTGCTTTTGTCGTGCGTATTTTTCGGCTCGGCGCTGTTCTTTTTCGCCTCGCTTTTTTCAAACAGACTTATAGGTTTTTACGTTTCAAATTTTGTTTTCGTGTTCCTCGCCGCCGCGTCGTCGGTTATGATGAGCATAACAAACTCGCCCCTTTTGCCGATTGACTTTGTTATGGCGTCGCAGCTCGGCAAAATTTCGGGATTTGTAAAACTCCCGATAAAACCGTATCTGTCGCTCGGAATTACCCTTTTTGCACTGCACGCAATCATTTACACGAGCGCGTTTTTGTATCTTCGCAGAAAGAAAAAATTCAGCATAAAAAGATACCTCCGCAATCTCGTTCTTGCGTCGGTGTTTTTCAGCGCAATGTTTCATCTTGTGTGCTATGACAAATATTTCAAATACACAATTCTCCCCAAAATCGACTGCAAAATTTCGGGGTTCGACTCGGCAAACAACTATTTTTCAAACGGATTTATTCTGACGTTTTTCCCGAGAATAGGGGAACTTACGGTGGAAAAACCCGACGGATATTCAAAAGAAACGCTCGCAAATCTTGCCGATACCTACGCGGTTATGGACGTAAACGCGGCGAAGGACAAAACGAAGGTCAACGTCATTGCCATACAGTGCGAAAGCTGGTGGGACCCGACAAAGCTTGAAAACGTCACAATGAGCGAGGACCCGATGAAAAATATCCGCGCACTGGGCGAAAAATACTATTTCGGCGATATGGTGTCGCCGTCGTTCGGGTGCAACACCTGTATTCCCGAATTTGAATATTTGACGTTTTTATCGACAAATCTTTTGCCCGAGGGCGGTTATCCCTACAGTCAGTACGTGCGAAAACCCATATATTCGCTCGCGCGCATTTTTAAGGACAACGGCTACAACGCGCTTGCAATCCACACTTACGACAAGAATTTCTACAACCGAAGCAAGGCTTATCCGCTTATGGGATTTGACCGTCTTTTGGGTTACACCGACCTTGAAAATCCCGTTAAAAAGGGAACGTACATTTCGGATATGTACTTATCCGAGCAGATTATAGAAAAATACGAGCAGAGCATTGACAAACCGCTGTTTTTGTATGCGGTGAGTATGCAGAACCACGGAAATTATCTCGTTCCGCGCTACGGCAGCTACGACGTCGAGGTGAACAGCGACGCGCTTTCCGCCGAGGATTTGTCGGGACTGCGCGAGGCGGTGCAGGGAATTTACGACATTGACAAAGCGTTTATGCACCTTGTTGATTACTTCAAAAAACAGAAAGAGCCTGTGCTTATCGTTATGTACGGCGACCATCTGCCGTTTTTGGGAATTAACAGTTCAACCTTTAAGTCGCTGGGATTTATGAAAGGTGACAGCACCGAGCAAAATCCGAATATGTACGAAACGCCGTACATTGTGTGGGCGAATTTCGACATCTCGCAGTTTGACCTTAAAAAGCGCGTCGGACCGCAGTATCTCGGCGTAAACACCGTGAAGATGGCAAATTTAAAAAATGTGCCGTGGCATTTTTCGTTTTTCGATGAATTTTACACCAAACACACGGTTTATCAGCATACAAACGTCTGCGACGAAAACGGCGATTATGCGCCGTACGAAAGCATTACGGACGAGGAGATAGCAAACTACAAAATACTTCAGTACAACTGCCTGTTCGGAAAGGAAAATTTCGTTTCGGACAAGTCTGAAAAATAAATTTATCGGGTGTTTTTATGAAAAAGCTTACAAATACTTTCGTTTATATTTTCGCGGCATTTCTCGCGGTAATTTTGGTGATGAACATCATAAACCTGTGGTCGGGCGCGTCGGTCACCGGCGTTTCCGACGTTATCATAGGCGTTTTGTATTCGCTTTTGATGCTCACGCTCGCACTCTGCATCAAAAATGCGAAAAACACAGGCGGAAAAAGCAGAATTTTTATACTTCTTGCAATAATTTTTGTCGGCACGGCGGTGCGGATTTGGTATGTCACGTTTGCAAAAACTGTGCCGATAAGCGACTACGAAACAATGTTTAACGGCGCAAAATCCGTCGCGTCGGGCGACTGTTCGTGCTTTGACAAATTTACATATTTTCACCGTTTTGTGCATATGACAACTTTCACGTTCGTGTGCGGTATTCTGTTTAAAATTTTCGGCGTGTCGGTGCTTAACATTCAGCTTGCAAGCGCGGTTTTGTCGGGATTTTGCATTTTTATAATTTACCTTATCGGCAAAAAAATAAGCGGTGAAAAACTCGGACTTATCGCAGCGCTGTTTTATTCGGGATTTATCCCGTCAATAGCCTACTGCGCGGTGTTTACGAGCGAAAATTTTGCAATGCCGTTTCTTTTGCTGTCGCTCCTTTTTGTGATTTCGGCATACAAAAGTGCACACATAGGCAAAAGCGCGGTGAATATGCTCATTTCGGGCGCACTTCTCGCGGTCGGCTGTCTTTTCCGCGGTGTCGCGCCGTTCTACCTTTCGGCTTACATCATAGGCGCGCTCACGGTTTTTGCAAAAAAGACGAAAATAATCTCCTGCGCGTCGCTCGCGCTTGCGTTTTTTATCGTTTTCGGGAGCGTCAGCAGTATTTACTATAAAACGGGAATTACAAAATACCGCCTCACAAACGGCGGTGTGCCGTTCACCGTTTATATGCTCGTCGGGTTTAATTTTGAAACGGGCGGAATGTTTTCGGCGGACGACCAGAACATTTATTTTGAGGTTAACAAAGATAAAGACAAAATGGCGGAGGTTGTGAAAGAGCGCCTTATAAAGCGAATTTCGGACAACAAAGAAAAAATTGTTCCGCTTTTGTTTAAAAAAACAAACACCATTTTCGGTTACGGTGAGTTTAACTCGGTTTACTGGTCGTACGGCAACAACGGAACAGAGGGCGCAAAGCCGTATTTATACACGCTTTACCGCACCGCGTCGGTATATTACATAATGCTCATTCTGCTGTGCCTTTACTACGCGGTTTTCACCAAATACAAAAGTCTTTTGTGCCTTTTATGCCTTATGATTTTGGGATTTGAGGGCGGACTTATGCTTATGGAGGTGCAGTCGCGCTACACATATTCGGCTGCGTACGTTTTTGTGATAATCGGCGCGATGTCGGTTTATTACTTGGGCGAGAGGTCAAAAAACAGGAGATGAAACTATGAAAGAATACATAAAGCTTGCGCGGTTTAAGCACTGCATTAAAAACGTTTTTATACTTTTGCCGCTGTTTTTCGGGCACGAGCTTTTCGACGCAGGCGCAGTTTTAAAATGTGCGCTCGGATTTTTGGCATTCACGCTTTTGTCGAGCGTTATTTACATAATCAACGATATAAACGATAAAGAGAGCGACCGAAAGCACCCGAAAAAACGTCTGCGCCCTATTGCGTCGGGCAAAATAAGCATAAAGAGCGGAATTATTTACGCGTGCGTTTTGGGAGTTTTTGCGGTAATCTGCGCGTGCTTTGCGTGCGCTCAAAAGCCCGTTTCGGCGGTGTTTTTGGTGATTTACTTCGCGCTCAACTGCCTTTACAGTTTTGGACTTAAAAACTACCCGATTGTGGACGTTGCGATTTTAGCGTCGGGATTTTTACTGCGCGTTTTATTCGGCGCATCGGTGGTGGAAATTGAGGTTTCAAGCTGGCTTTATTTGACGGTCTTGTCGCTTTCATTCTATCTTGGACTCGGAAAAAGGCGCAACGAATTAAAACGGCAGTCCGATACGTCGCGCAAGGTTTTGAAATATTACAGCTACGAATTTTTGGACAAGATGATGTATATGTTTATGGCGATTGCGCTGGTGTTTTATTCGCTCTGGTGCGCCGACCCTCTAACAGTGTCGGAAATTTCGCCCAACCGCCTTGTGTGGACGGTTCCCGTGATAATTTTGATTTTGATGCGGTACGGATACATTGTTGAGGGCAACTCGGACGGCGACCCGGCAGAGGTCGTTCTGCACGACAAACCCCTTATTTTGTTAAGTTTGTTTTATGCCGTTCTGATGACGCTGTTGGTGTATATAAAAGGATAAAACCGCATAGTATAAGGAGAAAAATATGAACGCATACGATTTTGACGAAACCATATACGACGGCGACAGCACGCGTGATTTTTATTTTTACTGCGTCAAAAAATTCCCGTCGGTTTTAAAATTTCTGCCGTATCAGGCTTTTTATTTCGCGCTTTTCGTGTTCGGACTTATCACCAAAACGCAGTTTAAAGAGAAATTTTACATATTTTTCACCGCGGTGAAAGACATTGACGGCGCGGCTGCGGATTTTTGGAAATCGCACAAATCGGGCATTAAAAAGTTTTATCTCGAAACAAAAAAAGATGACGACGTGATAATTTCCGCGTCGCCGTATTTTCTGCTTGCACCGATTTGCAAAAATTTGGGAATTAAACATCTTATCGCGTCCGACGCCGACAAACTGACCGGAAAATACAACGGCGAAAACTGCTGGGGTGAGGAAAAGGTTAAACGTCTTAAGGTATATGACGAAACATTTGAAATTGAAAATTTTTATTCCGACTCTCTTTCGGACACTCCGCTTGCGCGTCTTGCAAAAAAGGCTTATATCGTTGAGGGCGAAAGGCTCACCGACTGGAACGAATACGAAAAGACGCACAAAAAAAGTTTTTTGAAAACATTCTTAACCCCCGAGTTTATGGCATTTCTCATTATAGGGTGCATAAATGTTTTGACGGGAGTGGGATTTTCGTCGCTGTTTTCAATCTTTCTTCCGGCGAATTTTGCATTTGTTTTCGGGTACGCGGTGTCGCTCACAATTTCGTATTTTTTAAACACATTTTTGGCGTTTAAAGAAAAAATATCGTTTGTAAAATACATAAAATTCTGCATTTCATATCTGCCGAATTTCATAATTCAAAATATTTTTGTGGTCGTTTTATACAATCACCTCGGCATAAATAAATACCTTGTATTTTTACTTGCGGCAATTCTCGGCGTGCCGGTAACGTTTTTGTTTCTGCGTTTTTTCGCGTTTGCAAAAAAGAACAAAAAATAAAATTTCACTTTGTTTTCGCGCATTTTTCACAATGTTAAGGTAAAATATGGCTGATAAATTTTTTGGAGGTTAAAAGTGGAAAAAGGTTTAAGCAAGTTTTTGATTGATGAATCGCCCCTGCCTCTCGACGAGGGCAAAATTTTTGATAAATTACAGGATTTTCAGGAATTTATGATGATGTATAACTGCGCGATTAAGGAGGTCCGCACGAAATTTGAGGTGCTCAACGACGACCTTGCGACCGCGCACAACCGAAATCCGATTGAGATGATAAAGTCGCGCATTAAAAAGCCGGAAAGCATTTTTAAAAAGCTTTTGCGCAAAAATTACGAGGTTTCTATGGCGTCAATTCTCGAAAACATCAACGACGTCGCCGGTATCCGCGTAATCTGCTCTTTTGTCGACGACATTTACGAGGTTGCGAAGATGTTCATTTCACAGGACGACGTGACGCTCCTTTCGGTGAAAGACTACATAAAAACCCCGAAAGAAAACGGCTACCGAAGTTTTCACATTATCGTTTCGATACCCGTTTTTTTCGCGAACAGAAAGGAAAATATTAAGGTTGAGGTTCAGTTCCGCACCATTGCGATGGATTTTTGGGCGAGCCTCGAGCACACTATGAAATACAAAAAGGACATTGACGACGCCGACTCCATTATGCGCGAGCTTAAAGAGTGCGCCGACGTTATCGCGTCCACCGACATACGTATGCAGGAAATAAACAAAAAACTGCATTACGCCAAGCCGTCGGAATAAAAATTACCGTTTTTAAGACAGAAAAAATCCCCGAATTTTATAAAAAATCGGGGATTTTTGTTATTCTTCTTCTTTTTCGCAGTACAGTTTTTTTCTTTCGCTCATACTCACAAATTCTTTGCCGTTTTTGCAAATGCTCTTGTATGCCGGACGCAGAATTCGTCCGCCCGAAATAAGCTCTTCAAGCCTGTGCGAGCACCAGCCTGCCATACGCGCGATGGCAAAAAGCGGAGTGTAAAGCTCGTTGGGAATGTCAAGCATACTGTAGACAAATCCCGAGTAAAAATCGACGTTCGCGCTGATGACTTTTTTATCGCCCTTAAACTCAGCAAACGCTTTGGGCGCGAGCCTTTCGACCGTTTCGTAAAGCTCGAATTTTTCGCCGAAACCGTTTTTGTTTGCAAGATATTCCGCCTGTGCACGCAGAATCTCGGTTCGGGGGTCGGACTTGGTGTAAACCGCGTGGCCCATTCCGTACACAAGACCCGACCTGTCGCCTGCCTTGCGCTTGATGATTTTGCCGAGATACGAATAAATTTCACCCTCGTCGTGAAGATTTTCGACGTGTTTTTCAATATCGTTCATCATTTTTACAACCTGGAGGTTTGCGCCGCCGTGTTTCGGGCCTTTGAGCGCGTTTATCGCACCCGAAATCGCGGAATATGTATCGGTTCCCGACGACGTGAGCACACGGCAGGTGAACGCGGAGTTGTTTCCGCCGCCGTGCTCCGCGTGGAGAAGCAGTGCAAGATCCAAAATGCGCGCCTCTTCGGGAGTGAATTTTGAATTTTCCCTAATCATATGCAAAATATTTTCCGCAATCGAATATTCTTTCTGGGGCTGATGGAGAATAAGGCTTTTTCTGTCGAAATAGTGCGCCTTTGCCCAGTAGCCGTATGCCGCAAGGGTGGGCATTTTCGCAATAAGGCTGATTGACTGGCGGATAACGTTTTTGGGTGTGGTGCTGTCAGCGTTGCGGTCGTAGGAATAAAGCGTAAGCACCGAACGCGAAAGCTTGTTCATAATGTCTTTGCTGGGCGCTTTCAAAATCATATCCTCGGTGAAACTTTCGGGGAGCGCGCGGTTTTGCTTGAGCGCCTCTAGAAATGCCGAAAACTGCGTGTCGTCGGGCAAAAATCCGCAAAGAAGCAGATAGCAAGCCTCCTCAAATGCAAACCGACCGTTCCGTCCGCAGTGTTCTGCAAGGTCGGCAATGTCGTATCCGCGGTATGAAAGCGAACCGTAGTCCGCGGTTTTTTCGCCCTCGTAAACGACGTATCCGTGCACCTCGCTGATGCCGGTGAGTCCCGCAAGAACGCCCGAACCGTCGAGGTTTCGCAGTCCGCGTTTTACGTCGTAATTTTTATATAAATCGGGAGAAATTTTATATACCTCCGGTGAAAATCCTATAATTTCGCCGATATTTTTATTGTCTGTCATCAAAATTACCCCCTGTTTTTTTATCGCGAATTTTATTTTACCATATTTTTTTGCAAATAGCAACAGTTTTTGAAATATTTTTTATCAAATATTGCAAATTTTTATAAAATATGCCGTGATTTTGTAAAAACCGACAATAAAATGAATTTTTTTGTGACGTAATATGCAAAACATGTTCTAATATTTTGAAAATTTTTATAAAATATACAAAGGAATGGTCATATGAAAAAATTTTTGCTGTGGGTTATAACTCTCTGGCTGATTATTTTTGCACTGCCGTTTTTGGCGGTGAGCGTAAAAAAAAGCGCGGACGCGTCCTTAAAAGGGCAGAAAAATCGGGCGGACATTGATATGGGAAAAGAAATTTCGGTATATCTTGCAGACAGCGGAAAGTGCGTCACAATGCCGTTTGAGGAATACATAACGGGCGTCGTGTGCGCCGAAATGCCGGCGCTTTTCGAGGTTGAGGCAATCAAGGCACAGGCGGTGGCGGCGCGGACGTACACGGTGTCAAAAATCAACGCGAACGCAAACGATTTACAGGACGCGCACAAAGGCGCGTCAATCTGCACAAACCCGGCGCACTGCCAGGCATATGTCCCGAAAGAAGAAATTTCAAAAAAATGGGGAAACAATGCGGAGGAATTTTACAAAAAAATCAAATCGGCGGTTTTAGACACAAAAGGTGAAATTTTGACATATCAAAACGAGCCTATCCGCGCGGTTTTTCATTCGTCAAACAACGGACGAACCGAAAACGCGTCGGATGTGTGGGGCGGTGATTTTCCGTATCTTAAAAGCGTTGAAAGCTTGGGGGAGGATTTGTCGCCGAAATTTTTAACCGAATACACAGTCGATTACAAGGTGTTTTGCGACACCGTGAAAAAAGAATATCCCGACGCGGATTTATCGAAATTTGTCGGTGACATATCGCGCACCGAGGGCGGTGCGGTGGACACAATCGAAATTTTCGGTATAAAAATAAAAGGTACGAAAATGCGGTCGATGTTTATGTTAAAATCCGCAAATTTTGACATAAAAAAGGACGGCGAAACCGTGATTTTCACCGTTCACGGCTACGGCCACGGCGTGGGAATGAGTCAATACGGCGCAAACTATATGGCGTCACAGGGCAAAAATTACGCTGAAATTCTCGCCGTATACTATAACGGCGCGCAAATTTCAATGTATAATTCTTGAGTGAATTGTAAAAAATTTACTTGAGGTGAATAATTATGAAAAAGTTTAACGTTGCAAAAAGCGTTGAAAACGAGAAAAAGAAGTCACAGCCCGAGAAAAAAATATTTTACTCACTTTTGATGTGCGTGTTTGCGGCCGCACTGTTCACAAGCTTTTTTTCGGGAAAATCCGCGAAAAATCTTCGTGACGCAGCCGAAGATAAGACCGCGCAGAGCAAGCAGGCGAGCGTCACTGAAAGCACTCCGTACGTTCCGCCCGAAAACGCGGTGAAGACCGATGTTAAAAAAGAGGAAACTCCCGAAAAGGAGGACAGCACGGAGCAGAAAACCGAGGTGGAAATTCCGAGCGCGTCACCCGAGGTTGAGATGCCGAAACCGCCCGAAGTTACGGGAATTATCAAGCCCGTCAACGGCGAGATTTTAAAGCTTTTTTCGGATAAAACGCCAGTCTATTCAAAAACTATGGACGACTGGCGCGTGCACGACGGCATTGACATTTCCGCAAAGGTGGGCGACAGCGTTTTTGCGTGCGCGGACGGTATTGTTGAGGACATTTTCGACGACAAAAAGATGGGTACGACGGTGATTATCGACCACAGCGGGATAAAATCGAAATATCAAAATCTCTCGCCGAACGTTGCGGTGCAAAAGGGCGACGAGGTCGCGGAGGGCTCGGTTATCGGCGTTGTGGGCGACAGTGCGTCATACGAAATCGCCGATGCCCCGCATCTGCACTTTGAACTTACTGACGGCAATGTGCAGGTAAATCCCGAAAAATTGTTTAAATAAAAAATTTATTGCACAAAAAAATCCCTCATTTAATGAGGGATTTTTTCATTTATGCCGCCTCGTCATCACACTTCGGCTTTTTCTTTCACTTCAACCGCAAGCTTACCGTCAACCGCTTTAACGGTGCATTTGTCGCCTTTTTTGAGGTTGCCGGAGAGCATTTCGTCCGAAATGAGATCCTCAACCTGCGACTGTATTGCACGGCGGAGCGGTCGTGCGCCGTAGTTAATGTCAAAGCCTGCCTCGGCAAGATGTGCAACACAGCTTTCGTCGAAATCTATATCGATGCCGAGTCCTGCCATTCTCGCTTTGAGAGAATTAAGCATAAGCGAAGTAATCTTTTCGATATCGGGTTTTTCGAGCTGATGGAACACGATTATTTCATCAATTCTGTTGAGCAGTTCGGGACGGAATACATTTTTAAGCTCGCCCAAAACTTCTTCTTTAATTTTGTCGTAGCCTTTTTCTTTTTCCGCCTTGTCGCCGAATCCGAGCGCTTTATTCTCGCTTGTGATAAGGCGCGCGCCGATATTCGAGGTCATAATTACAACGGTATTTTTAAAGTCTATTTTTCTGCCCTGCGAGTCGGTAACGGTGCCCTCGTCGAGAATTTGCAGAAGAATGTTGAAAACGTCGGGGTGCGCTTTTTCGATTTCATCAAAAAGCACTACCGAATACGGTTTTCTTCTTACTTTTTCGGTGAGCTGACCGCCCTCCTCAAAGCCTACATATCCCGGAGGCGAACCGATGAGTTTCGACACGTTGAATTTGTCCATATATTCGCTCATATCAACTCTGATAATCGCGTTTTCGTCGCCGAACACCGCCTCGGCAAGCGCTTTGCAAAGCTCGGTTTTACCTACGCCGGTAGGTCCCAAAAAGATAAACGAACCTGTCGGACGTTTGGGGTCTTTAAGACCTATTCTGCCTCGTCTTATTGCCTTTGCAACCGCGGTAACGGCTTCGTCCTGACCAATTACGCGCTCGTGCAGAATGTTTTCAAGATTTTTAAGTTTTTCCGCGTCGGACTCCGCAAGTTTTTTAACGGGGATTGACGTCCACTGCGAAATAACGTCGCAGATTTCCTCCTCGCCCACAACGGGTGTGTTTTTCTCGGAGTCGGCTTTTCGCGCGCTCTTTTTCTCGTCCAAAAGCTGTTTAGCCTTTGTTTCGTCGTCACGGAGCGACGCCGCCTTTTCAAAATTCTGCTCTTTTATTGCTTCCTGTTTTTCTTTGGTTATTTTAACGAGGTTGTCCTCAAGCGCCTTGATTTCGGGGGTTGCGCCGTACGAAACCATACGGATTTTGGACGCCGCCTCGTCGATTAAGTCAATCGCCTTATCGGGCAGATACCTGTCGGTGATATACCTTGCCGAAAGTTTTGCCGCCGCGGTGAGCGCCTCGTCAAGGATATTAACCTTGTGATGCTGTTCGTATTTTTCGCGGATACCTTTCAAAATCTGAACCGTTTCATCAATGGTCGGCTCGCCTACGATTATAGGCTGGAAACGTCTTTCAAGCGCCGCGTCTTTCTCGATATTTTTGCGGTACTCTGCAAGCGTTGTCGCACCGATTACCTGAATTTGTCCTCTTGCGAGCATAGGTTTCAAAATGTTTGCCGCGTCCATTGCGCCCTCTGCCGCGCCTGCGCCGACAAGCGTGTGAACTTCGTCTATAAAGAGGATTATATTTTTGCTCTTTTTAACTTCGTCCAGCGCTTTTTTAATTCTTTCCTCAAATTCGCCCCTGTATTTTGTGCCGGCAATCATTGACGACAAATCCAGCGAAAATACTTTCTTTCCGCGCAGAGTTTCGGGAACGTCACCCGACACGATTTTCTGTGCCAAGCCTTCCGCAACCGCCGTTTTGCCGACGCCCGGTTCACCGATAAGGCACGGATTGTTTTTCGTCCTTCTGGACAAAATCTGAATAACTCTTTCAATTTCTTTGTCCCTGCCGATAATCGGGTCGATACCGCCGTCTGCCGCAACCTTTGTCAAATCGGTGCCAAACTGCGTGAGGTTTTTAAGGCTCTCACTGCCTGTCTGCGCACCTTCTTTGGACGGCACTGCAAACATTTCGTTGACCGCGGTGTTGGGGTCGAAATTCATCTCGGACAAAATTCTCGCAGCGAGGTTATCTCCCTCTTTCAATATTGCCAGAAGAATGTGCTCACAGCCGATATACATTGCGCCGAAACGCGCCGACTCGGAGTAGCTCATCTCAAGAATTTGTTTTGTTTTGGGCGAAAGCGGAAGATTTGTGGAATAACTCGTGTTGTAGCCGCCGCTCTGTGAGGGCGGTGCAATTTCGGTTATCTTTTCGCAAAAGTCCGCATAGGTGATGCCCTGATTTTCAAGCGCTTTTGCCGCGCCCGAAGTGCCTTCTTTTATAATGCCGGCGAGGATATGCTCGGTGCCGACATATTTATATCCCAAATTATAAGCTGTAGTGTGAGCGTTTTTAAGCGCCGCTCTTGCTCTTTCGCTGAATCTGCTTTCCATAATAAATTCCTCCTTTTATATAAGAAATTTTTGCTTGTTTTTAAAATTATTCTTCTTTTTTATTGTCGCCCTTTTCGATTTCTTTTATTTCATCTCTGATTTTCGCGGCGTCCTCAAATCTTTCCTGCTCAATCGCCTTTTTAAGACCCGCGCGCAGGTTTTCAATTTTTCCGCCGTCCGATTTTTCGTTTTTCTCCTTATTTTCGCCGTTTGCCTTTGCCGTTTCCTCGCCGAAACCGGTGAACATTTTGTCCAGCTCGCTTTCAAACTCGTTGCGGTAAATTTTGTCACCGTCTATTTTGAACATTCGCGGACGGTTAAAAGCACTCTCAAGGGTGTTGAAAATACTTGACGTACCTCTCGGCGAGAAAAACGAATTTAAAAGGGAATTAAATCCGAAGTCGTCGTCAAAACCCATTGACAAGCCTTTTGTAAGTCCCATTTTTTCGGCACATTCCGAACACAGCCTTACTTCGGCTTTAACGTTGTTTACCATTTGTGTATAATGAAAATTAGCTTCTCTTTTTCCGCATTTCTGACATAACATAAAAATTACCTCCTTAAAATCTTATACAAGATTTATCAAAACATTTTTGAATATCGACGCTCTCACTCTCGCCCTGCCGCTTGCCGAGGGGATAAGCGAAAGTGCTTTGTCGGTCACCGCCGACATAATAATTTTTGCCGTTTTTTTGTCGGTGAAACCGTCAGCAACAAGATTTTTCAAAATTGCCGCCGTGCTTTGCGCGTCTATCTGTGTGCCGATTGAATTTATGATGTGCATCATAACGTCGCCCTCGGGCACCACCACACGGCTGATTTTTATAAATCCGCCGCCTCCGCGCCGGCTCTCTACAACGTAGCCTCTCTCTGTTGTGAACCGAGTGGAAATAACGTAGTTAATTTGAGAAGGAACACAGCCGAGCGTGTTTGCAAGCTCGTTTCTTTTCAGCTCGACATCATTTTCACCGCTCATTTTGTCTACGATAAAACTCTCGATTACATCACTGATATTCATTTTCTTTCCCTCTCAATCCTTTTTATATTAAACTCACAAAGGTTTGAACAAGTTTCGGTTTGCTTTTTGTCTTTTGACTTTGACTATCTTTGACCTTTGTTGTGAACACATTATAATCCCGAAGTTTCGTTTTGTCAATATGTTTTTTAAAAAATTTTTAATTTTTATAAGTATTGCATAATTTATTTTTGAATATTCACATAGTAATTGTGCAATAATATCAAATAACGAATAAAAATTTTTAAAAATATAATAATAATGGAAGGTGTTAAAAATGAAATATACAATAGCAATCGCGGCGGCGGCAATATCAGCGGCAGTGATACTCGGCATTATGAAGAAAAATTTAACCGAAAAAGAATATTCAAGGAGTGACGCGGTATGGGTTCTCTGACCAAAAATCAGTATGACGAAATGGTGAAAAAAGCGTCGCCCAACTCGAAAATCGCGAAAGACTGCATTTTTGCGTTTTTGATAGGCGGTGCGATTTGCGCGGTCGGACAGGTGATTTTGGACTTTATCAAATCGTTTGGATTTTCAAAGGAATTTTCGTCCAACTTCACAAGTATGGCAATGATTTTTCTCGGCTCGTTTCTCACGGCGTTCAACGTGTACGACAAAATTGCGGAATACGGAAAAGCCGGCACGCTGGTGCCGATTACCGGCTTTGCAAACAGTATCGTTTCGGCGGCGATGGAGTTTAAAAGCGAGGGTTACATTTTGGGGCTCGGCGCAAAAATGTTCACCGTTGCCGGCCCGGTTTTGGTGTTCGGTGCGATTTCGTCGGTGGTGTGCGGAATTATCTACTATATTTTTAAAATGCTGATGTAAAATTTATTACTTATTATATCTCGGAGGCTAAAAATGACCAAAAAACTCGGAAAACAAACAGTTGAACTCAAAAGCCGTCCCGTCATTGCGGGGGCGTATTCGTCGGTTGGCAAAAAAGAGGGCGAGGGCCCTTTGGGAAAGTATTTCGACACTGTTTACAAAGACGAATTTCTGCATAAAAAAACGTGGGAACAGGCTGAAAGCGAACTTTTGCGCCAGACGGTTTTCGGCGCGGCGGCAAATGCGGCGGTGCCGTTTATCGATATTGACTATATTTTTGCCGGCGACCTTATCAATCAGTGCACTTCGTCCAGCTTTGCGATAAAGGATTTCGGCATTCCGTTTTTCGGCATTTTCGGCGCGTGCTCAACCATTGCGGAGGGACTGTCGCTCGCGTCTATGATGATTGACGGCGGTTTTGCCGAAAAGACAATCTGCGCCACCTCCAGCCATTTCTGCGGTGCGGAAAAACAGTTTCGTTTTCCGCTCGAATACGGCAGTACGCGCACGCCGACGTCACAGTGGACGGTGACGGGAAGCGGTGCGATAGTGCTTGCAAAGGACGGCGACGGTCCGAAAATTACGCACGTCACGACGGGAAAAATTATCGACCTCGGAGTGTGCGACGCGAACAATATGGGCGCAGCAATGGCACCTGCCGCGGCGGACACGATTTATACTCACCTTAAGGACACAGGGAGAAGCGCCGACTTTTACGACCTTATTATAACGGGCGATTTGGCAAACACGGGGTCAAATCTTCTTCTCTCGCTTTTAAACAAGCAGGATGTGGATATTTCGGAAAATCACCGTGACTGCGGTTGTATGATTTTTGATGCTCAAACGCAGAACGTGAAATCGGGCGGCAGCGGATGCGGCTGCTGTGCGTCGGTATTCTGCGGTTATTTTTACAAACATCTGTTATGCAAAAAGGTGAAAAATATTCTCCTCGTCGCCACGGGAGCATTGATGAATCCCGCGTCGGCAAACCAGGGGCAGACGATACCGTCTATCGCGCACGCAGTGGCGATTGAGGGGTAGACGGGGGGAGGCAAAGGAGCGCCTTTGCAATCCCGAAGGTTGTATCTGTTGTTTTGATTTGTCGTGTCATATCAAAAAGAAAAATAACGACAACCTGTTTTTGATATAGAAGACAAAATTTAAAATTCCAAAATTGTAGGGGACGATGCCTACATCGTCCCGTTTAAACAACCAAAAACCCGTTCGGGGCGATGTGGGCATCGCCCCCTACAATACTACAAAAAGGAGAAAAACTATGCTTTACAATATTTTCAAGGCGTTCTGGGTCGGCGGACTGCTGTGCGTAATCGCACAGATAATCATAGACAAAACCAAACTCACACCGGCACGGATAATGGTATCATACGTGGTTGCCGGCGCGTTTTTAACGCTCATCGGCGTATACGACCCCATTGTAAAATACGCCGGTGCAGGCGCGACGGTGCCTATTATCGGCTTTGGATATTCGCTTTGCAAGGGTGCCGTAAAGGCTGTCAGCGAAAAAGGTTTAATGGGCGTTATGACGGGCGGAATTACCGCAACGGCAGGAGGTATTACCGCGGCGATACTTTTCGGCTGTCTTGCCGCTATTTTCTCAAAACCGCGCTCAAAATAGACAAATTTTTACAAAATTAACCCTTATTTTAAAATTATGCTTGAAAAATATTTTTTATATGATACAATGAAGATGTATAACTATTTTTTATTTTGAAAGAAGGGTTATGTATGGAAAATTTAATTCTGGTAGTTGACGACGAAAAACCGATAGTTGAAATATTAAAAGTTAATCTTATAAAAAGCGGATACAGAGTAATAGAGGCATACGACGGCGAGGAGGCTCTCAGAAAAGCGGAGGAACAAAATCCCGACCTCATTTTGCTGGACGTTATGCTTCCGAAAAAAGACGGCTTTGCGGTATGCAGAAAAATACGCGAAACCTCGTCTGTGCCGATAATTATGCTTACGGCGCGCGAGGAGGAAGTGGACAAGGTTCTGGGTTTGGAGCTCGGAGCGGACGACTACATTACAAAGCCGTTCAGCCTGCGCGAGCTTTTGGCGAGAGTTAAGGCGAATTTGCGCCGTATAAACACCGCCGCAGAGGAAAACAGCAGCTCGCAGATTATCAGCTGCAACAATTTATCCATTGACCCCGAGAGGTATGAGGTTACAAAAAACGGCGAACCGATTAACCTTACATACCGCGAATTTGAGCTTTTAAAATTCCTTGCGACGCAAAGGGGAAAAATCTTTTCGCGCATCAGCCTTATGAACAAGGTGTGGGACTACGAATATGTCGGTGATCCGCGCACGGTTGACGTTACTGTAAGACGTCTGCGCGAAAAAATCGAGGACGACCCGGCAAGACCGAACTACATTCTTACAAAACGCGGTGTGGGATACTATTTTCACTCGTAATTTTAAAAATATGTTTTCAAAAGAGAGTTTAACATAATGAGAAAAAACGCGCACACGGACGGGATTAAAATAAAAAGCAGTATCAGCTACAAAATTGTGGCTATGTTTGTTGTGCTCACAATTTCGGTTATTATCGTCATCGGAACGTTTATGATTAACCGAATTGACGCTTTTTATCACGACGAATTTAAAACGCTGATGAAAAACGTATATAATGAAGAATTTTGCCGTCAGCTTGCCGAAAAATCGGGCGGCGAGAACGGTGTAAACCAGCTTACCGAAAGCGTTGACGCGTATTCGGGGCAGATGGGAATAGACTCTTTCAGAAACTACTACATACTTGACATCAAAACGGGAAAAGCGCTTTACGGGAGCAATCCTGAGCTTGCGAAAACCCTTGAAATCACACCGAATATTATATCGGCAATGAGCGGAAAAACGGGCGACAGCACCGAAACAAACGCAAGCTATATGGATTTTGCCGTGCCGGTGGGAAACTACATTGTTTACATAAAAGACTCAAAGGTTGAAATCGACTTGGTGGTGCGCAACATTTTAAATATCATATTCCTGTCGCTTTCGCTCGGAATGTTTCTTTCGGTGGTATTCGGAATACTTTTGTCGCGCACAATTATTTCTCCTATCTCATCGCTGACGCGCAAGGCGCAGAAAATCACGTCGGGCGATTTTGAATTTACAATCGACGTAAAATCGAGCGACGAAATCGGACTTTTGACCGAAACGTTCAACGATATGGCGGTGGAATTAAACGACACGCTCAAACAAATTCAGAGCGAAAAAGACAAGGTTGAAACCATTTTGAAGCATATGGCAGACGGCGTTATGGCGTTTGACTCGTCGGGAAAAATAATCCACATAAATCCCGCGGCAAAAAAGCTTATGCGTATTCGCAAAATAGAAAATATGACATTTGACGATATTTTTTCGGACACCGAACCGAAAATTTCACAGGCGCTTATTTCTGCGGATATGTCCACAAAAGAGCGCACTATCAAGCGCGCAAACGTTGAAATAAAGCTTTATTTCGCGAAATTCCGCACAAAAGAAAAAACAGGCGGTATTGTGGTGGTTTTGCAGGACATCACCGAACAGCAGCGCCTTGACAACTCGCGCCGTGAGTTTGTGGCAAACGTGTCGCACGAACTGCGCACTCCGCTCACAACCATAAAAGGATACGCGGAAACGCTTCTTTATTCGGCAGAGGAAAACGATTTTGACAAGGACAACTTCATAAGCTTTTTAAACGTTATAAATAACGAATCGGACAGAATGACACGCCTTGTAAAAGATTTGCTTGTTCTCTCGCGCCTCGACTACGGCAAAAAAGGTCTTAAAAAAGAAAAATTCGACCTTTCCGCGCTGGTGGAAAGCGTTGTTGCAAAACAGGAAATCAACGCAAAATCTGCGCATCTTACACTTACTTACGAGCCTCTCTCGGCTCTTCTTCCGTTTGAGGGCGACCGCGACGCTATGGAACAGGTTTTGGTCAACATCATCAGCAACGCGATTAAATACACAGGCTCGGACGGCAAAATTTACGTTGCGTCGGGCAAGATGTACGACAGTGTTTACATAAAAATAAAGGACAACGGAATTGGCATACCGAAAGAGGATTTACCTCATATTTTCGAGCGTTTCTACCGTGTCGACAAGGCGCGCTCGCGCGAAAAGGGCGGAACGGGACTCGGACTTGCAATTTCACACGATATTATTGCGGCGCACGGCGGAAGCATTAAAATAAACAGCATTTACGGCGCAGGAACCGAGGTTGTAATAATTCTTCCGACGGGAAAAAGCAGTAAAAAAACCCGAAAATAACGTTTAATAACCGAGCAATGTTTCAAATGTAATTGTATTTTAAAGAAACGGTAATATTACTGTAACATTGATGTTGTATAATAGTGACAACAATGGTTGTATTGTAAAATTTTATAAATATTTTGCCGAAACGGAGGTAAAAAGCAATGAAAAAAATAATTGCGCTTGTTTTATGTTTAATAGTTATGTCGCTGCCGCTCACGTCGCTTGCAGCACCCGAATTTTTGGGTTCGTCGTATGTCGGCACGGCGGACTATCTTGTTGATATTTTAAATCCCGACTCGTTCAGCACCACAACGTCAAATTCGGTTTGCGTTGTATCGGCGGCGGCAAAGGCGGGCACAAACGTTGCAATTTATATGTACGACGTGTCAACAGGTATGTACCGCAAAATCAATACATATTTCAACGGTGTGAAATTTGAAGAAACGGCAGTCGGCGCAAGCGGACTTTATGCGCGCCAGGTGCTTTTGAGAGAGGGACTTAACAAAATTCTCGTTTACGCGCAGAAAGACAATGCAGTTCAGACCACGCGCCTTGAAGTTACACTTTTGAGCGAGGCTTATGTCGGCAACCTCAAAACCTTTATCACAAGCCGTCTTAATTAGTTTCGCGGTTTAAATTTCTCCTTTTTAAAGAGGATTTTTATGAAAATTAAAGAAAGAATTAAAAATATCGTTTTGGCACTGCTTATTATAAGCAGTGTTTGCCTTACGCTCAATATTTGGTTCGATAAAAAATTATGGCCCGACGGCTATAATTTTTTTTCTGATATTACGCAGAAAATTTTCGGGCAGAAAGTACTGAAAAACAGCGGAAGTCTGTCTAAGGAAAAGCTTGCGCTTCCAAAACAGCTGGTTGTAAACAACGCGTCAAAGCGCAGTATTTTTTACGAAACCGACGATGCATACGACACCATTATCGCGCCGGTTAAAAGCATTTTTATAAGCGCGCTCACGTCGGACAATTACACAAAATCCACCGCCGACGAATGGAACTCGGCGCTTAAGGCAAAGTCGATTTTCGTTTCCTATCCCGTTGCATACGATTCGGAAGTTTTGGGCAATATTTTGGGTGTGCAAAAGGTTAAAACGGGCAGTATGACAATCCGCGATTTTATCATTTCGCAGGGCGACATTGCCTCGTCCAGCCTTTACGTTTACATCAGAGATTATACCGACCAAAGCATTAAAAAATGCAATGTGCGCTACGACAAAAAGGAATTTGAAAATCTTCTTACGCGATATGCAGGCAGTACAACGGGCGATTTGCCGTATTCGTTTGAGTTAAATTTTGACAAAATCAACTCCGACTCGCAAAACGTCACCATTTCCCCCGACGTTGTGCTTTCGATAAACCGAACAAAGCACAGCTCGCTGTATTCGATAAATCCCGTGTTTTCGCGCTCGAATGAGGATTTTGACTCCGAAACCGTTGACACAATTTTGAAAAAGTTCAGTTTTAACATAAACACCGCGCGGAAATACACCGAGCCCGACGGCGCGATTGTGTACGTCGAAAACTACGGCTCGATTAAAATTCACCCCAGCGGATATTTTGAATACAAGGCCATTGCGCCCGACAAGGGTGTTTCGCTCCCCGTTGACGCCGATGCCGATTTTAACAGTATTTTCACCGCGTCGCTCAATTTTGTAACCGATTTCTGGACGGGCGTTGTTCCGCAGAGCGAGCTTAATTTGAGCCTTACGGGCGACATTGTGAACAAAAGCCTTTCGGACGTTGAGTTTACAATGAATTATTACATTGACGGCACGCTTATCCGCGACGATATTCAAAATGCGCTCACCGGCGAAATTTCGCCGTACGCGCTCACAATGAACGTTTCAAACGGAAAAATCACCGCTTATAAACAGCTTATCCGCATTTATTACACAGGTGACACCGATATTGAAAATATTTCGACCATTGAGGCGCTGGATAAACTTTTTGCGTCCAAAGAAGATTTGAAAAATACAAACGTCCGCGAGATTTTCCCCGCATACATCAATGAAGGCGGAATATATGCAATCACCTACGCGGCGAAAAGCGACTCGGGCAAAACTGTGCTTATAAGATAGGAAAGGGCGGTGTTTTTTATTAACTGGGAAAAACTTAAAACCTTTCTTATTGTGCTTTTTGCGGTGCTGAACGTGTTTCTCATCGCGTTTACGCTGGTGCAGAATTCAAAATATTCGGTCATCAGCGACGAAACGGTATCCGACACCGTAAAAATTTTAAAATCAAAAAATATAAACATCAGCGCGGATAAAATAGACAGAAAACAGGTCGGTTTAAACGTTATATCGCTTAAAAACGCCGTGGTTTCGCACAATTTTCCGAGCGGATTTACCCGTGAGGACGAAAAAACCTTTTCGGCGGAAACAAGCGGAAGTTTAAACAGCGAGGGCGACGTTAAAAGAGTGCTTTCGTCCGTCGGAATAAACGGGGACACCGAGATAATTTTGAATGAAAAAAGTGCAGTTGTTAACCTTAAAGTCAGCGGTTTTCCTGTTTTTGACGTTTCGCTCACTCTCACCGAACAAAACGGGAAAGTGAAAATTTCGGGAAGCTGGTATTCTGCCGAAAGCAAGCCGAAAAAAAGCAGTGACAAGTCGGATATTGTGTCGCTGACGGGAATTTTGATAGATTTTTCAAATATCGCGCAGTTTGACGGCGAAATAAGCGTCGATAAAATTGAACTCGGATATTACATTTCGGAGTCAAACAGACTTCTTGAACGTCTTAACGTTACCGCCGCGCCGTGCTGGAAGATTTCATCGAGCGACGGCAAATGCTATTATTTCAACGCGCGCAACGGCGAATTTTTAAAGCAAACAAATTAAAAACATAAAAATAAAATTACGGAGGTTAGATTTATGGCAAGAGGAAGAATGCCTATGGGTATGGGAATGGGCAATATGAATAATATGATTAAGCAGGCGCAGAAAATGCAGCAGGATATGGTCAAAATGCAGGAGGAGCTTGAGCAGTCCGAGTTTGAGGCGGCGGCAGGCGGCGGCGCGGTAACAGTGAAAATGTCGGGTAAAAAGGAACTTACCGAAATTAAAATCAGCCCCGACGCGGTTGACCCCGACGACGTTGAAACACTTGAAGATATGATTTTAGTTGCGGTAAACGACGTTATCAAAAAAATTGACAAGCAAAATCAGGAAAAAATGAGCAAAATGACGGGCGGTATGAATATCCCCGGTTTGTTTTAGACAAAACAAAAAACGGCTTTAAAGCCACTCCTCGATAAGACAACATTGCCTTAAAAACATATTTTTCGCGCCTT
>ERZ773194.105-NODE-105-length-109786-cov-17.409283_pt1 | contig 109786 bp, 98 predicted proteins | sample MGYA00511240_ERZ773194 | MGnify/ENA primary metagenome ERZ773194 (study PRJEB29015, sample SAMEA2737774) | human gut metagenome | biome: human gut; feature: human-associated habitat; material: faeces | place: China | collected 2012 ... | reverse complement strand
TCAAGCGCCTGCTTCATCATAGGGGGGCGTTTATCGGGCGAATGGGCGTCTGTTCCTATAAAGCTTACAAGCTGGTTTTTTATAAGCTTTTCCGCAATTTTTGAGTAGCCCTGAGAAAACAGTGAGGATGCGTTGACCTGGGCTAATATTCCGTTTTCTGAAATAAATTTGAGCAGCTTTTTATACCCGTAAAATTTATAATATCTTTCTAAATGAGCGATTATCGGAGTTATACCGAGGTTGCCGCGCAGCTCGTTTATATCATCGAAAAGCTCGCTGCCGATGCTGTTATCCGAAAGCTCAAGGAGCAGATAATTTGAATTGTTAAGGCAAAAATTAAATACAGAGTCGCTTTTACCTATATATCTGTAATACAGCACCTCGCTGCCTATATATATTCGCGGCATATCAGCGCCTTTAATTGCTTCGGTAAGAATATTATATGCGGCGCTGATTTTTTTTTGATAATTTTCAAGATTTTCTGACATAGCGTAAAAATGCGGTGTTGCTATAACATCGGTAATGCCCTGACTTTTCATCATACGAAGAAGCTCCAGCGATTCTTCGGTGTTTTTTGCCCCGTCGTCAACACCGGGGAGTATATGGGAATGTATATCAAGAAGAATTTGTATCACATCCTGTAAAATATGCGGGAGCCAAAGGTCTCCCGCATTTAAAATCAATAGCTGTATTTCCCGTTGTAGGAGCGGTAATACTTTTTATAATAGCGCTTTGTTCCGTAATCCGACCCGTTGAGTATTAGACCCAAAATGTCAATATCAAGCACCTCGGCGCTTGATAAGGCACGGCGCAGATTTTCGTGCGTGGTTACGCCTGCACGGATTATAAGCACCATACCGTCCGCCTTTTGACCCATAACCAAAGCGTCTGACAAAACGTTTACGGGCGGTGCGTCAAGAATTATGCAATCGTACTTTTCACGGAAAAGCTTTAAAAGCTCATCAAATTCCGGGGTCGAAAACATTTCGGTCGCATTTTGCGGCAAATCGCCTGTGGTTATAATATCAAGTGATGAATTGTAATGCTTTATGGCGTTATCAGGCTCGGCAGTGCCGGCTATAAGCTCCATAAGCCCTACAGAATTATCAAGCTTTAATTTGTGGTGAACACTGGGTCTGTGAGCGTCAGCGTCAATAAGCAAAACCTTTTTGTTAAGCTGAGAAAGCGAAATTGCCGTGTTTATAGAGGTTGTGGACTTACCCTCTGAGGCATTCGGGCTGGAAATAACGATTACCTTTTTTCCGTCCTTTTCAAGCAGGGAAATAAGGTTTGTTCTTATACTTTTATAAGCCTCGGCAACGGCGAACGGCACCTTTTTTTGCGTAGCCGCCTCGTTAGCCGCGGCATTTACAGAAGCATCAGCGGCAACAGTTTTATTTGGCATTGGTTTGTCCGTCCTTCCTGGAATATCCGTATTTATTATAACCGTACTTATGGTAGCCCTTTGATTTTGCGTTTGAGAAGTCCGGTATATTGCCTATAAGCATTATTTTGTAATTGTTTGTAATATCATCCTCATTCTTTATAGTAGTATTTGTAAGGGAGATGATATAAACAACGGCAAAGCTTATAAGTCCGCCCGCAAGCGCCGCGATAATGGTTGTTATAACAGTACGCGGATATGTACGGTCGGCATTTTCGGCATTTGTTGTAATTGCGGCGGTTGAATTGGGAATGAATTTTAAAATATAATCGGGAGCAAGCTCTAAAAATTTATTGGTTAAGGTTTTTGCCTCCTCGGGTGTTGAGGCGGTAAAGCTTATATCAATAAATAAAGTGTCTGTTGTGCGCCTTTTTATTACAACATTATTTTTAAGCTCGGTATACAGATATTTGTTACCCGTATTGTCGGCAAGCTCCTTATAAATATCGTTTGTTTTTAAAATGTCGGTTATTGTGTTTGCCAATTGAAGGGATGCGGCAATATCGGTATTGCTGACGGTTTTTGAATTACTGCTGACGGTATTGTTATCAGTAATAATTGCACCGTTTGTTACAAGCACAGAACCTGTTGCCGAATATTTCGGAACTGCCACAAACTGACAATAGGAAAAGGCAATTACGGCGCATATAAGCGCTGAGACAATTAAAACATATACATATTTAAGCGCGAGCCGTACTAAAGAAAATAAAGATATATTATTCACAAAATACCCCTTTCGTCATAAACAAGAATATTATACAACATTAAACCCCGAAAGGCAATAGTAAATTTTTAATATTTGCTGTTTTACAGACTTTTCCTTGAATACGCGGTGCTTGTGTGCTATAATTTTTTTGCAAATTTCAAAGCAGGTGACTCAAATGAACAACGAAAATGAAAAAATCATAGGTCTTTTAAGTAAAATAAATGCGGCGCAGAATGAAATGATAGCTGCAATTTCGCACCGCTCGGGACATACAGCGGAGGATACTGCCGCCCTTTTACAGCTTTTTGACGCGGGCAATACCGGCAGAATTTCCGCTGAGCTTATACCCGAAAGTCTGAAAAAGGAAAGTATGGTTGAAATAAAGGCGGATGGCTCCGCCGTGCTTACCGGCAAGGGAGCGATAGCGGCAAAGGCAATGAGTATAAGCCGCGAAAGGTTTTCCTCTCAGCTGCTTCGGGGCACTACGCCCGAGGAGCGCTTTGTGCTTATAAGCGTGCTTGAAAAGATGCTTAAAAACATTTAAATGCGCTCCAATTATTAACAATAATTTAATTTTTAAAATGCGGTATTGACTTTCCCTGATTTTCGATTATAATGTATAATGCAGTTAAAAAAAGACGGTAAAAAACGTCTTCTGAAAATAAGTTTGGAGGAATTTGATTATGAAAATTAAACCTTTGGCCGATAATGTCGTCATAAAGGCGACGGAAGCAGAGGAAACCACAAAAAGCGGCATTGTTTTAACATCCGCCGCAAAGGAAAAGCCGCAGGTTGCGGTTGTTGTAGCCGTAGGCCCCGGCGGCACGGTTGACGGTAAAGAAGTTAAAATGTCCGTTAAAGAGGGCGATAAGGTAATCGCCGCTAAATACTCGGGCACGGATATTAAAATTGACGGCGAGGAATATACAATTCTCCACCAGTCGGATATTTTGGCAATAGTTGAATAATCGGAGGTAATTTATTATGGCTAAAAATATTGTTTTCGGCGAGGAAGCAAGAAAATCGCTTCAGGCAGGCGTTGATAAACTGGCAGACGCCGTAAAGGTAACCCTAGGACCTAAGGGCAGAAATGTTGTTCTTGATAAGAAGTACGGCTCGCCCCTTATCACTAACGACGGTGTGACTATAGCAAAGGAAATAGAGCTTGACGACCCGTTTGAAAATATGGGTGCGCAGCTTGTTAAGGAAGTTTCCGTTAAAACTAATGATGCCGCGGGCGACGGTACCACCACTGCTACCGTTTTGGCACAGGCTCTTATTAAAGAGGGCATGAAGAATGTTGCCGCGGGCGCTAACCCGATGGTAGTTAAAAAAGGCATTAAGAGCGCGGTTGATACCGCTATTGATACGGTAGTAAAGAACTCCAAGAAGGTAAGCGGAAGCGATGATATTGCGCGCGTTGCCACCGTTTCCTCGGGCGACGAGGTTATAGGCAAACTTATTGCCGAGGCTATGAGCAAGGTTACGGCTGACGGTGTTATAACCGTTGAGGAATCAAAGACAGCCGAAACATACTCAGAGGTTGTTGAGGGTATGCAGTTCGACCGCGGATACATCACCCCCTATATGGTGACCGATTCCGATAAGATGGAGGCTGTGCTTGACGACGCTCTTATCCTTATAACCGATAAGAAGATATCCAACATTCAGGAGATTCTGCCGCTGCTCGAGCAGATTGTCCAAGCAGGCAAGAAGCTGCTTATAATCGCAGAGGATATTGAGGGCGAGGCTCTTTCAACCCTTATCGTTAACAAGCTGCGCGGCACATTTACCTGCGTTGCGGTTAAGGCTCCGGGCTTCGGTGACAGACGCAAGGAAATGCTCCGCGATATAGCTATTCTCACCGGCGGTGAGGTTATCTCCGAGGAGCTCGGACTTGAGCTTAAGGACACCACCATGGAGCAGCTCGGCAAGGCGCGTCAGGTTAAGGTTACAAAGGAAAACACCATTATTGTTGACGGTGCAGGCGATTCTGCCGCCATTAAGGACAGAGTAGCCCAGATAAGAAACGAGCTTGCAGCCACAACCTCTGATTTTGACAGAGAAAAGCTTCAGGAAAGACTTGCTAAGCTTGCAGGCGGCGTAGCCGTTATTAAAGTAGGCGCTGCTACCGAAATTGAAATGAAGGATAAAAAACTCCGCATTGAGGACGCTCTTTCCGCTACCAAGGCTGCTGTTGAAGAGGGCATTGTCGCGGGCGGCGGCGTAGCACTTATTAACGCTATTCCGGCGGTTAAGGCACTGCTTGATACCGTTTCGGGCGATGAAAAAACAGGCGTTAATATCGTGCTTAAGGCTCTTGAGGCTCCGATTAAGCAGATTGCGTTCAACGCAGGTCTTGAAGGCTCTGTAATTATAGATAAGATCGTAAACAGCGGCAAGGTGAACTACGGCTTTGACGCTTATAACGAGACCTATACCGATATGATAGACGCCGGCATTGTTGACCCGACCAAGGTTACCCGCTCGGCTCTTGAAAATGCTGCGTCCGTTGCGGCAATGGTTCTTACAACCGAGAGCCTTGTTGCCGATAAGAAAGAGGACGCCGCCGCTGCGAATGCAGCCGCTGCTGCCGCCGCACAGGCGGGCGGAATGTATTAATCCGCAGCACGGTTAAGGCAAAAAATAATAGTTTAGAGCAAGAAAAAATCCTTCCCGATATTCGGGGAGGATTTTTTGCGTATATGTATTTTCAATATCTGCAAGCGATCAAGGCTTTATATTAATGCCTGCTGAACAATTCAAAAGTACCTTAACCCGAGCATGTTGGTGTAAACTTTTGAATTGTTCAGGTGCAAGGTTTTTGCGCAATTTTGCGAAAAAACCTTGCACTTTAAAAAGAATCACATTTTGATTCTTTTTAAAATCAGGCGACAATCAATGGATACTGACGGTCAAAACAAAGGTTTTGACCCATAAAATCGAGATTTTAACTCGATTTTATATAATTGCATTTGCTAATGCAATTATTCAGTAGACATTATATTAATCTTTAGTCTCTGACAATCCCTCAGCCGCTGACCGCGGCAGCCGCCGACTGCGGCGGTCTCCTCTGTCACTTTGAGACATCTCCTCACACTGTGAGGAGTCACCCTTTACACAAGGGAGTCTTTGGTTTATATTGTTCAGCTGAAAATTTTTGAAGCGAGTGTTTGATTGGATATATCGCTTTTAAATATAATCTCTATGCCCGTTACATCCGAAGAATATTCCTTGTATAAGGCAAGCTGTTTCCTAAAGAAGTCGGAATTATCATCGATATGCTTTTGAAATTTTTCCTTTGCGCTTTTAATATCGCAAAGACTGAATTGCACCCTGTATATGTAGGACAGTCTTTTTTCAATACCGTCGCCGCCAAGCTCAAAAATATAATCAGCTGCGAACGGTTTATTATAATTATAGGCTGAATTTTTCATACCGGAGACTAAAGGAATAAAGGAAAGCGGACGATACTGATCTCGGCAGCTTTTAAGTCCGTCGTTCGCACTGAAAAAGTCGGGCAGAACAATATCGGCGGTTTCAACGAGTGGAAAAACATCGACATCGTGCGGGTGCTGATCAAGACCGTCGACCGGCTGCTCGGCAACCCCGAAGGCGCGTCGCTCGACCTGATTACACACGTGACCGACCGCAAAGGGCATGATATGCGCTACGCAATCGACAGCCGCAAACTGCAGCGAGAGCTCGGTTGGGAACCGAGTCTGCAGTTCGAGGAGGGCATCGAGCGCACTGTGCGCTGGTATCTCGACAATCAGGAGTGGATGGACAACGTCACCTCCGGCGCATATCAGCACTACTACGACGACATGTATAAAAACCGGTAACAGCAACCGTAAGAAAACGACAAAAGGCTGCGGCACATCGGATTGTGCCGCAGCCTTTTGCTATATATGCAAACGCACCTTATCGTATCACGCACTTGCCAACGGCCTTTACCGATGGCGACTGCAGAACTATGAAATAAATTCCTGTGCCTGCACTCTTAGCATCGATGTCAAGAGTGTTGGTTCCCGCCTGCAACGCCACGTCGTGGGCGACAATCATTTGTCCCGTAGCCGAGAACATCGACAACCGCGCCTTCTCGCTGCATTGCGAGTCGTAGCGCACCTCAACAGTTTCGCCACGCAAGGCAATACCAAGAGCGGAAGGCTTGTCGGCAACCACCGTTTCCACGCCGCTTTCCGCCGAATAGTGCGTAGCCATGTTGCGAAGAGCAATAGTGCGCGTCTCGCCACGTTTTTTGGTGTCGAGAGTGAACCGCATTGTGGTTAGTTTCAACGGATAGCGATAGTATTCTATCGGCTCGTCGGCAAAGGCCGTGTTCAAATCCACCAAATCCACATTGCGCATCTCCTGCTTGCCCAATGCATCGACATAGAAGAAATGCACTTTCTTGACAACGCCATCCTTGTCGTCAAGATCGAACGACAACGACTCCGGCAATCCGAACAGCGTCTTGTTGAAAGTCAAGTCGATTGTTGCAAGGCGACCGTTGGTGATGTCAAACGACCACGCCGCGCCCGAATTCCAACCTTCAGGAAGAGCAGCCGTTGAAACAGAGAGATTCGACACTCCCGACAATGCGCGTTCAAAATCGCTGTCGTTGGTGAAATCAGTCACCAACACAGGCTTGTCGCTGTTCTCCACCGTCACGTCGACACTCACCGCAACATCGCCAAACCGTCCGGTCACAACCGTAGTGCCGTTTTGTCCGGCATAAATCATCCCGTCCTCAACACGGCACACGTCGGGATTCTCCACCTCCCAGCTGAAAGCTATCGGACTGAGTGCGAAATCAGCAGTAGCGGTTTTGCCAATAAGTTCTATCAGCGGCGTGTGGTTTTTATCGACAATCACACTCTCATATTTAGGCACCACATTGTCAACCGCAATTGTTGTTACAGGAATCTCCGCGCGCAAACCGTCTTTCTCGGCAATGATTTTGCCCGACATTCCCTCTGCCCCTGAATGAAAATACCCTTCGGCGTCGACAGTTCCAAGAGCGGCAGGCTCACAAGAGAAGCTGCATCCCTTCAAATCCTTGTCGAGCACCTCGTCATATTCATTGAACGCCATCATGCGCAATGGAGCAATGGCAATCACCGACGTGCTTATCGCCGACTTGCTGAACGCTATACGAGCAACTTTGTTTGACTCCGGGGCAAGCGACACGGCAAGCATCGCGTCTTCAACAGGACGCACAGAGCCGCGGCCAGGGAGATTGAGCATCTCGCCGTCGACAGCAATGGCTGCGCTGCCTCCGCTGTCAAAGTTCACTATATCCCAAGCTCCGCGATTCACCATCCAGCTGCAAAGTTCAATACAGTCAATAGCAGAGCTCTGAACCGACATCTCATTAATCAACATATACAGTTTGGTCTTGTCTTTTGAGATTCCAGCAAGCACGTGCGCCGACTTCTCATATTCGCGGCCATTCTCAAAATTGTTATACTCGCCGTCGTGGAACACACCGTCGTGTACAAGGCTCGGATAGCCGTGAAATGCGTTCAGAATGTTCTTCGGCGCCGTACCCCACTTCGTCCCAGCTACAGTCTGCTCCACTCTGACCACATCGCCAACCGACAAAGGATGCTGATTGTAGGCATCGATGGCATCGCCTCGCAGATAAAGCACATACTCGGTCTTCGTCGACTGGATAGGCTCGTCCGACACCGCCTCTACACGGCACGGAGTAGGATCGCCGTTGACAATCCATTCGCCTTGAGGTTTCAGCTTAATATATTTGCCGGCATCTTTTAGAGTGATGCTGTTCATGCGGTTAAGCAGGATGCAGTTGCCTGTGAAACCATTAGTGGCATCCGAATTGTAGCACGAGATGTCGAGCGACAGCCCGTTGTCGGCAACCACACGCGTCGTAAAACCGGTATGGGCAAATATTTCCGCTTTCTTATCCTTTGTAATTGCGAGCAGAGAGCGTGCGAAATCACGACGCCACGCAAACTCGCCGTTGCTGATGTTGATGCCAATGCAGACACCCATGTCATAACTGAAGAAATCGTGGTTCCAAGCCACCTTGACGTTGTGTCCCGGACGCGAATTCTGCTTATAGAACGTAGGCAGGTCCCAACGCTGCACATCAGGCACAGCATCGCGGCTCTGCGCCTGCTCAATCTTGTTGTAGGGATTTGTAAGGTCTATCTCTGTGAACCACAGAATGACAGGTTTGTCGGGATAGATATACTTGGTATACTTTATTCCCGGTCCAACGGTGTAAGACTCCACCTCTTCCACAGGACCCCACTCCGGCTCCTTGATTACATCGGCAGCCGCCGCTTTCATCACAATCGGCGACATCAGGCTTGCCACAAGCAGTGCCCCGAACATTTTTAATTTCATAGTTTTATGTTATTTTTTATGATTTGTGCATCAAAGGTAGCAACAATTATCCCTTCTACAAAGGATTTCCTCAAATAGTTTGCCCCTCCGCGCAATAATGGCACAATGTAAAGAAGGCGGAATCTGTCGAACTTTGCGCCATGAAACAATGATTTCAACCTGGTTCTGCATACCAACAAAAAAAGGCCGCTCTTTAGCGACCTTTTAGGGTGAAGAAAGGGATTCGAACCCTCGACCCTCGGAACCACAATCCGATGCTCTAACCAGCTGAGCTATCCTCACCATTTCTGATTACGGATGCAAAGGTAGGCAATTTTGGCGGAACCTGCAAACTTTCAGAGAGATTTTTTCAATAAAAATTTTATTTTTCAACCGTGTCCGAATCTACAAGAAACGGTATCAACAAGTTAGGCGACCAGTTCCACGAATCCTCCGGCACGCCGTTGTTGTAGCGGTTGAATATTTTCCGCGCAGACGAACAGAAAGCATCAAAAAAGCTTCGTTGGTCGGCACGCACAAGCCATTCCCTGTCGGCAGGCACAAGCGAATAGTTTGGGACAGACTTGTCGGGGTCCTGCACAAAAACGAGTTTATAGCCCGCACTTTTCACCACAGGCTTACCGTTCTGCCATCCCACTTTCACGCGCACCATCGCACCGCCACGCGTGTCGGGCTTGCGCATACCTGAAATGAAGTTTCCCATTGAATACACCACCAGCACCTGCCTTCCGTCTTTGGCACGACGCATCTGCATGGGCTGTATCACGTGAGGGTGTCCTCCGATAACCAGGTCCACCCCTTCGTCGACAAGCCAGTCGGCAAGCAGTTCCTGCTCTTTGTTCTGCACAAGTTGATATTCCACGCCCCAATGCATGCACGCCACCACCAAATCGGCACCTTTTCTGCGCGCAGCCTGGATATCCGCATGGATTTTGGCACGGTCGATATAGTCGACCACCACATCACCCTGCACCGTAATGCCGTTTGTGCCATATGTGTAGTTGAGGAAGGCAATCTTCATGCCCTTCACATCGGCTACAAACGGATAGTTCTTTGCCCTTTCAGCAGCGTTGCGGTATGTGCCGACGTGAGGCACCCCGAGCATGTCGAGTTGGTCAAGCGTGCGGCGCAACCCGGCATCGCGACGGTCAAGGCAATGATTGTTGGCATGCAGAAACAGGTCGAATCCAGCGTCCTTGAGCGCAACTGCATATTCCTCCGGCGCGCTGAAGCACGGATAGCCCTTATAAGGTTTTCCTCCAAGCGTGCATTCAAGATTTACCACAGCATAGTCGGCAGCGCTGACATAGTCTGCCACATGGCGGAAATATGCCGAATAGTCAAATGAGCCGTCGCTACGGCGCGCCGCCTCGATTTGACGGTCGTGCTGCATGGCGTCGCCAGCAAACACCAACGTTGCATCGCCGCCTTGCAGCAACGACAGCACAGAACACAGGATGCCTAACAGAAACATTTTTTACTTATAGATTTCGTGACGAGCGGCAAGCAGCGTGTTCTTCATCAACGACACAATTGTCATCGGACCCACACCACCCGGCACAGGAGTGATAAACGAGCATTTCGGAGCCACATTCTCAAAGTCTACATCGCCTTTCAGGCGGAAACCGCTTTTGGTTTCTGTCGAAGGCACACGCGTAGTGCCCACATCGATAACCGTAACGCCGTCTTTCACCATATCGGCAGTCAAGAACCCAGGCTGACCGAGAGCAGCGATAATGATGTCGGCGTTGAGCGTAAACGACTTTATATCGCGCGTACGGCTGTGGCACACTGTCACAGTAGCATCGCCCGGCACCGCTTTCTGCATCATCAGCGAAGCCACCGGCTTGCCCACAATGTTGCTGCGACCAAGCACCACGCAGTTTGCACCCTTCGTCGGCACATTATAGCGACGCAGCAGTTCGAGGATGCCTTGCGGAGTGGCAGACAAGAAACACGGCAGTCCAATCGACAGCCGTCCCACATTTATCGGATGAAATCCGTCCACGTCCTTGCGATAGTCGATGGCTTCAATGATTTTCTGCTCGTCGATGTGTTTCGGCAACGGCAATTGCACAATGAATCCGTCCACATTGTCGTCGGCGTTAAGACGTGCGATAGCCTCAAGCAGTTCCGCCTCGGTCACATCGGCCTCATAGCGAATGAGCGTAGATTCAAATCCACATTGCTCACAGGCTTTCACCTTGTGAGCCACATAGGTCTCGCTTCCACCGTCGTGACCCACAAGAATCGCAGCAAGATGCGGACGTTTCTTTCCAGCCGCAACCATTTCAGCCACTTCCGACGCAATCTCCTGCTTCACAGCGTCGGCAATTTTTTTTCCATCGATTAGTTCCATTATTGTCTATTATTTACGTTGTCTTTGTTTCCAAATCAATATTTCCGCTTTGGGTTACGCGGAAACCAACCCTTCTCCACTCGTTTGCGCTGCTCAAAAATCTCACCGATGCCCCAGAACGACGAAAACCCTGTCACTCCAAGAATCACCGACCAGAACAAGTCGTCGACCCACCACGCAAGGAATCCGCACACAATTCCGACAGCAAGAAACGCCCACCAAATACGCACACCGAAATAATACTCCCCTTTGATTACCAAAGGATGAAACAACCCAATCACGAGAAACGTGCATAAGCCGATGACGATGCCGGCGAGGTGGTAATTCTGCAAAAATTCTATCATATTGCTGTAAGATATGGATTTATGTATACTTTATAAAGAATCTGCGCAAGCAGATAAAGGATTACGATGTTGTAGAGGTAGCGGTTGTTGAAGCGGATGGTGCGCTGGTTGCGCGTCAGCGTGTACAGGCTCACCACAATCGCCGACAGCAGCAGCACGACACCCGTCGACCAGACACCGCCCTCCGGACGAAACGCATAGCCGAGAATACAGATGTCCACACCGCTGACAGCCGCCACATACGCCACGGCAAGAGCCGTGATTATCAACGAGAAAATAAAGCCCGAAATGCGCCATGTGACAGAGTGGTTGTGTGTCTGCGACAAAAGGAAATGCGCCACCAGCGGCACGTTGAAGTAAATAGCCGTCAGCAGCATGATTATCGACAAGCCATTGAGCGCGGTGATGAGCGGCAGCGTGAGGATGAACACAATCACGCCAAACTGCTTCAGCAAACTCATGGCAAGAAACCGGTCTCTCAGCCATCGCGGATTGACAGCCATCCATCCCAGCGCCACAATAAGCGGCACCGACCAGGGGAAGATGGAAAACACCAATTGCAGCGCGAGCATATTCAACCGTGAATATCCGGCTATCGGCTCGGCAAGGCTGCCGATTCCGAGTATCAGGCGCGCGGTCTCTCGGCTGTTTGCAAGAAACGCCACAAGCAGATAAGCCAATGCCGCCGACACAACAAGCAGCACCAGCAGTCTGACATAGTCGGACACACGCTTCTTTTCCTGTATTGAAATGAAAATCATTCCCGTAAAAGCCATTGCCAACGGAGAGAGAATGCCGAAAAACAACGATGCGCAGGCAGCCGACACAACCAGCAGCAAAGCCTTGGTGCGCGACCGCCGTTTTATCCAATGATAAAGCGACGCAAGAGCGGCTATCAGGAACAGCGATGTCAACGTCAGCGGGCTGGCATGGTAGGCCAACGCACTGACAGAATAAGACGATATAAAAATCAAAGAGGCAAGAAAAGCGTAGTCTTTACGCTCATGCTCGCCTCGAAAATAGAAGATTCCACACGACAGCAGCCATATCACCGTGGCGGCAGGGATGCGCACCGCAAGAGTGGCCGGATAGCCGAACACGTTGATGCTGACCGACACCAGATAGGCATAGAAACTCGTTGCGAAATTGCCAGCGTTATGAGGCGTAAGCAGCGACCCAAAGCCACTGTCGGACAAGCCGCGCGCAATTCCGAGTATCTCTTCCTCATCGCCGCACAGCCCCACAGCCCCAAGCGGCAAATAGACCACCAGCGCCGACACTGCCATAAGCAGCACGAGCAACGAATATTCCGGATTAACCTTATTCATCGGCTATTTTTTGAATGTCACAAAACGGTTGTATACGTAGTTGGCAAGCGTATACACCACCATGCTCAGACACATTATCACGTTTTCTCCCGTATTCTTCATAGGCAGCCACGAAATGGTCAAATCATGCAACGATGTGGACAACAACCATTGGCTCACGCCCATCTGCAGAGCAAAGCAAATGATAAATCCGATAGCGAACAGTCCCGCCTCGCGCCAAACGTTGCCGCCTGTACGGAACACCCAAGTGCGGTTCCACACGAAACTGTTTATCAATCCCAGGATATAGCCCAATGTGTTTGCCACAGCGTAGTCAAGCCCCATCAGAGTATTGATTACGTAGAACACCACCAACGTAATCAGCGTGTTGCTCACACCAATCACGCCGTATTTCAAAAGTTGCACGAATGTTTTTTTCGCTTCGTTGCCCATATCTTTTTTATTTGTTTTCAATTACAGGGATTCGCCAATTGTATCTGACCGCAAGCAGGCGTATCGCCACAACAGTGACGGCACATGCCACCTGCTGCATCTCCGGCTTGCATCCGCACAGCATCGCGCCCCAATACACCAGACCGCCGGCAATGCATGCCGTGCCATAGACATCCTTGCGGAATATCAGCGGCACTTCGTTTATCAGGATGTCGCGCAGCACTCCTCCGAAAGCGCCGGTCAGTGTGCCCATGATTATCGCAGTCCACACCGGATAGCCAAACATCAGCGTTTTCTGCATACCGATAACCACAAACAGCGCCAAGCCGATGGTGTCGAATATGAAAAACGTGCTATTGAGCCTCACCCATTGCCTTCTGAACACAATGACAAACAGCAGCGAAAGCCCCGTCACACCCATATACCATCCGTTCTGCATCCAGAACGGCGTGGTGCCGAGCAGCACGTCGCGAAGCGTTCCGCCTCCTATCGCGGTGACAAGTCCGACGACATAAGCTCCAAACCAGTCAAAATTTTTCGCGGCAGCCAGACGAATGCCGCTGATGGCAAAGGCTATTGTGCCGGCAATTTCTACAATAAGCAGGAATAGAGATGTTTGCATCTATCGCAACGGATTTGGTTTCACTGTTTTTTCGTAATATTTGCAGTACTCCGAGATGCCGCACTCCTGACATTTCGGACGGCGCGCCGTGCAGACATAGCGGCCGTGAAGAATAAGCCAATGGTGCGCTATCGGGAGCAGATGTTTCGGGAAATGCTCCACGAGCGTGCGTTCCGTTTCCAGCGGAGTCTTGGAATTGTTGGTCAGCCCTATGCGGTTCGCCACACGAAACACGTGGGTGTCGACCGCCATCGCCGCCTTGTTGAACACCACCGACAGTATCACATTAGCCGTCTTGCGGCCCACTCCCGGCAGTTTAATCAGTTCCTCCATCGTCGACGGCACTTCCCCGCCATATCGCTCCACAAGCATCCGCGCCGCTCCTACCAGCGAACGCGCCTTGTTGTTTGGGAACGTAACACTCTTTATATACTCAAACACCGCCTCCCGACTCGCCCCGGCAAGAGCCTCGGGCGTCGGATAGTCGCGGAAAAGCGGCGGAGTGACGATGTTTACACGCTTGTCTGTGCATTGCGCAGACAAGATTACTGCCACAAGCAACTGAAACGGAGACCCATAATGGAGTTCCGTTTCGGCTTTAGGCATATTCTGGCTGAACCATGAGATTATGCCGGCATATCTTTCCTGCTGGCGCATGATTTCTTATCAGTGTACCGACTCGAACTCGTCGAGGAAACGCACGTCGTTTTCAGAGAACATACGCAAATCCTTGACACGATATTTCAAATTGGTTATGCGCTCCACGCCCATACCGAGAGCGAAACCGGAGTACACCTTGCTGTCGATGCCGCACGATTCGAGTACGTTTGGATCCACCATACCGCAACCGAGGATTTCAACCCAACCAGTATGCTTGCAGAATCCGCAACCCTTTCCGCCACAAAGATGACAGGAGATGTCCATTTCAGCCGATGGTTCGGTGAATGGGAAATAAGACGGACGCAAACGGATTTTTGTTTCCGAGCCAAACAATTCACGCGCAAAGTAGAGCAACGTCTGCTTCAGGTCGGCAAACGACACGTTTTTATCGATGTAAAGAGCCTCAATCTGATGGAAGAAGCAGTGGGCGCGCGCAGAGATAGCCTCGTTGCGGTATACGCGTCCGGGACAGATGATGCGGATTGGCGGCTGCTGCGACGTCATCACGCGGGTCTGCACCGAAGATGTGTGCGTGCGGAGCAGCACGTCAGGCGAACGCTGGATGAAGAATGTGTCCTGCATGTCGCGCGCAGGATGGTCGGCAGCGAAGTTCAAAGCCGAGAACACGTGCCAGTCGTCCTCCACTTCCGGACCGTCGGCAACCGTGAATCCAAGACGCGAGAAGATAGATATAATCTCATTGCGGATAAGCGAGATAGGATGGCGTGTGCCGAGCGGCGAAACGGCAGCCGGACGCGTAAGGTCAATTGCTGCGTCGGCATCGTCGCTGGTTTCAATATTTTCACGCAAAGCGTTGATTTTGTCGGTGGCAAGCACCTTCAACTGGTTGAGTTTCTGACCGATTTCCTTCTTCTGCTCATTAGGCACGTTGCGGAAATCGTTGAAAAGGGCTGAGATCTCACCCTTTTTACTTAAATATTTGATACGCAGAGCCTCAACTTCTTCCTTTGTAGAGGCGTTCAATGCTTCTACTGCGCTCTTCAGACTTTCAATTTTTTCTAACATTTCTGTACTGCTGTTTTTTATTGCATAGACAGTGCAAAGGTAAGAAAATGTTTTGATTAATAGAAATACTTTTTTTAAATTTGCCAATAGAAAGATTGATTATGAATGCGTTTGAAGAGAAAACACTAAGATATATCCACAGACACATGCCGGCTGTCGCCAACGGAAAGATTCTGGCTGCTGTCAGCGGAGGCGCCGACTCGGTCGCCCTGCTGAGAGTGCTTGCGGCGCTGGGCTGCAACTGCATCGCTGCCCACTGCAACTTCCACCTGCGCGGCGACGAGGCTGACCGCGACGAGGCGTTTGTGCGTAAACTTTGCCACGACCTCGACATCGAGCTGCGATGCACCGATTTCGATGTCGAAGCCTACAAGAAAAGCCATGGGGTGTCGACCGAAATGGCATGCCGCGAACTGCGCTACGACTGGTTCGAACGTCAACGCGCCGCCCTGGGCTGCTCCGTTATTGCCGTGGCTCACCATCGCGACGACAACATCGAGACTTTCTTTTTGAACCTTGTGCGCGGCTCTGGAATCACAGGACTTGCCGGAATAAAGCCGTGCAACGGAAAAATCGTGCGCCCGCTGCTCGGTTCCAGCCGTGATGAAATCATAAACTATCTGAAAACGCTGGGACAGGACTACGTGACCGACAGCACCAACCTTGAAAACGACTATGCGCGCAACAAGATACGCAACGTCATGCTGCCCGAAATCAGCAGGTTGTTTCCATCGGCGATGGCTGGAATCGAACTCACGCTCGAAAACCTGCAAGGCGACTACGCCGTGTGGTGCAGGGCTGTAGATGACTTCAAGCGCGATGCCGTGGAGGATTGCGGACACGCATATATCAAAATCGACCGCCGAAAACTCGCGGAGTCGGCCGACCCAGCCACGCTGCTCAACGCCCTGTTGTCGCACTATGGCTTCAACGGAGAGCAAACCAAAGCCATTGCGTCGGCATCCCGGGTGGGAGCGGTGTTTGAATCAAAAGAATATGTCGCAGAGGTTGGCAGAAACGACATTTCCGTGTTCTCGCCCGGCTCTTTCAACAATGCGGAGACATACGCTCTCAGCGATGCCGGCAGGATTGAGAAAGAGAAAGGCATACTCATTGAGATTGTCGACAACTCTCCCGAATTTGAATTTGACAGAAGCGGAAAGACGGCTTATTTCGACGCCGACGCGACGGGCGACCGCCTCACTGTGCGTCATTGGCGGCAGGGCGACCGTTTCCGACCGTTTGGAATGAAAGGTACAAAAAAATTGAGTGATTATTTCAACGACCGCAAGTTTTCGCTAATGCAAAAGCTGTCGACACCAATCGTTGAAATGCAAGGACGCATTGTGTGGATTGCGGGAGAACGCGCGGCAGACGATTTCCGCGTCACCCCCTCGTCACGCCGCATTCTGACGATGCGCGTGGCTGATAAAACATAAAAGGAAGCTCAATTGAGCTTCCTTTTTGTAGCGGGATCGAGAATTGAACTCGAGACCTCCGGGTTATGAATCCGACGCTCTAACCAACTGAGCTATCCCGCCGTTTGCGAGTGCAAAGGTACGTCAACCTATCCATTCCCACAAATTTTTCAGCAACTTTTTTTGCAACTTTTTCATAATTCATTGAAAAGCAACCGATTTAAAAACGCATTTTGCAATCCAGCGTTTTTTCTATAACTTCGCACTATGAAAAAATCAAACAACAACGACTTGCGAAAGACGCGCGACCTGCTGCGCCCACGCTACGTGGCACTGCCCATAGCGATAGGGCTGATAGCCGTGGGCACAATGTTCTGGCGCGACTCGGAGCAGTTCGACTTCAGCCTGATTCAAATTTCCACCACATCAATAGGATATTTTCTGCTCGCCCTACTTTTCATGGCAGGGCGCGACTTCGGTCTGACATGGCGTTTCCGCACGCTCACCGACCACGACATCACTTGGGGACAGGCGCTGCGCGTCAACATGCTTTGCGAATTCACGTCGGCAGTCACACCGTCGACAGTGGGCGGCAGCAGTTTCGGAATGATATATCTCACCGGCGAGGGGCTCAACTTCGGTCGCTCCACGGCAATAATGATCACCACCCTGTTTCTCGACGAGCTCTTTTATGTGGTGGCATGTCCCATCGCCCTTGCACTGATTGGCTGGAGCGGACTTTTCGACATTTCAAACGCGCACATATCATCAACCATCCGGCTGACGTTCTGGTTTGTCTACGGCGGTTTGTCGTTGTGGGCGTTGATTCTCGGACTCGGCATCTTCGTGCGTCCGTCGGCCATCCGCTCACTGCTCATCAACGCATGTAGGCTGCCTCTGCTGCGACGTTGGAAGAAAGAAGCGGCAGAGATGGGCGACGCCATAGTGGCGACATCCGGCGAACTGCGGCAGAAAAGTTTCTGGTGGTGGCTGCGCGCATTCTTCGGCACCGCGTTGTCGTGGATTTCAAGATATATGGTGGTAAACGCCATTCTGCTCGCGTTTGCCATCAATGCCGACCAAGTGATGGTGCTGGCACGCCAATTGGTGATGTGGGTAGTGCTGACCATCTGCCCCACCCCCGGCGGAAGCGGAGTCAGCGAATGGATTTTCAAGAACTACTACGGCGACATGATCGCCTCCGGCTCGCTGGCTTTGCTGCTGGCTTTATGCTGGCGCATAATCAGCTACTATATTTATCTAATCATCGGCATTTGCGTGATTCCGTCATGGCTGCGCCAATGGAAACGCAAACGCCAAAAAGCGAAATCAAATGGAATCAACGGCCAAGAAACAATGCAACATCCTCGTTGATGTTCTTATCGCACACGGCATCAGGCACTTTGTCATGTCGCCAGGCTCGCGCAACGCCCCGATAATCGTGGCGCTGGCACGCCGCGACGGCATCGAGCGCCATGTGGTGGTCGACGAGCGCAGCGCCGCTTTCATTGCTCTCGGACTCGCCCAACAGACAGGCGAGCCAGTGGCTGTGGTCTGCACGTCGGGGACAGCACTGCTCAATTATGCTCCTGCGGTTGCGGAAGCTTATTATCAGAAACTGCCGCTGATTGTCATTTCCGCCGACCGCCCGATGGAATGGATCGACCAAGACGACAGCCAGACCATACGTCAATACGAGGCGTTGGCGCAGTTTGTAAAAAAGAGCTACGACCTTCCCGCCCGCTGCGACGACGACACGGCTCTATGGTATGCAAACCGCATTGTCAACGACGCTGTCAGCGAGGCGACAAGCTGTCAGCGCGCACCGGTGCACATCAACGTGCAGATTGACGAGCCGATAAACGCCGTGGCGGAATGGACCGGCAAGCAACGCATCATAGAGGTGTCGGAACCATCGGCAGAACTAAGCGCGGAAGCCATCAGCCGGCTCGCCGACGAGGCTATGGGCAAAAACATACTTATAATAGCCGGATTCGGCCGACACGATGCCTGTTTGGAAGCAGAAATCAACAGGCTTGCCGAGTTTCCGAACGTGGCAGTGCTGACCGAGACAATAGCAAACATAAAAGGCAGCCGTCTGATTGCCGCCGTCGACCGCACCCTGCTGGCAATGGACTCCGACAAGAAATTTGTACCCGACTTGCTCATAACAATCGGCGGAGCGTTGGTGTCGCGAATGGTAAAGGCTTTCATGCGGCAAAACAAGCCCGCTGCCCATTGGCATGTGGGCGTGACCGGCACAACAGTCGACTGCATGCAGGCGCTGACACGACGCATTCTCGCCGACCCCGCCGTGTTTTTCCGACAGACGGGCAACCGCCTGCGGTGCGGCACAAGCGGATATGCACGCCTATGGGCCGACCTTGCGGCGACAGGGCTTGACCGCCACAACAAATATATCAACGGCATCGGATGGAGCGATTTGAAAGCATTCTCCATCATTCTGCCAGCCATCCCCGACGGTTGCCGCGTGCAGCTGTCGAACGGCACAACCATACGCTACGCGCAACTATTCGGCGATGTGCTCACAATGCCCACAAACTGCAACCGCGGAGTGTCGGGCATCGACGGCTCCACATCGACAGCCGTCGGAGCGTCGCTTGCCTACAGCGGCACCACACTGCTCATCACAGGCGACATGAGTTTCTCCTACGACTTGTCGGGACTGGCAAGCCAATACAACTCTCCCCGCCTTAAAATCATCGTGATGAAAAACGGAGGCGGAGGCATTTTCCGCTTCATCAAAAGCACGTCGGCACTGCCCGAACTGGAGAGGTATCTTGAGGTGGGACACGACGTTCCCGTAAAGCAATATGCCGAAGCCTTCGGATTCCGATTCTTCGATGCCGTCAACGAGGAGTCGCTAAAGACGGCGCTGCCGGGATTCTTCGCCGAAGCGGAACGCCCGGCAATACTTGCCGTCAGCACCGACAACATGGCGAGCGCCGAAATCCTGAAGAACTATTTCTGCAAAACAAAAAAATAATTTTACAATATGGCAACAAGAGAATGGAAACCAATCAAGGAATACACCGATATTCTGTTTGAACAATACAAGGGTATTGCTAAAATCACCATCAACCGTCCGGAGGTATACAACGCTTTCCGTCCGCTCACAAACCACGAGATGCTCGACGCTTTCGAGATATGCCGCGGACGCGACGATATCCGCGTAATCATCCTTACCGGTGCGGGCGACAAGGCGTTCTGCTCTGGCGGCGACCAGCACTACAAGACACAGGGTGGATACCGCGACTCTGACGGCACTCCTCGCCTCAACGTGCTCGACCTGCACAAGATGATACGCTCCATCCCGAAACCTGTCGTGGCAATGGTCAACGGCTATGCCATCGGTGGAGGCAACGTGCTCAACGTGGTGTGCGACCTGTCGATTGCGTCGGAAAATGCACGTTTCGGACAGACGGGACCGAAAGTGGGCAGTTTCGACGGCGGTTTCGGCTCGTCGTATCTTGCCCGATGTGTCGGGCAGAAGAAAACGCGTGAAATATGGTATCTGTGCCGTCAGTACACCGCTAAAGAAGCCGAAGAGATGGGCATGATCAACAAAGTTGTGCCGTTCGACCGTCTGGAGGACGAAACTGTTGAATGGTGCGAGACAATGATGAAACGCAGCCCGTTTGCAATCCGCATGGTGAAACGATGCCTTAACGCCGAGCTCGACGGCCAGCGCGGTCTGATGGAGCTCGCCGGCGACGCGACACTGATGTATTACCTTATGGACGAGGCGCAAGAAGGAAAGAATGCGTTTCTTGAGAAGCGCGACCCTGACTTCGAGCAATTCCCTAAATTCCCAGGATAGCGATGAAGGCAAGTTACGCTCACTACACGCTCCACTTCCGCCAGCCCGCAGGCACGTCGCGCGGCGTGCTGACCGACAAGGAGACGTATTTTCTGAAACTCGAGGACGAGGATATGCCTGGCGTCTTCGGACTCGGTGAATGCGCCGTGTTCCGGGGGCTGTCGGCAGATGATGTGCCTACCTACGAGGACAAACTGCGCGAACTGTGCGCCAACATCTCAGCCGACAAAGAAACCGACCTGCACGAGTTTCCGTCGATACGCTTCGGACTCGAAACGGCAATCAACGACTTTGCAAACGGATGCCGTCGCCAGCCGTTCCCGTCCGACTTCACCGAAGGAATGTCGGCGATACCCATCAACGGCTTGGTGTGGATGGGGACAAAGGAAGAGATGCTGCGCCGCATCGACGACAAAATCAAGGCAGGGTTCACAACAATAAAACTTAAAGTGGGCGCCATCGACACCGAGAGCGAGCTCGACCTCGTGCGCCACATACGCAAGGTGTTTCCTCCCGAAGCGCTCACCATCCGCCTTGACGCCAACGGCGGGTTCACGCCCGACAACGCGCTGCAGAAGCTGTCAGACTTCGCACGCTACGGCATCCACTCCATCGAGCAGCCAATCAAGCAGGGACAATGGGAGGCGATGCGGCGAATCTGCTCCGAGTCGCCCATCGACATTGCGCTCGACGAGGAACTCATTGGCATCCACACTCCCGAACGCATGGGAGAAATGCTCGATGCCGTACGACCGAAATACATCATTTTGAAGCCGTCGCTGATTGGCGGTTTCTCCGGCTCTCAGGACTGGATTATGCAAGCCGCACGCCGCGACATCGGCGGATGGGTGACGTCGGCCCTGGAATCCAACGTAGGCTTAAACGCCATTGCGCAATGGACGGCGCAACTCGGCGCACGCATGCCGCAGGGTCTCGGCACCGGGGCTCTTTTCACAAACAACATCGGCAGTCCGCTTGAGCAGGTGGGAGAAGTGTTGCGCTTCAATCCTGCCAAGACATGGCAACTGCCCGAACTCGATTGGAGACAATGACCGTAGACGACTTTCTGAAAGAATGGCATTCCGAGGAGCCCTTTGTCGTGGCACACACGTCGGGCTCCACGGGAAAGCCTAAAGAAATAAAACTGCTGAAAGCGGATATGCGCGCGTCGGCAGCACTGACCAACCGTTTTTTCTCAATCGACAGCGGCAGTACCCTGCTACTATGCCTGTCGCCTGACTATATTGCCGGAAAAATGATGATTGTACGCGCAGAGGAAGCCGGGGCCACACTGCTTGTCGAATCGCCGAGCAACCGTCCGCTTGAACATTTTTCAGGGGCTACCGTCGACCTACTCGCCGTGGTGCCGTCACAGGCACTGTGGCTCGCCGAGCACCAGGAATCACTTAACAATGTGCGCAATATGATTGTAGGCGGAGGGGAAATCACGCCACGCCTGCGCACGATGCTGTCGCAGTTGCACGTCAATGCCTACGCCACTTACGGAATGACCGAAACGTGCTCTCATGTCGCCCTGTCGCGCATCGCCGAGCCGGCACAACCATTTGAGGCGCTTCCGCCCGTCACGTTCGCAACCGACCATCGTGGATGTCTTGCAATCAACGCTCCCCAATTCAGCTTCAAGCACCTGCAGACCAACGACATAGTCGACCTTCTCGCTCCCGACCGCTTCTACTGGCGCGGTCGCTACGACAACGTGGTCAACACTGGAGGTATCAAGGTGTTTCCTGAAGAACTGGAACGCAAAATCTCACATCTGTTCACCCGCCGTTTCTACATCTCCTCGCGCCCATCTGACAAATGGGGACAAGAGCTTGTGCTCAAAATTGAAGGCGCGCCGCTCTCGCCCGCCGATGAAGCGTCGCTAAAAAACAGCCTCGCCGACATCCTGACACCGCACCAGCGTCCCAAAGCCATCATCGCCATCCCCCACTTCGCCGAGACATCAAGCGGAAAAGTGAAAAGACAATAACTTTTTCATATCCGCAAGGCGGAATGCAGCGAAATTTCCGTAACTTTGCAGTCTGTCTATCGGATATGGCTAAAATTTGGGACAAAATACGCAGACTACGCATCGCCGGGGCTACCGCAATGGTTGCCTTGACGGTGTTTGCGTCGTGCCACACCACCAAGTTTGTGCCCGAAGGCAAATATCTGCTCAACAAAGCGCGCATCGAGGTTAAGGACAATCCGGAAATCAGCCGCAAGGAGATGCGCAACTATCTGAGGCAGACGCAGAATCACGAGGTGTTCGGAGGATGGAAGCTGCAGCTCAACGTCTACAACTGGTCGGGGCGCGACTCTACAAAATGGTACAACAAATGGGTGCGCAAACTGGGACAGGCACCGGTGATTTACGACCCGGCACTCACTGAATTGTCAGCCAACCAGCTGCGTTTGGCACTCGTCAACCGAGGCTATCTCGGCACCGAGGTTATTGTCGACACGCTCAAAGACAGCCGCAAGAAGAAGGCAGAGGTGATTTACAGCATCTACACCAACAAGCCCCACTACATTGCCAGCGTGGGCTACAACATCCCAGACGACACGTTGCGCTCGCTGATTCTTGCCGACTCCTCCAAATTCATTCTGCGCAGCAACGCCAACTTTGACCGCAACAAGCTCGACCAGGCGCGCCAGAACATCACCGACCGCCTGCGCAACCAAGGCTATTTCGGGTTTAACAAGGAATATATCACATTCACTGCCGACACCACAGCCGGAAGCCGTGCCGTCGACCTGACAATGAACGTGATGCCGCCTTATCCCAACCGCATAAAGCATTACGACCGCCACCAGCCGTTTTTCGTGCGCCACGTCTATGTGGTCACCGACTACGACCCTGCACGCGAGTACGACATCACGAAATATGCGCCCGACAATGTGGAATACTACAAAGGTCTGCGCATCTTTTATGGCGACCGCCATTACCTGCGTCCGCGCATCATAGACGAGAACTGCTACATCACCCCCGGAAAGAAATACGATGCCTCCGACGTCGACAAAACATATCAAGCGTTCGGGCGTCTCGGCATCCTGAAATTCATCAACATCAACTTTGAGTCGGTAGGCGAAATCGACGGGCATCTGTGGGTCGACTCCTATATCCTTCTCACCGAAGGCAAGTCGCAGACCGTGACGGTGTCGCTCGAAGGCACCAACTCCGAGGGCGACCTTGGATTCGGCGTGGCGGCGACATACCAGCACCGCAACCTTGCGCGCGGCTCCGAGACGCTCACCGCCAAGGCCGGCGTCAACTATGAGAGCATCTCCGGCGACATGTCGGGGCTGATAAACAACAAATATGCCGAATACAACGGCGAGGTAGGCATCGCCTTCCCCAAATTCATCTTCCCTTTCCTGAAGAAGAGTTTCCGACAGAAAATCCGCGCCAACACCGAGTTCTCCACATCGTTCACCTATCAGGAGCGTCCGGAATACACCCGCGTGATTGCCGGCGCCGGATGGAAATACAAGTGGACCGAGCGCGGCAGCATGATCGGACACACGTTCGACCTGCTCGACATCAACTACGTCTACCTGCCCAAAATGAAGGATGAGTTCATCAGCGAGATTGCTCCCGACAATCCACTGCTGCGCTATTCCTATGAGGACCACTTCATTATGAAGATGGGCTACACGTTCTATTACACAAACAAGAAAAGCCAGGTGGCGCCGATAGGCAAATTCGTCTATCAGCCCGACATCTACACCTTCCGTGCCGGCATTGAGACCGCCGGCAACCTGCTCTATGCCGGCAGCAGCCTGTCAAAGCAGAAACGCGACCCCGACTCACAGGCATACAAGGTGTTCGGCATCCAGTATTCACAATATGTGAAACTCAACCTCGACTACACCTACAACCACTCCTTCGACCGTCGCAACGCCCTCGTGCTGCACATCGGAGCCGGAGCAGCTGTGCCCTACGGCAACTCCACGATTCTGCCGTTTGAGAAACGCTTCTACAGCGGCGGCGCCAACAGCGTCAGAGGCTGGTCGGTGCGCACACTCGGTCCCGGACGTTTCAACGGCGACAACTCCGTAAGCTCGTTTATGGAACAGTGTGGCGACATCCGTCTGGACCTCAACATGGAGTACCGCGCCAAGCTTTTCTGGGTGTTTGAGATGGCGGCATTCATCGACGCCGGCAACATCTGGACAATACGCAGCTACGAGAACCAGCCAGGAGGCGTGTTCAAATTCGACTCGTTCTACAAGGAAATCGCCGCCGCCTACGGCATCGGTCTCCGTCTGAACTTCAACTACTTCCTGCTGCGTCTCGACTGCGGCATGAAAGCCTACAACCCCGCGCTCGACCAAGAGCGATGGCCTCTTGTGCATCCCAACTTCAAGCGCGACTATGCTCTGCATTTCTCGGTGGGCTATCCTTTCTGACAGATAAAAACATATATAGCAATGAAACAATTAGTGATTTTCGATCTCGACGGCACGCTGATAAATTCCATCAAAGATCTTGGAGCTGCCACCAACTTTGCGTTGGAGAAAAACGGATTTCCGACACATCCCCTCGAAGCCTACCCTATGTATGTGGGCAACGGTGTGAGCAAACTCATTGAGCGCGCGCTGCCCGAAGACCAGCGCAACGAGGCTATGATAAAAAAAATCAGAGCCGACTTCACCACTTACTACGACATCCACAACACCGACTATACCCATCCCTACGACGGCATTCCCGAGCTGCTTGAGCACCTGCAGGAAAACGGCATCAAAATCGCCGTTGCGTCCAACAAATATGACGCTGCGGCAAAGGCTTTGGTCACCACGCTGTTTCCCTCGATCAGCTTCGCAGCCATAGAGGGACAGAAAGAAGGAGTGCCGGTGAAACCCGACCCTTCGGTTGTGTTTGAGATTCTCGGTGCCACACAGGTAAAGAAAGCCGATGTGCTGTATGTCGGCGACTCTGGAGTGGACATGGAGACAGCCCGCAGAGCCTGCGTCGACTCCGTAGGCGTCACATGGGGATTCCGCTCCGTCGACGAGCTGCGCGCCAACTATGCAAACCACATCGTCGACACTCCCGAGGAGATAATACCGCTTTTGGATTGAGACTCCGTGCGAGTATATGCAACACCGGGGCAGACAATTTCAAAATTGTCTGCCCCGGTGTTGCATTATCATATTGCCACCAACGGCTACACCATCATGCCACCTATCAGCTCGCGCATCGACGAGATGTTGTGGCGATGGCAATAGTCATCGATATAGTCAATGATTTTCTCAGTAACGTTAGGGTCGACGAAATTGGCGGTGCCCACCTCTACTGCCGTTGCTCCGGCAAGGATAAACTCCAGCGCATCGCGACCGTTCATAATTCCGCCCAGGCCAATCACAGGAATCTTTACGGCATGCGCCACCTGCCATACCATTCTCACCGCTATCGGACGTATGCACGGTCCGGAAAGTCCGCCGGTGATTGTCGACAGATAAGGCGTGCGCTTCTCCACATCGATCGACATTCCCAAGAACGTGTTTACAAGCGACACCGCATCGGCTCCTTCAGCCTCCACCGCACGTGCGATGTCGGCAATGTCGGTCACGTTTGGCGACAATTTCACAATCAGCGTCTTGTCGAAAGCCCCACGCGCCGCGCTCACCACCTGCGCCGCTCCCGAACACGACGTTCCGAAAGCCATACCGCCCTGCTTAACGTTAGGGCATGAAATGTTAAGCTCAATCGCATGGATTTTGTCGAGCGGAGCCAAGCGTTCGCACACAGCCACATAATCCTCCACCTTTGCACCCGACACGTTCACGATGATTTCCGTGTCCAAATCCTTGATGCGCGGATAGATGTTGTTGATAAAATAGTTTACGCCATGGTTTTGCAAGCCAACGGCATTGAGCATTCCCGATGGAGTCTCGACCATGCGCGGATAAGGATTTCCCTCACGATGGCTGATTGTGGTGCCCTTCACGATGATGCCGCCAAGACGGTTCAAGTCGACAAAATCAGCAAACTCCTCACCATATCCGAAAGTGCCTGAAGCCGTCAGCACCGGGTTTTTCAGAGAAAGACCCTTTATGTTTACTTTTAAATCTGCCATTTCAATCGTTTTATGTTAAAGACCGGTCCCTCCTTGCAAACGCACAAGTTGCCCTCCACCGTGTCTTCCACACAGCACAGGCAAGCTCCGACACCGCAAGCCATACGGTTTTCCAGCGAGACCTCACATTCAATGTTGTTGCGCATAGCGTATGCCGCCATTGCCTTCATCATCGGCATCGGACCGCAGCAATAAAGCATCTGCCACGACTTCTGCAATGCCGAGTTCTTGGTGATCAATCCATGCTCGCCCATCGAGCCGTCGTCGGTCGACACATACACACATCCAATCTTCTCAAACTCCTCAAGCTCGAGCAAATCGCCCTTGCTGCGCGCCCCCAACAGGAAAGCCACTTCAAAGCCACGTTTTTTCAACTCACTGCCAAGATAGAGCATCGGCGCCACTCCGACACCTCCGCCGGCAAGAAGCACCTTCGACACCGTGTCGGCAGGGATGGAAAACCCTTTGCCGAGCGGCAGCACAAGACTCAGCACGCGGCCTTCAGCCAAAGCCACAAGATGGCGTGTGCCCTCGCCAGCCACTCTGACGAGAAGCCACAACTCATTGCGGTCGCGGTCAACGAAATTTATTGAAATCGGACGGCGGAGAAATGTGGATTTGGAATCAGGCACCTCCACCTCAACAAATTGCCCCGCGCAAGTGTCGATGATTGCCGAGCCGTCAGCAGGCTGCAGTTTCAGCAGGCTGTATGAATCCGACAACCGTTCATTAGAGCGGACAACGTAATCTTTTATTTGTTTCTTCATATTCTGGATTCTGAAAATACCGGCATTTCCCCGGCGACCTTTTAGGCACTGCAAAGTTACAACAACAACGGCTAACTTGAAAGACGTTGTCGCCTTTTTGTAAAAAAATCCGTATGCGTGTCGATGCAAAAAACAAGCGTCGGTCGGCTGTTTTACAAAAAAAAGACTAAATAAACAGTTTTTCCGACAAAATCACGACCATAGATTTGCAGAAATTTCTTAGATTTGCACATTATTATTATTCAACAGACAATAAAATGAGAAAAATATTACTCCCCGTTTGCGTTGTTGCATTGGCATCGTCGATGCTCTTCACATCCTGCATAGGAAGTTTCAAACTGACAAACAAAGTGCTGTCATGGAACCATCAGATAGGCAACAAATTTGTCAACGAGCTCGTGTTTGTGGGCTTGTGGATTCTGCCAGTCTACGAGATTTCGGCAATCGCAGACGCCCTCATAATCAACAGCATCGAATTCTGGTCGGGCACAAACCCAATCGAAGCAGGCACAAAGACAGTGACCAGCGACAACGAGCGCTACCTTGTGGCATGGGACAACACCGGCTACAAAATCACCAATGAGACAACAGGCGAAGAGACCCGCTTCAACTTCGACGCCGACACAAACTCATGGGCGCTTGCCACTCCGGAGGGCGACATTACAATCCTGACGTTCATCGACGACACCCATGTCAAGGTGCCAACCCTCGACGGCTCGTCGACAATCGTCGAATTGTCGGACAACGGTGTGCTTGCCTACAAAGACCTTGTCGGCTACAACAACGTCCTTCTTGCCAAGAAATAAGACCTTAAAGCCGGTGCAAAAAAAGAAAAAGGTTCCGGCTTTTTTTCATTAATATTCAAACCATAAATTTTCCTATGAAAAAATTATTCACTTTATTTGTTGCAATTTTGTGTGCGGCAGCAATCCATGCCGCCAACTATTCCGGCACGTTGCCCGTGCTCCACATCAACACAGAAAACTCCACCCCGATCACATCAAAGGAGTATTACCTCAACGGGACATACTACCTCGACAACCTCGGCATCGAAGGCTACAAGTCAATCGGTTCAGCCAACGAACCGCTGACATTGAAAATCAAAGGACGCGGCAACTATACATTCACAGGCTTCGACAAAAAGCCTTACCGCCTCAAACTCGACGCCAAAGCGGCACTGCTCGGCATGAAGAAAAGCAAGCATTTCGCATTGCTCGCCCATGCCGACGACAACCTCGGATTTCTACGCAACACGATGGGCTTCGAGCTGAGCCGCCGCGGCGGACTTGACTTCACACCGGAGCAACGCCCTGTGGAAGTGGTGCTCAACGGCGAATACATCGGTCTGTACTTCCTGACCGAGACCATCCGCGTCGACTCCGACCGCGTAAAGATTACCGAACAGACCGACAACATCAGCGACCCGGAAGAAATCACCGGCGGATGGCTTGTGGAAATCGACAACTATTGGGATGCCGACCAGATTACAATCAACGAGGGCAACGGCGAACTTATCCGCCTGACATACAAGTCGCCGGAAGTGCTGTCGGACGCACAGTCGGACTATCTGAAAAACCTCGCCACCGCAGCCGACCGCGCCATCTACGCAAACGACAAATCGTCGACCGAGTGGGAAAACATCATCGACATCGACTCGCTCGCCACGTTCTATCTGATTCAAGAAATAATGGACAACGCAGAGTCGTTCCACGGCAGCTGTTATTTCCACAAACATAGAGGTGCGGACACAAAGATTATTTTCGGTCCGGTGTGGGACTTCGGCAACTCATACCACCGCAGCACCGACAAATTCATACACCAAGACCCTCCATACGGTCAGACATGGATTGCCGAAATCGCCAAATTTCCACGTTTTCAGGCTCGCGTGAAGCAACTTTGGGACAAATTCCTCGACAACGACTACGCGTCGCTCGACAAGTTTGCCTCCGATTTTGCGAAGCAGATAGCCAAAGCCGCCGAATGCGACGCCAACCGCTGGCCCAACTACGGAAACCGCAATATGGAGAATGCGAAGAATGAATTTATGAAGATGCTACACGCAAAAGTGTCATGGCTCAAGAAGCAATGGGGCGAGAGCGGCATTACCGGCACAGAAGGAAACGCGCTTAACGTGACTGTTGCCGACGGCGGGCAACTGCTTTTCTCCGGCAATGTCGATTCCGCAACAGCCTTCGACCTCTCCGGACGTTCCGCCAACATCGAGCTGACTTCTCCGACCACCGCCAGAATCGACGGTATGGCAGGAATCTACATCGTGCGGCTTCAGACAGCCTCGTCGGCAAAGACCGTGAAAGTGGTTATTCCACAATAAACAAATCACGGAACACCATATCCGAAAGCATCACGCCATGGCGCGTAAGCCTCACCACTGAGCCTTCGCGCACCAGACATCCGTCGGCAATATGCCGGTCCACTATCCGGGCGGCATATTGCCGACGTTTCTTTCCAAACCGTTTTTCCAAATCGTCAAGACACATTCCCGCACGCGTGCGCAAACGCGTCATCACCCATTCATCATAAAGCTGGTCGGCAGTCTCGCATTCCTCCTCATACGCCACTCCCGCGGCATCTACTTTTTCAAGATACTCCTTCAAACTTGACGGATTGTAGCGGCGCACCTTGCCGTCGAAACTGTGGGCCGAGGCGCCAAGTCCCAAATAAGGCGTAAAATCCCAATATGCCGAATTATGCCGCGAATGCCATCCCGGTTTTGCAAAATTCGAGATCTCATACTGCTCATAACCGGCGTCGTGCAGCGTGGCAGCCAACTGCTCGAACAAAGCCACCGTAAGATCGTCGTCAAGTTCGCTGAAGTCGCCGCGGTCGCGCATACGCGTCAGCCGCGTACCCTCCTCATACGTCAGACTGTAGGCCGACACGTGAGGTGTGTTTAGATCAACAGCCTCCTCGAGCGACTTTGTCCACGACTCAACCGACTGCCCCGGTATTCCGTAAATAAGGTCGATGCTGAGGTTCGCGATTCCCCCGTCGCGCAATGTGGCGACCGCCGCTTTCGCCTGCGCCGCATTATGCCTGCGCCGCAGAAACTCAAGCTCCTCGTCGCAGAAACTCTGCACCCCCATACTCACACGGTTCACACCCGCCCGTTTCAGCCCATCCACAAAGTCGGGAGTCACATCGTCGGGATTCACCTCCACTGTCACCTCCGCATCCGCAGACAGCACCGGCATCGACACCAGTCCGGCAATCTCATCGACCGACAACAACGACGGCGTTCCGCCACCTATATATAAAGTTCCGACCTCTTCCCCTTGCAACTCACCCAGCCTCGCGTCGTATTCCTTAGACAACGCCGCAAGATATGCACTGCGTTTTTCCGCAGTCACAGCCACCGAGAAGAAATCGCAATATATGCATTTCGTAGCACAAAACGGTATATGAATGTAAATTCCAGCCATAAAAATCTTAAAAAATATAATTTTTCCGCCCAAAATAGCGAAATATGTTGTCAAACATACAAATTTTTCTTTGAATTACCATCAAACATACGTAAATTGCGCTTAGAATTTACAAACACTATTATTAACTTCATTTATTCTCTAATACATGAAAGTTTACGGAACTAACGAAATTAAGAACATCGCCTTGATAGGCAGTAAGGGATCTGGTAAAACCACACTTGCAGAAGCAATGCTTTTCGAGTGTGGAGTTATAAAACGCAGAGGAACCATCGATTCCGGAAACACTGTATGCGACTACTTCCCAGTAGAGAAAGAATACGGCTACAGTGTGTTCTCAACAGTGTGCTATGCCGAGTTTCTCAACAAGAAGCTCAACGTGATTGACTGCCCTGGAGGCGATGACTTCGTGGGAAGCGCCATCACGGCTCTCAACGTGACCGACACGGGCGTGTTGCTCATCGACGCACAATATGGTGTTGAAGTCGGTAGTCAAAATATTTTCCGCGTCACGGAAAAAATCAAGAAACCAGTTATTTTCGCCGTCAACCAACTCGATGGCGACAAGGTTGATTTCGACAACGTTATCAACCAAATGAAAGAAGTGTTCGGCAACAAGGTTGTCCTCGTACAATACCCCATCAACCCAGGCACAGGCTTCAACGCCATGATCGACGTGCTTCTGATGAAGATGTACAAATGGGGACCCGACGGTGGTGTTCCGACAATCACCGACATTCCTGCCGAAGAAATGGAAAAAGCGAAAGAATTAAACAAAGTGCTTGTTGAGGCAGCCGCTGAAAACGACGAGAGCCTGATGGAGAAATTCTTCGACCAGGGAATGCTTTCAGAGGACGAGATGCGCGAAGGCATCCGCAAAGGCTTGGTTTCACGCGACATTCTTCCAGTGTTCTGCGTAAGCGCTTTGAAAGATATGGGTGTGCGCCGCATGATGGAATTCCTCGGCAACGTTGTGCCGTTTGTTGACGATATGCCAAAACCAGAAGACAACAAAGGCGAGGAAATCGCAGCCGACAGCAACGGACCGACAAGTTTGTTCGTGTTCAAGACTTCTGTTGAACCTCACATCGGCGAGGTTTCATATTTCAAGGTAATGTCGGGCACAATAAAAGCCGGCGACGACCTTACAAATATGCGCACCGGCAACAAGGAAAGAATCGCCCAACTATATTGCGTATGCGGTCAGATCCGCACGAATGTCGACCAGCTCAAAGCCGGCGACATCGGCGCCACAGTGAAGATGAAGGATGTCAGCACCGGTGATACCCTCAACGCAAAAGGCTGCGAATACGTGTTTGACTTCATCAAATATCCCGCTCCAAAGTTCCAACGCGCCATCAAGCCGGTCAACGAGCCTGACGCAGAGAAACTCAACGAGGCACTCAACCGCATGCACCTTGAGGACCCGACATGGATTGTAGAGCAGTCGAAGGAATTGAAGCAAACCATCGTTTCAGGACAAGGCGAGTTCCACCTGCGCACACTGAAATGGCGCATCGAGAACAACGAGAAGATTCCTGTAAACTTCTTCGAGCCGCGCATCCCTTACCGCGAGACTATCACAAAAGCATCGCGCGCAGACTACCGCCACAAAAAGCAATCGGGCGGTGCAGGACAATTCGGTGAGGTTCACTTGATTATCGAGCCATACACAGAAGGCATGCCAGAACCTGACACTTACCGTTTCGGCAGCCAGGAATACCGCATGAACGTGCGCGACAAACAGGAAATTCCATTGGATTGGGGCGGCAAGCTCGTGGTCTACAACTGTATCGTAGGCGGCGCAATCGACGCCCGTTTCATCCCGGCAATCGTCAAGGGTCTGATGGACCGCATGGAGCAAGGCCCACTTACAGGCTCATACGCCCGCGACGTACGCGTATGCATCTACGACGGTAAAATGCACCCGGTTGATTCTAACGAAATCTCGTTCCGTCTTGCAGGCCGCAACGCCTTCAGCGAAGCGTTCCGCAATGCGAATCCAAAGATTCTTGAGCCGGTTTATGATGTCGAGATATTGGTTCCGTCAGACAAGATGGGCGACGTGATGAGCGACCTTCAGGGACGCCGCGCAATCATCATGGGCATGGAGAGCGAGAATGGCTTTGAGAAGATCACAGCCCGCGTGCCTCTGAAAGAGATGGCATCCTACTCTACTGCACTCAGCTCAATCACCGGCGGGCGCTCTTCGTTCACTATGAAATTTTCCGCTTACGAGCTCGTTCCTACCGACATTCAGGAGAAACTGCTCAAGGCTTACGCAGAAGAGAACCACGAAGATTAACACTTAGTTTTTCCTCTATAATAAAGCAATCCTGTCGCCATAATGTGGCAGGATTGCTTTTTTTCTTCAAACGAATTGTCTGCGGCTACAAGTCATCATAGCAAGGCACGTCTTTAAGAAACACCGCCTTGTTGGCATCGTAGTCGACACGGCAGCAGAAAAGCTGTCTGCCGTTGCACACCGTTAGATACTTGACCCGCAACACGGTGTTGTAGCGATAGACTTGGTTGAACACCTCCTGTGTTATTTTCACCGACGGCGCTTTGTATTCCACAATCATAAGCGGGCATCCCCGCCTGTCAAACACCACCGTATCGCATCTGCGCTCACGCCCGTTTTGATTGATTGCAATCTCATTGCCCATAAGACCTGCCGGATAACGCTTGCCGTCAATCAGATGGCGCACAAACATCTGCCTCACATTCTCTTCCGGAGTCATAGCCACATACTTGCCACGGAGGCAATCGAATATCTCCTGCCTCCCGTCGACAATGCGAGTCTTAATGTTGTCGTTTTCAAAATTTTGTTGTGGCATATCTGCTGTTCGTTCGTAAAATTTGTGTAAATTTACTCCGATTTTTCTACACATCCAAGAATTATGGCAAAGACCGCAGGCCCTACGCGCCAGCAAATTGAGACAGACATACGAAAAAAGCAGTTCGCTCCCATCTATCTGCTTATGGGAGAAGAGTCATTCTATATCGACCGCATAGCCGATATGATCCTAAAAAATGCACTAACCGAAGAAGAGAAAGACTTCAACCTGACCACTTACTACGGCGCCGACGCCACAATGGCAGACGTGGTGCTGGCATGCCGCCGCTACCCGATGATGGCCGAACGCCAAGTGGTGTTTCTCAAAGAGGCGCAGGCTGCCAAGACCGGGCATCAACTCAAATGGGACCAACTTCAGCAGTACGCATTGAAGCCAACGCCCACCACCGTGCTTGTGGTGTGCCACAAAGGCGGTTCGCTGAAAGCGGCGGCTCTGACGAAAGCCATAGTGCAGAGCGGCGGTGTGGTGTTTGAATCAGCGGCTCTCCGCGAATTCAACATCGACCGGGCAGTGTCGGAATATGCCGGAACTGTAGGCTGCAAACTCGACCCCCGCGCCCAGGCGATGCTCATCGACCACATCGGCTTCGACCTCGCCCTGCTCGCCAAAGAAATCGACAAACTGCGGATGACGCTACCCGTCGGTGCGGTAATCACACCGGAGTCAGTTGCCGAGAATGTCGGCATAAGCAAGGAATACAACAACTTCGAGCTCATCGCCGCCATCTCCAAACGCGACAAAGTGAAGACATTCAAAATCATCAACTATTTCAGGTCGAACCCCAAGAAAAATCCGACCACGCCCATTACCTCACTCATTTTCAACCTGTTTGCCAACGTGCTTATCGCCTACTACGCCCGCACCACCGACGAGCGGGCGCTGATGGAAGCCCTGCGGATGAAAACCCCCTACCAGCTTCGCGACGTGCGCGCCGCAATGCGCTGCTACAATGCCACTCAAGCCCTGCGCATAATCGCCTGCATACGCGAGTTTGACGCCCGCAGCAAAGGCATCGGCTCCAACCGAAACGAGTATGACCTGCTTGAAGAGCTTGCCACCAAAATCTTCTGCGTATAGAAATACGCATAAATATGTTAAATTAACATATTCCTTTAACATTATAAACCATTAATACCATTAATTAACACCGAAAAGTGCTGAATTATAGCCGATATGTCTAATTTTGCACTTGCCTAAATTATTGAAACAATAGATAAATATATAAATATGAACGGAACAGTGAATATCAGAGAATTAAATGATCTGATTGCAAGTAAAAGCAACATTGTCAACTTAGTAACACAAGGCATGAACCAACGCATCGTTGGTCAGAAACACCTTGTCGACTCATTGCTCATAGCCCTTTTGTCAAACGGACACGTATTGCTCGAAGGTGTGCCTGGATTGGCTAAAACTTTGGCAATAAAAACGTTGGCATCCATCGTAGAGGCTAAATACAACCGCATTCAATTCACGCCCGACCTTCTGCCTGCCGACGTTGTGGGCACAATGATGTACAGCGTGCAGAAAGAAACATTCCAGATAAAGAAAGGCCCCGTTTTCGCCAATTTCGTGCTCGCCGATGAAATCAACCGTGCGCCAGCTAAAGTGCAGAGCGCACTGCTTGAAGCCATGCAGGAGCGTCAGGTGACAATAGGCAGCGAAACCTTCAAACTCGACGATCCGTTCCTCGTAATGGCAACCCAGAACCCAATCGAGCAGGAAGGCACCTATCCTCTTCCAGAGGCGCAGGTAGACCGTTTCCTTCTGAAAGTTGTGGTCACCTACCCGACCAAAGAGGAGGAGATGCAGATTGTCAGCCAGAACATCCGACCACAGCAAAGCGAGCTCCGTCCGCTGCTTAAGCCGGAAGACATTGTCGACGCTCAGAATGTAGTGTCGCAAATCTATATCGACGACAAAATCAGCCAATATATCGTAGACATTGTCAACGCCACACGCAAGCCAGCCGACTGTGGCCTCAACGACCTTGCAGGCCTCATAGCGTTCGGCGGCTCGCCACGTGCATCAATCGGACTTGCCCTTGCATCGCGCTCATACGCATTCCTCAAAGGACGCGGCTACGTTCTGCCGGAAGACGTGCGCGCCGTGTGCCACGACGTGTTGCGCCACCGCATCGGCTTGACCTATGAGGCAGAAGCAAACGAGATTACATCTGACGAGATTATCAGCAACATACTCGACAAAATCATTGTTCCTTAGTCTTAACCACAATAGATTATGGACGCCAACGAACTTTTAAGAAAAGTCAGGCAGATTGAAATCAAGACACGCGGTCTGTCGCAGAACATATTCGCCGGAGAATACCACTCCGCGTTCAAAGGACGCGGTGTGACATTCTCGGAAGTGCGCGAATATCAGTACGGCGACGAGATACGCGACATCGACTGGAATGTCACCGCACGCTGCAGCAAGCCCTTCGTAAAGGTCTACGAAGAGGAGCGCGAGCTGACCGTGCTGCTGCTTGTCGACGTTTCCGACAGCGGCAATTTCGGTGCGGTAGGCTCGGTGAAGCGCGAGTTCATCTCTGAAATCGCCGCCACCCTTGCCTTCTCCGCCATCCAGAACAAGGATAAAGTCGGAGTGGTGTTTTTCAGCGACAAAGTAGAGAAATACATACCGCCGCAAAAAGGGCGCAAGCACATACTTCTCATAATCCGCGAGCTGCTTGATTTCAAACCGGAAAGCCACGGCACCGACATCGGCGTAGCGCTGAAGTTCATGATCGGTGCGGTGAAAAAGCGCACCACGGCTTTCCTGTTGTCAGACTTCATCGACAACCACGACTACACCCAAGCCTTGAGCATCTGCAGCAACAAGCACGACCTGACGGCGCTTCAAGTCTACGACAAACGCGACACAACGCTGCCGCGTGTCGGGCTCGTCAAGCTTCGCGACGCAGAGACCGGCGGCACAAAATGGGTAAACACCAGTTCGAAGAAGGTGCGCAGCGCATATGAACGCTGGTGGTACGGACACCAACAGACTCTTACCGACGCATTCGTCAAGAGCAAGGTAGACTATGCCACTATCGCCACCGACGAGGACTATGTGAAAGCCCTTATGGGTATGTTTAAGAAAAGAGGACATAGATAAATTCAAATGAAGATATCAACGAAAATAGCGGCAACAGTCATAGCCCTCTGCAGCGCGGCTACAGCGGCGGCTGCCCCCGCGACCATACGGTCGTCAATCGACTCCACCACAATGACGATGGGCAACAAGACGATGATCCGTGTGGCTGTGGTGAAAGACAAATCGCAGGCCGGACACCTTATCGCCCCACAGGACTCCATCGTCAACGAAGTGGAAGTGGCAGGTGAAATCAGCCACAGCGTTGCCGACCTGGGCAACGGCCGTGTGCAGGAAACCTACGTCATCCCCGTGCAGGCGTTTCTTCCGGGTCCGTACGTGCTTCCCGGCATGAAATACGTGCTTGAGGGCGACACACTCGTAGGCGACGAGATGCCGCTCAAGGTTCTTGATGTAGACACCCGCGAGCTGGAGAAAAAAGGACTCTACGACTATAAGACAGTTGCCAATCCCGACAAGAAATTTTGGGACTTCATCCCTGATTTCGGTGAGTTTTTCAGAAAGAATCCGTGGATATGGTGGGTTCTCGGAGGCTTGGCTCTGCTTGCCGCAGCCGCTCTCGGCGTAATAATGTATCAACGCAAGAAAGCCGGCAAACCGATATTGCCGTTCATTCCGCAAAAGCGTCTGCTGCCGCCATACGAAGAAGCGATGGAAGCCATCGCCGCCCTGCGCAAGTCGAATCTTGCCGCGCACGGCGACATCAAGGGCTACTACACTCGCCTCTCCGACATTGTGCGCCGCTACATCTGGCGCCGCTACGAGATAGGAGCGATGGAAATGACATCGGCTCAGATATTGTCGGCTGTGAGCAGACAGGACAGCATAAAGGAAACCGACGGTTTGAGTTTTCTCCTTGAGACAGCCGACTTCGTGAAATTCGCGAAGATGGCACCGTCAACCGACGAGAACGAGCGGTCAATGCAAGCCGCAGAGGCATTCATTGAGAACAACAAGCCCGTAGAGCCGTCGCCGGAGGAAGCATCTAAAAACAAGAAGGAAAAATAGATAGAGCAAAAACATTATGGAATTTGCAAGACCACATTTATTTTGGCTGTTTCTCATATACATACCTTTGATTTTCTGGTATGTGTACAAGATCAGGAAAATAGACCCCACCATACAGGCGTCGACACTCGACGCCGTGAAGAATTTCCGCACCAGCTACCGCGTGTGGCTACGCCACGGGCTGTTTGCCGTGCGGCTGCTCGCCATCGGATGCCTCATCGTGATACTTTGCCGCCCGCAGACAAGCAACAAATGGGAGACATCGAGCGTTGAAGGCACCGACATCGTCATTGCCCTCGACATGTCGACGAGTATGTTGGCAAAGGATTTCACCCCCGACCGTTTCGCCGCCGCCAAAGATGTTGCGTCGGAATTCATCAGCGGCAGAGAGTCGGACAACATCGGCCTGGTGGTGTTTGCCGGCGAGAGTTTCACGCTGCTGCCGATGACCACCGACAAGTCGTCGCTCCTCAACGCAGTAAGCTCCGTGGAGATGGGACTGCTTGAAGACGGCACGGCAATCGGCGACGGACTTGCAACAAGCATCAACCGCATCGTTGAAGGTAAAGCCAAGTCGAAGAGCATCATATTGCTGACCGACGGCTCCAACAACACCGGACTCATCGCGCCGCTCACCGCTGCGGAAATAGCCAAGGACAAGGGCATCAAAGTATACACCATCGGCATCGGCTCCAACGGCAGTGCACTGTCGCCTGTGGGCATCAACTACTACGGCAAGCTCGAATATGACTATGTGAAGGTCACCATCGACGAGCAGACCCTGCAGTCGATAGCCCGGATGACCGGCGGCAAATACTACCGCGCCACCGACAAGAACTCTCTTGAAGGCATATTCAAGGAAATCGACGCGCTGGAAAAGACAAAACTCGACATCTCCAGATATCACAACACAGAGGACGACTATATGCTCTGGGCATGGCTGCTTCTGGCATTCGTAGGCCTCGACATCGTGTTGCGAACGACGGTGATGAGAAACATCCCTTAAAACGAAAAAGATATGTTTAGTTTCGGAAACCCCAAAATATTATTTTTACTGCTGCTGATTCCCGCCATGTTCGGGTTGTTTCTGCTCGCCCGCAAGGCACGGACAAAGAAACTGAAACGCTACGGCAGACTCGACGTAGTGCTCGGACAAATTCCCGACGCCTCACGCTATACCCCATGGATTAAAATCGGCGTCGAGTTGCTTCTTGTGGCAGTAGTTATAGTAATCCTTGCCCGCCCGCGCGCCAAAGGCTCATCCACCCTCACCAGCAAGAAGGTGCAGGGATCGGAGATTGTCGTGGCTATGGACATCTCAAACTCAATGCTCGCCTCATCGACCAACGACGCCGACGGCATCAGCCGCCTGCAACAGGCAAAGTTTATTGTCGAGAAGCTGTTTGACCGCATGACAAACGACAAAGTCGGACTTGTGGTGTTTGCCGGCGACGCCTACGTGCAGATGCCAATAACCAACGATTTCAGCTCGGCAAAAATGTTTCTCAACAGCCTGTCGACCAACATGGTCAGCAATCAGGGCACGGCTATCGGAGCGGCGATAGAGACTTCAATGGGTCTGTTCTCCAACAATTCGAAATGCCAGAAGTCGATAGTGCTTATCACCGATGCCGAAAACCACGAGGACGATGCCATCGCGGCAGCCAAAGCCGCCAAGGACAAGGGCGTTGAGATTGATGTGGTCGGAGTGGGTTCGTCGTCACCGATGCCAATTCCTATGGGTGGCGGCACATATATGTCGTTCAACAACCAGCTGGTGCGCACTGCCTTCAACGAGCAGTCGGCTCAGGAGATAGCGAAAGTGGGTACCGGAGTCTATGTTTCCGGCAACAACACCAGCGCGGTCGACATTCTCGACGACCAACTGAAAAAAGCGAAAAAAACGAATATGGACAAGAAAGTCTTCTCTCCGGCAGATGAGCAATTTCCTGTGTTTGCATGGATTGCCCTCATCCTGCTTGTGACAGACATCCTGGTTTCTGAAAAGAAAATCTCATGGCTGACGAAGACCAACTTCTTTGGAAAATAAAACAATATGAAAAGGAATCTTCTCATTTTGATATTAGCGTTGCTCACTTGCCTGACGTCGTTCGGGCAAGCCACCAAGCGTGAGCGCAATCTTATCAAACAGGGCAACGAATATTTCAACAAAAAGCAGTACAGCAAAGCCGAGGAAAGCTACTCACGAGTGCTTGAAATCAACCCGAACTCACAGATAGCGAAATACAATCTTGGCTCGACAATGCTGCGCCAACGCGGCGGAAACTCTGAAAAAGACGTGGCACGCGACTCCCTGATCAGCCGCTATCTCTCCGACGTGGGCAGCAACACGTCGGCGCCAGCCAGTCTGCGCGCTCATTCATTCTACAACCTCGGCAAACTTGCCTACGACCGTCAGGACTATGCAAACAGCGTCAACTACTTCAAGCAGTCGCTGAAAATTGACCCCAAAGACGACCAAGCGCGCAAAAACCTGAGAATGGCGCAGAAGAAACTGCAACAAAACCAGCAGAATCAAGACAAGAACAAGAATAAGGACAAAGACGACCAGAAAAAGAAGCAGGACAAACAACAGCCGCCGCAAAAACAGCCTCAACCGCCAAAAGAACGTCAGCAACAGACCAATAATGACCAATTGCTGAAAGCGATGCAAAACGAGGAAAAGAATACGCGCGACAAGGTGAACCGCCGCAAAGCACAGATGAACCAAAGCAGGCAGAGCAGCCGTCCGTGGTAGAGACAACACATATACAACGAGCGAACAATGAAACATTTAAAATCAATCATAGTCATCCTGATGCTTGCGGTTGCCAACGCCGCGGCATTTGCCCTAAGCTTCCGTGTGGAGGCTCCGCAGCAGGTTGTGGAGGGACAGAAATTTTCTGTCACCTTCCAACTGGTCAATGCCCCGTCGACTCCTGCCGGCAATCCGGCGATACCAAGCATTCCGAACTGCAAACTGCTGTTTGGCCCAGGCATCTCACAATCAAGTTCCTATCAGAACATCAACGGGCATGAGTCGTCGAGCAGCACCATAGGCTACACATACTCATACAAAGCGGAGAAAGCCGGCACCGTCACCATCGGCGCCGCAAAAATGAACGTGGGCGGACGCTCTTTGTCGACAAAGCCCATCAAGCTCCAGATTCTGCCGCCCGACCGCTCCGCACAACGAGGCACGCAGTCGTCGGTTCAAGCCTACGACATCGACACCCAGACCGCCGACAAGCCTGTGAGCGGCAAAGACGTGTTTATCCGCATCGTGCTGTCAAAGCCAACCGCCTACGAACAGGAGGGTGTGCTTTGCTCAATAAAGCTATACACAAAATATCAGGTATCGAAATTCATAACCAACGTGCAGCCTGCCTACAACGGTTTTATGGCAGAGGAGGTTCCTGTCACGCTGCAAGGCCGATTCGAGAGCGTAGGCGGAGAAAACTATTTCGCATACGTAATCAAGCAGTCGGTGCTGTTCCCTCAGCAAACCGGCAAACTGACAATCTCGTCGGGCAGCTACGACTTGACCGTACAGCAGTTTGAAACAATAAACACGTCGTTCGGACGCATGCGCAGCCCTGTAGACAAAACAATAAAAGTCAATTCAAACACGGCATCGATTAACGTGATGCCGCTGCCTTCGCCACGCCCAGCCGACTTCAGCGGCGCCGTAGGCCGATTCTCTGTGACCCGCGCGCTCACAAGCAAAAAGATACGCACCAACGAGGCTGCGACCATAAAACTCATAATCTCCGGCCAAGGCAACCTTAAAAGCCTCACGCCGCCGAAATTCGGATTCTCATCGCAGTTTGACCAATACGACCCCCAGACGGCTGTAACCGCCTCTCCTTCTGGAGCCACCCTCTCTGGAAAAGTTACGGTTGACTACACGTTTGTGCCTCAGTCGGTAGGACAGTTTGCCATCGACGGCACATCATTCACCTACTTCGACCTCAACAGCCACCAGTACCGCACCATCAAGGTTGATGGCTTCAACCTCAACGTGGAGAAAGGCTCGGCATCCAACGCGGTGAAATACAACGACGCAGTGATGAAAGACATCCTGCCAATGGAAACCGGCAGTCTTGACCTGTCGAAATCGCACGGATCGATATTCGGAGAATGGTACACAATCATCTACTACATCGTGCTCCTGCTGGCATTTGCAATCGTACTGTTCATCTACCGCAAGAAAGTGAAGGAACGTGCCAACGTGACTCTGATGAAGCGCAAGGGTGCCAACAAAGTTGCCAACCGACGGCTGAAACGCGCCAAACGCTATATGAACAAAGGTCAGAAAGAGCTTTTCTACGAAGAGATGCTCACCGCCTTGTGGGGATATTACAGCGACAAGCTGTCGATTCCCGTATCGGAGCTCAACCGCGACAACATATCCAAGAATCTTGACGGATACGGACTGAGTCAGGAGGCTATCGGCAGAGTTATCAACATCCTCGACGAATGCGAGTTCTCGCGCTATGCACAGTCGGCTGAAAGCAACGTGCCGATGGCTGAAATCTACCGCATGGCTTGCGACTCTATCGACGAAGTGGAAAATACTAAAAAGAAACAACAATGAAGCGATATATATTGATTTTGGTTGCGTTGATTGCCGGCATGGCAGTACACGCAGAGGATTTGCAAAAGAAGGCGCTCGCCGACTACGACAACAAGAACTATGCAGCCGCCATCGACGACTACCAGCAATTGGAGAAACAGAGCGGCGTGTCGGCTGAATATTACTTCAATCTTGGCAACGCCTACTATCGCAGCGGAAAAAAGGGAAAAGCCATCCTCTGCTACGAGCGCGCGCTGAGGTTGAATCCGCGCTATGAGAAGGCGCAAGCCAACCTTGACTTTGTAAATATGAAAATCATCGACCGCCCGGAACCGGAAGAAAACATCCTTGCCGTGGGATTCCGCAACGTGCAGAACGCAATGTCGCCGACGGCTTGGACTGTCGTTGCCATGGCTGCGTTTCTACTGTTTATTGCAGGCATGGCTGCTTATGCGTTTGCGTCTGCCATCACGCTGCGCAAAGTGGGATTTTTCGGCGGACTCGGACTGCTGGTTGTCTGCGTGTTTGCCAACGTGTTTGCGGCAAGAGCCAACAATGCCGCCACAAGCCACGACTATGCCGTGGTGATGAACGACTCCACACAGCTGAGCGCCGTGTCGCGCGAGCCTCTGAACAAGGACGAGGTGGCTTTCACGCTCCACGAGGGCGCGAAGCTGAAGAAAAACGACTCCATCCGCATTGACGGCAACGCCAAAAACACGTGGTATAAAGTTCAGACTGCCGACAACCGCGAAGCCTGGATCAAAGCCTCCGCCATTGAAGAAATCTAAGAATCTGATATACTGCAAAAGAAGCAGCCTTTGTCAAAACCAAAGGCTGCTTCTTTTGCAGTTGTTCAAGATTAAAGAGAGAAGTCGCCCTTGTCGGTGTCAACAAGCATACCGCCAAGCACATTCAGAGCTGTGTCGCCGCCCTTCTCGATTTTCAATATTTCATAGCACATATTGGTGACCGACGACGGTCCGTTGGCAGTAACAAAATTGCCATCCACCACACTGCGTCCGCCATCAACATCGGCAGAGCCACACATACCTTCAAATCCCGGATAGCACGTCATCTTTCTGCCATCCATCAATCCTGCCTGTGCAAGCACAACCGCCGGGGCGGCACAGATGGCAGCGATGTGTCCGCCACGCTCAGTCTGGCGTTCAATCATCTCGCCGAGCGCAACGCATTTGTGCAGGTTCTCCGCTCCAGGCATACCGCCAGGCAGCACAATCCACTTCGAATTAGCGCCCGTCACCTCGTCAATCACCGTATCGGTCACAATGGTCACCCCGTGCGCACCTACAACCTCTTTCTTGTCGGTGATTGAAACTGTTGCCACGTCAAGACCTCCACGGCGCAGTATGTCGACAGCGCCGATAGCCTCTATCTCTTCAAATCCGTCGGCAAAAAAAACGAGGACCTCAGAGTTCTTTTTAAGATTCCCTTCAGAATTCATCATATACTGTTGTTTTTTAAATTGATTTTACGTTGTCTGCGTAAAATTAGGCAGTTTTTCCCGTCTTCACAATTTTTTAAGGCAGAAAAAATGCGTATTTTTGCGATTATGAATACTTTTGAACACAATAAAAAACGCGCCCTGCTGCTCGCGGCCTTGGGCGCAATCGGCGTGGCACTGGTTTTTCTGGTAAAACCAGACAAGAAAGAATGGCACAAACCGGCAGGCATTGTGTGGAACACGGAATATCACATTACCTATCTCGGCACCACCGACCTCTCCGACTCTATCAACGCCACATTCCGCCGCGTCGAGCTCAGTGTGTCGCCTTTCAACAAGGCTTCGCTGATCACTGCCGTCAACGACAACCGCACCGACCGTCTCGACTCCGCACTCATCACACTTTACAACACATCCAAAGCAATCAACAGCGACAGCCACGGCGCATTCGACCCCACCCTGTCGCCTCTCATCAATGCCTGGGGATTCGGCTTCAAATCAGGCACGATGCCCACCGACAGACAGATTGACTCAATGCTGCAATTCGTCGGCATAACGAAGACCCGTCTCGACGGCAACCGCCTGATAAAACAAGATCAGCGCACATCGTTCAATTTCAGCGCTATCGCCAAAGGCTATGGTTGCGATGAAATCGGGCGTATGCTGGAGCGCAACGGAGTGACCGACTACCTGGTTGAAGTCGGCGGAGAAATCGTGGCACGCGGCAACAACCCGCAGGGAGAAAAGTGGCACGTGTCAATCGACAAGCCAATCATATCCGACGGCGAAATCCACCATGAGTCGGCAGAAATAATCACCATCACCAACCGCGCCATTGCCACATCCGGCAACTACCGCAACTACAAGACCGACAGCCTCGGCAACCGGTATGCCCACATCATATCGCCCGATAACGGACGTCCGGCAAAGTCCGACATTCTAAGCGCAACCGTCATAGCCCCCGACTGCATGACAGCCGACGCTTATGCCACAACGCTGATGGTGCTTGGATTTGAGAAGTCGAAACAGCTCCTCGCCCGCCATCCCGAGCTCGCCGCGATGCTCATCACATCAGCCAACGGCAAATTCCTGCTATGGCACACTCCAAACTACGAAGCCGAATAACGCTCACGCCGACATAACAAGTCACGGCAACCGATGCAATTACGCAAAGGTTGCCGTGACTGTTTTTTCAGCATCTATATGCCGTCTACTTGTCGGCAAGCGGAGCCTTTCCGCTGACGGCGGCATCCATCGTGGCAATAATCGCAAGGTTTACGATGTCGCGCACCTTAGCCTCCACCGAGATGAAATGCACCGGCTTGTTCAAACCAATCTGAATCGGTCCGATCACCTCGCAAAGACCCATCTCAAGCATCATGCGGTAAGCCGCCGAGGAAGCATTGAGATTAGGAAATATCAGCGTGTTGACGTCTTTTCCGTAAAGGCGGCTGAACGGATAGTTCCTGTCGCGGATCTGGCGGTTGAGCGCATAGTTGACCTGCATCTCGCCGTCGATGCAAAGGTCGGGATAACGCTGTTGCAACACCTCCACCGCCTCATGCACCGCCCGAGGCGACTGCGCACGGTTTGAGCCGAAATTGCTATAGGAAATCATCGCCATCACAGGTTTCTGCGCGAAATATTCCACAGCATGGCGCGCCAGTCTTGCAATGTCGACAAGCGTGTCGCAATCCTCCGTCTCGTTGATCATCGTGTCGGCAAGGTAATACACACCCCGCTTGGTGTTCATTATATGCATCGTTGCAAAATGGCTGTAGTCCGGACGTATGCCAATCACGTCGCGGGCAATCGACGTCACCTCCGAGTTGTTGGAATATGTTCCCGCCACAAAGGCATCGGCATCGCCTGCCTCAACCATCATCATACCGAAATAATTGCGGTCAAACATCTTCTCCAAAGCCTCGCGGCGCGTATAGCCGTCGCGACCGCGCTTCTCAGCGAGCATCGTCGCATAGCGCGAACGGCGTTCCGACTCGCAGTCATGGCGGATATTTACAATCTCGATGCCGTCAAGGCTCACGCCGAGTCTGCCGGCACGCTTTTCTATCATCTCCTCGTTGCCGAGCAACACAGGGACGCACACACCCTCCCGGCATGCCTCGACAGCGGCAAGAAGCATATTGTCGGTGTTGCCTTCGCCAAACACCACGCGGCGTGGATTTGCCTTCGCCAGCTCCGAGAAACGGCGCATGAGTTTGCTGTCGTAACCCATAAGGCGGTTGAGCTTTTCATTATACTGCTCCCAGTCGGTTATCTCCTTGCGCGCCACGCCAGAGGATATCGCCGCCCTTGCCACAGCAGGAGCGACGGTGGTGAGCAGACGAGGGTCGAGCGGCTTCGGAAGGATGTATTCACGACCGAATCCGACACCCGCCATATCATAGGCGGCATTGACCACCGACGGCACAGGCAGTTTGGCAAGTCCGGCGATTGCACGCACGGCGGCAAGCTTCATCTCCTCATTGATGGCGCGGGCACCACAGTCGAGTGCGCCGCGGAAAATGTAAGGGAATCCCAGCACGTTGTTTATCTGGTTAGGATAGTCGCTGCGCCCAGTGGCAAAAATAATGTCGGGACGCGACGCCACCGCCTTCGAGTATTCAATTTCAGGGTCGGGATTCGCCAAGGCAAACACGATAGGCTTGTCCGCCATCGACTGAAGCATCTCCGGTGTCACCACGTCTTTCACCGACAGCCCGAGAAACACGTCGGCACCCACCATGGCCTCGGCAAGCGTCGAAATGTCGCGGTCGGTTACAAACTGCTGTTTCTGCGAGTTCAGATCAGTGCGTTTACGGTTGATCACGCCGTGGCTGTCGCACATCACGATGTTCTCGCGACGCACGCCAAGCGAGATATAAAGATTCGTACACGACACCGCCGCCGCGCCGGCACCATTCACCACCAGCTTTATGTCTTCAATCTTCTTCCCCTGCACCTCAAGGGCGTTCAGCAGTCCGGCACCAGAAATAATCGCCGTCCCGTGCTGGTCGTCGTGCATCACAGGAATGTCGCATTCAGCCTTCAATGTCTGCTCAATCTCGAAGCATTCCGGCGCCTTGATGTCCTCAAGGTTGATTCCTCCGAACGTCGGAGCAAGCGACTTCACTATTTCTATGAATTTTTTAGGATCCTTCTCGTCGACCTCTATGTCAAAACAGTCAAGCCCGGCAAAAATTTTAAACAGCAGTGCTTTTCCCTCCATCACCGGCTTTCCCGCCTGCGCACCGATATTGCCCAGGCCGAGCACCGCCGTGCCGTTGGAAATCACTGCTACAAGGTTGCCCTTGTTTGTATATTCATAAGCATCCTGTGGATTTTTCTCTATCTCAAGACACGGATAAGCCACGCCCGGCGAGTAAGCCAGCGACAAATCGCGTTGCGACGAATAAGGCTTCGTCGGAATCGTCTCAATCTTGCCCGGACGGTCACCTTTGTGATAATCCAGAGCCATTTCTTTCGTTACATTAGACATAATCAGTTGTATTACAATCTTCTTTACTTATACATAACCCTATCATCGAAATCAAACCGCAACAATCATTCGTCTACAGGCTATAAATTCGTTACAAATATACGCATTATTTTTGAATCTGATTACAAATTGTCAACACACAAGGATTATTTGCTCCATAAGAACATTTTTAAAAACTTTTTGACCTCCATAAGCGTTGATTTGACAGAGCAGTTTTGACGTTACGGCTGTAATTACTACTTTTGCATTCATAAAATCAACAAAAATAGCAATAATATGAAAAAATTTACAATTCTTATTGTAGCGGCAATCGTCAGCATCGCCGCGGCTGTACCGGCTTCAGCACAGTTGAAATTCGGTCTTAAAGTCGGCACGGCAGTCAACAGTCTCAAGTTCCAATCCGACAATTGGGAAGAAACATTCTCCACCGACAACCGCGCAGGATTCACCGGTGGTGCGATGCTTGAGTTTACCGCACCTATGCTCGGCGTGGGCTTCGACGCTTCGGTGATGTATATGCACCGTTCAAACACTCTCCCAAAAGAAGTCACCGACATCACAGAAAATAAGGTCAACACATCGCGCGACTATATCGACATTCCTCTCAACGTCAAGTGGAAAATCTCAATCCCTGTGGTTTCAAAATTCTTGAAACCATATATTGCAACTGGTCCAAGTTTTGCTTTCCGCGTAAGCAAAAACGACTTCAAAGAATTTGTGAACCAGCAGAAATGCGACATCTCTTGGAACTTCGGATTCGGTGTTGAATTGCTGTCGCACGTACAAGTGGGCGCAAGCTACGGCATGGGTCTCAACAACACTCTCGACAAGCTGAAAATCCGCGAAAGCGACAAAACATCGGGCATCGAGGGTAAAAACCGCTATTGGACAATCACAGCGGCATACCTTTTCTAACCTCCGTAGATACAACCGTTTAATCGGCATTTCACGGCTTTTAACCTGTCAAGGCTGCCGTAAATGCCGATTTTTTTTGCCTATGCTGAATTATTTCTGTAGTTTTGTAGGCTGAAAACAAGACACGAAAATAACTTTATGAAAAAACTATCATTCATCATAGTTGCGCTGATGGCTCTTGCCGGCGCTCTACAGTCCTCAGCACAAATGCGATGGGGAGCAACCGCGGGCATCGACATCACGAATATGAAATGGAGCCAGAAATCATTTCGCAACGAGCCATTCAAATCCACCAAGTCATTAGGCTACACCGCCGGAATCATCGGAGAATATGAAATTCCGGGCATCGGTTTCGGCATCGACCTCGGACTGCAATACGCGCAACGCGGCGCATCGTTCAACATGGGCGATTTCGAAATCTGGAACAGCGACGGATATGGAAACGAGCGTTCGTATCTGCACTATCTCGACATTCCTATCCACCTGCGTTTCAAGTATTCAAACCTCAACGGATTTGAGCGCAAACTCTGCCCGTTTGTGTTTGTCGGTCCGGAACTGAGCATTCTGCTCGCACACAACAAACTGGAGAAAAACGGAGAGGCGGCATTCGACTATAAGCCTGTGCAATTGGGACTTGCCGTGGGTGTCGGTGTTGAAATCCGCCGCAACTGGCAGCTCACAGGCAGCTATACGTGGGACATGACAGGAACGATGAACGCTACGAAACTCGACAATTTCGACTCACACAACCGTACTTGGAAAGTGGCTCTGACCTACTTCTTCTAAGATATCGGACATCGACAATGATATACGGTGGTTGTGTCAGACTATTCTAACGCAACCACTCGTTTTTTTCTAAACCAACCACTATGACCTACGCTGAAGTTATTCTCCCGCTGCCGCTCTACAGCACTTTCACATACAGCATCCCCGACAACCTGCAATCGGCTATCGGTGTAGGATTCCGCGTGCTTGTGCCGTTCGGCAGGAAGAAATTCTACACTGGTATCGTGACCATGCTCCACAACCAGCGTCCAGGAAACTATGAGGTGAAGGATATTGTGGCGGTGCTCGACAACGACAGCATTCTGCGACATCCGCAAATGAAATTCTGGCAATGGATTTCCGACTACTATCTGTGTCCGGTAGGCGAGGTCTACAAGGCGGCCGTGCCGGCGGGCATGAAGGTAGAAAGCGAAACGCGCGTCAGCGCAAATCCAGACTTCATCGACACCGACGGTTCTATGACCGAGCGGGAAACCGTGGTCTACGATATGCTGCTCGCCAAAGAACGGCTCACTCCGGCGGAAATAGCCAAAGCCACAGGCTACAAAAGCGTGGAGACCGTCGTGGCGCGTCTGATTGACAAAGAAGCTGTTTTTGTAACCGAGAAGATTGTCGACAACTACCGCCCGAAAACGGAGGTGTGTGTTGCCCTGCGCGCCGAGAAAGGCGACAACAAGACGGTGGAGGATTTCTTCTCGAAAGTGAAGCAGGCGAAAAAGCAGGAGGCGGCGCTCCTTGCCTATCTCGACCTGTCGGGATGGATGAAGCGCAACGCCACACCGAAAGAAGTGACAAAAGACGCGCTCATAAAGCGTGCTGAAGTGTCGCTCCCAATCATCAACGCAATGGTGGCAAAGGGCATTTTCTCTCTATACAAGAAGGAAGTGAACCGCTTCCACCTCGACAACGGCTCCATCACGGCTCTCAACCCTCTAAGCGAGCCTCAACAGAAAGCCTACGATGAAATAATCGAAACTTTCAAAGAACAAAACATAACTCTGCTCCATGGCGTCACGTCGAGCGGAAAGACGGAAATCTACACTCACCTCATCGACAACGCGCTGAAGCGCGGTTTACAGGCTCTGTATCTTGTGCCTGAAATCGCATTGACCACACAACTCACACAGCGCCTGCACAAGAATTTCGGCGACAGACTGCTAATCTACCATTCCAAATTTTCCGACAACGAGCGTGTCGACATTTGGAAAAAACTGCTCCACAGCAATGAGCCGTGTGTGGTGATCGGCGTGCGCTCGTCGGTGTTTCTGCCGTTCGGCAAACTCGGCATTGTCATCGTCGACGAGGAGCATGAGACAAGCTACAAGCAACAAGACCCGGCGCCGCGCTACAACGCCCGTGACGCAGCTCTGATTCTGGCATCAATGCACGGCGCCAAGACGCTGCTCGGCTCCGCAACACCGTCGATACAGACCTACTACAAAGCAGAGTCGGGCAAATACGGACTCGTGAATCTCTCCACCCGCTTCGAAGGCGTGGAACTGCCTGCCGTGCGCGTCATCGACACAAAGCAGTCGCGCAAGCGCAAGGAAATGCGCGGAGCGTTTACCAAAGAACTTGTCAACGAATGCAACGACGCTATCGCGAGGGGCGAACAGGCAATCATTTTCCAGAACCGCCGGGGATTCGCACCGATGGTGAGATGCAAGGAATGCGCATGGATTCCGAAATGCGAGAACTGCGACGTGTCGCTGACCTATCATAAGTATATCAACCTGCTGTCGTGCCACTACTGTGGCTACACGATGCCGCTGCCAAACATTTGCCCGGCGTGCGGACAGCCGACAATAGAAGTGGTTGGCTACGGCACGGAGCGCATTGAGGACGACATTGAGAAATACTTTCCTGAAGCGAAAATCGCACGTATGGACCTCGACACAACGCGCAGCAAGACGGGATACGAAAAAATCATCGACAGCTTCTCAAACCGCCGCACCCAGATTCTTGTCGGCACCCAGATGGTGACAAAAGGCCTTGACTTCGAGGGGGTGAGCGTGGTGGGAATCATAAATGCCGACACGATGATAAATTTGCCGGATTTCCGCAGCCACGAACGGGCGTTCAACATGATGGAACAGGTGGCTGGACGCGCCGGGCGCAGACAGAAACAAGGCATTGTGTGCATCCAGACTTCCGCCCCCGAAAATCCAGTAATCAAATTTGTCGTCGACCACGACTACAAAGGCTTCTACCGCTCGGAGCTTGAGGAACGCCGACGCTTCAACTATCCGCCGTTCACGCGCATAATCAACATCTACATAAAGCACCGCGACGACAATTCGCTCACAGAAATGTCGGTGCGTTTCAGCAATATGCTCCGCCAGGTGTTCGGCAAACGTGTGCTCGGGCCTGAACCGCCTACAGTGGCGCGCGTGCAGCAACTCTACATCCGACAGATTGTGCTGAAAATGGAAACAACCGCCTCGATGTCGAAAGTGAAGCAGATTCTGCGCACAATCTATGAGCAGTCGCTCTCCGACCCTCGGATGAAAAGTGCCATCGTCTACTACGACGTCGACCCGTCATAACAAAAACAATGAGAGCCGCAGGCTGATGCCCACGGCTCTCATTGTTTTATCGAAGTTTGCTTTTATTTCACAACCACCTTCTTTGTGTAGCGTGTCGATTCTCCTGCCACGCTGACCACGTAGACGCCTTTCTGCTGACCGTCGAGGTTGACTGCCACAGTGTCGCCGTCGGCCGAAGTCTCGGCAACCTTGCGTCCCGACAAATCGTAGACACTTGCAACGAGTGCAGGCTCGCCAACCACAAACATCTCGTAGACGTTGCCGCCAAGATTGCGCATCAGCATATTCTTGTCGGAATTAACTTCACCGACACCGCTGTTCATACGAAGCACGCTCTTCAAGCCTTCGTAGACGTTGATTTTACCTGCTCCCCACTGCACTTGATTGCCGCCCTTGACAAACGAATCGCGTGTTGATGTCTCGTTGATCACTTCAATAACCTCATCGTAGGTCAACTTCGGGTTTGCCTCAAGCCAGAGGGCCAATGTTCCGGTGACATAAGGTGTCGACATCGATGTGCCGCTCATATCGCCCCAGAAATAGTATTTGCCGTTTTCCTCAACACGTGCCGACAAGAGGTTGTACTTGCTTATCGAAATTCCTTGATTCTGTGCCTCATATTTCACATAAGGCGTGCTGTAACTTGAAATGATAGTGTGGCCTGGAGCACATACGTGCGGCAACTTGCGGCCGTCGATGAGTGTTCCGTAGCTTGAAAACTCTGCAATGTCGCCCACTACACCACCATTGACCGACTGTGTCTGGCCGTCCATGGTTTTGAATCTCGTCTTTGTCGTATAGGCTCCGACAGCGATAATATTTTTCGGACAAGCCATCATGTTTATCGTACCGTCGGCATCTACATCGTCGTCCCAGCCGTCGACGTCGGTCATAAACTGGGCTTCCCAGCCGTCGGCATAAGCGTATACCGCACGTCCGTTGTCAGCCTTGATAATATAACCGATGGCATAAGTAGACTTCTTGGGTTTTGCTTTGTAGAGACTTACGTATACATTGTAGCGGTTGTTGTCGCTGCCAACCTCTCCGCTCACTTTAAACGAGCCACTGAAATACATCGATTCTCTATACTCGGTCTCCGATTTCGAGCCGTCGAATACCGGCATCTCATAAACGACGTTGCCAGTAAGTGTGCTTACCACAACTGGTTGGAATGTGAACTTTGCCGAATTGTCGCCCCAGAATTCAACTGCGCCTGAAAGGGTGTTGCCATAGGTCGGGTCGGTGGTGTCAAACAAGCCTCTCATCTCTGTGTTTGTCGAAGAGAACTTATGATAGGCTGCGATAGGAAGGTCGCCCTCGTTGCCGGCGGCTATACAGATAAACGCTTCCTTGCCCAATTTGGCATAATACTGGTCGTTGACCGACGAGCCGTCGTGAGGGCCGTCGTTGCTGCCGAGCGAAATGTTGATTACCAACGGTTTGCCATTGGCTTTGGCATAATCGATAAGCGTTTCTATGGAGAGAAGGATGTCGGTGTCGGTGCTTGATTTCAAGCCAACCATGGCGAAATCGGCTCCTGGAGCCACACCCTCAAAAGTGACGCTGCTGCTTGTGTAACTACCGCCGATAATGCCTGCCACGTGTGTTCCGTGAGTTTCCGTGCGGAGGTCTGACGTAAACGACGAAATCTTCGATGGTGTGTCGTAGGCTGTAAGTTTGCCGTTCAACGCTGTCCAAAGACACTTCACGCGCGACTCTGTTGTTCCCTTCTTGCGGAACGTGATGTGGTTGGGGTCAATGCCCTGGTCAATCAGCGACACAATCACGCCCTCTCCTGTATATGCACGGTCGAGATCGGTTCCTTTATGCACTTTGTCGGCGCCTGTCGACTTGTTGGCTTCGTCAAGTTTCGCACGCACAGGACGTGAGAACTGCATCTGGCGCAGCGCATCTGATGCAACAACGCTCTCAACGCTGTCCATCGGCAATTGCACAATTGCCAGGTCGTCGCGCTGACGCAACACTTCAATTCCCTTTTTCTGCAACGCAGCCACAGCATTGTCGCCGGAAAGACGCACCACAGCCGTAACCATCTTAGGCTCTGCCGCCTGTGTCTTCTGCATACCGGCTGTCTGTGCCTGATATTGGCGTAGCACTTCGAGGCTGCGCAGGTCAAGTTTGCCCTGGCCGAATACCGAAGAAGCGCCCATTGCCAAAATAGCGAGTAGATAGATTTTTTTCATTCTGTCGGTTATTTGTTTAAACGCAAAAATAAGAATTATTTTTTCAATGTCGCAAATTAATTATATTTTTTTCGTTGTTCTCTATACAAAAGCCCTGATTATGTGTTCCAAATGCTTCAGCGACATCCCGTGGCGAAAGAATCTTTTCACGTATGGCCACCGCCTGACGTCACGCAGTTTTCTAACCTTTTTCATTGCTTTGAAATCCAGTTTTTCATGGATGCGTTTCATATCCTGACGGCTGATGGGATGTTCGGGATCGTCGACCCATACCGGCAGACGGTCGTGCCACTTCCTGTAGGTTTTAAGCACTTCGCGAAACCATACTTCATTGAAATTGCCGGGCGAATAATGAAAAATGTCGACCACTCCGCACACATAGTTCTTGTAACGCTGGTTGACCGACAAGGAGAAGTCGACATCATAGCAATGGAAGCCTTTGAGCAACTGCTCGTCGAAAGGCGTCTCCTGCCAAACGCTCCTGCGCACAAACATAGCGAAGCCGTCGAGAGCCACCACCTGACGGTAGGTACTGTTTTCAAAACCTTGTCGGTAAAGGCGTCGCCTACCTTTCGATAGCTGGGTGAAATTAAGCACACTCCATTTGCGGCTTTGTCCCCACCCTGCCGGAGAGTCGACCATAGCCACCGTGCCTGCAAATCCTATCACACCGCAATCCGGTTTGCTCAGCTGCGGCATTACCTTCGCCCACCATCCTTTCTCAAGAAACTCAACATCCTCATGAATGAAAAGCAGATAAGGATAACGCGCCTCCGACGCTGCCCTGTTGTATGCCGCGCAGATTGACAGGCGCATCACCTTGTTGTCAATCGCCAATATCTCATACTCCACGTTGTCGCCTATTGTCTCTGCCACATTTTTCTCAAAATTAAGCAGATATTTTCTATTTACAGAACAAACTATTATTGATAGCATTTATGTGTCGTTTTTTTATTTAATATATTGTTTCCAAAAGCTTTTATATCTCGGCAATGACCAGGCATGGCAGCCAAACGGCAACTTGCCGATGGTGTGCATACAATAGTCGGGCTTGCTTTCCCATGCAAACGCCAACGCCTCGCGCCATCCCGGCTTTTTCAAGCCGCAACGATGTCCGGCAACGAGCGAGAAAAACACGTCCTCTGCCGCTCGACGCTCCTCGCCGAAGCGCAGCCGGCTTATCTCGTCGGCAAACTGCTCCGCCATTTCACGCATCTTCGACACCCGCCTAAGGCTCAAGCCTCCGTTGCCCACAGAGAATGCCAGATGGGCATGCACCATATTCTCGCCTTCTCCGATGGGATGCAGCTTACGGTGGAGCGCCTGCATCCAGCCGCCAAACAGATAGTACGACAGTCCCCGCTTTATTATCCACGGAGCGCCGATATAGTCGTAGCCCTTGGCAACCCACTCATCGAGTTCGTTGCGAAACACGTAGGCGTCAAGTTGATAAATCAGAATATAATCGTAGGCGGAAAACAAATCATAGAATCCCGTGCTGAGCAGCATGCTGTTGTAGCCTTTCACGCCGTCAAACCATTCATTGCGCAACGCCTTGACAACAACCGACTGCCACGACTGCAAATCTTCAGTAAGGTCAAGCCGTTCCGGATGAATCACAATTATGTCGTGACCGCCGAGCACATCGACGCATTGCCGCATCGAAATTTTCTCATCGTCGGAGAGATGCCTGTAGGCTGGCACCACCACCGCCGTCCTATACTTTTTATCGTTTGTCATACTTATACAGCAGCAGGTTGCCTTTAAATGACGTAAACTCATTGTCGGTGCGCGCCACTTCACGGCATCGATATGCCGACATCTCCTCCTCAAAACGCTCTTTGTTTGCCTCACGCAGCATCACATAGCCCGTCTCGGGCATCGCCGACACTTCGCTGTAGGGCATCACCTTGTCGTCGAGATAGAACACGGCGGCATAAGCCGGCTCTTCCTTGCCCACACGGTAGAACCCGATTCTTCCGTCAGGCTGGTAAACTTTAACCTTCTGTGCGAAATAGTAGTCGGGCACACAGTTCTTCAAAGCCGGATTAAGCACTCCGTCAAGACTCATGTAGCAAGCCACCCAGACTCCTACGGCAAGCCATAGATATAGATTCAATGCCTTGCGACGCATCCAGATTGCCACCGCAACGAGCACCGGCATCAATGATGCAAGGACATAGGCCACGCCCATCGGCATCTTCTGCAACTCTCCCAACTGAAGGGCAAGCCGGCGGGACGAACGGCTGTCGCCCAAGAAACTCAAATCAACCGCGTGCAAAGCTATCAGCGCCACACTGAACACCACTCCAACCACAACAATCGTCACGGCATAAGCCTTGAATATGCGACGGTGTTCCTGCAGCAGCCACACTATGAGATTGGCTATTGCAAGACTCAGGAACGGATACATCGGCAACAGGTACACACTGCGTTTGCTTTTCGGTATTTCGTAGAACACGAATATCAGAACCGATGCGACAACGGCAAACTGCATCACGCTGTCCATCGAGCGGAAACGCGACCATACAGCCCTGAGCTTAGGCATTCCCACCTCACGCCATCTAACAGCGAAGAGTGAGCCTACAATCAACAGCGACCACGGCAGCAAGCCGGAAAGAAGTATCGGGAAATAATAAAACGGCCCGTTTTCATGACTTTCATACGACATCTTGCCGAGGAAACGTCCGAAATTCTCCTCCATCATCAGGTCAAGGAAGCGGTCGCCACCAACATGGTAGGCCGCCACATACCAGCAGAGCGGCAACACCGACGACAGCAGAGCAACCTTAAGCAACGCCTTTAAAACAGGCTTCATCTTCTCGCCGTCGACAATCATCATCACCGCCATCACCGCACACGGCAAGATGGCTCCAATCGGACCTTTGGTGAGTATGGCTCCAGAAATCATCAGCGAGGCAAGCCACGGCATTCCGCGGTAGCCACGCTCTTTCCATCGATACAGGAACAAGAATCCGCCAACCATAAATGCCGTCAGCACCATGTCTACCCGGCACGTCATCGCCGCGCGATGCACCTCAAACGACGTGATCAGCACCAACGTGGCAATCAACACCTTGCCCACATGATAGCGCCTCGAGAAAAACACAAAAAAGCCGTAGCACATAGCGATATAAGCCAATGCCGACGGCAGACGGGCCGTCATCTCCGACACATAACCCTGCGGCATTGAGAACAACGCCACAAGCCAATGCAGCATCGGCGGCTTGAATGCAAATTCCCCTTGAAAAAAGGGCAATATAAAATTTCCCTGGTCGAGCATCGCCATTGCCACAAGAGCCTCGCGTGGCTCGCCTCGCGTATAAAAATGCCCCATGCCGATAAACGGGAGCGTCAGCATTGTGGCAAGCACAAGCACAACCCAACCTATCCGGCGCACATCTTCTCTGTTTTCCTCTTTTTGTTTCATATCTTTTGCAAAGATAGTGCAAGGTGAGTGGATAGCAAAACAAACTTGTTTGATTTTGCTTTCCCAAACTGCAGCCTATATTATTTACCCCAAATCGGTCATTAGAAAAAACTTCTTGTCATTTTCTAATGGCCGATTTGGGGTAAAATGACGATCTTTGCTCATGGTTATGTTTTATTTTAGCAAAAACAAAGATAACCAAAAGGGCTGATACCTCGTGAGAAGTGTCAACCCTATTTTATGCCACCTGCAAAAGTTTTACCAGACAGCAATAAAATAAAATAGAGAGTCATTGTGTTTTTCCTATCTACTGTGATAAGTTTTATCTTACTCTTATGCCTTTACCATTCAGGACCTCTCCTCTAACATCATCTGTCTTGCACAAATACAAGTCATAGCCAACGGCTGTAATATCGCAATATCTTGGAGGAGTAATGACTTTTCCAGTTGGTGACATCAATCCATACCAACCAAGTTCTGCTTCATATTTTTTGCAATTTGCAGTCTTTTGATAAGGTGTTGGTTCTGCTTCTGCCGTTTCACCTGTTAAATTACCCTCATCATCATAGTTCTTTGCCGTAGTATATCGTATTTCATCGGTGTCATACAATAATCTGTCAACATTACTAATCAAGAAATCGTCAATCAACTCACCTCGCAAATTGTATTTGCGAAGAGTGTGGTCTTTCATTGTTGCTGTAATGCTATTACCAAAGATCCAGAGGTCTGCTCCCATGAAAGGCAATATTGGTTTCAGATTTTCTGTAAGAACACTCTGCATACCTCCTTTACTTACGACAAAGAAAGAATCTTTGGGCGAAATAGCATCATATTCAGCTTTCAACATCCAATTTCCTTTTTTGTCTATCAAACCAAATTTGTCACGTTTGTTGTTATGTATTACGCAATGTCCATTGTGGAATACATATCCTTCCGCGCCAGTGATATATGGTATGTTCAAGTCTATAACCACTTTGCCTTTGGCATCAATGAATTTTATCATTCCGTTGTCATCTACGGAAGCTAAGCCATCCGAAAACACCCATGCGTGCTTGTACTGAGGCTTTATAGCTATTTCTCCCGTCAGCATATTGAAGTAACCACGAGCATCGCCATTACTATAGCATACAAGTGAGTCGTCCCCTAATGGTTTTGAAATCCAATGTATGCCCTTGACAGTCTTCTTGCCATCACGAGTCTCCACATATCCATCCGTTTCATAGGCACGGCTATAATAAGTTGCATTTCGTGACAGATACTGAGAATCATAACAAGAATCGTCCAAGTATTTGTCTGCGTTCACTTTCGTGTAAACAATTTTGCATAGAGCATTACCAACAGCACATGCAAACACGAACATAATAAACGCAAAGCAGCCTCCAACAATACGTCGAATAAACTTGCCATACTTAGATTCATCTTTCATTCCAAGTATCACGGTGAACCATTCTGCTGTAGCAGCAATGATACCTGTCAAACCTATCCAAAATAAAACAATAGTTCTTTTTAGAGTTCTCTTTCTTTTTTCCATATTTATTTGATTTTTTGTATTACAATTATTTATCTGTTTATGAAAATAAAGTAAAAGACGTAACCTGTATCATCGTCAAAATATTGCTATTTGATGAATCTTTGCAATTTTGGTTTCAAGTTCTTATACTTGGAATAGTCGAACATCAAACATTTATTAGCGTCCTTGAAAGGTATAACTGCATGGTATGCAGCAAAGCAATCAATCTGATAAGAATAATATGTCAAGACAATGCCTTCTGGCAGTACGGCAAAGAGAGTCAAAGGAGAAGCCATTACGTTCATACTTTAGAAGGTAGCATGGTGTCTAATGTTCATTGTTCCAAACAATAAATAGACTGTCACCAATTCGTTCTTATAGTGTAATATCATCTGTTACTTCCATATCATCGTATTTGTCATCCCAGTATATCATTGGAGCTAAATCTTCTCTAAATTCTGGTTCTCTCAACTTTTCCAATTTGTTTTCAACCTCTTCTTTTGATTTTGCAAACACAAAGCAACGCCACCAATAATTGTCGCTGAGATAATCGAATTCATCAAACCAAAGATAATGTCTCACAAACTGTCCTATATATACACCATCCTTGGGCACTTTCTTACACGAATAGTCTGCAATCTCGTAAATATCCTTAAACGTAGTTCCGAGGACATGTATCTGCTCTGTAATCTTAATTTTCTTCATAACGATTCCCTTAATCCGTGTCGGGCACAACTTCTAAGTTTGCTTTTTGACAGTTTATGAGATAATATTACATAGAAGTAACCAAACACTATCTAAAATAAAGCATCTTTAAACAATATTTCTGGCAAGTCCACTTCAAGCACAAGACCAATAGATGTCAAAAGGCAAAGGCTGTAATAGGCCATTTCATAAAACCAAGAAACATGCACAAGATTTCTCGCCATGCCATTCTTTCTACACCTAAGATTCTATATCCTCCATCTTCTTTGATAACACGAAAAATGGAATGCTGTCTTTAGCAACCATCACCGTATCGGATTCCTTATTATCCAATCCGCCTTTGTTCCCCCTTACAGGAAACTACTGAAAGGACGATCAGAAACAATAGTTTTTATGTTGTCCATTTTTGTTATTCAATATCTATTCTTGCCACCTCATCCACGTTCTTTATCCTACGGATATTTTCAATGGCTTGCTTTAGTTCGCTGGAAGAATGTACCTCAAAATCCACCGTGGTTTCCACAATGCGGTCTTGGGTTACTGTATGGAGTTTCGAAATGGAGAGGTTCTGTTGCTCTGTAATGCAAGCAACCACATCGCTGAGCAGATGATGGCGGTCGATGCCACGGATGCAGATACGGACGGGGAACAGGAACTGTTCATTCTCCTTGAAATCTACAGCTACAATGGTATCGCCCTGCTTGGATGCCTGACGGATAGCAGTGAGGCAGTTGCGCTTGTGAAGTGTAATCCGCCCCTCGGTATTCTTGAAACCGATGACTTCGTCTCCCGGCAACGGATGGCAGCAGGTACAACGCTTGTACTCCATCTTTGGGCGATCGGTGAAGAAACAGCCTAAACTGCGCTTTGCCTTATAGGTTAGCACATGGTTCTGCCAGTCTGCTTCCGGTACTGTATCCTCTGCAGTTCCTATCTCTACACAATCGCCACGATGGAGCACCGTCTTGACAGAGGACAGCTTACCGTTGATACGTGCATACACGGCATGAAGTCCAACTTCGGTATGAATTTCGAAGGCAAAGTCGAGTGCTGTGGCATACTTGGGCAGTACGATACACTTGCCCTTGGGCGTGAAAGCCATGATGTTGTCATGGTAGAACGATGCCGTCACACCATCCATATAGTCCATCTCGTTGGTGTGGTAGGCTATATCCTTGAGCACAGCCCTGAACTTTTCCAACCATGCCTTCAGGTTTTCCTCCGTGCGTTCAGCAGTACAGCCAAGGCGGTTGTTGCGTATCATACGTTCAGACGAGATATGCACTTCCTCCCATTGTCCCTTTGGATTGAGAAACTTCACATGGAAACTTTGGTAGCCGTTCTCCTTCGGGGCGTTGATATAATTGACCACAGAACAAGGACGCTCCTTGAAACAGTCGGACAACACGGCATAGATATGCAAGCTCTGCTTCTTCTCCTCATGCAAGCCGTCAGCCTTGTAGATGATACGCAGGTAATGCTTGCTGTCGATATGTTCGAAATCACAACATTTGGACTGCATTTTGCGCCATATGCTGTAAGGTGAGCGCATACGGAGTTCGATGCGTGCGTCAATGCCGTTAGCTTCAAGTATCTCCTTAGTCTTGGCGATAAAGGCATCCACAACTGGCTTCTCCGACAGCTGAAGTTCAGCCAGCTGCTTCTCTATTTGTTCATACTCACGTGGACAGCGATAGCGGAACGACAGGTTTTCAAGTTCCGTCTTTACGTTATACAAACCAAGGCGATTGGCAAGAGGGGCATAGAAATAATCTGTCTCCGAGGCAATCTTCATCTGCTTGTCAGGGCGCATACTGCTGAGCGTGCGCATATTATGAAGTCGGTCTGCCAATTTTACAAGTATGGCACGCACATCAAACTGTACCGACGATAGCATTTGGCGGAAGTTATCCACCTGCTTCGACTGGTCATACTGGGCTTTCTTCTGCTTCGTCACGACACCGACAAGAAATGCCACATCATCCCCGAAACGTTCGCGGATCTCATCTATACTGTACGGACAATCCTCCACAACATCATGTTGGAAAGCCGCCATGACAGGGTTAGCTCCCAGTTCCAGCTCTTCTGCCACAATGCGTGCCACGGCAACAGGGTGACTGATATAGGGTTCACCAGACTTGCGCAGTTGGTCTTTGTGGGCATAAGCGGCAAAGTCGTATGCTTCATGCAGCAAGTTCATTTGCTTCTCGTCCACTCGTTGAGCTATCAATGTGAAGATAGCGTCCAAATCAGTTTGTATCTTCTTTTCGTAATTGTCCTTCATAATCTTTTTATTTTTGTTGTTCATTTAATATCCTTTTTTGTTTCACCACTCGCACCATTTGCTAACATGCTCATGAGTAGCATGATGCTTATGGGGGAACTTATCGCCATTATATTGGCGATAAAGGCCAAACATAAATGGTTCTGTCTCGCTTATGCTTTTTCTAAATTCTTGATCTGTCATGACCGTGTGATTTATTTTATGTTTCTACATTCCATACTCTTTCTCTCATATATGTTATCAGCATAGAGTTAGCAAGCATTCTTTTTCTATCACTCAAAACTAATCCCTAACCGTTCTATTTCCTCCCAAAAATCAGTCCAACCATATTCACAAGGTAATTCTAACTTAAAAGACTTTACATTAAGAAGTCCGTATTTATAGCCATTACGCACCATAGCATAATTTCCAAAGTCAGCATATGGCATTCCTGTTTCATCTATATAATAGATTTCTTCAAATTTGTCGGAAAGCACATGGCAATCTTTGTCCACAAAAAATTCCTTATAGCCTTCATCTTCAAAGTCTAATCCTACGATAGCTATACCATTTCTCATTGTAACACCAGAATATATATATTCACCTTCTACCATCATAGGGTCACAATTTCTATCAATCAGATAGCAAGGATTATCCTCGGCTATTGCATCATGTACTAGAGCCCAACCATCACAAAATGGTTCCGCATAATTATAAGGCAACCCAGGCTTTCTTAACTCGGTGTAGGCTGCAGAAACAAGTTTGCCATTCTCATCCACATATCCCCAATACTTACCCTTTCGAACTGCTGCACGCCCCTCGCTATAAGGACACACCTCATCATATTCTAAAATATTATTTTCGTTATCCATATTCTTCTCTTTATATTCATTAATCTTATTTTCATCAATAATCATAACACAAAAAAATAAAATGTCATTATTCAACATTCCTTAATCTTACACTTCAACGTCCCTTTACCCTGTCGGATATTATATCAACTTTCTTCAGAAAACATGAGATTTTTTGCACAAGCATTTCTGCCTCCTTTGGTTTGGGCATGTTTTCTCTCGCAAGTGTCACATGAATGTTATAGACAGCGGAATCATTTGTGGTCGCACTGTGTGCATAGCTAAGTGATTTCAGCATACACCATTCCAATCTGACCAAGGAGTCACAAACTATTGTTTCTGGAGTATATGAGATGGAATCTGTTGGTATAAACGCTTCCTTGTCATCGTAGTCGTAAATGACAGATCCGTTTTTCAATGCCTTGATATGGGTGCATACCTGGCTGTTCTTTGCTTCCATCAGTTTTACTTCCAGTCTCTCATCAAATTTATAGCCGTACTCCGAGAGGTGTTCTTCCACTATTTGACAGATACTGTCCTGCAGTTGATGGCTGATATGATTGTCTTTACGATACTCGTTATTACAGATGTCATAGAGGGTGTAATATCCGTTCTTACGAAGTTCCAACTTGCCAAACCAATGTCTTGGCGTATGATAGACGATAGACTCATACTCTGGTTTCACCAACAGAGCGTATCTGCTACGCAGTCCTATCTTCCCTGTTTTCTTGTCCTCTATGCTGAATATGCCTGGATAGGTGTCAAGGGAATAATATCCGGTTCTTCCTACATTGAAGCAGGTATATTGGTTGTTGCCTATGGCCAAACTTGGCAACAATATGCCCACATAGATGGCTGACATAACAGACAGTAACAATTTTTTCTTGTCCTGGTAGAAGGAACTACATACATAGATCACCATGCTAAAACTGATGCCCAACATGGACATTCGCAACAGTCCGGCATGGGTTTGGGCAAAGAAGAATATCAACATGGATATAACCAACACCCACACTTTTCCTTTCTCCAATCCATAATATCTTTTAAGCAGATGGGAACTCAGTGTCGGAGCCACGACACAGGCGAACAGACATAGCCTCCCATTCATAGTGAGACCAGCATACAATGTGCCTATTGTTATCAACAGTAGGGAACAGAATGTCATTGCGGCTTTCTCCGTCCAGAGCAGTTTGCCTAGTGCGTCTGTCCATGTCAAGGTGTCTGCCAGACAACCCTTGCGGAAGATATTAACGAGAAAGACCACCAAAGGAACTATCCACAACCATGTGGCTACTGCCGAAGTAAGCCCCACATACCACCATCGGTTAAAGTCATGGCTCAACAATGGAAATACTTTTGAGGCGAGCTCACTAAGTTTTATGTCAAGTCCCACACTGACAGCAAAAGCGGTAAATCCCACAAACAGCAGTCCAGAAACCCATGACTTCCTTTCCTTATGGTAAAGCGTGAACGAGAGCAGCAGACGTGACATAATAAGTAACATTACAATCCATATTGCAGGATTGCCGACCCATGCCATTCTGCTTCCCAATGCGGCTATAGTCCACAATGAACAGATAGCCAAATCAATTTCTAATAGTGTCTTTCTCATCTTGTCTCTCTTTTATTCTATTTCAATCAATATTGCCGTATAGTTGTCATCACCTTGTTTTTGACAGAGAAAGTCAAATACATCGAGTATATCTTCCAAGGGCTTGTCGTCCAACATCCTTGCTTGCAGGATGCCAGGTGACATGCTCTTGTACAAACCATCAGAACAAAGTAAAATCCTGTCTCCTTTCTGAATGGCGAACTGCCTGATGTCGGGAACAGCTGCTTCCGGACGGTAGCTGAAGAAACAACGTGACACAATTTCCCACCCGAAGTCAATGCGCACATGATCTTCGGTTTGGTAAAGGAATCCCTCACCTTGCCTTAGCAGATAGCAACGGCTGTCGCCCACATGGGCTATTGTCGCCTTGTCACCTTCAATGCTGACCATGACCATCGTAGCACCCATATCTGCATGATGAAGCTCAAATGCCTTTTGGTCAATGGCACAACTTGCTTTCTTGCAAGCGAGTTTTACCTTTGAGTCGCAATCGGGCGTACTGATATGCTTCTTCCAAAAGTCAGATATAGTATTGCATACCGTTTCACTGGCAGTCTCTCCAAAGGAATGACCACCCATGCCATCACAGACTATTCCCATAAACCGGTTGTTTTGTGGCATATCAATGACCTTGTAAGCATCCTCGTTATTATGTCTTCTACCAGTCTTGCTTATTGTTGCATATCTTATTTCCATATTACGATTCTTTTTAGTTTATGATAGTATAGAGGCAAATGTAACTTCTAATCTATCTGTAATGTAATATTTCCGACAATATTATTTCAATAATACTTACTCAACATAGCATTGGCCTTTTTTGTATAGTCGGCAGCTATATCTCTTGCTTTGTCTGCCATATTCCTCGCCCTGTCTTGAAACATCTTCGCCCTGTCATATCTCTTCTGTCTTACATAATACTCGGCCTCTCTCAAATTATTTTGTGTCTGTCTGTTATAGTAATCCGCCTCTCGTTGGTAGCTTTCCGCTTGTCGCAGATAATATGCTGCTTCACGCTGATACCATCTCGATAGCAATCTGCCAGTTTCAGATATGCCGAACCATCGCCCCAGCGAGCTTGATAGAGCAATGACATGACTAAGTCCTGCGGACTTACAGTCAAAGTTTTCGGTTCTGTCAACTTTGTTGAAGAAGCCATTTCTTCCATTATCTGTTGTTCTGAACAACTTGCAAAGAACAGCATCATTATCATATATACGAACCAATTTCTCATCTTCAATGTCCCTTTTTTACTCAAAAAATGGATTAGTAGTCTTTATGATTTAATAGGAATCAATATGCGCACGCTTTTCACAACCACATTTACATTTTGTAGGATTTGCGCCACTATCAGGTCTAAAGCGTGGACATTCTTGCGAACCACAATTATTGCAAGGTCCATCGTCATTACCACGAAAGGTTATTACCCCAGCAGTTTGTGGTTTAACAGGATATTCTGTATTTTCTGAATCATTAGACTCCATCAGGTAATGACCACGAGAAAAAGGACCAATACCCAATACTATTCCTACTATCACCATACCCAAAAATCCCCAAAGCTTATTATTATTCATTTTTCAATACCCTAATCCGTGTCGAGCACAACTTCTAAGTTTGTTTTTTGTCTGTTTATGGAAAATATAGTCAAGAAGTAACCTTTTACTATCAGAAAAATCTGCGTGGAAAACAAAAAGCAGAAGACCATAGGATACAAACTACATGGCCTTCTGCTCCCTTATACTTTCAGAATAATCCTGCTGACTGATTATCTTTTCAAAGTGAACTTCTTTACAACCTTACCTTTTTTGTCAATATAACCATAAAGATTGATTTCTTCATCATCTGTCATACCGAAACCGTCCTCATCACGATAGTACATACCATCAGGATTAAGCTGCCATTCCACTTCTGCCACGCCATTCTTATATTGGTATACATGACCAGGGAAATGAAACGAATGCGCTTTTGCTCTATCAAAAGCATCTTGTGGAAGCCCTTTCAGACTATCCCAGTCAATATCTTCATCTGTCACGATTTGCAGCACCTCATCAATAGACATGAACTCGTATGCGCATCTTGCCTCTTTGTCCATCAAGTAACGTGGTTTCCAATACCGCCCAATCACCTGTGTCACTAATGCCATATCTTCCCCCAAATCATTTTGTACAAGTGATAGACCTTGATATTGTGATAAACATAATTCCCTATATAGTTTTTCCTCTTCTGACATATCTATATCATTGGACTTTCCCTCTTCATACACCAAATCCCATGGATTATCATTACAGATTACTAACCCCTCCATCTTACCTTGTACAAAATCATTTTCATCTGTATCATCTTTATTCTTAGCCTTAGCAAGGTATCGGAGTTTTCTTATCAAATCACGTTCTTCTTCATTCGCAATATCATAAGCAATTTGAATGTAACTGTCAAAAGATTTTTGAATCGCTTCGGTTGCTTGCTCCGATATTTCATCATTACCTTTCTTGGCAATAATGTTCATCGCACAGGCCATAAGCCGTCCAGCAAATCGTGAGTTACTTAGGTTGGGGGCATCACCTAAAACTTCGTTATATCCTTCTTTCAGTTTGATTGACACATTATTTCCACCTGTAGATTTTGCGTGCATATTCATCTTTGCTTCTTCGTATGACTCATATCCGAATATAGCGGCAGCTAAAGATGCAAAATTCTTATCGTCAACAACATCAACTGTGTGAATCATTGTCTCTTGAATTTCATTAGGGGTATTCTCGGACAACACATCAAAATCCTTTATCGTAGCAACTGCTATTTTGTACCCTTCGTCTTTTTCTGTCAGATAAATATTTGTTCCTGGAAATCTATCTGTAGAACACTTGCTAATTCTTTTAACTTCATAGTTAGCTGCAAATGCCACGTTAGCATCTACAGGTATAGGAAAAGGAACATATACAAGTAGTCTATTTCCGTCCATACTGGTTAATGCAACATTGAACACACAATGTTTGCCTTCTACTACAGTAGCAAACTTATTTTCCTCTTGATTGGGTACTATACCTGCCGAAGCAAACATCTTTATGATACATTTTTCAAGAGTAAGTCCCTTTTGGGTTCCTTTACCCTTATTTTTGTAAAAATCGAATAATCCCATAATAATTTTGTTTAAGACAAATGTTGCTCAATATTTTGAGAAATACATCCCTGAATCTATTTGTGATATATCCCAAAGCAAAGATTATAACTGCAAGTCCCAAAAGTATAACCGCAAGAGATTCTATCTTTATTCCTATTATAGACATTTTGCCAAAATTTGCGATTAATGCTAATGAAAGAACAATAAATACAAGGCTAATCCATTTGCTATATTTACACAAACTATTTAACATTTTCTCATGTTTATAACAAACTTGACAGCATGGAACCTTGAATACATTATAAGTATTTACTCTAACCGTTCCCAAATCTTGAGAACTAATTTTGAAGCCCAAGCGGTCTATATAAAAATTATCTTCAACTGTTCTTTTGTTAGAAAGGACATTTTCTTTCCATGATATTTTCCCTATATCCGTGTCGGGCGCAACTTTTATTCTTTTATATTAATTTTCTCTTACTCTCTTCTCCAAATATCCAACCGCAAAATCCAATGTTTTGATGATATGCGGCACGATGTTTTTGGTAGATTCTTTGTCCGTTATCTTATGTCCATAATCCAAAGATACTTTTGCTTCGTCTTTACCCGATAGCAGTGCTTTGGTGTATTTTACGTTTTTGTTAGTATCATTCACTGCCTCTTTCAATTGTTCCTTGTTCTGTAAGGGTAGTCCTACCACAAAAGGAATGCAGAAACGAATCATACTTTCGTCTTTGCCTAGCACATAGAAATACACTTGTCCGTTGTACTTGAAATGCCAACCTAAAGAAGGCATCAGTATCGTTTGACCGCACATTTGGCGAATCTCGTTTACAATTTCTTCCTGCTTCATATTATAATAGTTTTGTTTTACTATTTATGATAAGAGAGGAAGAAAAGTGACCATTTCCATCAGTCCAACATTATAAACGCAGCCCAATGGAATGGATCTGGATGCTTCTTTCTGATGATTTCTTTGGCTTCCTCAAATGCCTTACGTTTGTTCCAGCCATTATTCTTGTCGGCAAGACGTTCATAAAATATGGTCATAAACTCAGAAGTTGTTTTGTCGCTCACACTCCACAATGACATAACAATTGTTCCAACTCCAGCCTTTTTGAAGGCTCGTTGCAAACCATATAATCCTTCGGCTGTAGCCTTGCCCTGTCCCGTCTGACACGCAGACAATACCACCATATCCGTATTGCTCAAATCCAAGCGTGCTATATCATTAGCAGAAAGTATTCCACCAAGTACACCTTTGGGTAATGGTTTGCCTAACCATGCAGCATTACCACCAGACAGAACAAGTCCAGAAAGAGACATAGCATCTGTATAGCCTTTGAGATAATCTACATTCTCCGCTCTATTTGGAGTGTAGTAAAATCCATGAGTGGCAAGATGAAGCAATTTAGGCGATTTGCCGTGCATATTTAGGAAAGACTCTTCTGTGCCGTTTTTGCCCATATACGAAGAGACTTGCCATTTATTTCTTTTCAACAAGTCTTCTATCTTCAAGATTTCTTCTTTTGTTCCTTGCAAATCATGGAATACGGAATCACCACGAGCAATTTCACCACGCAAGGCAAGCAAGTTCGACAAATCATATTTCTTGGCTTCTTCAGCCATAACAGAATCATCCAAGTCATATTGCAGACCGCCATACAGAATTGCTATATTATCCTTACTATCACTACTTTTTGATTTCATCTTCACCAATTCACGAGCCGAAGACAATCTCACAAAATGATAATGACTACCCAACAACGAACCATCTGCCAAAGGCAAGGACTCCAATGACATTTGGAATAGCAACTGCGATGGCACATAATATATGGTTGTACCTGCTGGTATATTCGTTTTCAACGGTTCCCATAGCAGCTGCAATACATCTTGTGCGTAATCCTTGTCATAAAACATGTCAGGTCGAACGATGCCAAGTGAATCTATCTGTCTTTCTGCAAACAGAGGTTTCAACAGAGGATAGTTTTGCACTTTATTTATAATATAGGCAGCATACTTGCTTCCTTGTGATTGTGAAATATAGTCAGTGAAGTCTATCAGCATCTCGTTTTGTCCCAAAGCCTGTTTTACAGCATAATAATCCACATCCATGAAGTCTGTGCCGTCACTATATCCTTTACATCTATTCATCAACAGATTTTCCAAACGGCTTACTTTTCTTGACACACTTAGGATGCTGTCAGCATTTGCCTTATAGTCTTTTTCCCAAGCCTTCACCTGATTCTTCATACTTGCCAATGTAGTATAGTCGTGCATGTCCTCAGGCGTACCCATCCTTTTAATGACATCATACATGGAGCGTTCCGATTCCAAGAGAAAAGACTTCGACACAACAAGAGCGTCATAACAATTCTTTGTGAAAGCCGTCTGTGTCTGCTTTGCCTCCAAAGCGTATGGCGTCATCATGGTAAACAATGAGGATAGAGGATTCCAAAAACCTTCACGCTCTGTACCACTTATATATGGGATGCGTTGTTTCATCAAAGCCTTCAATTGCAGCACCGCTGCTGTATAATCATTGCAACCATACGTTACATTCCCTGCAAAACCTTCTGCATTGGCAAGATATATTTGCGCATTGATATGTTCTAGACTTTTCTCACCATATAGTGCCTTGGTATATTCGGCATACTTCCGATAATACTGTTCAGATTTTGCGTAGTTCCTCAACTGATGCTCAACGCCTCCTATTAGAGCTAACAAGGATATTCTGTCGCCATCCGTTTGTGGATATTTTGTAGCAAGCAATTCGTCTGCTTTCTTATAGTCATTCAAGGCTGATTGGTAGTCTTTGAAAGCAAAATGGCATCTGCCTCTTGTTGTATATAAGTGATAGAGTTCTTTAGAATCTACTATTCGTGAAGCCGTTTCAAAGATATTATCAAGGCTCCTATAGCAGTTCTTCTTGTCACCCATCAGCCGATAAATATCAGCCAAAGTCATGTAAGGCATATTGTAAGTGGCATCACCCATTGGGGTATGTGCCTGAAATTCTTCTATTGCTTTCTTGGCATATAACAGAGCGTCGTCATACCGTCCTATGGCTGCATACAGATTTCGCAAGTTGGAATAGCTCTGATGTTTGTTGGCTGATATGTTTTTTGCATCTGCACGCTCTGCAATATTCTTCCCACGCAAGTACCATTGCTCCGCTATGCCGTATTGTCCCAATCCTTTTGCTTCATTACCTTTTTGGTTGTAATAGTTGTATTTTGTCTGCAAGTCAGACGTTGCGTCCACTAACGAGTCAATACTCGCAGCATAAGTCTGTACCTGTTGCACGTTGCCTATTGTGTTCCCTATATTCCATAGTTCTTTCAGAATTTCCATCTGCGCATCCGATTTACCAGTCTGCCTTGATAAGGACAAAGCCTTTTTGTAAGCTTCTTCAGAACCGGCCACGTCATAAAGAGCTCCTTTTGTCTCGGCTATATGTTGCCATACAGAAATCTCATCATCTGTTTTTCCAAGTTCCATAAAACCATTCAAGGCATTTTCATAACAAGCCAAAGCCTTGTCATATTTTTGCGACAAATGATATTCAGCCGCCTCAAAATACCATAACAATGGTATTTTAGGTAGAGCGTATTCTCTTACCTTGCCATCAGCGTATGGCATAATCTCTTCCAGGATGGCACGAGCCTTTACTAATTGTCGGTTGTCTCTGTGCATAAAACTGGTGGCATACATATATCCGTTCATGGCATACAGATGACCGACATCTTTTTTTTCTTTCTCTGTAAGACTGCCAGTCACCAGTTTCTTTGCCAACAGATAAGCCTCTTCATAGCGTTTCAAGGTTTCATAACATATGCAAGCCATCGTCTGACTACACACATATACTTGATGCTCAACCTCATTTCGCTGCTGTTCCGTATTTCTTCCGACAAGAAGAAAGGCATCCAGTGCTTCAGCGGTTTTCTTGGCTTTGTTCAATGCAAAGGCTTCATTCATTTTAGTCGTGACTTCCGCCTCGGTCAATGTCTGCGCTTGCATCTGCAAACCACAACAGAATAGAGCCAACGATAAGAGTAATGCCTTATTCATGATGCAATAATACGGTATCAGTTGATATAGAGTCATTGCTAATACTGTCTGTTGGCACCGTCATATCAAACACATCAATTTCATCGCCACGCACATTGTCCGTAGGGGAGTTTGCTACAAACAGCGGATCAATGGCAAAGAAGCCGACAACCAAGATTGCTGCTATACTTGAAATCCAAAGCCAAGACTTTCTGCGACCATGTTTTATTTCCTTTTGAAATTCTGTCATGACTTTCAGTTTTTCTCCACGGCTTATCATTGCCTGTTTAACATTCTTCGTAAACTCATACAGTTCTCTTTTCTCTTCATCCTCTTCTATCTCTTTCAGGAACTGTGCCTTGTCTTCCTCCGACATAGTTTCACCATGAAGCAAGTATTCGTCTATTCTGTCTTGAAAATTATTATTGTCCATATCCATCTGCCTTTTTATGAGCCCAAATAGTTGAGATAAATGTTTCGTGCTGAAGTACGCAATGACTCCATGCACTTATACTTCTTCGTTTTGAGAGCGTTCTTTGAGTCTATTGTCGGTATTTCCAGCAGGATTGTGTCCAAGTCCTTTTCCTCATAGTAGAACTTGCTCAATATCTCACAACACCGCTCCGACATATGTGATATGACATCGGCAATGATGTCAAGCATCTTGTTGTCCTCCGAATCATATAGCATATTGATGTATTGCAGAGCCTCAAACCCCTCTTCCTTTATCTTCCGTCTCATTTCTGTTTCTGGGTCAGCATAGGTTGGATGTTCTCTTACCCATTCCAAATACTTGATACGAGCAATCCCCATAAAATAGGTGAGGATGCTGCAGCTCAATGGTTCACTGTTCTTGCCCATCACTCTGCCATCGCTCACATAAATCTTCTTGCGCTCTATATTTTCCCACATTGCTATGAATGTGTTTTGAAATATCTCCGTGGCAGACTCCTCATCAGCGAAGAACACGCCACGGTAGTTTGCCCAAAAGTACTTCGAGCAATAAGCATATAGTTCCGACTGTATTTTCCGATTCTTATCGTACATTCCAGCAACAAGTCGGGCCTCCTTCTCCTGTTGCGACGTACGCATTTGTATTGTCTTTGCCATTTTATCTACTCAGTATGTCTGTTATGTTGTATTTATTGATGTCCTCACCTGTCATTTCTGGTTGTTGTGGTCTACTACTGGTATTGCGGTTTACAAACTTTCTGATTCGTCTCATAAACTCGTCGTTGTTTACTTTATCACTATTCTTCAGTTCTTTCCACAATGCGTAAGTCAGTTTACCAACAGCTGGACTTTTCATTTCGACATTCACTTGGTCGCTTCTGCAAGCACTGATTGTAATCCATCGTTCCGCCAAAGGCTTTGCCTTAGTATTAATGACATTCTCTTTGCCATTATCACTTATGAAGAACGATTTAATCGCCTCAAAAGTTTCATATAAGCCGCGAGCATTCAGGCTGTCAACCACCAACGTGTCTTCCACACCTCGTACTATTTCATCATCTTCTCCACGAGTGCCATCACCACTATGGCAAGCATCTATCACCACCAGTAGTTTCCCTTTTGCTCCGATTTTGTTGCGGATAGCATTGAGATAAACATTCAGTTCATCGTCCGTCAAATGCTTTTCACCATGATAAGTTGCGCTTACTTTCCGACAAGCATCATACGGAATCCAACATTCATCCAGTCCATCTCTCTCATCATTATGCACATCCGTCATCTGTTGTCCATGCCCAGAATAATGGATATATACCACATCGCCATATTTGCATGATGCCGTCATTCTCTTGAATGCCCCGACAATGCCAGTCTTTGTAGCCTGTCGATTTACCAATGTCGTGACAAATTTGAAACCTGCGTTTTTCAGCATCGCTTGAACAAACGGAACATCCTTGTCTCCATTGATTTTGTTCCAAGCCTTATCCTGCTGTTCTCCTAACCCTATAACCAAAGCTCTCTTTGTCTGTGCAGTGACAGACAAAGAGAGCAATAGGAGAAAGTATATTATTATTATTATTATCCTCATTCTGTATTCATAAGTATTTATAGGTTATTTTCCAAAGTATCTTATATTACATAGCAAAGTATCTTAAGATAGTTGACCATTTATCTTAGAATACTATTCTCTTATACATTTATCCTAACTTTTACAAAATTCCATAGTCAGTTGCACGTTTGTAATCTATAGATATTTTTTGGGCTCAATCCTACAAAAATCCTCTAAATTATAAAAATTCTCTTCACCTATAGAATCATAATTAGGATCTTCCTGTTCTTGTGTTGCTCCCATCATGAAGTTACCATGCTCCACGAGAATCATTGTAAAGGACACACCGTTAATGGTAAATTCTAACCTTTCCTTAGACTCGGTAGCCTGTTCTTCCAAAGGTTGCCCACAAGAAGGACAGAACTTACTTTCTAGTGGAAGTATATATTTCCCAAAATCTGAGCATTGCTCATTCGTGCAAGCCTTGAATTGAGGGGCTATTTTTTGTCCAGTCACAGGGCAAAATTGAAAATTGTCAGGATGTTCCTGACTGCAATGGGGACATTTCATCTTACAATTTTAGATCAAGATTATTAATGAAAGTTTTTGCACTATCACTCTTTGTACATACAAGAATTGTTGCATTTGTCCCAATCCTAATTTCTAGAGACAATTTCTCACATTTATAAAGTTTATCTGAACCAGACGCTCCAAGAAAGTTCAACGTATTTTGTAAATAACTATTATTCTTATAAGAGTTTGGCACCATGATAATAGATATAAAACCATCTTTATAAAATTGAGCACAGCTAATATCATTATCATCATACAGCCCAGATACCTTAAAAGAGCCTATTTCGGTATCATTTTGTTCATGAATATATTCGTTTATGTCCTCAATACGAGTATTGCCCAAGACGATCCCATTGATAACTATAGATTTCTTTAAAATAGGATAGCTCCATTCTCTGTTTGTCCTTTGAAGTATAATTCTTCTTTGCTTATCAATTTGATACAATTTACCTTGTTTCTTTACTTTAAACAAACCATCATCGCCATCCATTATATCATCGTAAATACAGGATAAGAAAGGAGCATTGTCTTCATCCAACAAACCACACTTCCCATCTTTACGATATCTTATATAACCAGATTTTAGTTCCATGATTTCACTATTGTTGCATGGCAATAAAACATGTCCGTCTGATTCTACTAAGGCATATTTTCCTCTGTTTCGTTTCAATATCGCTCCATTAGAAAAAAAATTCATGTATTCCCAATCTTCATCATAGTTTTCAAAAACTTCTTCACGGAAAATATATTTCAATCTACCTTGTTTAACTACGAAATTTGTTTGATGTACAGGTCTGCCAGTGCTGTCATACTTGGCAACATAGGGTATATATATATCGCCTTTAAATATTGAATCATTATCTATATGTTTTTTTGCGATGTCTGTTACAGTCTTTAACATTGAAGAATCTTTTCTCCAATCGACATGCTTTTCTTTTAGAAATTCATCACAAATAAAATTGACTAAATCATTGACTTCTATTTTTTTTCTTTCTGGTTTAACGATCGCCCCTTCAATCACAAAGCAATCAAGGTTATCGATATGAGGTGTTGGCAAAACATTAACAACTTTCTCACCTACCTGATCCAACGGCTTTCCGCACGACGGGCAGAACCTACTGTCTAAAGGCAGAATATACTTCCCAAAATCTGGGCATTGCTCGTTTGTGCAAGCCTTAAAATGAGGAACTATTCTTTGTCCGGTCACTGGACAAAATTGAAAATTGTCAGAATGTTCCTGGCCGCAATGAGGACATTTCATAATTGTATTTATTTTCTGTATTTTTCTATTATTTCAAGTTGGGCATTAATGCCATCGAGAAAAATGTCGTTTTTTTTACTCTCAATCATGGCACTGCGTTTGCAGTCCTCCCAATAGTCTGCAGAATTTCTATCTTCTTTTATATGATTGAGTGCCGATTGGGCCTCATCTGCAGTTTTTGCATGAAGCAAATCTCCAGAATGGTCTACTAAATGATCGTGAGCATTTTTTATTTCTGGGTCATAAATATCATCAATATGTCCCTTGAAACTTATATCATGGGACAAATCGTCTTCATCGGCTAATGAGTGAGTTGGGTATTCTTCCATTTGTTCTTCAAAAGCTTCACTATATTCGTAATCACTATAATCGAAATCCATATATATTTAGTTTTTAGCTATTTCCACAAGGGCCTTTACAAAAACTCGGTTTTCAAGCGTAACCCCAGGCTCAAGTGTATTTATAATTTTATCGCCATCATTGGCACAAATGCCTCTTTGGCATTTATGACGCAATGTATTGAATTCCTTTTCGTTATCAATTGTTTTTCCGCCAGATAACATCATGGCTTGAACCAATTGTTCACGAACAGTGTTAATTAAATCTTGGCAGTCTTCTGATTCAAATGCAGGACGAATGCGCTCTATGTTTTTAATTACATCAGCACACTCCTCAAACATCTTCACCAATGGTTTGTTGTCAAGAAGCGATGCTACAATTGGCTCTTCAGGTTCTTCTTTTTTTTCTTTAGAAGTGGATTTGCCATCATCGGCAGGCTCGGCTTCTTCATGAGGATGTGCTATATTTCCATTTCCTTCCTGCTCTTGATTTTTGTCTTCAGTCTGAGATTCAACGCTGGGAGAAGACACGTCCTGTCCTAAGTCCTTCAGAAAATCTGGAGTTTCATCATCCACTTGAATCTTTAAATCTTCACCTGTTTGTTCACGAAAATTCAAGTTATTGTAATCCTCCTTTTCCCGATTATCAGACTTCGTTTCGTGCAAAGGGATGAAAAACCTGAATATTTTGATAATAATGTTTTCTCGCATGTTGATTCACTTTTAATGGGTTAAACTAAGTAGTTTCGTATAAGCTTCGTATGCAAATTGAGCCAACTGTCTGTATTCCGGGTTGTTTTGAACCTGTTGGATGCGGGCATTCCATTTTCTTTGCCCACGGGCATAAGTGCTTGTATCTCCCGAAATGCTGACATCCGAATATTTGCCAAACAAACGTTCAAGCTCTTTTATCTCATCTTCGCCTCTCAAAAGGTGAGAGTTGCTTTCCAACAATCTTAATGCTTCTGATGAGTTGGTTTGAGAAGACATTGCTTCCAACACTTTAGCCATTTCTGACAAACAGTCGTCTATTTCGCCCGACAACCTGTCGCACTCGCTTCGCGAGATTGTATTTTGCTCTATCATATCCTTTAAATACGTAAGACTTTGGTCGGGAAACAAGCGAATGGTAGAGCCTCCTTGATAAGCCGTTTTGGCATAATCTATCAATTTCTTATAATATGGAATGTTTTCCGCGTGCGTGTACTGTCGTTGCAACTGGATGTTCTTGATTTCAAGGAGCTGTCTTTGTGCTTCCTTGATAATACGCGAGCATCGAATAGACCTTGCTCGACTGAAGAATTGCTGTTCAAGAATGGTTTTTACTTTATCCATCCCCGAGTAGTCAAGAAGATAATCAACAGCGTCATTCAGTTCTTTGGCATATAGAACCTTTGCTATGGTGAAAAAAACCATCCAAGGAAGGTCTCCCACCATTTCTTTCCTTATTTCGTAAGAGAGACCATATTTGGAAAATAAGTTGTTGTATGCGCCCTCCGCCTGTAAAAAGGTTTCAGAAGCATTAAATCTTCTTTCAAAGTCGGTCTGCGGTATTCTTCTCAAATTCTCTTGCAACAATATCAGACGTTCATTGTCATTTTTTCGTAGCTTATTTACAGTATGGTAGATACCAGCAGAAACTGGTACAACCGTGCTTAACAGTCTTCTGAAGCTATTGGCCAAATCTTGACACATATTGTTGATGACATCAGATGTGGCATTGTATTCATTGTCTATCTTAGTCATCACGCCCAAGGCATTAAGAGGTGTGATGTTAGGCACATACTCGCCAAAGAATCTTTGTGCTCCCATATCCGGGACTCGCATACTTACATAAAGCACCGCATCAGCACCATCGGTGAGTTCGTTGGATACCTCCTCCTGTTTCTTCCTCAAGTTTGCAGCACGTTCTGGATTGAAGAATGATTCCGTGCGTTGCTCGTGCCTGTCCTCAACAGACCCAAATCCCGGAGTATCTACCAAGGTTATGTATCTAAGCGTCTCATGCTTTAACACATATTCTAAATGATGTATCTTTTCGGCCTTGTCCAACACCTCAGGAGTATGTCCTTGAAGAGAATTAAGGAAATCCAGTGTTTGGGCCTCTGGTGGACGCCCATCGTTCCAATGCACAACAACTGGTTTCTCTGGATTTACTACTTCATCGGGTCTTGGGTAACGGAAATAGTTTATCGTGGCTGTTGTTTCTGTTGTACCAACCATAGCCAAGTCCACTCCCAGCAAAGCATTCAAGAACGAACTCTTACCAGCTTTCACCTTACCAGCTACAGCTAACACACACGGCATGTCTGTCTCATCACGAAGACGCTGAAATCTTGAAACATAAGCGTCTTTCCAAGGTGAGTTTTCCAATACACCGATAATGCGGTCAATCACTTGTTGTGTGTGAAATTGCTCATTCATGTCAATTGTCTCTTAGGCGATAATCATATCTAAAATTATTTCTTCCACAGCCATTGCAGAATCTGAATGATGTCTTTATCTTCCTGCCGCAATAGATGCAGTATACATCTCTTTCTGCATACTCCTCATGCGACTCATTGATGAAAATGGCTGCACCATTAGCAACAGCCACATCCACGTCTTGTGTTTGTTCCGGTACGACAGGACACACCTCTGACAAACGTTTTCTAACCTGAGGAAGACGGGAACTACCACCGATCAGGACCACCTTGTCCACTTGAAAACCAAGATTTCTGTCGTTTTGGAGTTTCTGAAGCAACTGCTGTACCTTCGCAATGGTTTTGTCAACCCACGGATTGACGATGTCGTCCCATTCCTCTTGTGTAAGAGCTGGTACACGTTCAATACTCGCACAAGCTGGAGGCAAATATAAAGTCCTTTTATTGAACGCACCATTTGACATCAGCTCTTTGGTCTTCATGCAGTCGGTCTTCAGAATAGGCAGAAAAACTTCTCCCTCGTATTGTGACAGATGTCGATGACTCCTTCTAAAAACGATGTTGTCCCATGCTTCATAGATGGCATGGTCAATATTTTCGCCACCGCAGTTAGGGTCTCCGTCTATCGAATAGGTCAGATGGTTTCCGTTGTTGTCGAATTTCACAAAAGCCAGGTCGAAGGTTCCTCCACCAAAGTCGTAAATCAACACGCCCGTGTTTTTACACTGCTTCTTTCCAAAGAATCCTTTAGCGGCAGCCACCGGTTCCATAAGTAGTTTCACTTCCTTGAAGCCAGCTAAAGTGGCAGCTTCTCGCAAGATGTCTTTCTTGTCTGGTGTCGCGTCAAAGGCAACAGGGTAGGTGATGCAGACCGCATCCACTGCCTGTCCGCCAAAGCATGTTTTTTCTGCTTCTTTCTTTATGTAAACCAAGAATAGAGCCACCACCTGTGCATAAGAAAGAATGTCCCCATTGGGTAAGGCTATAGAACCTTCCTTGGACATATTGCGCTTAATGTTGGTAACGATGCCGGACAAAATATCATCCATCTCTTCAGGTGACTCCGCATCCTTGCAAACGTCGTATTTTTCATAGGCCACTTGTCCAACCAAAGGAGTAGAACTTTCACTGGTAAAATACAACATCGTAGGTATTTTCTCAAGTCCATTTATTCTGATTGGTTTAGCCTCACCTGTCTGCGAATCAATGTAGGAAGCAACGCTGTATGAAGTTCCGAAGTCAATTCCTATTTTTGCCATATAAACAAAAGCGTTTACAAATCCTACTAAATGTATGAAACAATTAGTAGGACTTATAAAATCGATAAATTAGCATTCAGAGAAATTATCTTTGAAGAAATTCCAACTTATGCTAGCGCATGCCTTAATGCAGTTTTCTTTAATGAATTCTTCAGAAACATTCACATCAATAATCTCCAATCTCTCAACAACAACACGTCCGTCATTCTGTAAATATGCTGTCATATATGACTTCATATGGTTATACTCATTTAGCTTTACTAAAGTCTTGCCAACGTCATGTTGACCTATAGTAAAATCTGTTAGGGAAAAAATACGCAGAAGTTTATTGTCTGAAACTCTTATAAACACCAATACATCATGACCAAAATCGTCATCTGCACTCAGGCGAATCAAGATATCACCATCTGAATCTACAGAAGTGGTGTAGCCAATTTCATCGCACAAACCTCTGATGAATGAGGTACTAATTGAATTTACCATAATACTATTCTTTTTTAAACTGTTATTTTAAAAATATTGTTTATCTCATCAAGACTATCCTCAAAATTAATCGTTGTAGACGAGTTGTTATTTTTTGTTTGACGTTCTCTTGGTGTGTCACGTTGTTTTATTGGAGAACCACATTCTGGGCAAAAACGGGAGCCTGCAGGTAAGATAAATTGACCATGTATTGAACAATGCGGATTTTCCGTGCAGGCCAACTTTTTATCTTGTATTTTGCGTCCCGTCTGTGGGCAGTATTGCGTGTTGTCGGGATGCTCTTGATGACAATAAGGACAAATCATATTAAGTTTGTTTATGTGAATTAGAAATATTGGATCCTCCATTACCTTACGTTTTAGTAATGTAAAAATTCAAGATAGACATATTCGAATACCATTGTAAAAATCTGAATCATTGGGTGATTGATCTTCACGGTGTGATATAATGCAGTGTTTCATCACACTCAAAAAGCTCCCTCCGCGTATTATACAATTACATCCATCATATGGATTGTTACTAATATTTAAAGGATCTATTTGTTCTTGTGAATGATAATCTCCCAATCCGTCTTGACAATACTCACAGACATTTCCTGCCATGTCATGTAGTCCTAATTCATTAGCTTTTTTTTCTCCAATTGGATGAGTACAACCATATTTCCAATCACCATACCAAGCTACTTCATCAATATTGTTACTACCAGGAAATAAGTATCCTCGTGATTTGTTTCCCCCACGTGCAGCAAATTCCCATTCAGCTTCGGTCGGCAATCGAAATTTTTTGCCATTAAGTTTTTCACGAAGTATAGAGTTTAACATATTGATAAATTCCATACACTCATTCCAACTAATACTATCTACAGGCAGTTCTTCCCATCTTTCTACGAATAAACCTTCTCCACTCTCCCCAAAATACGATGGGTTATCTTTCATTACTTCTTTCCATAATTCTTGTGTAACAAGATTTTTCCCTATATAAAAATCTTTAGTAAATGTTACCTTATGAACTGGCTTTTCATTATCAGTTGCAAAAAGTTGTTCTTCTGTTGCCCCCATCATAAACGAACCTGCTTCTATTTTTATCATTGAGAAAGAAACCCCATTTATATCAAATGTTAAAACATCTTCATTCTTAGTTGTGTTATTTGATACCAACGTATCTATAGGATGGCCGCAATTTGGGCAAAATTTAGATTCCAATGGCAATATATGCTTTTCGAACTCGGTACAATTTTTATTTGTGCAAGCTTTAAATTGATGCTCTATTATATTACCAGTGTTTGGACAAAACTTATATCCATCTGGGTGCTCTTGATGACAATAAGGACAAATCATATTCTAATAATTATTCTGATGTTAATGCACTTTCAATTTGTATAAATGAGTCGGCAAGTTCCTTTGTTTTTGGCACTAAAGCATTCCATGCCTTCAAGTTTTCACTGAGTGCTCCAACTTCCTGTCGCTTCTCCTCAATCGACTTTTGAGCCTGACGCTGCAAATCTTCCAATTGTCTTGCCATTTGTTGCTTTTGGCCATTGATTTTATTGGCAATGATTTCCTCGGCCGTCTTTTTCAATTGATACACAAACTCGCTGACAACCGATCGTGTCTGCCCGGCTTGCACATCCAGCAATTGGCTATACATTTGGTCAAGCATCTTTGAAAGATTATCACGGAGGTAGGCTTTGTTCTTTTTCAACTCATCCTCTTTGCTCTTAGAGCCTCCCCCTATCCAACTCCAAATGGCAGCTCCAATGGCTATAATCGGAGCAAGAGGAGGACAAACTATAGAAGCAATCGTCCCAACGAAAGCCCCTTCAAAAAACTTATTGCGGTAGTTGTTCAATTTTTGACTAGAAGACAGCTTCTGTAGGTCTATATGGATATTGCCACCAGAAACTCCCCCATAAAGCATCTCATCAACAGTTGACAATTGCCTATTGAGAAGTTCAGAAATACGATCTTGTGCATCTTCCATAATTGATCTCCATTGTGATGCAATATCATTAGCCAAAGCACGTGGCATCACTTCACAGAGCTGTTTCACTTCGTCCACGTTGCCCAAGCCATCAATCTTATCCTGGTAATGAGCACGTATTGAACCTGTAGAACGGAACATCTGTTGCACCTTGTTGACAACGACATTGTTGCAAATGGCTGAAATTTCATCTGCCACTTCGTGGTTCTTCGCACTATTCTCTCCCCACTCACTCTCCAGACGCTGTTGCATTTGTCTTTTCTCATTGGCCAGATTTTGGTCGAGTTGTTTCCCTTCGTCGCTTGCAGCTTGCAGTAATTCCGTAGCGACCTTACGAACCTTTATAATCTGAGCTTGAGCCTCATACAGAGCTCGTGATGTATAAGTTAACCCAACAGCTTTGCAAATATTACGCATCAATTCATCCTTGACAGCTGGGAACATACTTGTCTTTACATTCTCTTCCCTAAAGTCCTGTTCCTCTTCTTTAGCTGCTTCAGCCAACAACACCGATGACATGGGAAAGACATCAGGGGCTGGCTTATTGTATTGTGCGAACAACTTACCTAAACTCTCCTTCGTTCTTTCTAATTGGGCGCTCCACTCCGATGCTTTGTACATGTCAATCTTTGTCATCACAAACATAATGTGAGGAGTAACCTCAAGCACCTTTTTTATGAATTTTTGTTCCAAATCGACAAGTGGACGCTCAGGATCGAATACAAACAACACGGCTGCAGCCTTGCGTACATAGTTTTGTGTGAGTGATTCGTGCGACTTATACACAGCGCCCAGTCCCGGTGTATCAATAAGACTTACTCCATCGGGCAAAAACTCAACGGGAGTGTTTACTTGTATATAGTCCAACAACTTTCCATTAAATTCCTCCTCATGACTGCCATAAAGATTAGCCTCTACTTGTGAGCCATATTCTGCAAGTTGGTCTTTAGAAATAGCTTTTCTACTCCCATCACTAAACACGAGTTCAAAAGATTCCGTCTGGTTATTAGATATTCTGAATACTTGCGATGTAGCCACTTGATTAGCCACTGGGAGAATGTCATGACCAATAATAGCATTGAGCAAAGAACTCTTGCCCTTTTTCATTTCTCCACAGACAACAATGTTGTAAGACGGATGTTCTATGCAATTTTGAGCTTGTTTAAAATTATCTGTGATAGCTGGGTATCTACAGTCTGAAGCATTCAGCTCTGTGATACGGCTCATCAGCGTTTTCAGTTCTGCAATCAAATGGTTAGATTGCGGTTCAATTTCTATCCAATTCATAATGTGCTTATTCTCATTAAAAATCTGTTGTTACCATGAAATTATCAGAATCATACCATGCATCTTCAAATTCGTCGGCAGTGTAGATATGTGCAACTTCTCCCGTACCCGGATCGGTAAGCGTAACCTCTCTTTCTCCTGTTAGAGGGTTAACATCTATTCCGCTTACGATGAGTGCATGATCAGCTCCATTGCCCATGATAAAATCTTCAAGGCTCTCATACGTTCCCGGTGTCCACAATTCACCTGAATCGACCCCTACTATTACCTGATGACCTTTTGCAAGTTCTGCTGCAATGTCATCAATGGATGCATGTTCATAACGGCTTACGTTTACACCATGCTCCTCAAGTAAATTTCCGACATCTGAAGGACTTGTCCCATTCCCTGGAGTATACCACCCTTTGTCAATAGATTCTTCAACCAATTCATCCTCACTAACATCTATATTATGAGACTGTAATATAATTTGTTGCGACTTAATTGCGCAAGTGTCTGGATATTGTTGCTGAATATTGTTTGGTGTTAATTGACCAAATGTTACATTTTCATTATCTGCCATATGCTTATTTTTATCAAAGTTATCTATTATATGTTTATGGAGATATCTTGCAGAAAGTAACCTGCATTTTTATGTATTTTCTAAAAACGCACTTGGCACATATGCAGTACACATTGTTACCAAGCCATCAACTATCACTGCGACTCTCTGTTGCCCATGCCACCTTGCAACTCTTCCTATCACTCCTTTGAACGCTCCATCTGTAACCCTTACCAATTGTCCTTTTTCGAACTTTGGCACTTCGACTAATGACACGATGGTATTGTCCGCATCGGCAGCACAGATGATTTTTAAACTATCCATCTGATAGTCAGGAACTATCATAGGAATCCTCTCTATTCTGCGACCAACGTGGACGTGTCGATAATAAAAACGAAGGAATGGGAGGTTTACGTTGTCGTAAACAAAAGATTTGAGTTGTTCTTCTGTACCGTAGGCGAAGAAGATATTTGGTAAACGAGACTCGGTAACAACTTTGCGCTTACCTTTTATAAGTTTTACAGTATCTGTAGTAGGATAGAAAGCAGTGATGCCTTTGGCTGTCATGTAGTCGTATGCCTTTTTCTCTCTACCGTATGTGGTACGTAAGGCATACCAATGAGGGCTATCTTCCTCTTTTTGTGCTTTAGGCTTACTTGCTATATGGGCATTTCTGGTGGACACCCCTGTTTGTGAACTCTCGGCGGAAACTGTGCTTTGAGCTTCGGGGAGGGCGTTAGAGGTAAGTCCAGCGCAAGGAGGGTATTCACCACCTCCTGAGGTGTGTCCATCTTCTGATGTCCATTCATCGACTTTCATATCGGTGCTAACTTTTTTCTAGACAGAAATCCGTTACATTGCGACAAAAAAAAGCGTGGAATCGTCCTGTTGTCCATTCCACTTCCTGAGGCTCTTGCAATTGCCTATTGTTGTTGAACAGACAACGTCAGAGCCCTCGCCGATATGAAAATCATGTCCGTAAAGAGACCTAATAACACATTAGACTGCGCCCGAAAGGACACAATCCATGCTTACAGGTCTCCACGGGATTGATATAATCACACCCAGGACATCTACCGTTGACTACGTTCAAGACAACAATTTACTGTGAATTTGCAAGATTACAGGAAGTCTTAAACACAGCGTCGATAAACGCCTTCCATTATGTCTGGATTGTTTTCCCACCCAATGCCCGCTTTTGTATAGATATGTCATGGTTGACTTCACTACACTCAGCACGGCGTAGGCTGCCGACTCGGTTATCTTGAAAGAACTCGTCTCACAGCGACAACTGCGGTCTGGCTATACAATCCGACTGCAAAAATATAAAAATTTATTGAGAAAAGACAAAAATGGCAGAAAATATCAATGCTGCAACACAAATTTAAGACTATTTAAACCCAACCGCTTTAATATCTCAGAAATTTTGCACAAACAAATGCTGTTCTTCAATAATTTGTGGCCAAATCTTGCAATATGTTGACAGTTAGTTATTTATAAAACCTATTTTCTAATGGTGGTCATTAGAAATCACTATTAGCAAAAGGTTTATAATCAAGTGGTTACAAAGCAGACCACAAAAATGACCGTACTAATGACGACCGATTTGGGTTTATATTTTACAGCACACCATGCAAAAAAGAGGATGCGCCTATTTTGACACACCCTCTTTCCGGTTCCTTCAAGAGTTTTCTCAACCTTCTTTCGAAGCGCGCTTGCTCTTGCTTGCTTTCTTTTCATCTGAACTCTTTCCCGAGTCCTTGTTGTCGGTCACGTCGATTTCCTTGCGGTCGCTGTCGAAGAATTTATATTCAAGGAATGCCAGCGCCTGATTGGCAACGACTTTAAATTTCTTTCCGAACTCACTTCTCCAGCTGCGATATATCGACTTGAAGAAGCCCTGCTTTATGTAGGCATAGACATACGGATGCACATACAGCACAAAATCCTGAAGATTAAGCGTGTTGACCACGTAGTCAAGTTTCTCATGCAGGAGGTCGGTAAACAGTATTGAAGGCTGCACCAATCCTTTGCCGTAGCACGACGGGCAACTCTCAAGAGTCTCGATGTCGAGAGCGGCACGAACACGCTGCCGCGTGATTTGCATAAGTCCGAACTTACTCAGAGGCAAAATGTTGTGGCGGGCGCGGTCGTTTGCCATCACCTCGCGCATGTGGTCATAGAGTTTCTGCCGATGCTCGGCTGTACTCATATCGATAAAGTCGATTACGATGATTCCGCCCATGTCGCGCAGACGCAACTGCCGCGCAATCTCGTCGGCGGCGCGGAGATTGACATCAAGAGCGTTCTCCTCCTGATTCTCCACGTTGCGGTTGCGGTTGCCAGAGTTCACATCAATCACGTGAAGAGCTTCTGTGTGCTCAATGATGATGTATGCTCCCGACTTGAACGACACCGCTTTTCCAAACGACGACTTTATCTGCTTCGTGATGTTGTAGAAATCGAAAATCGGCTCGTCTTTGGCATACAACTTTACCGACTCCTTGCGCTCAGGGGCAATGAGACTCACATAGTTGTAAATCTGCGAATAGGTTTCCGCATCGTTCACGAAGATGTTTTCAAACGACGGGCTGAACACGTCTCGGATAATGCCAACGGCACGGCTGTCTTCCTCGTGAAGGAGTGCCGGCGACTCTGACTTCTGCAATTTTTCAATCGTATCCTCCCAGCATTTCACCAGGGTGTTCATCTCGTTGTTGAGTTCTGCAACCCGCTTGTCTTCTGCCGATGTGCGCACAATGACGCCGAAATTTTTCGGACGTATGCTCTCAATCAGCTGGCGCAGGCGCATTTTTTCTTGTGTCGACTTGATTTTCTGCGAAATTGAGACCTTGTTGGAGAATGGTATCAGCACCATGAACCGTCCGGTAAACGTCAATTCCGTGGTGAGCCGCGGTCCTTTAGTTGAAATCGGCTCTTTCGACACCTGGAAAATGATGTGCTGACCAACGGTCAGCGTTTCTGCAATGCTGCCCTGCTTGTTTATGTCGGGCAGCAGTTTGAATTTAGAAAGCTGCGGAGCTTTGTTGGGCTCTGCAATAGCGCTTTGGACAAAAGTATTGAAACTCGAGAACTGAGAACCGAGGTCGAGATAATGAAGAAACGCCTCTTTCTCAGAGCCGATGTCGACAAAAGCGGCATTCAGCCCCGGCATCAACTTCTTTATCCGACCGTAATAGATGTCGCCGACGGCAAACTTGATGTTGCGCGACTCCTTCTGGAGCGACATCAAGCGCCCGTCTTCAAGCAGAGCCACGGATGTTTCCTGTGGCTGCACATCAACTACGAGTTCACTTCTCATTGTCTGAATTTAAAGTCAATACTTGGTTGTTTAGAATCGTTTTTAAAAGACACAAGAACAAACTGAAGATTCTCTTGAAAAGAAATCCCGCTTGTTCTTGCGATAAAAATCATGAAATTTAATTTTTAAACTAAATTTCAATTATTTCTTCTTATGACGATTCTTTCTCAGTCTTTTTTTACGCTTGTGAGTAGCCATCTTGTGGCCTTTTCTTTTCTTTCCGCTTGGCATAGTTGTATAAATTAAAGGATTAAACTAAATGTTATTATTTAACCTCTTCCATAAACACTTTTGCCGGTTTGAAAGCCGGGATTTTGTGCTCCGGAATGATGATTGTCGTATTCTTGGAAATGTTTCTTGCAGTTTTTTCAGAACGAACTTTTACGATGAAACTACCAAAACCACGGAGATAGACATTTTCGCCGTTTGCCAATGAATCCTTCACTACTTCCATGAATTTTTCAACAGTCTCAAGCACGGCAGCTTTCTCTACACCTGTAGATTTTGAAATTTCATTTACGATGTCTGCTTTAGTCATTTTATTATATCTTTTATTAGTTATTTGATTGATTTTCCAATTCATACGTCTGCACACAACGCCTTTGAAAGCGCTCTTTTGCAAATGCGAATGCAAATATCGCACTTTTTTTTCAAATAACCGTACTCTTTCCGCTCTTTTTTCTCTAAAATTGTAGAAAATAAGGATTTAAGAAGCCCAAATCACTCTTCTACCTGTTTCAGCCCCATTTCCGCCGCCACTTTGAGCATCAATTTGTAAGCGGCTTCGCGCTCGTTGGGGATGTCGCCGTCGAGGATGGCATTCTTGAGGCGTTCCTTGATGTCGCCCACCTCTCGGCATGGCGAAAGCCCAAAAATGCGCATTATCTCGTCGCCGTCAATCGGCGGTTGGAAATTGCGTATGCGGTCTTTCTCCTCAATCTCCACCAACTTGCGTCGCACCTCTTGATAATTGCCGAGGAAACGCTTCACTTTCTCCGGATTCTTCGACGTAATGTCTGCCTCGCAGAGTATCATAAGGTCGTCGATGTCGTCGCCGGCGTCGAAGAGCAGACGGCGCACGGCGGAGTCGGTCACTTCTTCCTCAACCAACGCTATCGGGCGCATATGCAGCTCCACAAGTTTCTGCACATATTTCATCTTCTCGTTCATCGGAAGCTTCATCCGTTTGAAGATGCCGGGTATCATTTTTTTGCCCACGAAGTTGTGGTTGTAGAATGTCCACCCGTGCTGCTGGTCATACTGCTTGGTGACTGGCTTGGCGATGTCGTGGAACAGCGCTGCCCAGCGAAGCCATTCCTTGTCCGACTTTTCAGCCACTGAGTCGAGCACCTGCATCGTGTGCAGGAAATTGTCTTTATGTCCGCGCCCGTCTTTGGTCTCGACGCCCTTCAAGGCGTGGAGTTCCGGGAATATAAGTTCGAGCAATCCGCATTTTTCCAAAAGCACGAACCCCATTGATGGACGTGGAGAGCAGATGATTTTCTCCAGCTCTACGGCGATGCGCTCGCGCGTGATGATGGCGATGCGCTCGCGGTTGCGAGTGATGGCGTCAAACGTTTCGGGAAGAATCTCGAAATCAAGCTGCGTGGCAAAACGCACTGCGCGCATCATGCGCAGCGGATCGTCGGAAAATGTCACGTCGGGGTCGAGCGGTGTGCGGATAATGCGGCGGCGCATGTCGTCAAGACCGCCGAACGGATCTACAAGCTCGCCGAAGTTGTCGGCATTGACGGCGATGGCAAGGGCGTTGACCGTGAAGTCACGACGTTTCTGGTCGTCGTCGAGCGTGCCGTCCTCCACTATCGGGTTGCGGCTCTCGCGATGGTACGACTCCTTGCGGGCGCCCACAAACTCCAGTTCAAGCCCGCGGTAGCGCAGCTGGGCAGTACCATAGTTGCGGTACACGGCAAGGCGTGTCTTCGGACCGAGTTTTCCGGCAAGCGCCTCGGCAAGACCGATGCCGCTGCCCACGGTCACGAAGTCGATATCGTTCGACGGACGGTGCAGAAAAATATCGCGCACATATCCGCCAACGATGTAGCACGGTTGCCCGACAGCATCGGCTGCCTCGCCAACCAAATGAAATATTTTCTGGTCTATTTTGTCTTTTAAGTTCATCTTCTATAACAGCTCTGCTATTTCCTCAGGGAATGGTGTCAAGCATTCCAAACCGTTGTCGGTGACCAAATAGGTGTTCTCTATGCCTACAGCACCGACTCCTGGGATGACAAATTTAGGCTCCAAGGCTATCACATTGCCTTTCTCAAACACTTGCCGGCTTCTCGGAGCGAGCACCGGCCATTCGTTCACCTCGATGCCGACGCCGTGACCTATGAAGCCTGCCTTCTGGGTATGTCCCATAAAGAAGTCTGACTCTCCTGCCTTTTCAACCATATCCATCGCCAGTTCGTAGGCTGCCTTGGCCTCGACTCCGGGCTTGATGAAGTCAACCAATGTGTGGTGGATGTCGATGGAAAGCTGATGGGCTTTCTTGGCATGGGTGTCAAGCGCGCCAACATAGAATGTGCGGGTCATATCGGTCATATAGCCTGTAAAGTTGCCGTTCATATCGACCATCACGGTGTTGCCCGGAAGAATGATGGAGCCATTGCTGCCCACAGGAAGCGAGCCGTCCATACCCTCTCCGCCCATAGCGAAATCATACGGACTCGGAGCATCGGCATTGTCACCGACAAGAAGATTGCCCATAAACATCTCCATCGACGGTCCGTTGATGCGGAAAATGCCGAGACATCCGTCAAGACGGAGCGTGCGCTCAATCTCTATCTGAAGTTCGATGTCGGTCATTCCTTCATGATAAAGTCCGGAGATGCGGCGATAGGAACCGCAATGATGTGCTCCCGACTCGCGCAGCAACGAGATTTCAAAATCTGACTTCACCGAACGCGCTTGCGCCAACAGTGGCGAGCAGTTGCCAACCGACTCCAGGCCGAATGCTTTCTGGCAGCGCAAAGCGTCGGTATACGAGATGCCGTCGAGTTCAAGCGCCAATTTCCGAGGTGCTGGCAAACCGTTCTTGCCCAAATATTCAATAATCTGCTCCGGCTTGCGGATATGCACAATGCCGTCGCCTTTCTTGTCGACCGGTCGGCGCACAAACTGCAATGCCTCTCCCTCTGCCGGAATATAGACATAGCCGCTGAACACTCCGCCAGTCAGGTAGTACAGGTTGGCGTTTGTGCCCACAAGGACAGCGTCGAAACCGTTGTTGCGCATCATCTCTCTTATGTTGTCAACTCGCATCTTTGCTTCCGAAACAGATAATGTTCTATTCATAACTTGTTATTTTATTTTGTCAAACGTTTCAACTAATTCTTCAAACGAGCCGACAGTCATATCGGCATTGTCACAATGGCCGAAACCATACGAGGCGAAGACAAATGGCATCCCGGCAATATGTGTCTGACGGCAATCGCCTTCGGTGTCGCCCACATATACGAGCTGACGCAGACTGTATTTCTCTGCCAGCGCGGTCAGGTTTTCGTTTTTGTCGCGGTGCGTGGCTCCATAGGTCACCGCTTCTGTCACCAACGCACGAATGCCCAAAAAGTTCATCAGATTTTCCAATCCATTCTCACCGCAGTTGCTGAGCAACAGAATTTTGTATTTCTTCGACAGGCGCTCCAGCCCTTCCGCGACACCCGGATAAGGCTTGCCGCCAAGCACTGGCATCAAACGGATTTCCTCCCGCTCTATGTCGGAAAGGAAAGCGTCGGCGTCGGGCATCGGCACGCCGCCGCAGAGGCGACGGAGTATCTCGTGCAGATTCAGCCCCATACAGGCTATGAGTTCCTGACGGGCCACGACGCGGTCCATGCCCACCTTGCGGAAACACCGGTTCCAGATTTCGCAATACGAATCGACTGCGTCCCAGAGTGTGCCGTCCATATCGAAGCACAATGCGTCGGTTGCCGCCCAGTCTATGTTTTTAATATCCAAATTATATATGTCTTTATTTCGATTTAATATATGTCAGCCCCACATCTGTGACGTTGGTCACCTTCGACACACGCATATTGTGCCACACAACGATTTTGTCATAGCGTCCCACAGGAACCCGCTCTTTTATAAGCATCTGCTTTTGAAAGAGCTTGCCAAGCCCGGAGCCTCCCCAATCGCCATATTCGTCGCACAATTCAACGTTGACGGTGTCGTGCTCCACAATCTTGCCGTCTGCCACATAATCCACTATCAGCAACAGGTTGCGGTAAGGATAGTAATTGTCGTGGCGCACGCTGACTGCAATGTCGTAGGCATCAACCCCTCTGATGCTGTCGGGCTGCAGAAACACCAAGGGGCTGGACTTGGTCCAACCCTCGGCGTCTATTGTCTTGAAATCGCTGTCGAAAGCCCCTCCCGGAGTACAAGTGGCGGCAAGCAGTGAGATTGCCACAAGGCACAACGCTGCCGCAAGCCTACTCTTCCTTGGGTTTCGGAGCGGATGTCTGCTGTTTGTTTCCATTCTCCTGTCCTCGTTGTCCGCCGCCGTTGCGGTTGTCGCGGCGTGGCGGTCGGTTGTCACGGCGTGGCGGTCGGTTGTCGCGGCGCGGCTGTTCGTTGCCCTGACGCCGGTTGCCTTTGCCTTCACCGCCTTGTCGCTGGCGGTTGCCTCCGTCGGCTTGGTTTCCGCCTCCGCGCTGACGGTTGTTGTCTTTATTTCCGCCGTCACCGTTGTTGCCGCTGCCTCTCTTGCGTTTTTTCTTTTTTGTTTTGTCAAAGCGTGTCACGCTGTCCTGACCAAGAATGTCGCCAAACTCGCCTCTAACTTTCTCATCTTCGCCTTTTCCGTCAAGATTGTCGGGTTTCACACCGTTTTTGTTGAGTGCGATTACCTCAAAAGCTCGTTTGGCTGAGATGGTGACCATATTTGCCGGCACATTCTTTTCCGTTGTGTAAGTCAGCATACGGCTGAAAATGTCGGCCTTGAAATAGAAGTATGTATTATCCTTGGTCTCAAGGCGTATCTCTTTTGAAGGCAGTTGCTTCACGCCCTCCACATAGGCGTCGACCTCGTAGTTCAGACAGCATTTAAGCTTGGCGCACTGTCCGGCCAGTTTCTGCGGATTGAGCGAGATGTCCTGATAGCGGGCGGCGCTTGTTGCCACCGACACGAAATTGGTCATCCAGCTGGAACAGCAGAGCGGACGTCCGCACGGCCCGATGCCGCCGATGCGTCCGGCTTCCTGACGCGCGCCGATTTGCTTCATCTCGATGCGCACATGGAATGCGTCGGCAAGCACCTTGATGAGTTGACGGAAGTCCACACGCTCGTCGGCTATATAGTAGAATATCGCTTTGTTGCCGTCGCCTTGATACTCCACATCGCCGATTTTCATGTTCAGGCGCAAATCCTTGGCTATCTGACGCGAGCGTATCATTGTGTCGTACTCGCGGGCTTTGGCTGCCTCAAATTTTTCCAAGTCGGAGGCTTTTGCCTTGCGAAACACCCGGCGTATCTCGGTATCGGGGCGCAAATTGGCTTTCTTTATCTGCAAAGCCACAAGCTTGCCCGTCAGCGACACTCTTCCGATGTCGTGCCCCGGACTTGCCTCCACTGCCACCATGTCGCCAATCTCAAGCGGCAGGTTCATGCTGTTGCGGTAGTAGCCTTTGCGGGTGTTCTTGAACTGCACCTCGACCATGTCAAACACATTTTTCTCGCCAGGCACATCGGCGAGCCAATCGTAGCAGTTAAGTTTGCCCCGCGGCTCCTTGCCCGACAGCTGGAATATGCGTTGTTGGTCCAGATCTTTATTCTTTACATCGTCCATTGTCGGCGTTCCTCCTATTTAGCGAAACTTACCGAGCGGGTTTCACGGATTACGGTGATTTTCACCTGTCCCGGATATGTGAGTTCGTCTTGAATGCGTTGTGCGAGCACGGCTGAGAGTTTCTCTGTCTCGGCGTCGTCAAGCTTGTCGGCTCCGACAATTACACGAAGCTCACGGCCTGCCTGGATTGCATAGGTCTTGATTACGCCCGGATAAGAGAGTGCCAGCTGCTCAAGGTCGTTGAGACGCTTGATGTAGGCTTCAACAACTTCTCGGCGGGCGCCTGGACGCGCACCGGAGATGGCGTCGCAGACCTGCACAATCGGTGCAAGGAGCGACTGCTGCTCCACTTCGTCGTGGTGAGCGCCGATGGCATTGCAGATGTCTGGTTTTTCCTTGTATTTCTCCGCAAGTTTCATACCGAGAATTGCGTGTGGCAATTCTGGCTCTTCGTCAGGCACTTTGCCTATATCGTGGAGCAGACCCGCACGACGGGCACGTTTCGGGTTCAGTCCGAGCTCCGATGCCATTACGGCACAGAGATTGGCTGTCTCGCGCGAGTGCTGCAAGAGGTTCTGACCGTAGCTTGAACGATATTTCATTTTTCCGACAAGACGGATGAGTTCCGGATGCAGACCGTGGATGCCGAGGTCGATGATTGTGCGCTTTCCTGTCTCGATGATTTCCTCTTCAATCTGTTTGCGCACCTTGGCTACAACTTCCTCGATGCGTGCCGGGTGGATACGTCCGTCGGCAACCAGCTGGTGAAGTGCCAGACGGGCAATTTCGCGGCGCACAGGATCAAAGCCTGAAAGCACGATTGCCTCCGGGGTGTCGTCTACGATGATCTCCACTCCGGTGGCTGCCTCGAGGGCGCGGATGTTGCGTCCCTCGCGGCCGATGATGCGGCCCTTGATTTCATCACTGTCGATGTGGAACACTGTCACCGAGTTTTCAATCGCCGTTTCTGTAGCGACACGCTGGATTGACTGCACCACGATGCGTTTTGCCTCCTTGTTGGCGGTCAGCTTGGCGTCGTCCATTATGTCGTTGATATACGATGCGGCAGCCGTTTTGGCTTCGTCTTTAAGCGACTCGACAAGTTTCTCCTTTGCCTCTTCTGCCGACAGTCCGGAGATGTGCTCAAGCGTTTCCTGAACGCTTTTCTGCATCTTTTCCACTTCCTGCTCGCGCATCTCAACGGCAGCCACCTGCTGGTCGAGCACGGCTTTCATGTTTTCATTCTCGTTGCGCTTGCGCTGAAGTTCCGACTGTTGCTGGTTGAGCTGCAGTTCGCGCTGCTTGGATTTGGCTTCCGCCGCTTGGATTTTCTGCATACGCGAGTTGGCTTGTTTCTCAACGTCGGCCTTCATTTTCAACTCAGCTTCCTTAACTTCGAGCAGCTTGTTCTTCTTCAGAACGTCTGCCTCAAGTTTCGCCTCCTCAATTATGTTTTTAGCCCGTGTGTGAGCCATTCTTTTTGTCACAAATAGCACTACTCCGCCTCCAACAAGGAGCGACACCGCGGCTATTATTAAATTCAACACCATATTGTTTCTATCAGTTAATTAGTTAAGTTTATAAAAAAGCACCAACAACGCGTGCCGCAAGGCACGCACCATTGGTGCGGTATTCTCTCTACTTTCGGGTAGGTGTCGCTTCTATGCCTCTAACCTCTTTTTCAGCATCCATGTCCTACATTCTCCTGAGTGTACGGCATGAAACGCCTGCTTTTTCTAATGTTTTTATATCACGCCGTTACCGGCTTTATATAGATTCTCAATCAATCTTTAAGCTGCTCGATGCATTTGTCGACATCCCGCACCAATCTGGCTATCATGGCACGGCTTCTGTCGAGAGCCTCCCTGTCGGGAGCAATCTGACGCGCCATCTGCAAAAAGTCTTTGTCCATTTCCAATTTCTCAATCAGTTGCCGCTGCTTCTCGTTTTCCTTTTTCAATGCTTCGTTTTCTTCTTGCGAAATCTGCAATTTGTCTTTCATTGCATTATAGCGTTCCAAAAGAATTTGCTGCTTGGCAAGCAACCGTTCAAAAATCTCCGACAAACTTTCAGCCATTCTGAACCAAATTTTTACAAAAGTAAGAATTATATTTCAATTTATAAACACTTTTCCAAAGAATATTTGCGGTCACAGTCCAAAAATCATTCATCAATCACGATTTTGTTAAGCCGCTCCTCATATTTCTCGACGAAATCGCGAAGTGACGCCTCTCGCGAACGTCCGGCGGTCAACTCGTCATAATAGAGTTTGGCATACTGAAACGCCACCATTGCCAGCACTTGCGACTTGGTGCGCGACGGGTCGGCAACTCGCCATCGGTTGAACAGCGATGTAACTTCCTTCTCCAGCATGCGCAGCTCCTCTTCGTCCGACCGGTTTATCACCGTCTTGACTTGTTCGCCTGCTATATTCAGCGTCACACGCAATTTTTCGTCGTCAAACATAAAATATTCCTTTCTTATCGTGCCAAAATCAGCGCGGAGCGTGATGCCACAACAGTCTTTCCGCCTTTGCTCTTGCCGAGTCCGTCCTTGTCAATCTTGCCGTCGGCAGCCACTACCGTCCAGTTGCCTTTTGCCACATTGACGGTCACGTCACGGTCATTGCCGTTGAACACCACTTTCACTTCCTGCCATTCGTCGCCGTTGGCGTGGTTTTTTATTGAATAACTTACCACACAGTCTTCTTTCACCTTGTCAAACACGATGTTGCGGGCAATATCGGCTGCCGACGTCATGCGGAATGCCGGATGCGCCTTGCGCATGGCTATGAGATTGCGGTAATAGTCAAACTGTTCGCGGTTCTGCTTCTTCAGATTCCAGTCGATGGCATTGATGGAGTCGGGAGAGCAGTAGCTGTTGTGCTCGCCTTTCTTGTCGCGGAAGATTTCCTCGCCGGCAAACATAAACGGCGTGCCTTGCGACGTGAACACGATGGTCTGCGCCAGGCGGGCTACACGCATACGTACTGAATCGTTGGCTTCGGGCATCGACTTGCGCAGCTTGTCGGTCAGACATAGGTCGTCGTGGCACGACACATAGTTCATTATCATTTCAGGCGACGTGGCATAGGCAAACTTCGAGTTGCTGCCTTTGCTGTAGTCCACCTGCGGGTGCGATGTCGATGCGACAACGCCTATTTTCACGGTTTCTTCCTGTCCGGCTTTTCCCGATACGAAGCCTCGGTCGTCCTCCCGGCTGTAATGTCCCTTGACAGCGTCACGGATGTCGTCGCTGAACACCGCCACGCCCTGCATCTTCGACACATTTTCCTTCAACGCACGACGCTCAACCGGTAGCGGGCTGTCGCCTGCTGTCCACCCCTCGCCATAAATCACTGCATACGGATTGATGGCGCGCACCTCTGCCGACACGCGGTTCATCGTTTCTACGTCGTGGATTGCCATCAAGTCGAAGCGGAATCCGTCGATATGATATTCCTTTGCCCAATACTTTACAGAGTTCACGATATAGTCGCTCATCTGACCGCGGTCGGATGCCGTCTCGTTGCCACATCCCGAGGCGTCACTGTAGGAGCCGTCCGGACGATGGCGGTAATAATAGCCGGGAGCCGTAAGCGAGAAATTGGAATCATCGCCGAGCGCGGTGTGGTTGTAAACCACATCCATCACCACGCCGATGCCTGCCTTATGCAGCGCCTGCACCATTTCCTTCATCTCGCGGATGCGGCAATATGGATCGGCAGGATTTGTGGAATAAGAGCCTTCGGGTACGTTGTAGTTCAGCGGGTCGTAGCCCCAATTGTATTGACGGTCGATAAGTTGCGTCTCGTCGACTGTGTTGTAGTCATACGACGGAAGGATGTGCACATGGGTCACTCCAAGCTCCTTCAAGTGGGCGATTCCTGTCAGCTCTCCGTTGCCCGACTCCGTGCATGGCTCAAGCATTGCCACAAACTTGCCTTTGTTGACGATGCCCGAATTGCGGTGGGCGGAGAAATCACGATGGTGCATCTCGTAGACTATGGCGTCAGTCTGATGCGGTGTGACTACATAGGTGTCGCTTCCCCATCCTTCCGGGTTTGTCTGCGAGAAATCGACAATAGCGGCTCGATGTCCGTTGACACCCACGGCTTTAGCCCACACGCCTGGCGTTTCCTTCAGCCATTCACCGCCTATCTTTACTTGGAACGTATAAAATTTGCCATATAGCTTCTCCGACTTAGACGCGCGCCACACTCCTGTTGCCGCATCTTTTGCCATCTCGACTGTTTCATAGGCGTTTCCGTTATGCCCGTCGGCATACAGATGCAGCCTGACTGCCTCCGCGCCAGGCGACCAAAGGGCGAAATGCGTGCCTTTGGCATCGACAGTAAGTTCCAGATCATTGCCTGAATAAATTGGATATGCATTGAGTTCCTCTTCTGGGATTTGCGGCAAAGTCTGCGCCGATGCAACCGGACCCATAAAAGCCGCTGCCGACATAACCGTCGTTACAGTCATAATCTTTCCGATTAAATGTGTCATAGTAACCAAATAAATGAATTATAAGTTTTTCAATGTCTGTATCAATTATCTGACAACCACTTTCTGGCTGCCATATTCGCTTTTCACTATGTAGAAGCCCTTCTGCAGCTCCACGCGCTCATTGCCGGGCTTCACGACAAGCACACGCACCACCTGTCCGGTTATTGAATAAATCGTGAAACGGCATACCGACTCTGTGTTGTTTTCAATCACCAGCACTCCCTTTCCCGAAGTTGTGGAGGTCACGACATAATCCACTGCGGCACGTTGCTGTGCCACAACCGGCATCGACATCGCCAACACCGAAAAGCCTAAAAGCATCACAATTATCGACTTTCTAATCATATCCGTTCCTCCTCTCTCAAAAAAAACTCCCGACAAGCCGCAGCCTATCTTATACACAAAGATAAGAAATTGGCGCGAAACTGCAAAATTCCGCGCCAGATATCTAACATTGCAAGTCAATATTTATCAAAACATTGCGCTTCTATCTCACAGCCACCTTCACTGCCTTGCCGTCAACATTGACAACATACAGGCCTGTGGCGACAGGTATACGTCCGCCGATGCCGTCATAGACAAGCGCGCCCTGCAGCGTGCTGACGCTCACCCGTCCTGCTGCGCACTCCACAACTATAGCTCCGTTGACGGCATAGACATCTGCCTCCGTCTCCACGTCGGCAACGCCCGAGTATCCGTTGCTGTCGGATATCGTAAACGACACCTCACCGGTAACAGCGTCACGGGTTATGTTTTTGATGGAGTATGTGCCAAACGACACTGATGTCTGTGTCTCTGACCCCGGAAACATCGGATAATAAGCCGCATACGACTTTTTCTGCACTGGATTGCAAACCAGCTCAATTCCCATCTGGTTGGCATACGCATTGACAATATTTCGTTCCCAGCGGTCTGCGTCGTAGTTTATTTTGGTAATCAGCATACCTTTGTCGCCCGGCGTGCCCGAAGTGCCGTAATAGCCGGCAAATGAGTCCCAGCCTGCCGAAGCACGGTTTTCAATAAGATAATAATTTGCAGGCGACGGCGAAACGCCATCCATATTATGCGTCGACCCGTCGGCGGTGACGAGCAATGCCTCGCCTTCGTCGATGGTTTTAAGCGTCATCTTGTCGCCATCGCGGCTTGGGAATATCTGCGTTGGCTCAAGCCATCCCATATACATACGCTCATAGGCTGAATATCCGTAAGGCGTACGTCCATAGTTGAGATACGATGCCGAAGCCATGACGTCGTAGTAGCCCGGATCAAGGGCAAGATTGTTGTCGTTGGTACTGTAATGGTCGCTGAAACCGAGCACGTGTCCGAACTCATGCACAAAAGTGCCGATACCTTCCAGATTCGTCCCGATCTTGTTTTTAAGACTTTCTCGAATTTCGTTGCTGCAGGCGTAGTCATACACCTTCACACCGCCCACATCGGGATCTCCGTCGTAGTTTTCACCATACACCACCCAGCGATGAGGCCACACAGTGTCGTCCGACCCGCCGTTGGCTTCTCCCGCACCGGCATAAAAAACATAGACGTTGTCTATATATCCGTCGTTGTCATAGTCGTAGGTCGACAAATCAACGTCGGCAGACGCCATGCGGCACGCCTCTACTATCATCTCCGGCACATTGGTATCGTTGCCCGATGCATCGTTCTTGCCATAATAGCGGTATTTGTTCGACAGCGTGTAGGGGCCGAACACATCAAACACCGGAGAATATTTTCCATACGATGAATTCCGGAAATAGTCAAGGGCGCTGCCGGTGGCATAATTTTTTGAGTAGCCTTCAGAGTTGAGCATCTCCGAATAATCCTTGTTGGTCTGCACCATCGGCATGTCGGGATAGTCCACAAGTATCACAAGTCCATGCTGACTATTGATGTCGGATGCCGACCGCTGTGCGGCGTGCGGCTTAACGGCTCTGCGCTGAAGGGCTTGCGAGCGCAACGCCCGCAATCGGTTCTTGACGCCTGTGGATTTCACAACGCGCTGCTTCGGGACGTTGTCGCCGACCTTATACGGCGTTGCGACAATGCCGTCGGCTGTGACTTCGGCATAGTAGAAATAGCCGTCGTCGCCTTGCTTGACGATGGAGCCGTCAAGCAATGTGGCATAATGGAAGTTTTCATCGCCGTGCAGCATAATCTCTATGCTCGTGCCGTCGGGCAACGTGCGCAGCATAGGGCTGTCGGATGCCGGGACGGCTGACATTGCAGCCGCCACGGCTGCAAATATACCTGAAACAATAAATTTGCGTGTCATAAGGAAATACAATAGTTTATCAACGCAAAAGTAATGATTTTATTTCAATCCCAGGCAAATCCAAGCACACTAAAAAAAACGCGGACACCAAATAGGTGTCCGCGCCATATATTCTACTAAGACTGTTGTCTATTAGAGGTTGCTGTTGAGTTTGTTCCACTCAGCTACTGGAGGAACGATGCCGAGCTCAACGATTTCGTCGCGCATCTTGCAAAGGTGCTCGTACGACTTGTTGAGAGCTGCCATTTCTTCTTCTGTTCCTGCTGGTTCAGTGAAGTGAACGCCAGTCTTGTCAATAGTAGTAGGCATAGCCATCATTACGTTCTTGAAGCCAAACTTGTCGTTGTTTACGTAGCAGCCGGCTGGCAAAGTAAACTTCTCACCGCCCATAGCAGCCTCGATCATCTTGACAGCGTTGTAGGCTGGGCTCTGGAATGAGCTGCGGCCACGAAGCTTGATGATGTTTGAACCGCCTTGCACTGTGTGGTGCTTGATCTCTTCCCAACGCTCTGCTGAAAGGCCCATTTCCGACAATGGCTTGCCGTCAACCTTAACCTGAGAAGCGAATACTGCCATTTGCTCACCGTGACCACCGTAAGTGTGTGCGCCGGTTACCTTATCCTGCTGAACACCGAACTCAAGTGCCAAAGCCTGCTGCAAACGAGTTGAGTCGAGAGCTGCGAGCGATGTCAACTGCTCTGGTTTTAAACCAGAGTGGATAAGAGCTGTGAGGGCTGTTACGTCTGCCGGGTTGAAGATAACTACGACATGCTTAACATCCGGGCAATATTTTTTGATGTTGTCGCCAAACTCAGCGGCAATCTTGCAGTTGCCCTTGAGAAGGTCTTCACGTGTCATGCCTTCCTTACGAGGAGCACCACCAGAAGAAATGATATACTTAGCACCAGAGAAAGCCTCTTCTGGATTTACTGTGTAAGTTACGTTGGCTCCAGGGAATGCGCACTGCTGGATTTCATCAAACACTCCGTGTACACCTGGCTCATAGATATCGTAAAGACAAATGTTTGGAGTCAGTCCAAGCATCAATACACTCTGAACCATGTTTGAACCAATCATACCGCCTGCACCGACGATTGTCAATTTTTCATCTGTAAGAAACTTCATAGTTTTTAATTTTTTTAAAGTCTGAAAAATAGTATTTTATAAATATAGTTTTATTTCTATCTTCCTCATTGCCGCCACATGCGCCAACCTGAATTTGCAGATGCCTGCTTTTCTACTTGCAAAGTTAACGAAGTTTGCGTAATGGTGGTTCAAAACAATGTGTAGATATTGTTAATTTATTAAAAATATATCGTCACAGCACGGGACTCATCAACCGCACCACTGATTCTTTGAACTTTTGAACGAACGGCCGTCGTCGCCAAGTCGATGACGTGATGCGGGTCGACTGCGCAAGGTCGGCGAAAAAGGCGGTTTTCATTTTCTCGTTTATCGTCTTGCTGTAGATAAATGCGTTGCACTCAAAATTATATTCCATGCTGCGGAAGTCGAAGTTGGTGGAGCCGGTGGTGAAAAATTCGTCGTCGATGACTATGGTCTTGGAATGGAGCATTCCCGGCTCGTAGAAGTACACTTTTATCCCTGCTCTAAGGCAGTCGCCGATGTAGGAGCCCGACGCGAGCTTGAGCATCATGGAGTCGGGCTGGCGAGGAATCAGCACCCGCACGTCAATCTTCGACAGTGCTGCCGTCTGAAGGGCTTTGAGCAAGCTCTCGGTGGGCAGGAAATATGGAGTTTCAAGATATATGCATTTCTTGGCGTTGGCGATTGCTTTGTTGAACATCAGCGAGATGTTGTGCCACTGCCCCACAGGGCCGCTCGACAATATCTGCACGCCCACACTGCCGTTGTTGCGGCTCTGGAACTCGGAGAAGTTCTCGCCGTCGTCAAATTGGGGCAATTCCATAAATGCCCAGTCGGAATGGAACGAATGCAGCAGTCCGAGCACCGACGGTCCGGTGATGCGCAGATGCGTGTCGCGCCACATTCCATTTTTGTCGCCGACGACATAGCGGTCGGCAACGTTCATTCCGCCTATATATCCTATACGGTTGTCGATTACGGTTATTTTGCGGTGGTTGCGCCAGTTCACACGTGTGGCGAATTCCGGAAAGGTCACCTTGAAGAACGGATGGATGTCGATTCCGGCATCTGCCATCCGCATGAAAAATTTCTTCTTTACGCCGAAACAGCCTACATGGTCATAAATAATCCTTACCTTCACACCGTTACGGCTGCGGTCAATGAGAATATCGCTTATCTCGGTGCCGAGTTTGTCGTCGTTGAAAATGTAGAACTGCATGTCGATGGCACACTGCGCAGCCATCAAATCGCGCTTGAACGCCTCAAACAGTTCGGCGCCGCTGACAAAGCATTCCACATCGTTGTCAGGAAAATAAATCGCACCCGACAGCTTATGCCCCAAGCGGATTTGCTGACGGCTTTCCGCCGTGAGTGGCAGTTTGCCTATATCGGCTTGCTTGATGGGACGGGAATGGGCAAAACGCTTTTTCAAGCGTTTGGATATCAACGCTTTATTTTTTATGCTACGCCCAAAAAACAGATACAGCACCAAGCCTGCCACCGGCAGAAAGAACAGCACCGTAATCCACGCAAGTGAGCGCACAGGGTTGCGGTTCTCCTTCAGTATAATGTAGATGATGGAGATTATCGTGGCTGAATAAATCGCTATACACAGCCAATAAAACCAGTCTGTGAGCATTATTTCCGGCATAGACGCGTTTTATTGTTCAACAGTCAGGCTCCGGCTTTCCACCGTAACCCACTATATATCTGCGCTAAGTTACCCATTGTTTCCCAATAAAAGAAATTTTTCACCATCAAAAAAGAAAAAAAGAAATTTCACATTGCGGTTTTATTTAATATTTGTACTTTTGACTCTGTTTTTAATTCTATCACTAACCGACTATGAGAAAGAAATTATTCACAGCAGCTGTGGCTTTCGTGCTTTCGGCTCTGACATCCAACGCCTTCGCCTTTCCGACGTGGCTGGAATTGAGAAACGAGATTATAAATTACTACAAGACTATCGACACCAGCAAACAGTGGTGCATCGACAGCGACGGAGACCTCGAGATTACCTACACTTCATCTTCCGGCTCCGAACGCAAGGCATACATTATGATGATTGAAAGCGAGCAGGCGATTCCCGACATGCCGCCGGCCGTATGCTACTTTGAGTCGACAACGCCGGCAAAAGCCAATGCCAAGAAGATGATTAAGTGTGCCGATGCCATAAACTGGGCGTTGCCGGGGGTCGGACAGGTCTATTATAAAAACGATGCCATTTGCGTCGCTTCTTCGATTTATGCCTACAGCGCTCCTTATGTGGCTATGCAGATCACACAATTGGGAACTTTTTCATCTATGGCGATTGACCTTGCGGAGAAATGCACCGACTATGTCACAGATTCTTTTTTCCAAAACTTTGCAGCTCCTGGCTTCAAAGATTTCGGAAACCGGGTGGTGAAACAATTGAACGACATGGGGTTCCTGTCGGCAAAGGAAGTGAGCAACGATGTGGTGGAATACACTCTCGGCGACACAAACATCAGAATATCGCCACAGGGATATTCTCTAGGCAGCAATCAGTTCATTATGGTCGGCACGTCGTTCTCGGCATGCGACTTTGGCGTGAAGCCTGAGAAAGCGAAAAAAATTGTCGCCGAGCAGTTCCTCAGCCTGTCGTGCCAAACAAGCCGCATTGTCGTGTCGGAGGATGATGGCACGGTGATGGTTATCTCCATGATGCCTGCCGAAGACCAATCTCTTGAAGAAGACTTGAAGCGCGGACTTGCTGCTTATTCTGTCGATGTGGCTGTCACGGCTTTGACAGTGAAAAACGCATTCAAAGGCAAATAGCGGAACATCGGTCAATCTTTGTCCAACATAGGAAGGAAACGGCACACGCATACCAAAAAAAACTCCTGCCACTGATGCGGCAGGAGTTTTTCTATTTATAAAACTTTTTAAGCCTCGAATTCAATAAGCGGAGCATCGGTGCCCACAACGTCGTCTACCGTGACAAACACACGCTTGACAACGGCGTCCTTCTCTGCCGTAAGCTCGTTCTCCATCTTCATTGCCTCGTAAACCAAAAGCAAGTCACCCTTCTTCACCTTGTCGCCGGCTTTCACCTTGACTTCAACTACCTTGCCGCCCATCGGAGCGCGCTCCACCGGTCCGGTGATAGGTGCATCGTCGGCCACTGCTGCAGCCTCTGCCTTTTCTTCAACAGCCGGAGCCGATGCCTTGTGGTCTGCCTCACGACGTTTCTTCAAGAAGCCGTTGGCAACGGTTGGAAGCAATTGCAGAAGCAAGTATTCCTGCTCATTCTCTGCAAGCTTGCATCCGCCGAGTTCCTTGAGAACCGGGTTTTCTGGCGCCTTATAGCTTGCCACGTCATACGGACGCTCCACTGCGCTGCCTGTGATTTGCTCGCGGAATTCAGGAGTGATGGCAACCGGAGTCTTTCCATATTCACCCTTGATGAGCGAAATGAATTGATTTGACTTCGTTGTATAGTCGGCATTACCTTTCTTGCGGTCGATGGCGAGGCTCACTGCCTGGCTGCCCACAATCTGGCTTGTCGGTGTTACCAACGGAACCAAACCTGCGTCGCGACGAACCTTAGGAATCAGTTTCATCGCATCGTCGAGCACGTCGGATGCGTTGAGCGCCTTCAGCTGCGCAACCATATTTGAGTACATTCCGCCCGGAACCTCGGCATTCTTGACAAGCAAGTTTGGTTTCGGGAAGTTGAAATAGTCTTCAATAGCGTGGCATGCGTCGAGGAGGGCATCCTCGTCGTTGGCCTTGGCTGCCTCGACTGCCTTGTCAAACAATGCCTCGATATTGGCTGGAAGAGTATCCTTCAACGGATCGAAATCGTGTGGGAAATCGCCCTTGTGGAGATCGAAGTCGGCAAGCGCCGTGCGAACACCCTTCAACTGCTCACGGATGCGGCCTACGGCTTCCATGTTCACCTCAAGCTCGATGCCAAGACGTTTTGCAAACAAGTAGACCAACTCAATTGCAGGTGCTGCCGAGCCGCCGCCGAAATACCAGATGTTGGTATCCACGATGTCGACGCCATGAAGCATTGCCATAACTACTGATGCCAAGCCGTAGCCCGGTGTACAGTGGGTGTGGAAGTCAACAGGAACATTAACGGCTGCCTTGATCTTTGAAATCAGCGACGCAGCGCGCAACGGGTTGACCAATCCTGCCATATCCTTCAGCGTGATGATCTTCGCGCCGTAGGCTTCCATTCCCTTTGCTTTCTCAACGAAATATTCATCTGTAAAGATTTTCTCCGGTTCCTCAACCTTCTTAGAGCCGAAGAGCTTTGCAAAGAAGCCTTTCTTTTCTGCAGGAGCCTCTGTTTTAGGATCTACTGTATAGCAGACTGCACCATCGGCGATGCCGCCCATCTCGTTGATAAGTTTTATTGATTCTTTTACGTTGTCAAGGTCATTGAGCGCATCGAAGATACGCATGATGTTCAAACCATTCTTTATGGCTTCCTTATAAAAACCTTCAAGCACGCTTGTCGGGTAAGGCACATAACCGAACAGGTTGCGGCCACGGGAGAGCGCTGTCAGTTTCGACACTCCGCCCATTGCGTCGCTGATTGTTTTCAAACGCACCCATGGGTCTTCGCCAAGGTAGCGCATCACGGAGTCGGGCACTGCACCGCCCCATACCTCCATGGCATAGAAACCGGCGTCCTTGTAAAGCGGCAGCAATTTGTCAATGCTTTCCTGCTTCATTCTGGTGGCAAACAATGATTGTTGTCCATCGCGAAGGGTCAAATCCCTTACTTTTAAACTACGACTCATAACTAATAATTTTTTAAGTGGTATAATGATGTTAAGTCTATACTGTTTTTCATTACAGAAATATTTCTGTATAGATAATGCAAATCTAATTAAAAATTTTAAATCTACAAAAAATTTCTACTCAAAAGCGTTGTCGATTGCCTCAACTGGCGTCTCGGCTGCCGGCGCGTCGCCGTAACTCTCCTTATAACACGGCGAGAAGCCTGCCGGAGGCTCCGGAAATTGCAACGTCTGCGAGTAAGGCAACGACTTGTCGGCATACACTTTTTTCATATACAGTCCGTAGATAGGCAATGCCATTGCGGCTCCCTGACCTTGCGCCATTCTGTTGAAATGGATATAACGCTCGTCGCCGCCTACCCACACTCCCGAAACGAGGTTGGGCGTGAAGCCCATAAACCATCCGTCGGCGTTGTAGTTGGTCGTACCGGTCTTGCCGCCCATCACGGCTGTGATGTTGTAAGGGGCTCGGCGCAGGCGGCTGCCCGTACCTGAATTGATTACGTTCTGCAGGATGTTGACCATCTTGAAATAGGCTTCCTGGCTCATCACTTCGGTATACTGCGGCGTAAACTCCGAGATAACGTTGCCGTTGTTGTCGGTGATTTTAGTAACGTATATCGGATCCACACGAAGTCCTTTGTTTGAGAATGCCGTATAGGCGGTCACCATTTCGCGCACCGACACGTCGCACGGTCCGAGACAGAGCGACACCACGGGGTCAAGATGGTTGGTGATGCCGAACGTGTGCATCGTGCGCGCCAACGTCGACGGCGAGAGCTCGCTCATCAGACGGGCTGAAATCCAGTTGTTTGAGTTGGTAAGTGCCCAATACAGGTCGACCATCTCGCCTATTCGGGCATGGCCAGTGTTGCGCGGTGCCCAGACTTCGCCCGTAGGCAGCGTGATCGACGGCTGCGCGTTGAGAAACATGTCGCACGGTGTGAAGCCTTCCTCGAAGGCGTAAGTATAGAGGAACGGTTTTACCGTTGATCCTATCTGACGGCGTCCAACGCCTGCCATGTCATATTGGAAGAAATGGAAATTCGGCCCGCCGACGTAGGCTTTAACCTGTCCTGTCAACGGATCCATCGACATAAATCCTGCCCGCAGAAACATTTTCTGGTAGACTACGGAGTCGCGAGGCGACATCGTTTTCTGCACCTGTCCGCCATCGTAGGAGAACACGGTCATATCGACCGGCTTGTCAAACTCTTCCATAATCTCAGCATCGCTCATTCCAGCGTTTTTAAGCACACGGTAGCGTTCGCTCTGACGGATGGCGCGGTCGATGAGTTTGCGCGGAGTCAGCTGTCCGAGCTCGGCGCTGTTGGTGGTATACGGCCCACGGCTGCCCTTCTCTCTGTCAAACTGAGGCTGCAGCGTGTTCTTGAGGTGGTCTATAACCGCCTCTTCGGCATATTTCTGCATCCGCGAATCAATCGAGGTGTAGATGCGAAGTCCGTCTGTATAGATATTGTATTTGGTGCCGTCGGGCTTCGGATTTTTCTCTACCCAACCATACAGAGGATTGGTTGCCCACTGGATGGAGTCGTCGACAAAGCGTTGCTGGTCCCAGTCGGGATAGTCGCCACGGCGCGGCTCTTTGGCCTGCATCATCAGGCGCACTGCCTCGCGGAAATATGGCGCGATGCCGTCTTTATGGTCCACCTTGGTGAACTTGACCTCCAGCGGAAGGGCGCACAACGAGTCGCATTCGGCTTCAGTTATCAAATCCGCCTTGAGCATCTGCTGCAGCACCACATTGCGGCGTCCCACGGCAGCGTCCTTGCGGTCGGCGCGTACCGGATTGTAGAGCGACGGATTCTTTGCCATGCCTACAAGCATTGCCGCCTGCTCTATCTTCAGGCTGTCGGGGGTGGTGTTGAAATAAACGTGTGCCGCCGTTTTGATGCCGACGGCGTTATTGAGGAAGTCAAACTGGTTGAGATACATCTTGATGATTTCCTCTTTCGTATAGTAGCGTTCAAGCTTCACGGCGATGGCCCACTCCACGGGTTTCTGAATGAATCGGTCCATCAGCCCGTCCGACTCGGGCGAATAGAGTTGCTTCGCAAGCTGCTGCGTTATCGTACTGCCGCCGCCGGCGTTCTTCTGGCGCAGCAGGATTGTCTTGAACAACACTCGCGACAGCGCCATGATGTCAATGCCGGAATGCTGCATGAAGCGCTCGTCCTCGGTGGCTATCAACGCATTGATTACATTTGGGGAAATCTCGGAATAGTCGGCATACACTCGGTTGTTACGACTCTGATAGAAACGTCCCATCTCAACGCCATCGGATGTGAAAAGGCGCGACGCAAAGCGGTCTTCTGGATTGAGAAGTCCCTCTACCGGTGGCATATAGCCTATATATCCGTGATAAATCATAACGCCTATAAGCATCACAAGCGCTACTCCACAAAAGTTTATTGTCCACAATGCCCGAATCATTTTCTTTGTTCGGGCTGCGCGTTTTATGTCTTGGTCTATCGGTCTTGTCTGCATTTTATGTATTTTATTTCGGAGCAATCCAAACACAAAAGTAATAAATTATATTTATAATGCATCGTCTATGATTGTTTTCTCAAATCTTTTCCGTAAGTTTGCACCTATGGAATCAACAGAGAAACTTGCATTGGAAGAAAAAATCGTCAAAATGCTGAAGACGGTTTACGACCCGGAGATACCCGTAAACGTTTACGATTTGGGGCTTATTTACAAAATCGACCTCGACGACAATGCCTGTCTGCGACTCGACATGACGCTGACTGCGCCAAACTGCCCGGCTGCCGATTTCATTCTGGAGGACATCAGAATGAAACTAGAGAGCATCGAGGGCATAAAATCTGTCGACGTGAATCTTGTGTTCGAGCCTGAATGGAACCAGGACATGATGACTGAAGAGGCGAAACTCGAACTTGGTTTTCTATGATGGAAAAACGCCGGCTGACATATTTCCTCTCCGATTTCCATCTTGGAGCGCGCTATTTCGACTCTCCGCTCGACAACGAGCGGCGCGTGGTGGCGTTTCTCGACTCTATTAAAGACTCGGCTAAAGAAATATACCTCCTCGGCGACATCCTCGACTATTGGTATGAATACCGCTATGTGGTGCCGCGAGGATTCACGCGGTTTTTCGGAAAAATCGCGGAGCTTTCCGACCTCGGCGTGAAAATATATTGGTTTATTGGCAACCACGACATCTGGATTTTCGACTATCTGCCATCCGAACTCGGCGTCACGGTGGTCGACGGTCCGATGGTTAAGGACATTTCCGGAAAACGGTTTTTCCTTGACCATGGCGACGCGGTCGGGAAGCGCAAACTATCGTTCCGCATCTTGCGGTCGGTGTTCCGCAACAAAGTGTGTCAGAAGCTCTACGCTGCGATACATCCTCGCTGGACTATCCCGTTTGCCCTTGGTTGGTCGCGCGGAAGCCGCGCGAAGGACTCTTTCCCGCAATATCTCGGCGAGGGAAAAGAGTGTCTTGAAGAATTTGCCAAGCACTATGACGACGGCAGGCATATCGACTTCTTCGTTTTCGGACACCGCCACATCATGCTCGACAAGCGACTCGACAACGGCAGCCAATTGGTGATTCTCGGCGACTGGATTCATTTCTGCTCGTATGCGGTGTTTGACGGCGAGAATCTTGCGCTCAAAACATTCAACAATGAGCAAATTGCCAGAAAATGCACCGGCGACAAGCGGCTTTAAGAAATTTTCACATTTCAAAACTATTTACCCCAACAGCCCAATTAACAAGATTTTACATACACTCTCCAGCTTCTGCTCAAAATTTCTATGTTGCAAAACATATAAAATAATTTGCATAATATATTTAAATATTAAGAGCAATGGTGAATAAACTTTAAATATCCTATTTATAGGCACTTATCGGGTTAATAACTACTAAATCGATAAGCAATTCAATCAACCATAGTGTTAGAATATAAACAGAGGTTTGATCAACGACAAATTTACAAATGGAACACATGTCTATGTGTTTGCAAATTTTAAATAGCGAAATTCAGTTTGCAAATCCATAAATGCAAATAATGATTCGATTTACAAATAAATCCAAGTTGCATTTGAATACAGACAATTTACGTCGCTAAACGTTTTCAATTCTTAAAATTGTCACCTCAAATCTATTAACAAAAGCCAATTTTACCACTTAACACTCCTAAATATTTAATCTAATTAACCAATTGCCATACACGTTATTAAAAATATGTTGAGCGTTACTTTAGCTATCTCGCGACGGACGCAAATCACTTTAACTTTTAACATCAACAATACAGTCTAATCGATTGATAACCATATATACTACACATAAATACTAAAGTTAAAGCATAACCAAATTCTCATCTTCCCCACCCTGCTTCTCTTTGTATTCAAAATTCAATTTGCAAATGCATTGCAACAATTTTCATTATTAAATTTGGAATTTACAATTTAATTAATTACATTTGCACATC